>Ga0316189_10007830_pt1 | contig 10078 bp, 11 predicted proteins | sample LowCovwburrow_MG_FD_204930 | JGI IMG/M metagenome (GOLD analysis project Ga0316189, IMG submission 204930) | Coastal sediment microbial communities from Maine, United States - Lowes Cove worm burrow | ecosystem: Environmental > Aquatic > Marine > Coastal > Sediment | place: USA: Maine... | reverse complement strand
GTTCTCATGATACTGCTCCGAGTACGGCGTCAGAGGCAGTCGTATATGTGGCGATATCAGGCCCATCTCACTCACCGCCCATTTGACCGGAATCGGATTGGACTCAACGAATAACAGCTTGTTCAGTGGCTGCAGCGTTGCATCGAGCGCTTTTGCCTCTTCGGCTTTGCCTTCGCGTGCCAGCTTGCACAACGTAGCAACTTGCCGCGGCACCACATTGCCACTAACAGTGATTACTCCGTGCCCACCCTGCTCTATGAATGGCCGCAACGTGAAATCATCGCCGCTGTAGAGCCTGAAACGATCGTCCACGACGTCCTGGATCTGCTTCAGGCGATCAATATCGCCTGTCGCTTCCTTCAAGCCGAAAATATTGTCGTGCTTTGCCAGACGGCCGACTGTCTCCGGCAACATATCCGCAACCGTGCGCCCTGGCACGTTGTACATCAGCAGCGGCTTGTCGATCGCGTCGGCTATCGCTGAGTAATGCAGGAAAATACCTTCCTGTGTCGGCTTGTTGTAATACGGCACAACAGCCATGTACGCCGCGATCCCCGGATCGGTGACGGCCCGCGACAGCTCGATCGACTGAAACGTCGAGTTCGAACCGGTGCCCGCAATGATCGGAAGCCGACCAGCGGCAATCTCGATCGAGCGTCCGATCAGCTCTATATGCTCCGAACGCTTCAGCGTCGGCGATTCACCCGTGGTACCCGCGATGACAAGCCCGCTGGAGCCCTGCTCGACATGAAATTCGATCAGGCGCTTGAGACTTGTGTAATCGACCCGATTATTGCCGTCAAACGGGGTTACGAGTGCTACCAGGCTGCCTTGAAACACGATTGATTCTCGCCACAAATGAGGCGGCGATGTTACTGTTCATATCCGGTGCTGGCAAGGATTCCAGGCGCGCGTAGGCAGCCGGGAGAAATGACCCCACAAACGGCCCGCGCAATACTCGAAAATTTATTAGGATAATTCTAGGAAAATGCCACAACTTATTGTTATTTCAGCGATTGGAAATGATCGAGCTGGTGTAGTTCAGGATCTGACCAAGGTCGTGCTCTCTTGCGGCGGCAATATCGAGGAAAGTCGCATGACGACTCTCGGCTCGGAATTCGCGATGCTGCTCCTTGTTTCCGGCAACTGGCATACGCTGAGTCGCCTTGAACAAGGCCTCGACAAGCTTTGCGAAAACGACAACTTGCAGGTTTCGATCAGGAAGACCGACGTCAAGCCCGTCGAGGAGAATCGCATGCCCTATGCCGTCGACGTTGTGGCGCTCGATCAGCAGGGCATCGTTTTCAACCTCGCCAATTTCTTTACAACCAGGGATATCGAGATCGCCGATGTTGCGACTCGCAGCTATGCCGCCGCGCACACCGGCGCACCGATGTTCGCTGTCCAGATGGCTGTCAACGTGCCTTCCTCCATACACATCGCACAATTGCGTGATGAATTTCTCGAGTTGTGCGACCGCCTGAACCTGGATGCCATCCTCGAACCCGTCAAAGCCTGATACCGCATGCAACCGAATACTGGAGAAAAGCATTGAGTGCCCCCCGAATGAACCGCGTCGTCGCCGACTTCAAATCCGACGCTACTGGTGACCAACAGATCCGCCTCAAAGACTTGCGCGGCAAGAATGTCGTTCTGTACTTCTATCCGAAAGACAGCACGCCAGGCTGCACAACCGAGGGACGCGACTTCAGCACCCTTCACGACAAGTTCAAACGGGCCAGGACCGTCATTCTGGGTGTATCGCGCGACAGCGTCGCTTCCCACGAAAAGTTCAAGGAAAAACAAGGCTTCCCGTTCGACCTCCTGTCTGATCCGGACGAGACCTTATGCAAGCAGTTCGACGTTATCCACGAGAAATCCCTGTACGGTCGCAAATTCATGGGCGTCGTACGAAGTACTTTTCTCATCGATGCTGAAGGTAAGCTGCGGCAAGAGTGGCGCAAGGTCAAAGTCAAGGGACACGCGGAAGAAGTGCTGGCGGCTGTAAAAGCCCTGTAATTCCACGGAACGTAAGGCTTTAAGACCAGTCGGAGACTGAAGAACGCCGATAAATGAGCAAACCATGATTTCAGGTTTCATCAAACGCTTACTCCTCGCCACGACGCTCGGGACACTCGTCTTTGTCGCGGGCGCCGGTGCGGATGACATTAATCTGCCGGATATGGGCAGCCCGGCCGATGCGATTCTGAACAACACAGAGGAAGCGCAGATAGGCCGCATGATCATGCGCGACATCCGCAACAGCGGACAGGTGGTCGAAGACCCGCTCATCACCGAGTATCTGAATGACATCGGTAGTCGAATTGCCGCTCAAACTAACGAAGGCGAGCACAGCTTCACATTCTTTGCCGTCGAGGACCCGCGCATCAACGCGTTCGCTTTGCCTGGTGGCTTTATCGGCGTCCACACAGGACTCGTCGAGGCCAGTCGTAACGAAGATGAACTGGCTGGAGTGCTTGCGCATGAGGTTGCGCACGTAACGCAACGCCATATCGCCCGGGCAATTCACGCAAACTCGCGGCAAAACATTCTGACAACCGCCATGATGCTCGGCGCGATCATCGTCGCTGCGGCAGGCGGCAGCTCGGACGCCGTTCAGGGCGCGCTGGCTGTGGCACAGGGTACGGCAGCCCAGCAGCAAATCAATTTCACACGTACCAACGAGTACGAGGCGGACCGCGTGGGCATCGCCGCATTGGCCGACGCAGGCTTCGATCCGTATGGCATGGCCTCTTTCTTCGAGGTCATGTCCAGGCAACAGACAAGCAGCCCGGAGATGCGTGCACCCGAGTTCATGCGCACACACCCGGTTACGACTGCACGAATTGCCGAAGCGCGCAGTCGAGCTCGCGACTACCCGCATGTTCGCAGCGACGACACCACAAGCTACGGCATCGCCCGTACCCGGATCATCGTCGCCCGCTTCGATACACCATTGCAGGCAGTCGAGTATTTCGAAAACCGGGACTACGACAAGCAGAACAATATCGAGCGTTACGGACGAGCGATCGCCTATCAGCGCGCCGGCAACCACTTTGCTGCGCTTCCGATCTTCGAGGACCTGCTCGATAAGGACAAGTCCGTCATCGCGTATCACATTGGGCTTGGGCAAACGCTCGTCGCTCTTGATCAGACCAGCAAGGCGATCGAAATCTTTGAACGCGCGCTGGAGTTGTTCCCGCGCAATGTGCCGTTGGTCATCGAATACGGCGAACGTCTTCTCGAGTTGGGACAACCGAAGAAAGCGCACAGGATGCTGCTCGACCTGCTGAACAACGTCCCGCCCACGCCGGAACAGGTACGCCTGATAGCACGCGCCGCAAGCATGGCCGAAGAACACGCAGAGGCCTATTACTATCTCTCTGAGTATCGCCTCATGATCGGCGACCTGACGGGCGGCATCGGCTACCTGCAGCAGGCATTGCGCCTTCCCGAGCTGCAAGAGATCCAGCGGGCCCGGTTCGAAGCCCGTATTGACTTGATTCGCGAGTACATGAGCGAAGAGCAGCTCAAACGGATGCGCTCGTCACGACCGGTTGGCGTTGCTGCGAACTAATGAAGCGTACGATCTGCATCATATTCGCAGGGCTATTGCTAGGCGGTTGCGCTTCGATACCGCCTGACGAGCGTGTTGCGCATGATCCGTGGGAAAGCCCGAATCGCAAGCTCTTTCAACTTAATGAGGCCGTCGACAAGGTCTCGTTAAAACCGATTGCCAAGGGCTACCGCTGGCTCCTTCCAGAACCAGTGCGCAAGGGCGTTACGAATTTCTTCCGCAATCTTGGCACACCTCGTTCGGCAATCAACAATTTTCTGCAGGGCAAACCTAAGTATGGTTTCCAGGAGCTTGCGCGCCTCGCCGTCAACAGCACCGTCGGTATTGGTGGCCTGGTCGACATCGCGACACACGGTGGGCTTGAGGCGCATCCGGAGGACTTCGGCCAAACGGCTGCGGTATGGGGCGTGCCTCCCGGACCATTCGTCATGATTCCTTTCCTGGGGCCGGCCACACTCCGGGGCGCCGTTCTTCTGCCACTCAACATTGCAACGAGTCCGCTCTATCACTACAACGTCTCGTCGGTCCGCGATCGTCTTTACGGGCTGCGGCTTATCGACATCCGCGCACGGGTATTGCCCCTTGAGGACTTGATGAAGGACTCGACGGACCCCTACGTAACGTTGCGTGAATCCTTCCTGCAGAACGTTGAATTCCAGGTTTACGATGGCAACCCGCCCGCGAGCGAAGAGGATGACGACCTCTTTGATGAATTCCTGGAGGAAGAGGACTACTAGACTTCAGGTGCGTCGATAAAACCCGACCAGCGCTCACCGCGCATCAGTAATGCCTCGACTTCCGTCGTTCTGGCGATGGCCAGAATCCTTTCCGGCATCCCGGTGAATCGAATCTCGCGGACGCTGTGGTTGGCCCAGGTAACCCACTCCAGTAACAATGCCAGCCCCGCAGAGTCGCTAGCCGTAACCTCCGACAGGTCGACTTCCAGTTGCGTGTACTCTTCGAACGGATCCTCGCTGGCTTTGAGAATCTTCTCGGCCGTGTCGAAGGTCATCTCCCCAGTCAGGGCAAAACGACCCTCACCAAGTTCCTCAAGCGTGAACTCACTCATTCCGATTCACTCGGTCGCCTGGATGCCGGCTTCACTTTCGAGTCTGGCGATTACGGCGTCGAGGCTCGACGCGCGGATCTCCGAGTCGAGTTCTGCGCGGAAGTTTCGAACGTAGGATACGCCCTCGATCACGACATTGAATACCAGCCAACCGGACTTGCGCTTGACCAGGTCATAGTCCACGGCAACCTTGCTGCCATCCTCCAGGTCAACCGTGCTTCGAACCTTGGTGCGCTTCGCGGTTGCGTCACCGCGAAACGGCAACACGGTAATCATGCTCGGATCAAACTCGAGAATGCCATCCGAATACTTGCGCAGCATCGCCCGGTAGAAAGCCTCGATGAAGCGTGTCTGTTGCTCTTCGCTGGCTGTCCGCCAATGCTTGGCCAGCACAACCTGTGCAGCGAAACGGCTGTCAAATCGCGGCATCAGAATATCGTCAATGATCTTGTACAGTTCCTCGCGATTTTCAGCAAGCTCTTCCTTACGACCATCGAGTTGTTCAGCAAACAAGGATATGGACGTTTCAATGACCGCATTCGGTGAATCTTCGGCCAAAACGGCGCCAGTCCCGATAAACAGCAACGCGGCCGCAAATACTAAATTACGAATCATGTCAGTCCGACTCCTTGTCACTGCCACCGGAACTCACAAGAAACTTGCCAATCAGGTTTTCGAGGACAATTGCCGACTGCGTAAACAGGATCTCGCTGCCATCTTCGAGATACATATCCGACCCGCCGGCTTGCAGACCGATGTACTGGCTGCCGAGAATGCCCGATGTGAGGATACTCGCATCCGTATCGTCAGGAATCCGGTCGAATTGGGCATCGACTACGAAGTGAACCACAGCCTCAAGAGCCACGGGGTCGAAAGCCACATCTGTGACGCGCCCGATTGTCACACCGGACATCGTCACCGGCGCTCGCTGCCGGAGGCTGCCGACATTCTCGAATCGTGCCTCGACCGTGTACACAGACTCGGCCTTGAAGTCGTCGCCGCCTGTCGTCTGAGTCGTCAGGAAAAACAACGAACTCATGCCGAGCAAGACGAATAGACCCGTGCCAATTTCTACTGAACGAGTTTGCCGCATTCTATATCCTCAAATCATTGCTGCTGTGATCATGAAATCGAAAACCAGTACCGCGATGGCAGTAATCACAACGGTGCGCGTTGTTGCGCGACCGACGCCTTCTGCCGTCGGAACCGTATTATATCCTTCCCAAACCGCGATCAGGCTCGCCGCGACGCCGAACACGACGCTCTTGATGATGCCCTCATTGATATCATCTATATCCAGGGTCAGCTGAATCTGCTGCCAGAACGACCCCACATCAACCTGGAACAGTTCCACGCCGATGAGATGCGCACCGAACAGACCGATACCGCTAAATATCGCGGCCAGCAGTGGCATCGCGATGACGCCGCCCAGGAATCTCGGCACCAGCACCCGGCGCACGGGATTCACAGCCATCATCTCCATCGCCGACAGCTGATCCGTCGCCTTCATCAGTCCGATCTCGGACGTCAGGGCAGTACCCGCCCGTCCCGCAAACAGTATGGCAGTCATCACCGGCCCGAGTTCCTTAACAAGGGCAAAAGCTGCCGCAACGCCGGTCCAGTCTTCGGCGTTGAACATCGACATATTCGAATAGGCCTGCAACGCCAGGACGGCACCAACGAATAACCCGCACACCATGACGATGACCAGCGAGAGCGCCCCGGTGTTATAGACCTGTTTGACGACTAGATCAAAGCGACTGACGAGAATGCCGGGTGAGAACCTGAGGAGACGCAGAAAGAACAGCTGGAACGCGCCGAAGGTCCGCAGGAAATCGGTGGCGTTCTCGTAGATATCCTGGACTGAACGTCTCACTCGCTATCTCTTCCCAGTAACTGCTCTGCATAGTCTGGCGCGTCGTAGTGAAACGCGACAGGACCGTCCGCCATGCCATGCATGAACTGCCGTACGAGATCGGAATTCGCCGTGCGCAGCTCGTCGGGGCTGCCCGAGGCCGCTACCTTGCCGTCGGAAAGCAGGAAGCTGCGATCAGCGACTGTGGCGACCTCCTCAACATCGTGGCTCACGATGATGCTGGTGATCCCAAGCGCATCGTTCATGCGGCGCACGAGACGCACAATCACACCGAGCGAGATCGGATCGAGGCCGACGAAAGGCTCGTCGTAGATCAGGATGTCAGGATCCATGACCATCGCACGTGCAAGGGCAACCCGGCGTGCCATGCCGCCCGAGAGCTCCGCAGGCATCATGTCCGCCGCACCGCGGAGCCCGACTGCGTGCAACTTGGTAAGGACAATGTGACGAATCAGGCGATTGCTGAGTTTCGTGTGCTCCCGCAAGGGAAACGCCACGTTTTCGAAAACACTCAGATCCGTGAGCAAGGCTCCATTCTGGAACAACATGCCAAAACGCTGCCGCAGGAGATACAGCTCGGCCTGGCTCAGCGTCGCGATATCGACACCCTCAATGTAGATCGCGCCTTGCTCGGGTATCAGCTGCCGTGTGATCAGGCGTAGCAGCGTTGTCTTGCCGGTGCCACTGGGACCCATCAGCGCCGCCACCTCGCCGCGCCGGATGTTCAGGCTCAGTCCGTCAAAGATCCGCCGGTGGCCTCGCGAGAACTTGAGGTCACGAACTTCGATCAGGTTTTCCGAGTGGTGGTTCAATGTGCTTCTTATCTGGGTCGGCTGTGGCGCCGTAGAATAACAAAAAAGACCTGCCAACCTCGCAAGAATTCCGTTAGAGCTATGGCTTGCCAGCATAAATAGGACTAAAATAGTCCTTTATCTTATCAAGATGGCGCTCCCAGTGCTTAGAATCAGCAAACTTACCGACTACGGGACAGTCCTCCTCGCCCATCTGGCCACGAACCAGGCGACAGTCTGCAGCGCGGCGGATGTCGCCGTGGCAACAGGCATCGCTTTGCCCACCGTCAGCAAGCTGCTCAAATCCCTGGCCCGTGCCGGGCTGGTGACCTCGACCCGTGGCACAAACGGCGGCTACCGGCTGTCGCGCGGCCCACAGGACATCACAGCCGCTGACGTCATCGATGCGCTGGAGGGTCCGGTATCCATTACCGAGTGCAGCTCAAGCGACAGCGATTGTGAGCATGAGGGAGTCTGTAGCGTCGGCGGTGCCTGGCAACGCATCAATGTGGCCATTCGTCGCGCGCTCCAGGACATCACGCTCAATGACCTTGTGTGCGCCAACGGTGCTGTGCCGACGTTTCGTTTCGCCGGCTTGCCTATAACAGTAGAGAAACATGACAACTGAATCCGAGAACCTCGAAAGCCTGGTCAACCGTCGTTACGAACATGGTTTTGTAACCGACATCGTCAGCGAGAGCCTGCCGCCCGGCCTCGATGAAGGCGTCGTGCGCGCGATATCAGCACGCAAGAACGAACCTGAGTGGCTACTCGAGTGGCGCTTGCAGGCCTATCAGCAGTGGCTCGAGATGGATGAGCCTGAATGGGCTCACGTGCACTACCCGAAGATCAAATACAACGAGATCTCATATTACTCGGCACCCAAGTCAGATGACGACCGCCCGAAGAGCCTTGACGAGGTCGATCCAAAGTTGCTCGAGACCTACGACAAGCTCGGCATTCCGCTGCATGAACGCGCGCGCCTGGCCGGCGTTGCTGTCGATGCCGTATTCGACAGCGTCTCGGTAGCCACGACATTCAAGGGCAAGCTCGCCGATGCCGGCGTGATTTTCTGCTCCTTCTCGGAGGCCGTGGCCGAGCATCCGGAGCTTGTGAAGAAATACCTCGGTTCGGTCGTGCCGCGCCGCGACAACTATTTTGCCGCTCTGAATTCGGCCGTATTCAGCGACGGATCGTTTGTCTACATCCCCAAAGGAGTGCGTTGCCCGATGGAGTTGTCGACGTATTTCCGTATCAATGCGGCCAATACAGGGCAGTTTGAACGCACGCTCATCGTCGCCGACGCAGGCAGCTACGTCAGCTACCTGGAGGGCTGCACGGCGCCAATGCGCGACGAGAACCAGCTGCACGCAGCAGTCGTCGAGCTCGTTGCCCTGGAAGATGCCGAAATCAAGTACTCCACAGTGCAGAACTGGTATCCCGGTGACGAGAACGGCGTTGGCGGCATCTACAACTTCGTCACCAAACGCGGCGACTGCCGTGGCGCCAACTCCAAGATCTCCTGGACACAGGTTGAAACAGGCTCTGCAATTACCTGGAAGTATCCAAGCTGCCTTCTGCGCGGCGAAAACTCGGTCGGTGAGTTCTACTCGGTTGCCGTTACCAACAATATGCAACAGGCGGACACCGGCACGAAGATGATCCATATCGGACGCAATACGCGATCGACGATTGTCTCGAAAGGCATTTCTGCAGGCAAAGCCCAACAAGCCTATCGCGGGCTGGTGCGCGTCATGCCCCAGGCGGCGGGTGCACGCAACCATACCCAATGTGATTCGCTCCTCATCGGCAAAAATTGCGGCGCGCATACGTTTCCGTACATGGAAATCAGGAATCCCTCGGCGAAAGTCGAACACGAGGCGACGACATCCAAGATTTCCGCCGATCAGCTGTTCTACTGCCGACAACGAGGCATCACGGAAGAAGATGCTGTCAATATGATTGTTAACGGCTTCTGCAAGGAAGTCTTCAAAGAACTCCCGATGGAATTCGCCGTCGAGGCGCAGGCGCTACTCAACGTCAGCCTCGAAGGCGCTGTCGGGTAACAGGGCCTTAACGCCCGAACAGGAATTACCACAATGCTTGAAATCAAGAATCTGAAGTCCCGCATCGGGGACACCGAGATCCTCCGCGGTCTCTCGCTCTCGGTTAATGCCGGCGAAGTGCACGCCATCATGGGCCCGAATGGCTCAGGCAAGAGCACGCTTGCGCAAGTGATCGCCGGGCACACGGACTACGAAGTCACAGATGGCTCCGTCACGTTCAAAGGCAACGACCTGCTGGAACTCGAACCCGAAGAACGTGCCCGCGAAGGCATCTTTCTTGGCTTCCAGTACCCGGTCGAAATTCCTGGCGTAAACAACGCCTACCTGTTGAAGGCCGCGCTCAATGCCAAGCGCAAGCACCACGGGCTCGGCGAAATCGACGCGTTCGAGTTCCTGAAGATGGCGCGCGAGAAGATGGCCGGGCTCGGCATGGACCCCAAGTTCCTGAATCGTGGTGTCAACGAAGGCTTCTCGGGCGGCGAAAAGAAACGCAATGAGATCCTGCAGATGGCGATGCTCGAGCCCGATCTCGCGATACTCGATGAGACCGACTCCGGGCTCGACATCGACGCCCTCAAGGCCGTTGCACTGGGCGTCAACGCGCTGCGCAGCCCCGATCGCGCGATTGTGCTTGTGACTCATTATCAGCGCTTGCTCGACTACATCGAGCCGGACTTCGTACATGTGTTATCGCAGGGA
>Ga0316189_10007827_pt1 | contig 10080 bp, 12 predicted proteins | sample LowCovwburrow_MG_FD_204930 | JGI IMG/M metagenome (GOLD analysis project Ga0316189, IMG submission 204930) | Coastal sediment microbial communities from Maine, United States - Lowes Cove worm burrow | ecosystem: Environmental > Aquatic > Marine > Coastal > Sediment | place: USA: Maine... | reverse complement strand
CTCGATGAGCGTCTGTACTGAGTCCGCAATGACGATCTCCTCGTCCGGTACGAAGTACCTCTCAAGGTCGTCCGCTGGGGTAGACACCTGTAACGTGCCGACCTGGGGAATCTCAAAGTGCCTACCCTTGATTTGCGGTAGCGTGTTGATGTGCCACGGATTTGATAGGTTGAGACAGATCTTTGATGTTTGGAATACGTCGAGCATCTGCTCGAAGTCTGTGAGATAGCCGTGCCAGTTAGGCTGACCATCCCAATAATTACCAAAGAGATGAATGTCAATGCCTGCATTTCTAATTTCCTCAATTACTTTTTGACGCCAGAAAGTACCATCCTCTAATTGACCATGCTTCTGACCAATAAACGATACGTCGTATTTCTTTCCCTTAAAGTTGTCTGGTTTATAGAGTGGCGATCCAGCCCACTGTGAGCGAATTACGTTCAGCCCATTCTCTTTATACCAATCAACCGTATTGGAGTGTGTTGTAACAAAGTGACTTACTCGCTCCTTACGTGGGAGAACCCAGTTGTGGAATCTCCATGAGCTATCGCAGTCCCACTGAATAACGGGAATGTCTTTTAGCATTGCCATTCTGGCGAGCCTAAGTTCCAGATCCATCGTCTCATTAAACGCAACATGGAAGATGGCATCTACCTGATCCGACATGATAGCAGCTTGAAGTTTGGCAAAACCATCTGACGGATGCCAATCGGGGTAATGATAGGTCACCTCAATATCGTCACGATTAGCGGCCCAGTGTTCAAAGCCAGCCTGAACATTGTTTGCCTCATATGACAAACCTTCTTCCTGCTTCCCGTAATTCCACCGTAAGCCAACGTATGCGATTCTAATCATTATCTCTCCACCCCCGTGCCCAGACTATAGACATACAGGCGTTCCGGTATATTGTTAAACACACAACCTATGCCGATCATTCGTCTCCATAGGTCGTAATCTTCGGCCCCCAAAACATGTTGGTATGGACCTTCGAGTTGGTCAAGCTTTTCTTTCTTAACCATTACGCTCCCGTGACACATGACGTTCTCTGCCTGAAGTCGTCTCACAATCTGAGCGTGTTGTTGGTACTGACCTGGAGCAAAACAGTTCGGACGCATAACGCCGTCTGACTCGCGATCCCAGGCCAGTGTTCCTATTACATCCACGTCGGGATGTTCTTGTGCGTATTTCTCTTGAACTTCCAGCTTGCACTGCATCCAACTATCGTCGGCATCACAGTATGTAACATAATCCCCAGTGCAAAACCTAAGACCAAAATTTTTGGCCGCTGCCAACCCCTCTTTTCTGGGACGTACATGCAGTTCTACCGGAATATATAGATCTGTATTAGCGTGAAAGCCTATGCCATAATCATCGACAAACTTTCTAACCTTATTCTCAATACCATCTCCGGGCTCATCAAGAACAATTACTATCTGATCCGGCTTACGAGATTGCATCACTAATGATAGGAAAGCGGTCCTAAACATCGAAATGTGATCACTTGTGGGCAGATATCCGCAGATGAGTGAACTAATTTTCATACCTTAAGTATCTCCATGCACCGCTCTCGGTAAGTATGGTTTCTCAAAACCTCGTTATGGCCATCCAGCCAGACCTTTTCTCGTGCATCTACATCGTGCATCAAGAAGTCAAGTAGGCCGGGAAGGTCTTCCGTGTTATAAAAACCAAAGTAATGCTGGCCCTCTTTGAGAATCTGGTCTCTGTCATCATTAGAATCAAGCTGGCAGATCAACAAGGAGCCTGCTGCTGGAGCCTCAAAGAATCTCATTGGCATCAAGCCGTGCCCTCCACCCGCTACGTCGCAAATGGAAATCATGCTCTCGCTCAAAGTCTTGATGTATTCATCACGAAACACGTCCGTGACTAACTGTGCTGGAACATCTTCCCCCTGAATGAAATCAATTAGATCTCGGCGGGACTGGCGATCTGATCCAACCAGTGTGGCCACATTCTTTTTCGCTTTGACTGGATGGCGATAATGCAAGTCCAAATCGGCGGCATATGGCAGGAAGGATGTTGGTTGATCGAACAGGTCAAGTGAGTTTGTGTTCCCGCAGAATACATGATCGAATTCCATGTAGTCACAAATGCTTTTATAGAACATGGGATTCATTGCCACGTCAAACATCCATGCAACTTTTTTCTTTGCGGGGATATTTTTCAGTACTGTATACTGTGGATCTCCATCATTCATTTCCATATAAACAAGTAGATCATACTCTTCCCAAGTCCCCTGATTAGGGAGCTTGTTTTTCTGATCTTCATAGTAATGACCCCAGGTATAAACCTCGTGACCAAGTGCCTCGAAAGCCCTGACCACGCTGTCGCCAGTCGCCCAACCAGGAGACTGAGGGATGCCTCTATATGAAACTAAAATCTTCATTTCTTGTTCATCTCAATCAATGTCTCGTACTGACTCTTTGCGATATTAAGATACTGATGAATGGGGACAGTACTCTCATCTTCATCCCACCGCCAACACAGTTCTTCAAAATAATTCATGTTATTCAGATATATACAAAACGCAACTTCAGGCCAATCGCCACTCACTGATTCTGCTATTGTGTCGCAATCCATATCTTCGAACGCATCAATGATTTCTTTACAAACACGCTCAAGGTCACCTGGGTGCAAATGATCTCTAACAGATCCCCAAACCTTAGCGAATAATTCGCCGCCACTACACCACCCCATCTTCATATTCCTCGTAATAGAATGTTGTCATGTTGCCGCGTTTCCGCCAGTCTGCACTATCCAGTTTATACGTTGGGAAATGCTCGTTGATAACAGAAACAAAATCTGCGGTATTGTGATCGCCAAGCCCACATAGGCTAAACTCAAGCGACCTATGTCTTGAAACTGGAAAAATCTCAGTCTCATCATCACCAAGCGTTTCTTGATAGAGGTAGTTGATATCGGTGCGAGTGTTGCATCCCAGAAATTTGAGGTTAAAATCCTCACAAGTTTTACGAATCTTTGTTTCGAAATCAAACATTTTTAGAATGAGCCTCCCCCTCGGCCCGACCAGCCGAAGTTACGCGAACAAACTTTGCCTTGCGGTGGAACCGCTCCATATTCTCAGCACCCACGTAAGTAAATGCCGAACGAATGCCGCCAGCGAAATCCCTGATTACATCCTCTACCGCTCCGATGTAAGGAACCTCTCGCACGACACCCTCTGACGTTTTCCAGTCTGACATAGATCCCATGAAATCTTCTTGGGCTTCTTTAGATGCCATTCCCCGAAACGTTTTATGAAAGCCTAATGCGGCAAGATCGTAATATTTAGAATTGGGTACATTCATTTCCTTATCCCAACCACCTGGATACATCACCTCACCGGGAGTTTCGTCTGTTCCAGCCAACTGTCCACCAAGCATTACTACATCGGCACCAGCGGCAAGGGCTTTGGCTGCGTCTCCCGGATTACGAATACCGCCATCAGCAATAATAAGGCGATCAACTCGTCTACAATTCATTATAGCAGTGATTTGCGGAACGCCAACCCCTGTTTTAATTCTTGTTGTGCAAGCTGAGCCGGGACCAATTCCAACCTTAATGGCGTCTACCCCACAAGATGCAAGATAATCTGCTCCAGCCTCAGTAGCCACATTTCCCGCAATGATGTAGGCGTATCGACCAAACAAGTCTCGCATCTTCTTAATAGTCTGCCCGACCGCCTTACTATGTCCGTGTGCAACATCGACACAAAAGGTTCTGGCTCCAACGTCGTACAAAGCTTGTGCTCTTTCTAACGCTCTATCTCCTATACCAATAGATACGCCACAACTATCATCACCAACATCGGTAAACATCTCTACGTTATCTTCAATAGAACAGAATCGATGCAAAATTGATGCACCACCCAACTCAATCATCTTTCGAGCCATCTTAGGGCCAGTAACGGTATCCATGTTAGAGCTAATAATTGGAAGATCAATCTTATATCCACCAAACAAGCCTGGAGAAAGATCTACGTCTCTTCGGCTCGCAATGTCGTTGTACCCCGGAAGCAAGTATACGTCATCGAAGGTAATAGCTTCTTCAAACATTTTTCAATCTCTCTTTTAGTCTGGCGTTTTCAGCCTCTAAGGATTCAATAGTACGTCTTGCGGCGAAGTGTCTGACTTGATCCAAGTTTGCGGCAAGGGCAGTTTCACCTCCCTCGCACTTAGATAGAAGGGCAATGGTATCATTCATCGCGTCAATTTTTTTATTTAATTCATCGATCTTTTCGTTTGCTTGAGCAAGTTCATTCGCCTGATCGCTCTCGAATAGTTTTTGCACATCCTCTTGATATTCAGCATGGAACTCTCTTGACTCTTTCAGTAAACTGAATACGGCCCCATAAAAATAAACAGAAACAAACTTACCTTTATCCGGCCCCCACAATTGGTAAATATATTCATCTCTGGTTACAGAATCAAGAATACTTAAACGACCACGACGCAATTCTCGCCAAAAGAATTTATCAAAAATAGGCAACTTGAGTCCACGAAAGATTGGCAAGACGTAATGCACCTCTGGAATGAGAGTTTTGCCACCATCTTTTGTACGTTGAACTGTCCAAGTAAACATCAGAATCTCTTCTCCAGTAGATCAGCCCTGCTTAATCCCTCGGCAATAGCTATGTCAAAATTGTATGCGATAGCATCCCAATTGCGGTCTTTAACCTGACCAACAGCATTCTCAGAATAAATTCCAAGATCTAAACTCTCTAAAGCGGCCCTCTTTAGGGCAATCGCTATTTTTCCAGGTGCGTCACTTGGAACTATGAATCCATTGTAGTCATTTAGAACAAAGTCGGTTGTTCCATATCGAGTACAGATTGGGACGGTCCCACAGGCCATAGATTCAATGACTGGAGTAGGACAACCAGCAAGTCTCGAAGCATCGAGGTAAACGTGGGCACGCTTGTATCGCTCAGCAACCGCCAGACGACTCTTAATGCCGTCCTGAAGCACGTCAACCTGGATAGGAACACCGAGATCCTTAGCCATCGAAAGTCCCTCTAAGGCCACGTCAATGCCTCTCACCCATCCTCCTCGGCCCCACATTACCACACGCAATGGATTTTTGTCATTAAATCTGCTTTTATCCCCAGAACGAAAAATAGAATTGTCGAATCCGGGCGATACCAGTCGGCCAATTGTGTTGCGATTGTAGATCTGCTCCATGATAATTTGCACATAGGATGAAGTGCAGAATATCTTGAGCGGAAGACTGTACGAATCACTGGCACGCTTACGCCACTGTACATCGTTGTCGTTGAATACAGCCTCGTTGGTGTGAACCCAGTAAAATCTGTCCTTGGCATTCTGATGGTCGGCCACAGCCTTTGCCGTCACCGAGAATGGGCTAACTAAAATGCCATCATAGTTGCGATACTCTTCGCTGTCGGCAGGATAGATTGGAAAGTTGTTCTTGATCCAGGTGCAATTCTTGTCCCCATTGATATCGACGAACGCACATACATCATGGCCAGTGGCGTGTAATGAATTCAACACCTCAATGATGCAAGCAATGCCTCCCGAAATCCAACCCTCAAGGGCCGAAGTGTAAATTGCTAATTTCATTTTAATCTCTCGGCCTCAATTATCTTTTCGCCACCATGAGTCTTCAGGGCGTCAATGTATTTTTGTCCAGTAATCATCTGTTGATCCCAAGCCATCTCTAATACAGACAGGTCATCCGGAACTACACCATCCTCGTACTGGCTCCAAATTTTTGCCATTGCTTCCGATATGGATATTCCATATGGACCATACGGGTGTAGCCACAATTGTCTTCCGTTTTGCACGGTACAGACGGATTTAACTCTATCATTCCTTACATATCCACAAGGACAGCAGGCATTCCCTGAGCATAGATGGTCGCAACACACATGATTTGTCATTAATTATCCATCACCCACTCGTACACTTTTGCAAGTCCACTCGTAATACAAGAAGCCTCGAAATGTCTCATGGCTCTCCGTAGCACCAACACATTCAGTTTTTTACGGGCCTCATCATCATTAATAAGTTGGTCCAAAAAGTCCGCATAAGCCATGGTGTCTGCAAGGGGGGCAACAAATCCAACGTCACCGATAATCTCGGCCTGTCCATTGTACATCTGCGAAACATGACTGATGATTGGAACCCCGTGCATCATGGCTTCCTGAATATTACACGGGCAACACTCGCCATCATGACGTGCATGAGCATAAATGTCAAGTGCTGAATAGAATCTTGACAACTCTTCATCGTCAATAATAGGATCGATGAATACAATATTCGTGATCCCTAACTCTGCGGCAGTTTCAACCCACCTCTCGCAACCATTAACCACCAGATACCAAACGTCCTTTTCGGGATTTGCCTCAGTGGCCTTGGAAAATGCCTTGAGGGCAATTGGATCGAAGTTATCGGCCCTACCTACTCTGCCAACCAAGATGGCATCACCAGGAATCTCTACGCCATAATCTTTGTACAATACTTCAATCAATTCGTTACGAGCAATCGCCTTAGCTTCACCAAGCGGAAGATCGTCCCTAAAGATTCTACGCTCTGTTGGATTGTAGATGACTGGACCATCCGGATTGCCACTACGAAGAGCAGAGTTTCTAATGTGGTCAGAGATGTAAATGTTGGCATCAATAGCTTTGGTCAAGTCTGAATAGCCAAAGATGTTCGTCTCTACGATCTTGGTATGTGCCGGAACTACTTCCCTAACTCCAGGCCATTCCGGATACCCAGAACGATGAATGTGGAAAATGTCGGGATTGATTGCGGCCAGAACTTCGGCGAGATTGTCGCTCTCTGGAAGATATGGTGGGCGAGCATTCTTCTTGTGAGTGTGGCTGTATGGAATAACGTGGTCATCACCAAGCATCTCGCGAACAATATCGAGGCGGGAAGTGTCGTCACCCTCTCTGTAAACAAGATACGGCTCCACTCCATCCATCTCTTTCAGATACTTGCAAAAAAGTTGGGCAACCCTATCGGTGCCAGCAAATCCAATAGTCTTCGAATGATGACAAACCTTAATTACTTTAGACATTCGTAATCTCCTCATACACACCCTCAAGCTTCTTAACTACTGGCGTGACGTGATATTCTCTAATAGCTTTATTGAATCCATTTTCCCCGAAAGAAACAATGTCTTCGGGATTTTCGATCAGTTTGCGAAGGGCGTCGGCATACTCAACATGACTATTGCCAAATACGTGGTAGCCAGTCTTGCCGTCATCCACCAGTTCTAACTGACTTTGGAATACTCCCATACCAGTAACGGTAGCAATGGCACGATGAGTGACGACTGGTAGCTTGTGAATCATAGCCTCAGCAATGTTAACCCCAAAGGTTTCACCGTCAGCCCGAAAATGAGCGTAGATATGCATTGAGTTATATGCTCGACTCAGAAGATCAGCATCGACGGTGGGATCAATCGCGGTATACGGTACGGCAAATCTGTTTAGATCCCTAATCATTGCTTGTGGCGGAGCTACTACGAGCCAATGAATTGGAATACCCTGACTGTGAAGTAACCAAGACGCCTTGACTGCAATGGGATTGTAGATCCCATCGTCAGGACGACCAACTCTTCCCAGAATAGTTGCCCTTGGGTCAATGTCGTAAGCCAGACTCGTCATTCTTTCGTGAGTGGCGGGAGTCTCAACCGGATTATTGACAAAGTCAAATCTCTGATCGATGATATTCTGTAGGTTCTGATAACCAGCATTGGCCATCAGTTTTTCGGTATGATCCATGAGATACTTACTCATGAATAACGACTTCTCAACATTTACATTATTGTCAAAGAAGCCGAATACATTTGTTTCAACAAAGTGCCTAACGTGAAGGTCAACCGCTGGCTCAGGAAACTCGGGGAATCCGCTGCGAAAAACGTGAACGATATCAATATTGTTACGCTCAACAAGCGGCTTCAATTCAGCCTTAGTCTGAAGACCGACCACCCTATCATCTTCATGAGTCATTGCACGCAACAACTCTGGAAGTCGTGTCTGGTCACCAGCCTCTTGATAGGCGAAGTAAACCTGAAACTTGCTGCGATCCAAATGCTCAGCAAATAGTACGGCGGTCTTCTCTGTACCGCCAATACCAAGATTGTTGAGATAGTAGAGAACTTTAATTTTCATTTTTAGATGCTATCCATTCTGCTTTGTCTGGTCTGTCGTCAAATATAGCAAATTCTGCTGCGTGAGTCAAGTGAGTATCGAAGTTTTCTGGGAAGAACTCAGAAATTGCAGAGTATGTTTCCCAGTTATTCTGCCACTTATTACTGTTCTCAATTGAATCTGGTCGCTGCGTGTAGACGGTCAAGATCTCCTGAATCGAATGTCCGTGGTAACCAAGACTCATAAAATACAACCAAAGCCAATAGTCAAATGCTGATCGGTATTCTTTTGCTCGTCGAGCCATAAGATCCCAATCAACCATATCTCTAAACTGATCCCAGTTACACCACGTTACCTGCGGCCCAGCCCAACACTCCCTACTAAATACATCGTAGTCAAACGGGGGCTTAAGTCCGCCGTTTTTCCACTGCCCATTCTCATCTACTACGGCAATTCCAGTATAAGCAAAACCAGTGCGAACGTCAGACCTAACTGATCGACGCAGCATAGTTTCATACAGAACGCGAGTGAAGTCGGGGTGATGAAGATCGTCCGTATTGCTGTTAGAGACATACTCCCCCTTAGCAGCCTTCCATGCTCGCAACCAAGACTCTCCATACCACTCACGTTCCGGATGGAATATGTAGTTGACACGGGAGTCTCGTGCGGCCCACTTCTTAGCTATCAAATCATCAGTTCCGGGGGAATTGGGATTAACGATCACAACCTCAAAATCTGGATCGGTCTGATTATTCAATAGATCATTCAAATGAGTATTGAGGTAAGACCCAGAATCGTAGGTGGAAACCAAATAGCTAATTTTGGGACAATTACTCATGGTACTACCGTGTACTCCACTGGATTACTGAACCCGTATCCGGCTGGATAAACTTGATTAAAAACTATAGACTGAAGTGCAAACACTGTACCAACTGGTAATGACATGCTTTGAAGCGGCAGAGTCAATAGTTCAATTCCACAACCAGTAGCATCGAAGACACAGGTTCCTGGGGGAGCATTGAGTGGGAAAAAGGATGAATATCCAACGTATCCATTTAGAGAGGTAACATTCACGATACCACCAGGAAGCACTCCAGCAAATGGAACCGCTGGCCCCAACTCAACCAAAAGATGATACGAAGAAAATGCTGGGCCTGTAATACCAATCACTGGATCAAGACCGCTCGAAACAGAGTAATGTGCGATAAGGGGTGTTGTTGCACTTGGTTGAGCAATGATGGTTGATGTGATAGTATCAACACCAATCAACGTAGGCAAAGTAGGCGGCTGAAATTGACCGAAAGATACGGTCGCGAGCATGAGCACGATAAGTGCTGAAAGAAAAGTCTTCATTTTACATTAACTCCGTTGTGATACATATGCATGTGCGGCTGAGACTGTCGCGTCATACATAACCAAATGTTGCCATACGGTTCTCCCGCAATAGCTTCTCTGTATGGCGACACCTCGGTATAAGATGAAATCTCTCCTGGGTGCCCATTGCAAAGATTGAATGCTTCGTCGCGATAATCAAACATTGAGTAATCGCGAACTGCTTCTGGATGTTCTCCATCAAACAGGTAACATGGCTGAACACCATCTACCCAATCTTTAACCTTCTGATCGAATGCCTTATTTGCACCATCATGCTTCGCCAACTCTTTCTCGTAATACTCTTGCTTATCCTTCATGACTTTATCCATCCCAACTCGGGCGTACCCATAATGATAGATAAAGAAGTTGTCCAACATCACTCTGCGATGCTGATATTCAGGAGAGAAGTACGTGCATCGGCCAGCGGCGTCAGTTGCAATTGGATGAGAGTAATACCTCATTCCTTGTGTAAGCTTGAAGATTCTCTGATGTTGCGGTTGCCATTCTGGTTCCGGCTTGGCAATATGCCCAAAATCTCGATAGAAGTGCAGGAATAGTGGCACGAA
>Ga0316189_10007826_pt1 | contig 10080 bp, 9 predicted proteins | sample LowCovwburrow_MG_FD_204930 | JGI IMG/M metagenome (GOLD analysis project Ga0316189, IMG submission 204930) | Coastal sediment microbial communities from Maine, United States - Lowes Cove worm burrow | ecosystem: Environmental > Aquatic > Marine > Coastal > Sediment | place: USA: Maine... | reverse complement strand
TAACATAGTTTACGCCTTCGTCTTCCATGTAGTTTTGAATTGTGATTGATATAGCCATGGTACATCCCCTGTTGTTTTATTTAAGGGTTATAAAGCTGATTTATTATAGCAGATCCGGGATCGATTGGCATGAGTTGTTTAGGTCGAAAGAAAGAGTTTGAATGTGTGTTTCAACAACCATTCGGAACTGTGAGCGTAAATTAACTTCATCGTTTCCGATCCATTGCCCGGACCATCGCCATTCGTCATCCATAGAGCCGAAGTGGAATTGATAGGTGCGGGCGATGACCTTGCAATTGCGACAGATCATCGACGTCTCACCTATCGCACGACAAAAGATCCGGTGTACCAATCATCGCCCTCCCGAACAGAGGGTAGTGGGTAAAGGTCTTGAGGCTGGCTTGAAGTAGTCCCAGAGCATTTCTTTAAACATTTTCATCCCGTTTTTATGCCTGGTGATTTAGGAGGGGGGAGACCCCATGAAAACTTCGGAGGTAGGGGGGTATGATGCCTATACCCTACTTCGTTACTTGGGGAGGAAAATCGTCGGTATATTACTCGGTGTATTATATTGAGTCATGAGGTCCGAAAATATCGAGACACAGATTTGTTTGGCGGCTGCCGGTATTTATGGTCTGAATACCTGGCTGGGGGTTCGTTCCTTCGGCGACATTATGATTCATGACAAAGACCAGGTTCTCAATTCATAGTATTCTTATTTCAAATTCTGATCCATTCCTTACGGAGGAAGACATGGGACTTGAATTTCTTGAGGGCAACGAGGCAATCGCTCGGGGCGCCATGAAGGCAAATTGCAATTTTTTTGCCGGCTATCCGATTACCCCGGCGTCGACTGTATTTCACTATATGCTGGATCTGGTGCCTGCAACCGGTGGAGTCGCAATCCAAGGTGAAGACGAGATCGCCTCCATAGGATTTTGCCTCGGCGCCGCCATGGCGGGCAGCAAGGCGATGACGGCGACCAGCGGTCCCGGCCTCAGCCTTTATTCTGAGAATATCGGGCTTGCTATCATTGGCGAGACTCCCCTTGTCATTGTAAATGTACAGCGACAGGGACCGGCGACCGGCTCGGCAACCAAGGGTGCCGAAGGTGATATCCAGTTTACCCGCTGGTGTTCGTCGGGAGGAATGCCGGTAATTGCGCTGAGTCCGGCGAGCGTCGAGGAGGCCTATGAGTTGACCTACGTCGCCTTCAATCTGGCCGAACGGTTCCGGGTACCGGTCTTTCTTCTGACCAACAAAGAGATCGGCCTGACCCGGGAGTCGGTGGACCTTGACGCCATCGAACTGCCGCCGCTGGTTGAACGGGTTCGAGCGGAATCCGGCAGCGAGTATCGGCCTCACGCCTTCGAACAACCGGGCGACGTGCCGACTTTTTCTGCATTCGGCGACCAACACCTCGCACGCTACACCACATCGACCCACGACCAGGATGGTTATCTCACCGCAAGTCCCCAGGTGACCCAGGAGATGATCGACCATTACACAGCCAAGGTGAATGAGGCAGCCGACGAAATCGCGCTGTACACTGAAGACCGGGAAGAAGGAGCCGAGATCCTGATCATAAGTTATGGCATCACATCACGATCAGCAGCCGTTGCTGTGCGTCAGGCAAGGGCTTCCGGGACCTGCATTTCCTCACTGGCTCTCAAGACCCTCTACCCGGTCCCAGAAACGATAATCCGCTCCGCCATGAAAGGGGTCAAAAAGATCATCGTGCCTGAAATGAACATGGGGCAATACATCCTCGACATTCAGCGTCTGGTATTACCGGAAACCAGCGTCATCGGTGTTAACAAGATGGATTCGACCCTGATTTCACCATCTGAAATTCTCCAGCAGGGGGACCTGTTATGACCGCTATTACCCATTCCACGTATCTGACGGACAAGGTTGGTCCGCTGCCGTTCTGCCCCGGCTGCGGCCATGACAAGGTGGTCAAGGCACTCAATGAGGCGCTGGTCCGATTGCAACCGGACCCGACCAAGGTAGTGATTGTCACCGACATCGGCTGTATCGGCCTTGCTGACCGCTATTTCAACACCAACGCTTTTCACGGCCTGCATGGGCGTTCCATCACCTACGCCTGCGGCCTGAAGCTGGCACGACCCGAGTTGACAGTGATCGTCCTCAAGGGTGACGGTGGGTGCGGCATCGGCGGCACGCACCTGCTTAACGTTGCACGGCGCAACATCGATATTACACTGATTGTTGCCAACAACTTCAACTACGGCATGACCGGTGGCCAGCATTCCGTGACCACCCCCGTTGAGGGCATTACCGCGACGACACCCATAGGCAACGTGGAAGGTGCTATGGATCTATGTCGAACTGCCGCCGCTGCCGGGGCAGGTTGGGCTTATCGGGCAACCGGTCATGATCCCGACCTGGGAGAGCGCATTGCCGACGCTATTCGCGAGCCGGGTTTTGCCATGCTCGATATCTGGGAAATGTGCACCGCTTATTATCAGCCCCGGAACAAACTCAAGAAGAAGGACCTGACCAACATGATGTCTCTGGCCAACATGGACCACGGCTTGATCGCCCACACGCCACGACCCGAATATGGCGTGAGCATCCGCAAGTCCTGGCAATCGGCCAAAACTTCTACCAAACGCCGAATGATCGTTAAACCCCAGTTCAAACATACCGTCACGCAGCAGACGGGCATTATCATTGCAGGAAGCGCCGGGCAGAAAATTCGCTCCGCGGCGAGTTCTTTTGCTCAAGGCGCGATGTTTGCCGGCCTGAAAGCAACCCAGAAGGACGACTACCCGATTACTGTGATGACCGGCCATTCGGTCACCGAAATCATCGTCAGTCCCGAGGCAATCGACTACACGGCAATCGAGTCACCTGATTGTTTTATCATTATTTCGGAAGACGGCCTCAAGAAATCCCGGGCAAGGATCGCCAAGCTTTCCGATATCTGCACCCTTTACGTCGAGCAGTCTCTAGACCTTCCCGAGACCCGGGCGAAGGTGGTCCGCCTGCCTTTGATGCAAACGGCAAAAAAGATCGACAGGCTGTCGGTCGGCACCATTGCGCTGGCTGCTGTTTGCACCGACCGGGGGCTGTTCCCGATCGAGGCACTTGAAGCGGCTGTCTCGGCTTTCCAGAAACAGGCTATCGCAGAGGTTAACCTGATGGCGATCAAGGCCGGAGAAGGGCTATTTTTTGGGATAGAAAAATGACCAAGTCCGACTTTTGGGACAACTCGCTCCTGCCGCAAGGTCCGGTTTTCCTTGCGAAGGCGCTCAAGCGCCATATCTTTGTCATCATGAGGACCTGCCACCAGGTTTGCATGTTTATGAGTGGCAACACACTTGCTAAGTGTTGAAAGACCAATCGCCAGATCGCCCGCGACTTGCTGCCGAGCTAGACCACTGGTCAAAGCGATACGAACGGCCTCTTCTCTTCTTTTTTCCGAGCTTTAATAGGATCTATGCCTTCATGTAACATTTGATGACATACCCCGACTTCAACACGTGCGTCTGCCAGAGAAACACGCAAATGGCGGAGGGTGAGAGATTCGAACTCTCGAAGGGCTTTCACCCTTGCTGGTTTTCAAGACCAGTGCATTCAACCGCTCTGCCAACCCTCCGTGATTTGCAAGCGCGGTGAGTGTGTAGCAGAAGACTTCCCCGCTTGAAACACAAATTTACGATTGTTTTGACAGAAGTTTCTGAAACTGGAGGAGGGTGCTTGTCGGGCTGGATAAAACTTGAAAAAAAGCTTCTCAAGCGCCGTTCTATAAGGCCATTTTCTGGTACAGGGCGTTCTTTTTCATTGTCACCAAAGTGGTTCCTTCTTACATCATGATAGTCATTCAACATGATAGCTATTCCACGCCGGAAGTTTGCAAGGTTATCGAATAAACGCCATAATGTCCCACGCTGTGAACAAGAGGAGAAACCCAATGACGAAATTCCTGGTCTCAGATGATAATCTTGATGGATTCAAACTGGAGGACATCTTGAGAGCAATCCGCAAGGATATTCTCTACCGGTGCAATAAAATCACCGACGATGATCGATCTGAAGCCGGGCATGTCTTATCCAATAATATCACCATCCTGGGTTTGTTAACTGATGCTATAGAATTGGCTGAAGACTCATCATTGGTGTTGCAAAAATCCTTTGGACCGACCAAACAGGATGGCCCGCCGAGGATTGGCTCAGAGTAACGCCGAAAGTAACTAATCGTTTCCAGTCAGGAATAACACGCCGGAATGTTTTTTTACCTCTCCAAGCTGTTCTGGTTTTTTGCCAATCCAGCCAATTTATTCCTGATCCTGCTGATGATAGGGTGCCTGCTTCTGTGGACCAAAAGACAGCTGTTTGCTCGCAGGCTATTAACTCTGGTTATCGTGTTTGGCCTGTTTTTCTCCATTGTTCCACTGTCCTCTATTATGCTCACTCATCTTGAAGACCGATTTCCGGCCACCACTTTCCTGCCGGATCACATCGACGGTGTAATTGTCGCAGGGGGGGTCATTAACCCGGCTCTTAGTCATGCGCGCGGCAGTGTTGCTGTCGGCAGTTCAGTTGAACGATTACTGGCGATTATTGAACTGGGAAACAAATACCCGCAGTCGAAGTTGATTTTCAGTGCCGGCTCGGGGGACCCCCTGCAGCAAGAGTTAAAGGAAGCTCATTATGTCGGGGCTTTTCTCGAGCAGGCCGGGTTTGATTCCACACGTGTGATTTATGAAGATCAGGCCAGAAATACGGTAGAGAACGCCGAACTGAGCTATCAGATTGCCCAGCCAAAAGACGGAGAAAACTGGGTATTGGTGACCTCTGCTTTCCATATGCCCCGCGCAATTGGGACGTTCCGCCACGCCGGATGGAAAATTATTCCGTATCCTGTTGATTATATGACCAGTCCAGATAAAAGCTGGAGCCTTCGGTTCAACCTCAGCGGGATCAGTCGTTTCAGCTTTGTCCTGCATGAATATCTGGGGCTTCTGTTTTATTGGCTAACGGGTAAAACAGATACCTTGTATCCGGGGCCGGATAACTGATTCTTTACATTTGATGAGTATTGTCTCTGAATCATTCTGATTTCTCACAGCTTATCCGGAGTTCTTTTCATTGATGATCACGTCTACTGTCCGCCAATTCCAGGCCATCGCCGGGGGTGTTCTTGTGATGGCCCTCGCCCTTTTTCCTGCTGAACCTGCGAATTCACAATCCTCTGACCCGGCCGGATTCTCAACCTGGCTTGAGGGGGTTAAAGCAGACGCCCGCAAACGGGGCGTTAGTGATCAGACCCTAAACAAAACCTTGGGCGAGGTTAAATTAATTAACCGAGTGATTGAGTTGGACAGGCGCCAACCAGAATTTTCGCTGACGTTCTGGAAATACTTAGACAATACGATCTCGGATAAGCGGATCGCCCGTGGCAAACAGATGCTGATCAAACACAAGGATTTATTAGCTAAAGTTTCTGATCAGTATGGTGTACAGCCCCGGTTTTTGGTCGCCTTCTGGGGGCTTGAAAGCAACTTTGGTGACTACACAGGGACTTTCCCGGCGGTGGGTGCCCTGGTGACACTGGCCTATGATCCAAGACGTGCAAAGTTCTTCCGCGAGCAGCTTATGGCTATCCTGACGCTGATTGATCAGGGGAATTTTCCGGCCGACGTAAAAAGCTCCTGGGCCGGAGCAATGGGCAATCACCAGTTTATACCGACAACCTACCGTGACTTCGCCGTTGATTATGACGGTGATAAACGCATCGACATGTGGAACAGTTTACCGGATATCTTTTCCTCTGCAGCCAATTATTTAAGCAAGTCGGGCTGGAATATTAGCAAAACCTGGGGCCGCGAAGTTAAATTGCCAAACGGATTCGATTTCGAACTCAGTGGTCTGGGGACAACAAAATCCCTTAACCAATGGCAACAATTAGGGATTCGTCGTTTTGATGGACGCAATCTGCCGGTTGTCGATATTGATGCGAATTTAATCTTGCCCGCAGGGGCGACGGGACCAGCCTTTTTGGTCTATAATAATTTCAAAACGACGCTGAAATGGAACCGCTCCATTTTTTACGCCGTTGCCATTGGCCATTTGGCCGACCGCTTGGACGGGGCAGGGAAGTTCTTAACCAAACGACCCGAAAACGAAGTTGCCCTTTCGAGAGTTGATGTCGTTGAAATACAACGCCGTTTATCCGGCCGCGGATTTGATACACAAGGGCAGGATGGTGTCGCCGGACCGAATACCCGAAAAGCGATCAAGGCATTTCAAAAATCAGTGCACCTTCCGGCTGATGGCTTTGCTTCAATGGGATTACTGGAGCGACTTCGAGGAAGTTGATTGTTGAGCAGATAACCTTGCTCTTGGATTAACAGGCGGGTACATTACCAAATCATGTACCTGCAATCTGCCTAACGGCTATATCTGGAAAGAATGTTGTCTAAATGGTGATCAAGAATTTGGTGAGAACTTGGCCAAAAACCGTTGGGGGCTTTCTGCTTGCAGCGCTGATGCTTACGGGGTGCGCAGAAACGGAATTTCTTATTCATTCTGCCAAGCGAATCACCTCACCAACAACGACAACCGTGCCCCAACAAGTTTATAAAGTCGGTACGCCTTATCAAATCAATGGCGTTACCTATTACCCCAAAGAAGATTTCAGTTATGAAGAAACCGGTATCGCGTCCTGGTACGGGGCAAAATTCCATGGGCGTAAGACGGCCAACGGTGAAATCTATGACATGAATGCCCTGACGGCCGCCCACCGTACCTTACAGATGCCCAGCTATGTCAGGGTAACCAACCTTGAAAATGGCCGTTCTCTGGTGCTGTTGGTCAATGATCGTGGCCCATATGCGCGAAACCGGATTATTGACGTCTCGCGAAAAGGCGCTCAACTGCTGGGATTTGAAAAGAAGGGAACAACGCGAGTTCGGGTGCAAATTTTGGCCGATAAAAGTCGGGCTTTGAAAGCCCGACTTGCCGGACAACAACAATTGGCCCGGACAGGCTCCCCTATTACGGTTGATCGCCTACCAAAACCGCCCGTTGCACGGCAAACATTACCGCCCCCCGGCTCAAATCAAGTGCTCCTAACGCCTCCATCAGAGCCGGTCAAGGTGGTCAATAGCCGCACGATTGCGACCGATGTCATACCAAACGATGGAAAGGTCTCACAAACTGCCGTTGGAAAAACCAGAATCTATATACAGGCCGGGGCGTTCAGCAAGTTTGAAAATGCCAATAAGGTCAAGGCGTCTCTGACCGGAATAGGCGAAACCAATCTGATGCAAACCCTGGTCAATGGTGTCGACTTCTACCGGGTCCGGGTAGGTCCTTTTAGCAATATCGAAGATGCAGACCAAATGCTCGAATCCGTCGCACAGGCCGGCTATCCTGGTGCTCGCATCGTTGTAGACTGATTTTTCATCTTTCTGAAGCCACTTTAAATACGGTATTACAAATGTTTAAGCTATTTACTTCTACCAACTCGTTACGAAATTTGCTGTCGGCTTCTCTGCTTGGGTCGATCATCTTTTCCATGCCTGCACAGGCCATTGAAACCCCCGCACGTGAAGCCATCATGATTGATATGCAAACCGGAACAGTGATGCTCGACAAGAATGGCGATGTCAGCATGCCGCCGGCGTCGATGAGCAAGCTGATGACGACCTATATGTTGTTTGAAGAATTACAGAACGGCTCAATCTCACTGGATGATACATTTCGGGTTTCAGAGAATGCATGGAGAAAGGGCGGCGCCAAAAGCGGCAGCTCGACAATGTTCCTGCTGCCCGGCAAACGGGTCCGCATTGAAGACCTGATCCGCGGTATTGTGGTTCAATCAGGAAATGACGCCAGTATTGTCGTTGCCGAAGGTTTGGCCGGAAGTGAAGAGGCCTTTGCCAGAAGGATGACCGCCAAGGCACTTGAGCTTGGTATGACCGGCAGCACGTTTACCAATGCGACCGGATGGCCCGATCCCGGACAACGCATGACAGCCCGAGACCTGTCGACACTTGTAAAGTCAACGATCCAGAATTTTCCCGAATTTTTTCACTACTATTCAGAAACAGAATTTACTTATAACAAGATACGCCAGCCAAATCGAAATCCATTATTGTACAAAGGGATTGGTGCGGACGGTATGAAAACAGGCCATACGCAAGAATCCGGTTATGGACTGACGGGTACAGCAATTCGCAAAAACCGGCGTTTGATACTGGTTGTAAATGGATTAGAATCGAAAAAACAACGCGCCAAGGAGTCGGAACGTCTTATCGACTGGGGATTCAGGGAGTTTAATAATTATCAGCTCTTCAAGGCAGACGAACAGGTTTCCAAGGTCGATGTATGGTTGGGAGACAAACCTACAATCAACATGCAAATCGATCAGGATATTTTGTTAACAATGGCCAGAAAAGACCGGAAAGAGATGAAGGTCCGGGTTAAACTTCAAGGACCTGTACCTGCGCCCATCAAGAAAGGCCAACAAGTTGGGGAATTGATTATTGATGTACCGGGAAGGGATTCTCTCAGCTTTCCTTTAAAGGCGACGGAAGACGTCCAGAAATTAGGTCTGGTTGGACGTTTGGGGGCTGCGTTTAAGTATATCATGTGGGGCCGTTCCGGGTAATATGGTCCAACAGTTAACCAGGCAGGACCGACGGTGACACAAACCAGATTTATCACATTTGAAGGGGGCGAGGGCGCTGGCAAGACCAGTCAAATTCGCTTGCTGAAAGAAGCCCTGTCAAATAGCGGGATTCTGGTTGTGCAAACGCGAGAACCGGGTGGCTCACCCGGTGCAGAGGATATCCGCCAACTGCTGGTCAGTGGGTCCGTTGAGCGCTGGCACCCATTGAGCGAAGTCCTGCTGCATTACGCGGCCCGGGTCGAGCATGTGAACAAAACCATTCTCCCGGCTCTCAAGGAGGGCAAATGGGTGATCTCTGATCGGTTTGCTGACTCAACCACAGCCTATCAGGGGTATGGACATGGTGTTGACCTCAACCGCCTGAATGACCTGCACACAGCTTGCCTGGGTGATTTTCATCCTGACCTGACCCTGATTCTCGATATTCCGGTTGAGCAAGGGTTGGATCGTGCCCGGCAACGCGAAACCTCAGCTGAGGGCAAAGGCGAAGACCGTTATGAACGCATGGAACTGGATTTTCATCATCGCCTGCGTGAGGGATTCCTCAATATCGCAAGGCAACAACCCGAGCGGTGTGCAGTGGTTGATGCGCGTAGCGACATAGAAACAATTGCTGCTGAAATCAGAGAAATCGTTACTGCAAGACTGGAGATCGCTCTGTAATGGCGCTCGTCGATTATTCTGAAGATGAAGGACCGCTGGAACCGCGCAGAAATCCGGAACTGTTTGGTCACGAAAAAACAGAGCAGGTCCTGCTGGACGCGGTTGATTCTGGACGGTTGGCCCATGCCTGGCTGATTTGTGGCCCCAAGGGCATTGGCAAGGCCACACTGGCTCACCGATTTGCCCGTTATTTGTTGATTAACGGTATCGGCCAGGAGGAGGGCGGGTTATTTGGTGAAGTACCGGCCCCCACGACAACACTTTATGTTTCACCAGACAACCCGGTATTCCATCGCACCGCAGCGAGTGGTCATGCTGACTTACTGACAATTGAGCGCGGCCTGAATGATAAAGGAAAACTGCGTACAGAAATCTCGGTCAATGATGTTCGTGAAATTGGCCCGTTCCTGAGTCTGACTGCAGCCGAAGGTGGATGGCGCGTGGTGATCATTGATAGCGCCGATGAAATGAACCGAAATGCAGCAAATGCTGTGCTAAAAGTTCTAGAAGAACCACCGTCGAAAGCAATTTTGCTGCTGGTTTGCCATAATCCCGGAAGTTTACTGCCAACAATTCGCTCTCGCTGTCGCCGACTGGTCTTGGAAATCCCCCCAACGGACACTGCCATAAAATTACTCAGACAGTATCATCCTGATTTCAGTGCTGAGAATGCACGTCTTATCATACAACTCTGTGACGGCAGCATCGGTCAGGCGCTGTCGATGGCAGAGGAGGGGGGGCTTGATTTATATC
>Ga0316189_10007825_pt1 | contig 10080 bp, 7 predicted proteins | sample LowCovwburrow_MG_FD_204930 | JGI IMG/M metagenome (GOLD analysis project Ga0316189, IMG submission 204930) | Coastal sediment microbial communities from Maine, United States - Lowes Cove worm burrow | ecosystem: Environmental > Aquatic > Marine > Coastal > Sediment | place: USA: Maine... | reverse complement strand
GGCCCTGGATCTTCTCAACAGGGCATTTCGGGGTGAGACCGTTATGATTTCGCCAATCTGGTCGGATGTGATTTTGAACTTATCTTCAGATCTCGCCGCCGGTGTTCCGCCAACTATGTTCTTTGCAGCGCCGATAAAAAATAGCCGGGGCGAAGTCATCGCCGTGGTCTCCCAGCGAATCGATCCTTCACAGGATTTTACCAGACTCATCCAGCTGGGGCGGATCGGAAAATCAGGCGAGACCTATGCTTTCGGCAAGTATGGCAAATTGATTTCCGAGAGCCGGTTTGACAGCGACCTGCGCAAAATAGGTCTGATTAAGGCAGGCCAAAAGTCGATTCTGAACATCAGCGTCCGGGATCCCGGCGGTAATATGTTGAAAGGATTTATCCCCGCGGTTCCCAGGTATCAGCAACCCCTGACACTGATGGCCGATCAGGCCACCAAAGGCATACCCGGTGAAAATGTGACAGGCTATCGCGACTATAGAGGCGTACCGGTGTACGGTGCCTGGTTGTGGGATCGTAATCTGGGCATCGGACTGGCTACCGAAATCGATGAGGCAGATGCGCTAAGCCCCTACCGCACGGCACGCAATGTGATCGTGATCGTACTGGGGATTACGGTTTTGCTTGCTCTGGGCTCCTTGACGGTTGCTGTTTTAATCGATGCGCGCGCGAACCGGGCGCTGCAAAGATCCCATGACAGATTGGAACATCGGGTCCAAGAAAGAACGGTGGAACTTAAAGAAAGCGAAGAACGCTTTGCCCTGGCGGTTCGTGGGGTCGGTGCCGGGATTTGGGACTGGCTGCCGAAAACCGGCCGGGGCTGGGCATCCGAGCGGTTTAAAAAACTTCTGGGTTATGACGACGATGATTTCGATGAATCCTTTGCCAAGATCGTCAATATCACTCATCCGGATGACCGTGAAGCGGTGGTGGCAGCATTACAAAATCATCTGGTAAATCGTGTTCCTTTTAATGAAGTCTGTCGTCTCCAATGCAAATCCGGTGAGTATCGTTGGTTTCGCGTAACCGGCCAGGCTCTGTGGGATGATAATGGTCAAGCGTACCGCATGGCCGGTTCCATTGTCGACATTAATGAAGGCAGAAGCGCCCAGGATGAATTGCGTAAATTGTCCCTGGCAACCGAGCACAGCCCGGCTTCGGTGGTGATCACCGACCAAAACGGAAGCATCGAATATGTCAACCCCACCTTCAGCGAAGTTACCGGCTATTCCGCTGAAGAAGCGTTCGGACAGAATCCGAGGATATTAAAGTCTGGTGGCCTGCCGGCATCATTTTACAAAGAAATGTGGGGAACAATTCTTGAAGGAAAAAGTTGGAAAGGTGACTTCATCAATAAAAAGAAAAACGGGGAGGAATTTTGGGAAAGCGCCTCTATTTCTCCCATTCAAAATGACAAGGGCGAAATCACCCATTTCGTTGCGGTTAAGCAGGATATAACAGAGCGTAAGCAAATGGAGGCGGCGCTGATCAGCGCCAAGCAGGCTGCCGATGACGCCAATAAGGCCAAGGGTGATTTTTTAGCCAACATGAGCCATGAAATCCGGACACCCATGAATGCTGTTATCGGTATGGCCCATCTGGCTCTGAAGACGGATCTAAACCCCAAACAGCGCGATTACCTGAAAAAAATTAAATCGTCAGCCAATTCTCTTCTGGGAATCATTAACGATATTCTGGATTTTTCTAAAATCGAGGCCGGCAAGCTGGATATCGAGGCGGTGGATTTCGATCTGGACGACGTTCTCGACAACCTGGCGAATCTGGTAACGGTCAAAGCCCAGGAAAAAGAGAATCTCGAAGTCCTCTTTGCCGCTGCACACGATGTGCCGCGCTGTCTGGTTGGCGATCCCCTGAGGTTGGGACAGGTGCTTATCAACCTGGCCAACAATGCCGTCAAATTTACCGAATCCGGTGAAATCGTCGTTTCTATTAAGAAGGTAGAGCGCAAGGAGGATCAGGTCATATTAAAGTTTGTCGTCAGTGATACCGGCATCGGCTTGACCGCAGAGCAGGCGGGCAAACTATTTCAGTCCTTCAGCCAGGCCGATACCTCCACCACCCGAAAATACGGCGGCACCGGGCTGGGTCTTGCCATCAGTAAAAAACTGGTCAACATGATGGACGGAGAGATCTGGGTGGAGAGCGAATACGGTCAGGGCACTTCATTTATCTTTACGGTTAATTTTGGCATAGGAAAGGAAAAAGCGAAGAAACGCTTTGCAATTTCAACCGATTTAAGAGGCCTGAAATCCCTGGTGGTAGATGACAATGTCACCTCAAGAGAGATTTTGAAAGATATTCTGGAATCCTTTTCTTTTGAAGTCGCGCTGGCCGCTTCGGGAGAAGAGGGCATCGCCCAAGTTGAAGACGCCGCCGGGGAAAAGCCATTCGAGCTTGTCGTCATGGATTGGAAAATGCCGGGCATCGACGGTATCGAAGCCGCCACCCGCATCAAAAATCTTCCCACTCTCAGCAGGGCTCCCGTCATCATCCTGGTGACGGCATACGGCCGGGAAGAAATTATGCAAAAAGCAGCGAATAGCGGTCTGGATGGATATCTGATCAAGCCTGTAAACGCATCCGTGCTTTTTGATGCTATCATGCAGGCCTTTGGCGAAGAGATACCCGATACGTCACGCCTTATCAGACGTCGAAAGGATGCCGATGCACTGCAGGAGATTCAGGGTGCCCGGATACTGTTGGTGGAAGACAATGAAATCAACCAGCAAGTGGCCGGAGAAATCCTGGAGGGTGCCGGCCTAATTGTTACCCTAGCAAACAATGGACAGATTGCGGTCGATGCAGTCAAAGAAAGGAGCTACGATGCTGTTCTTATGGACGTTCAGATGCCGGTGATGGATGGTTACACGGCCACCCGCAAAATACGTGAGTGGGAAGGAGAGCTCAAAGCTCAAGGCTCAAAGCTCAAAGAAAATGACTCCGATGAACTTTCAGCTTTCAGCTTTCAGCCTTCAGCACGAGCGAAGCGAGTTCCGATTATCGCCATGACCGCCCATGCCATGGCCGGTGATGAGGAAAAAAGCCTGGAAGCCGGCATGAACGGCCATGTGACCAAGCCTATTGATCCGGAGCAATTGTTTGCTGAATTGCAAAAATGGATCCAGCCACGTGAAAAGCGGGCTGCAGACCGGCAGCAGGATGTTAGCGCTGAACCCTCGGCGCCGAAATTTTCTGAGGATGATCTGCCGCAAGCGCTGCCGGGATTTGATCTGGAGGTGGGTTTGCGGCGATTGATGGGGAACAAACGTCTTTACCGCAAGTTACTGCTCGATTTTGGCAGCAAATATACGGGAATTGCCGGTGAAATCCGGCATGCGCTGGATGCCGGAGATTTTGAGAAGACCCACAGCTTGGTGCACAACCTGAAAGGGTTAGCCGGCAATCTGGCGGCCACGGAGCTTCAGGCCGCCACCGTAGAAATGGAAAAATGGATCAAGGGTGGCCCAAAAAAGATCTCAGCGCCGGAACAGTTGGATCAGAAATTTGTGGAACTGGAAAAGGCTATTTTCAGAGCTTTGCAGGTCGTTCAAATTTTAGGCCCGCCGGCCGAAGATAAACCCGTTGCGTCTTCCACCGCTGGGCTGTCGGCGGTCCCACCTGAACTGTTAAAAGAAATGACAAGCCGTATCCAGGAAGCTGCCGAGATGGGGGATTTCAAGCAAATCAGTTCGATTGCCGGGGATCTGAAATCCCACTCAAAAGCAATGGTACCTCTGTGTGATCGCCTCATACGACTGGCAGAGGATTTTGACTTTGATGGTATTTTGAAATTGGTGGCGGAATTGGAGAATACAGACCTCGTTGAATAGTTTACTGGTTGAATGGTTGACTATATAAATAATAGTCATAATTTTATAATGTTACGATGGTTGCTTAAAGATTTTGGGGACACAGATTTTCACAGATAACCACAGATTAGTACAAAACGCCTGGCGGCGGAACCAGGTCCAGACATATGTAGCTGCCTGCTTGTTAGGTGTCCTTTCTCGCCGAAGGCGAAACAAACTTTCTTTTTTAATCCGTGTTAATCCGTGGCCATCTGTGTCCTAATTGTCCTTTCTTTTGAAACATGCAGCGTCCAATCATTTTGCAAATATGGGATAAATCCATATTTACAACCACTTAACCAATCAACTAATCAACCAATCAACGATATCTGATATAGAAATTCCGAGGTTCTTCTTAATCCCGGTCGCGAAAAGGATCGGCTTTGATCCCGTAGCGGCGCATGACCTGCTGGAGCGCTTGGCGTTCAAGTCCGCAGATTTTGGCCGCCCGGGTCACATTGCCTTTGCTGCCGGTAAGAAGATTATTTATATAGTTGGTATTAAATGCTTGCAGGGTTTGCTCTTTGGCTTCCTTATAAGGTAGATCCTGAAAAGAGCTGTCCACAAGACAGGAAGGCCGGGTCTCTTTTCTGAGGCCCACATCGCCGGGCAGGATTTCATTGCCGGCAGAAAACAATATTCCCTGCATAATGAGGTTTTCCATTTCCCTGACATTGCCCTCCCAACCCCTGTTTATAAAAATATCTAAAAGCTCGATGGATATTTTTTTGTCGGATTTGCTCAATTTCCGGCAATGTTTTTCCAGCAGATGATTGGCAATCAGGGGGATATCTTCGCGATGTTCCCTCAACGGGGGCAGGTGGATGGGCAGTACGTTTAATCGATAAAAGAAATCTTCTCGAAACTCCGCCTTTTTTATTTTTTCTTTGAGAGGCTGGTTGGTGGAGGCGATAATACGAACATTCACCGCTACCGATCGGGTATCGCCCAGCGGTTTAAATTCCTTTTCCTGCAGCACCCGCAACAGCTTGGCTTGAATGGCCGGGCTGATATCACCGATTTCATCCAAAAAAATGGTGCCGTGGTCCGCCTCCTGAAACAACCCTTTTTTATTGTGGGTGGCGTGAGTGAAGGCGCCCTTTTTATAGCCAAACAACTCGCTTTCAAGGATATTTTCCGGAACCGTGGGACAGTTCACCGCCACGAACGGACCATTACGGCGAGAGCTCAAGGCGTGGATGGCCCGGGCGGTGAGATCTTTCCCCGTTCCTGATTCCCCCGTGACCAGCACCGTTAATTCCGTTTTGGCCACCATCTGGATCGTTTCATATACCCGTTGCATGCTTGCACTTTTCCCGACAATTTTCTGAAAGGCACTATCCCCGCGGACTTCCCGCTGGAGGCGCAGATTCTCCCTGAGCAGCCTGCTCCTTTCCAGCGCTTTTCTCAATCGCAAAACCAGGGAATCAAGCTCGAAGGGTTTGGTAATGAAATCATAAGCGCCGCGTTTCATGGCTTCCACCGCCATTTCGATGTGACCGAAGGCGGTCATCATGACGACGGTGAGATCCGGGGTATCTTTTTTAATGGATTCGAGCAATTCCAGCCCGTTCATTCCCGGCATTTTAATATCGGCTAAAACCAGATCAAATATACCGGTGTCGAGCAGCTGCAGAGCCACCTCTCCGGATGAAGCTATTTGCACCTTGCAGTCCAGTTCGGACTCCAGGCTTCTCCTGAGAAGCTGCAGCATGTCCTGTTCGTCGTCGACAATTAATAATGACGGGGTCATGGGGTATTTCCGTAACCGTTCAAAGGTTCAAGGTTCAGGGTTAAGGACAAAGAAGGGCATTAAATACCCGAATGCCTCTTTAAAAATGCACATTATGATCCTGTAAATCCTGCCTGCCCTGTGAAATCTTTTTTGCTTTTATTTCACTGGGGTCTGATATTTTTCTTTAATTAGAACCCATTTCTCTGTTTTTTGGCGGCACGGGCAACGTCATCGTAAATGTGGAGCCTTTGCCGATTTCACTTTCCACCGCGATATCACCGCCATGGTTTTTAATAATACCGTAGCTGACCGATAGGCCTAAACCGGTTCCTTCGCCGGTGGGTTTGGTGGTGAAAAAAGGATCGAAAATGCGGGATAAATTTTTCTTATCGATCCCATGTCCGCTGTCTGTTACCTTAATCAGGAGTTGATCTGCGGCATTATTGAGGCCGGTTGTTATTTTGATATTTCCTTTCTGGTCTATCGCGTGCTTGGCATTCATCAAAAGATTGATGAATACCTGTTTTATCTTCTTTGCATCGAGTTCCATTAAAGGCACCTGCGGATCATAATCGGTTGATATCCGGATATTATCTAAATTGGTGCGGTGCTGCATAAAGCTTAAAACGTCATCGATGATATTATGGATTCCGGTAAGTTCTTTTTTGGAGTCCGATTCTCTGGCAAAACTGAGAAGATCTTCTACAATTGTCTTACAGTTTCTCACATTTTTTTCAATGGTCTTTAAATCATCATGCTTTTCCGCTTCGGTGCCCTTATTTTTTAATAAAAGCTGTGTGTAGCCGAGTATGATTCCCAGCGGGTTGTTAATTTCATGGGCGAATCCCGCGGAAAGCTGTCCGATGGAAGCCAGTTTTTCCGCATGGGCCATCTGTTTTTTCATTAATCTTCGCTGTTCGATGTCTTTTACCAGAAAATGGATGGTGCTTCCCGTTTCCGCTGTTCCACTGTCGTAGCTTCCGCTGACGAGAGACTTGATTCTTGCATTATACGAATTTCTCAGATCAACTTCAAAATTTGAAACAAACCCTTCTGCGACGATCAACCCCTTAATTTTATCCCAATGGATTTTGTCGGCGAAAAAATCCTGAAATTTATTGTTTACCCGGGCTGCATCCGAGTCATTAAATCCCAGCAATTTATAACCCGCCGGATTTAGATCCACAATCGAACCATCCTTTTTCGTTACCAGGATCATATCCTTTGAGACTTCAAAGATTCGGCGATATTTATACTCGGATCGGGTCAAGGCCCCGGTTCTCTCCGACACCATCTGCTCGAGGTTTTGGTTCAGATAAACAAGTTCTTTATGAGCGGCCTGCAGGGCCTGTTTATCTTTTAATATCTGCTGATATATTATCCAGATCCGTTCAAAAAAAAGCGTGATCGCGGCGACGACAACAAACATCAAGGTATTGATGGCACCACTGTAAGGTTGGATGACGTCCCAGGTTGCTGTTTTTCCTGAAAATAAAAGAGCCTGTTTGAGAATGTGCCCGATGGAACGTGAAATCGCAAAGAGCGCCAGTCCGTAGCTGACCCATAAAAGATAGGTCCAGATCACATTGTTGCGGTCGTGACTTCTGAGCTCATGGGCCAGCAGCAGACACAGGAAGGAAAAAATTATCATCAGGACGGAGCCGGCGACGTCGACAAACCATATATGAACGGCGGGAAGGATCATGGCCGCCCCTGTTCGGCAACGTTAAGACGCTGTTCTTTAACCAGCCGTTTTAACCCCAGATACAGAAAAACTATGGCCGGCACACACAGTAAGTGGTCCAATTTGGCAAAATAGTACAATATTTTAAGGGTATTGCTGTTATAAAGATCAGTCAGCTGAATTTGCCAAAGACCGATTCGTTTCACCTGTATTATTTTCAGCTGGTCATCCAGTAAATGAACCAGGAATGCGTCCAGATTCCACAGGATGAAAAAGAAGGCTGAAAGCTGTATCATCTGCCAGCCTTTTTCTCGAACCAGCCCGCGTTGTCTCAACCAGTATATGAGGCCTCCCATGGAGATGATGAAAAAGATATGGGCGATCTGATGGGCATAGACACCCTCTATACCGCCATGACCCTGGGTCGCCAGGGCCGGATTCGGGGCGAAAATTATTATCAAGAATGACGCCAGATAAAATAGGGATGACCTTATTTTGTATTTCATTTGGAATCTATCCCAACTTCAATTGTGAGCAGAACCCGCCCGAAACCGTTCACGGGTTCAGAGGTTCAGGGTTCAAAGGCTAATGATTAACCGAAAATCCGAAGCACGAAATAAAGGGGATGATAAACGTCAGAGCCTGAAACCGCGAAAAATGGATTCATTCTCTGCATCGAGATAACAAACGGATATCACATTGTTTTCGATCCTGTCAACGCCTGAGGCGGTTCCAGAACAAGGAGATCGCCGAAAAATTGTTCATTTCACCTGAAACCGTAAAAAAGCACCTGAATAACACTTATGGAAAACTCAGTGTCAGCGACCGCCGACAGGCGGTTGGAAAAGCCCGCTCTCTGGGTAACCTTCTGCGGCGTTAACCTTATCTCAAAAAAAATCATTGCATTTCGATATCATAATGATTTTAATGACCAGTATGATTATAACGGTTATGGAGGTCAACTCATGAGCCAATCAATTTCAGCCGTTGAAGCGCGGCAAAAGTTTGGTGAGATGTTAAACCGAGTCGCTTTACTGCGGGAAGAGATCATTATTGAAAAATACCGGCATTGCCTTCGAGAAATTTATAAATAAAATGATGTCTTGACATCATTTCAAAAGATGCTATGATGGCAACATGAGAACGACACTATCAATAGATGATGATGTGCTTGAACGGGCACGGGCCGCTGCAGCACAATTGCGAACACCATTTAAAACAATTGTCAACGAGGCTCTTCGTGCCGGCCTGGACCATGTGGAACAACCTGCGAAACAGCGTCGCTACAAAACGAAACCTCACAAAATGGGCCTCCGGCACGGCCGCAATCTAGATAATATCCAGGAACTGCTGGCTCAGATTGAAGGCGAGGATTCCCGTTGATTCTCGTCGATGCCAATATTCTATTGTACGCGGAAGACTCTCTTCAGCCCCATCACCAGCAAGCGCGTGCATGGTGGGATGGCCAGCTATCCGGAACTGGAGTTGTCTGCCTGTGCTGGACGGTCCTGTCCGCATTTATTCGTATAGGGACTAATCCAAGAGTCTTCGAGCACCCGCTTTCTCTCGAACAAGCACTTGCTCGTGTACAGAGCTGGTTGGATCAGCCCTGTACGAGAGTTGTTCGACCGACCGAGCGACACTGGACTGTTTTCAGGCAGGTGCTCACGGATGGTCAGGCTGTCGCCAATCTGGTGACAGACGCACATTTGGCAGCTCTTGCCATTGAACATGGCTGCGAGTTGGCTTCTACCGATTCTGATTTCGCTCGTTTCCCCAAGCTGAAGTGGAGGAATCCCCTCGGCCGCTGAGTTCTTAAACCGCCATTTTTGGTGTCAAAAACATCACTTTAAGCCCAAATAACGGGACTATTTTTGGCATTTATCTTTGATTACCAAGTGTTCACCGTGGTCCGACCCCAATTCTTTGTTCAATAAGCCAGTTGCCTCCCAAGGCCATCTTGGATTATGATTGTGGTACATACAAAGGATATTTTGCGGAAAATTTTGTTGCGCAGGAGTTCAGATGCGCAGGTGTAGATACAATATATTCATGGAGAGAAAGAACTGCTGAAGTAGAATTTCTAAGAGAGGTAAACGGGGAAGTTCTTCCCGTAGAAGTAAAATCCGGCAGAAATACCCAGGCAAAAAGTCTAAAAGTCTTTGCCGAGAAATATACTCCTAAATATAGATCAATAATGAGCGCACGAAACCTCAACATTGACCATGAAAACAGTATTCACCATTACCCGTTGTATATAGCGGCGCATTTTCCATTGTTTGTATAAAAGAAGCCGGAAATCAAGGCAGCGACACCAGCGGTTCGACCTCTTGAATTCGAGGGTCCACGATTGACTTTTAGTGTTTCTTCCCAAGAGTCAATCGTAGACTTGACCCCCGGTCTATTTGATACTATATATTGTGGTTTGCGCTATTTGAGTTTTCTTGATTTCTCTTTGCTTTTTCTCCTTGTTTCTTTTTCTAGTCTATACCATTTTCTTAATTTTTTTAATCCAGCTTGTCCGAGTACATCGTCACGATCAAAATAAAAAGTGATTACATTACCAAGATAATCAATCAAACTCTCCCAACGTTCAAAATAAATATAAGAAAGCCGCCGAAAATAAGCACTAAAAAAACTTTCTAATAATTCTGACCTGTTTGCTTTCCATTCTCTTTTACTTTTATATAAAAATTTTATGACACCTACAGCTGAAATCATATCCCTTATCCCGATATGAGTCTCTTTTATTATCTTAAAAAAAGGATCAACATATTTAATTTC
>Ga0316189_10007824_pt1 | contig 10082 bp, 6 predicted proteins | sample LowCovwburrow_MG_FD_204930 | JGI IMG/M metagenome (GOLD analysis project Ga0316189, IMG submission 204930) | Coastal sediment microbial communities from Maine, United States - Lowes Cove worm burrow | ecosystem: Environmental > Aquatic > Marine > Coastal > Sediment | place: USA: Maine... | reverse complement strand
GGGTGGTTACCCAATTAGCTCAGAAAAAGTGGCGCAATCAATGCCAGAGTTGTAACTTAGGTGTAGAATAGGAATGCGATTGCGTTTTCTGGAGGGAGAGATGAGGCACCAACCCATTCCCATTACGATTGCCTTACGCGAGGAAATCGGCGATCCAAACCTGTTCATTGGACGGCAAAAGGACCTAAATGGATTGAGCTCGCGAACCGCTGTCAGGAAACACGTTCTATGTTGATCACACCGCGGATTCTCTTCACAATCCGTATCACCTTGTTCAAGTGATCAATCGTGCGAATCTGTAACACGATGTCTAGAATCCCCATGGTGTCGTTGACCGTCGCCTTTAGGTTTTGGATGTTGGTTTTGGTATCCGAAATAGCGTTGCTGATGTCAGCAAGCATACCCGATCGATCTTCCGTGAATACCCGGATCGATGCCGTGAATAACTGCTCCTCCGAGCCACTGGTGTCCCAAGCAACGTCCATGCGTCGCTCCGGGTTCTGGTTCTGGCGTAAGAGTTCGGGGCATCGTTTTTTGTGGACCGAAATACCGCGGCCCTGCGTGATATAACCGGCGATCTCATCACCCAAAATCGGGTTGCAACATCCGGCCAGGGTCACCAGAATATCATTGTATCCCTTCACCAACACCATCTGCTTGGATTTGCGTGAAATCTTCTGGATGGCTTTCTGTAAACGGTTCTCTTTCGGCTCTTCCGTCTCATTTCCTTCCGGTAAAAACGGCTTGACCGCCTTGCGCGGGGTGATGCTTCCGAAACCGATCGCCGCGTAGAAATCCTCGATCTTCTTCTTGTCGAAGCTTGCCAGGTGGGCGCTGATTGCATCACGGTTGATTTTGCGCAAGGGCACCTTGTTGCGCTTTAACTCTTGCTCGAAGAGTGTTCTGCCAACATCAACCGCCTTACTCGTTTCTTCGTTGCGCAGCCAGGCGCGGATCTTGGCTCTGGCCGATGGGGTTTTTACGATGCTGAGCCAACCCTCGTTGGGGTGCTGACCCCGCTTGGTGACAATCTCTACAATGTTCCCACTGTGCAATTCACTGCGCAAGGGTACCATCTTCCCGTCTACCTTGGCCGCCACTGCACGGTTGCCCACTTCTGTGTGGATCAGATAGGCAAAGTCGAGCGGCGTGGCACCCATGGGCAAAGTCTTGATCTCGCTGCGCGGTGTAAAAACCAGGATGTCCTTGCTCTGCAACTGACCCTTGATGGTGTCGAGGAATTCTTCCGAGTCGGCGACATCCTTGTTGTCGTCGGCCACCTTCTTCAGCCACAATGCAAAATCGTTTTTGCCCACGTTGATTAATCGACCGTTCTTGTAGGTCCAGTGCGCCGCAACCCCTTCTTCCGCGATGCGGTGCATCATGGCGGTTCGAATCTGAACCTCGAAGGGCTGGCCGTTGCGCGAAATCAGCGTAGTGTGAATGGACTGGTAGGCATTCGGCTTGGGCGTTGCGATAAAATCTTTAATACGACCCGGTATATGGCGCCAACGACCATGCAGCAAGCCAAAGATACGGTAACAGTTCTCTACCGAATCGGTAATCAGGCGGAAGGCGTAATAGTCGTAGAGGCCGTCCAGATGGCAATCCTTGCGCTTCAACTTGCGGTAGATGGAAAAGGGGCTCTTGACCCGACTGGAGACGTCACAAGGCACCGTATGTTCGTCTACAATCAAACGCAGCTCCCCGGCAACCGACGACAGGAAGTTGCGGTTCTTTTTCTCGCGCTCCACGATCTGACGCTGCAGTTCGTTGTAGGCCTCCGGCTCCAAATGATAAAAAGCCAGGCGCTCCAGCTGACTGCGTAAATGGCTCATGCCAATCCGCTGAGCCAGGGGCGCAAAAATATCCAACGTCTCCTGGCTGATTCGGCGCCGTTTCTCCGGCTTGAGGTGGTCGAGGGTCTGCATGTTGTGGTAACGATCGGCCAGCTTCACGATCAGAACCCGCACATCCACGGACATGGCCAGGATCATCTTGCGGTAGTTTTCTGCCTGAGCCTCTTCCTTGTCGCGGAAGCGCACCTTTCCGATTTTGGTGACCCCATCGACAATGCGGGCCAAATCTTCGCCGAACTCTCGCGACAACTCCGCGTATTCCACGTCGCAGTCTTCAATCGTATCGTGCAGGAACCCGGCCGCGATGGTGACCATGTCCATCTTGTTGGCGGCGAGTATGAAACCCACCGAAGTGGGGTGGCTGAAATAGGGCTCGCCAGACTGGCGCGTCTGGCCGTCGTGGGCCTTGCCGCCAAAGGCAAATGCTTTTTCCAGGTAACTGAGGTCAGCGCCAGCATGGTGCTTTTCGAATTCTTCGACCAGTTCCGGGAAGGTCGGCGTTTCGCCTGAATGTTTGTATCCAACCATCCGGGCTACAGCCGAGACGGTTTTCCTGATATCCATCGCGAGGCTCCAAGGAAAAAAAGGAGGTCTGTTTAAAACAAACCTCCTCTTTTATCATATTCCCTGGAACCACGAGGGTTCAAGCTTCAATTTCAGTTGACGGTAATCGACTTGAACTTATTGCTCCACCAGAGCAGCGCGGGACTGGCAACAAAGATCGACGAATAAGTACCAACGATGATGCCAATCAACAGCGGCAGGGAGAAATCTTCCAGAGTCTCGTTGCCCGAGGTAAAGAAGATCACGCCCACCACGAAGAAGGTCGTCAACGAAGTTACCACCGTGCGGCTCAGGGTCTGATTGATCGAATTGTTCATCAGATCCACAACCACGGGCTTGCGATTGTGGTTGATGTTCTCACGAATACGGTCGAAAACCACAATGGTATCGTTGAGCGAGTAACCCACAATGGTGAGGAAGGCCGCAACCACCGGGTTGGAAAGCTCGCCGCCCAGAGCGGCGAAAACACCCAGTGAGATGATCACATCGTGGAACAGCGCAAGTACCGATGCGGCGGCATAACCCCACTGGAAACGCAGACCGATGTAGATCAGAATGCCCAATAGAGCCAGCAATACGGCGGTCCAAGCATTATTGAGCAGTTCGGCGGCGATGGAGGCCGAGAACGATGCGTTGTCGTTGATCTTATAGTGCCCAATCGTGAAGTTGTTCTTCATATAGGTACCAAAGGTCGCAGCCTCGGTTGCCTCCAGTCCGGCGCCCGCCAGAAGGGTTGCGTGATCGGGCAGGAAATCGTTGTTGGCCGCACGGGCCGCCATGACCCCTTCGGCCACATCGGCGTAGGCAGCATCTTCGCGGCCCAAAGGATTGTCGCGCTCTAAGATCTTGGCGAACAGTTCTTTCGTCGTGCGGTTGATGGCGGGGTAAGCCTTGCGCAACCCGAGAACCAGATCATCCGGACCCTCGGGCTGAACCTTTGTGGCCAGATCGACCAAGCTCGTAGATTCTGCTAAATTCGCCTTGATGCGTGTTACCAGATCCGTGTGCTGCTTGTTGCGGACCACGTCCGTATCATTGACCTTGAGCAGGTTGTCGGCGCTTAACCGGGCCACCATGTCGGCATCGGTGATGCTTGTCAACAGGGTGATCAAATCTGCGTCATCGTTGCCCAGGCCGGCAAACTCCCTCTCTAACAGCAAGAGTCGGGTAATACCCAGACCCGATTCATGTGAATCTTCGTCCGAATCGCTCTTGCGAATCTTGATAGAGAATTCCGAGCCCGTGCCGGCTTCACGCTTGAGCTGCACAATCTGGGAGCCCGGTTCCAAGGCATCAATACGTTGGCGTAAGTCGCCAATCGCGACTTCTTGAGGGAAGGTGATGGTCAACTTGATGCCACCTTCGAATTCAACACTGAGCTTCATGCCGAAAATGATTAGATAGGCTAACGAGGCAATCACCAACAGGACTGAGAGAGCCCCGAACTTCCCTCGGGAGCCCATGAAATTGATATCTTTCATCTTGTGTTCTCCTAATCCGAACCCGGTGATTTACTCGCCCAAAGCGGCCAGATCGAAAGGGTTTTGGCGCTGCTACGCCGTTTGATGTATTGCAGAAAGAACGTTCGCGAGCAGAAAACAGCCGTAAAGATGGAGCAGACAATGCCGATCATCAGCATGATCGCGAAGCCCTTGATCGGACCTTCACCCATCAGATACAGACAGAAGGCTGCCAGGAACGTCGTGATATTGGCGTCCATGATCGTGACAAAGGCCGATTTATAGCCCACATCCACCGCATTCTTAGGCATGGTGCCGGAACGCAGTTCCTCGCGAATACGCTCGAAGATCAGCACGTTGGCATCCACCGCCATACCGATCGTTAGAATAAAGCCAGCCACACCGGGCAGTGTCAGCACCGCGCCGATACCCGAAAGCATGGCCATGATCAGGGGCAGGTTCAATGCCAGAGAAGCCAGAGCAAAAAGACCCGCAACGCGATAGTAGACCACAATAAAGACGACCACCAGGGCCAGGCCCCAAACCGCCGACATGGTGCCCGATTTAATCGCATCGCGACCCAAGGTTGGTCCGATCTTGCGCGACTGAAGGACCACCACTTTGGCAGGCAAGCTACCGGACTTGATCTTAATGACCAGGTCTTCCACTTCCTGTTGGCTGAAGCTGCCCTGAATGATAAAACGCTCAGACAGCTGAGAGTTGATCACGGGTGCCGAGATACCAATACCGTCGAGCACGATCGCCAACTGGTTGCCCACGTTGCTGCCCGAGTTGGTGTGCATGATCTGGCCGCCCGCGCGGTTGAGCACAATGCTCACTGCGGGCAGGCCACGCTCGTCGCGGGTTACGCTGACGTCTGATACGTGGGACGCGGTCAGCATCACTTCTTGTAGGTACATGTAGTAGTCGGAACCACGCGCCTCATCCACGAAGTGAACCATTTTGGCGCCAGGAGGTACATTCCCGGCATTGCGCTGCAGTTCTTCCGGGGTCGCGGCTTGACTGGCGCCCCTTACGGCAAGACGCCATTCCAACTGTCCTGGCTCTTGCACGATCTGACGTACCCGCTGGTCGTCGTCGGCGCCTGCCAATTCTACGATAATGCGGTTCGAACCCAGGGTGCGGTTGATGACCGGCTCGGTCACACCCAGTTCGTCAACCCGTTGTTGGATCTTCTTGACTGTCTGGGTAATGGCGCCCTCTTCGATCGCCTTCTTGGCCGTTTCGTGCAAACGCAGAGTGATATTGTCCCCCGTCCGCGTAACCGTCCAATTTCCGTAGATCTCTTTGATCCGTTTGAGCGTATCGGGGTATTCGGTCGAGGCCACGCTGTGCAGCGTCACCGATTGCGAATCGAAGTCATGGACGGCCGAGGCCACCGTAAACTTATCGCCTTCCAAGCTCCCCTTAATGGTGCCGGCCTGCTCTTCCAGGTATTGGTCGAGGGCATCGGCCAAGTCGACTTCCAGCTTCATGAAAACACCGCCTCGAAGGTCGAGACCAAGGTGGATGTTCTCCTTGTAATTATCCAAGCTCCACTTGTTGTCTTCCCCCGGCGCCAGGAGGGTGTAGGCACTGTAGAACAGTGTCAGTCCTATGATGGCCCATCGAAATCTCATGGTATTGACTCCTAACTGTGTTTGTTTCTACTTACTTCTTGTCTTCCGTAGCGCCAGGTTTCGGTTGGAACGCGGAAATGGCCGAGCGCGAGACCCGGACCTTGAGCTTTTCGCTGACCCGCAAGCGCACCGTCTGATTCTCTACCTCGTCGACCTCGGCCCAGATCCCCCCGTTGGTGATCACCTTGTCGCCCTTCTTGAGATTTTTAACTAGATTCTGATGCTCTTTTTGTTGCTTGATCTGAGGGCGCATCAACAAAAAGTAAAAGACCAGTCCGAAGAAGAGAAGCGGGAGAAGCGTGGTATACCACGTGGGTCGCCCAGCGGCTCCCTGGGAAAAAGCGAGTATTTGAAAGAGATTCATTTAAACGGCCTCCAATAGGCTGTGTATTTCGGGCTCACCGTAGGCCTGGTGCACCTGCGTTTTGAATGCGGCGAAGGTTCCCGCGACAATGGCCTCGCGTGTCTTCGTCATCAGGTCCTGATAGTAGCTGAGGTTGTGTAAGGTCATCAACACACTCGACAGGATTTCTCCCATCTTATAAAGATGGTGCAGGTAGGCTCGGGAAAAGCGGGTGCAGGTATAACAACCACAGGCGGGGTCCAAGGGGCGTTCGTCACGACGAAAGCCGGCTTGTTTGATGGAAAGTCCACCCTGGCTGGTAAAGGCCTGCCCATTGCGCGCGTTGCGCGTTGGCATCACGCAGTCGAACATATCCACCCCGACGCTGATGGCGTTGAGCAGGTCACAGGGTGTGCCGACTCCCATCAGGTAGTGGGGTTTCTTCTCGTCCAGAAGCGGCGCCGTATGCGCCAGAGTGCGGTACATTTGAACCTTGGGCTCGCCCACACTCAAGCCACCGATGGCCACACCGGAGAATGGCAATTCGTTGATAAAGGCCGCACTCTGTTCACGAAGGTCAGCAAACATGCCGCCCTGAACGATACCAAACAGAACCTGGCGGTCTCCAACAAAGGCATCTAAAGACCGTCTTGCCCAGGCGTGGGTCAAGTGCATGCTCTTCTCTGTTTCCACGTGGGTACAGGGAAAGGCGGTGCAGTCATCGAAGGCCATGGCGATGTCCGAGCCGAGTTGGTGTTGAATCTTCATGGAAGATTCCGGGTCAAGCCACTGCTTCGAGCCATCTATGTGGGAGCGAAAGGCGACGCCGGCATCGGTTTTCTTATTTAACTTGCTCAAGGAGAAAACCTGATAACCGCCGCTGTCGGTAAGGATTGGACCGTCCCAATCCATAAACTTGTGTAGACCGCCGAGGTCGGCGATCAATTCTGAACCGGGTTTCAGCATAAGATGGTAGGTATTGCCCAGAACCACGCGCACCCCGGCATCGGCCAGCTGAACGGGCGTGAGCCCCTTGACCGTGGCGCGGGTGCCCACTGCCATAAACGCCGGCGTGGCAACCTTTCCATGAAAAGTTGCCAATTCACCCAGCCGTGCGTGGCTGTCGCGATCCTTTTGAATAACGTTAAATGCGAACAAGAAACTACCAAACCCTTTTTTGAATTTATGTGATACTGAATGGCTCCGTCAGCCGAAAAAGGGGGCACGCTAGTGATGCCGTCTGGGGCGGGACGCCGCTTACAACAAGAACCAGAACGGGATCGCAAGCCCACGGTTCGGCAAAGACGAAACTATAGCACAGGCCTTCAATAGGAAGAAGCCAAAAAATGTGCGATTTAAAACGAGAGGCCTTTGTTCAGCGCGGATCCCGTCTATTTTTACCTGTTTTTACCGGTCTGGTCTGCCCCTGGGTTGCAACATCCCCAAAAGGACGGGACTGGCGAAAAAGGAAATCCGGCTTGCAACAGCCCGTATATTCCTTATATTAACAGGTAGAGGTTCGCGCGTGGCAGAGTCTGCGGGCGGCACTTTTTCGAGAATCTAAGCTGGATCAGGTCCAACGCTTGTTCCCCCGATGGGGGAGTTGAAGAACTTCACACGAATCAAGTCCCTTGTTACCAGTCAGTTGACATACAAACCAAGCTTTTGTTAAAGAACAGACTATGGACCCCCGATAGAATAAAAAGGTAGGATAAGAGCGAGAAGAAGGAGTGGAGGCGCCCAAGATGACTTATTCGGCCAGTTATTCGGCGAACCAATACCGTACCAATAGCGTAAATACTTCGCCGTTGCAATTGGTGGTTATGTGCTATGACGGTATGATCCGATTCATGAAAAAGGCCTATCAGTCGATTGAAGAAAATGATATCGAGAACAAGGTCAAATTCATCAACAAGACCATCGCCATCGTTGATGAACTTCAGAACAGTCTGGATTTTGTGCGCGGCGGCGAGGTTGCCCGCAATCTAGACCGCGTCTACGATTACTTCAACAACGAGTTGATGAAAATCGGCATAGAGGACAACCTGGAAAGCCTGAAGCATTTGGAGAAGTTGGCCTCCGATCTGCGCTCGGCCTGGTCCAAGATTGCCTCCGAAGCACCCGCACAACCCGAAGCACCACAAAGCCCAGGTCTAACCATCACCGGTTGATTGTCTCCCCCAGGAATTGACCCCCACAAGCCATAATGCTACTGTGCCACTTGAGTTGTCATGGCTTAGTCGGTTCCACGACGGGTGAAGGTTTTGAAGATCCGTTTTACGAGCCGGCCTATTCTCAAAATTTGTTGCTTGAAACAAGAAAGGCGGGCCGAGGGCACCCGCCTGTTTTTTCAAGTAAAGAGTTGGTTATTGAGCCGAGATGACGACCTGGTCCACATAGGCCCTGTCGTTATTGGCCGAGGCATCGCAACGAATGCGAACCATTGTGGAAGCGCTCAGCGCCAAGCTCGTATTGATGATATCGGGGCTCGCCAGAACATCGTTGCTGAAGTGGGTGCCATTGACCAGATTGGCCACCGTGGTCCAAGTGCTGCCACCATTCGTAGAAACCTCAACAAAGATGTCTTCGGTCCCCTCGAAGCTGACCGGGTTGAACGAGAATTGAATACGTATCTCGCTATAAGCGGAAAGGTTCACCGCATCAGTTGTCATGGCTGAGGCGGTACCGGAGTTGTCGCGCAGACGCACGGCGTAGGTACCCTGAGGGGCGAAGGCCGCATCATTGGCGCTGCGACGGACATCGCTGCCACCGTCGTTCCAGATACCCCAGCCCGATTCGAAATCATTGCTGTCAATGACTGTCCAACCGGTAGGCAGAGCTGTTACGGTTACGTTCTGGCTGATGCTATCCGTGCCACCATTATTGTCGGTGACCGTCAGCGTGACATTGTAGGTGCCCGCAGCCGCGTAAGCGTGGCTGGGGTTCTGCGCCGTCGATGAATTGGTATCACCGAAGTCCCAGGACCAGCCGGCAAGAGTACCGTCGCTATCACTGGACGTATCGGTGAAATTGGCGGTCAAATCTGTCGTGCTACTGCTGAAGCCGGCCGTTGGCGCCACATTGCCAGCGGTCACGGTTACATTCTGGCTGGCGCTATTCGTGCCACCATCGTTGTCTGTGACCGTCAGAGTGACATTGTAGGTGCCCGCAGCCGCGTAAGCGTGGCTAGGGTTCTGCGCCGTCGATGAATTGGTATCGCCGAAGTCCCAGGACCAGCCGGAAAGGGTACCGTCGCTATCGCTGGACGTATCGGTGAAATTGGCGGTTAAAACGGTTGTGCTGCTGCTGAAGCCGGCCGTCGGTGCCACATTGCCAGTGGCGGGTACGGTCTCCACCCATACGGGTGCGGTCCATGCCTGTTGACCGTCTGCCTGGGTGATAATCACGAAGTAGAAGTGGTTTTCGCCATCGGCGGTCGGCGTGAAATTGTGGGTCAGGGTAGCCGCATTGGCAGTTGCCTCGGCGGCGATGGTCGTGCCGCCCACGGTACCGTGCATGAGTTCGATCAGCGTGGTCACCTCACTGTCGGGATCAACCACATCCACGTCGAAAGTCACCGTTTCGCCTACGCCAACCGTCAGGACAGTTGACATGGAATAACCCAGACCAGCGTAGGTGGCCGTGTAGTTCACCTGCACATTGCGGTCAGAGGTAGCGTAAACCCGTCCGGCCTTAAGCGCTGCCAGAAGGGAGGCCTGGGTCAGTTCTTCGGCCAGAATTGCGGTGCGCTGCTCGTTGGCCAGACCCCAGTTCGCGTAATGCGTATCCTGGTCGGCGGCAGGCCCCACGTGGTAGCCGAGCTTGAGCAGGTCGTAGTAGCGGGAGAGATAGTTGCTGGTGCTGGGGTTGGAATAGTCCGTTTCGGTAGCGAAGGCGGGACCCGATTTGATCGTGACCAGACCAACCGCATCGTCGTAGACCGCGTTGTAGGGATTGTTGAAGATGCCACCGAAATCAGAGCTGGAAGGGTGACAGAGTTGGGCAAAACCACCCACCGCGCTAATTTGATTAAAGAGCGCGTTATAGTCGCCCTTGGCAATCAGCACATCGTAGTTTCCAGCTTCCCAGCCCCAGAGAAGATCTGAGGACAATATGACATGGCCACCGGAGGAAATAGTGCCCCACTCCATGCCCATGATGGCGGAGAAATTAGCAGATTCGGCATCAACCGTGGCCGCTTCGACCACACCGGAAT
>Ga0316189_10007823_pt1 | contig 10083 bp, 10 predicted proteins | sample LowCovwburrow_MG_FD_204930 | JGI IMG/M metagenome (GOLD analysis project Ga0316189, IMG submission 204930) | Coastal sediment microbial communities from Maine, United States - Lowes Cove worm burrow | ecosystem: Environmental > Aquatic > Marine > Coastal > Sediment | place: USA: Maine... | reverse complement strand
TCAAGCTCAATATTTTGGTAATCGATCCAGCGCAAACCATGGCTGGCTATTTCCCAATCGGCATCCAACATCGCCTTAACCGCCTCGGGATTACGTTGCATCGCCATGGTCACGCCAAACACGGTAAGAGGCAACGCCCGCTCAGTGAATAAGCGATGAAGTCGCCAAAAACCAGCACGGCTACCATATTCATACATTGACTCAATATTCATGTTCCGCTGCCCAAGTAACGGAGCGGCACCGACGATATCCGAGAGAAAAGACTCGGACGACTCATCACCATGCAAAATACAGTTCTCACCCCCTTCCTCGTAATTGAGTACAAATTGCACCGCGATCCGAGCCTTATTCGGCCAACTCATCGTCGGCGGGTTTTCACCGTAGCCAATCATGTCTCTAGGGTAGTTCGAATTATCCAATGGTGGCCTCTAGCTATAAAATATGATGTTGGAAGTTAGCATAAGCAATGTTGGCTTGATCAGGCAAGTAATAATTATTAGGCACTGGCTGGGAGTTGTGCGGGTCAGGCCTAAGTTTTTAAAATTCTTAGTCTCAGTTAGCGCTAAGCGGCTTAGAGCTAGTAATATTCGTCTTCGCGCTTCAGCATTTGGTCTTTAAGTTAATCTGGCAATACACTAGTGCGGCATCGCTAGATAAGAGTAATCTCGCCGTTGGTTTGACAGACCATGACTAATACCGACGTCACCTGAGACAGACAACTATGATGCTAGTCTAAGATTTGTTAATAAATTATAGATAACTACTAATTATGGAGTATTGGGAACAATCTTGAATAAATCCGTAAATTCACAGTACAGCTTGATAACTTTTGGTGACGCTGATGAGTGCTATCGATCGGCATTACGTAGAGTCACTGTCTTGCTGAATAGTGGTAGAGGTCGGATATGTAAAATTAGCTGGTTACAATTGGACGATGTTTCTCTAGCCACAGTATTTTCAGAAAGGAGGTTAAATAGTGAACTAATAAGCTACCTATTATCGGCTCCTCCAGAGGGAAATATCGAAGCAGACCGTGCTTCAAATGAAGTTCGTGCTGAGCATGAGTTTTACGGGCGTTTTCAATTGCAAAGTAGAGCCAATCCAGAAAGATTGCATGTCACGTTTAATACTACAGAAGTGTTTAGGCAATGGAGCCTTGATAGACTACATAGACCTGATAGCCATGACGAAATTGTCAATGCTATGTTTGAAAAAGATAAGAAGTCTGCATACTCAATTGTGTTCGCAAACTACCTAGTCAAAAATTTTTGGCACAATATAGTCCATTTAAAGCTTCAGAAAATTAATGATCTAAATTTTCATGAGTTTGGTGGTGATGCAAGATATGAGAGTGATTTCGTCGCTGATAATTTAGCAAATATATTTTTGTTAAAGTCCTATGGTTATAAAGTAAAAACGAGAGGGTCTCAATCTCCATCTGAATTAGGGAAGCTTCAAAGGCTCTTTGAAATCAATAGATGCAACCGAGTTTTTGCTGAAAGGGCTTTGCAAAGAAATGAGGGGCAAACAAAGCTTGAAAACTTTTTGGAGAGGGGTTGGCGATTCAAGCGACAAATAGCTAATGCACTCAGCAGTAAGCTGCTTTGTCGGGGTGCGGCTGTTACTGATATTGCGATCTATTTTACTGGTAAGTTGAAAGCGCAAGACGGTGATAGAGATGGGTATTACTACAGTGGTAATGTGGTCGTTCGTTTGAACCAAGCATATTACAATACAGGTTGTGCGCCCTATTTAAATGACTCAAATGCGGTAGGGCTAACTGACGAAAGAAAGTCAGATATACGTACATTCTATAGTGCGCGCGTTCAGGAAATAGTTGACTTGTCGGTTACAAGGTATACTTCAGATCTCAAAAGTGACAAAGGGTTGAGGGATTTTGCATCTAACGCGGTTCTTGGTTTAGAAGAAAAGCTATTACAATGGTAGAAGGAGAGCTTAATAAATATGCTTTGGGATAAATTCGAGAAACTTGACCCTAAGCAGAAGGGTGGGCAATTTGAGGGGCTCTGCTTTGATCTGCTAACAGCAATGGGGTTTTATGTTGATAGGCAAAGTTTTTCTGGAAAAGGAGGTTCAGATGCCGGTCAAGACCTTATTCTTCAACATAGGGATAAAGAAACTGGGAAGCTAACTCCTGTTTGTATAGTTGAATGTAAATTCAGAACATCTGCAACCGTAAATGGGTCAGATTTATGGAGTCCATTACTTGCCGTTTTAGAGCTTAATGTTCCGAGCTTTCTAATCATCACCAGCAGTGAATTAACGAGCCCGCTCAAATCAAGGTTCAGGTCGGTAAGCCAAAATAGCCGCTGGGGGATTTCCTTTCGGAGAATCGAACGAAATCACTTAGAGTCATTAATTAGAAAATACCCAGACGCTTCAAAAAAATATTTTTCCGACGCGGATCTTCATGAAAATGAAAATAATGAAACGGATCTAGCGGAACCTATTGTAGCTGACTTAAGGGCGGCAACAATGATCGAAAAAGATGGCCAAAGAATGGTTGAGGTGACTCTTCACAATACTTCAGCTGAGGATAAAGAGATCCGAATTGAAGTGTCGGGACAGACCAAATTCACAAAACTAGAGTCTTTTCAAGAAAAAACTCTTTCGATGCGAATCAAGGCGAATTTTGAAGGAGAGAGTCTTAACGTAATCGACAGCGATACAAGCTCAACGCTACTTCAGCTATCAACTAAACCGCCTTCTGTTCCAATAAGCCATATATTTGTTGATCCTTACGACTATGTTCAAAAAATTAGCACTTCAGCCAAAAGCGGTGCAACTGTATTAATCTCAGGGAGAGCTGGTTGTGGTAAGTCTAGAGTAATTTATGAATCCGCTACTAACTTTGATTACTCATGCATTTTGGATTTATCTCAAGATCTCGGCGGAGTCGGCTTAATAGGGTTGTTGTTAGAACAAATCTTCAAAGTACCTTCAGGTGAGATAAGGGGGCTACCTGATAAATATATTAGAGGCTATTTAGCAAAGGAAACCGAACTTTCAGAGAATAATCTTAACGCTCTAAGTGCCTACATTCGGCAAACCCAACAGGACGTTAGTGGGTATGCCGAAGCCGCTGCTCGCCTTTGCGCCGAATGGTTTGAGAATCAGCTTCTAGCAATCGATAATATTCACCGACTTACATTGTTCGATTTGGAATTCCTACAAATACTTTCTCGTCATAAAGGAGGAATGTTCTTGCTGCTTGCGACCCGATCAGAAGTTGGCGACTTCAGAGAAAGCGAAACGCTTTCGTTTTTGGATCAGCACCCAGGAGACAACTGGGAAAAATTCGTCATCGATGAAACAAATACCAACCGACTACTGCAAACGTATATAGATAGAGCCTCTAAGAATCAGAGTACACTAGATTTCCTTCAACCTTGGAAAAATGTCGATAGCATCCAAAAATTTGTACTGGCTTTAAAAAAATTGAGGGCTGCAGGTGTTCTTGTACAGGATTTTTCTGGGAAGTTTGACATATACTCATTGAAGGGCGCACACCCCAATCAGCAAAGGGATATATTTGACGAATTAAAAAAATTGGTCGCACGGGATCTACCTCGTGATCTTGTCGAGCGCGCGATCGCATCGGCAGCTATTTTTGGGTTTCAATTTCCTTTAAGTTTTGTTTGTGATTATGCTGGGCTAGAAGCAGCGGATGTTATTGATCGCTTAGAGGAGCTAGAAATTGTTTCCAAACAGTCCTCAGTCGATGGTGAGCTATGGTTTAAATTCGATCATGAGACAACTGCGGAGTTAGCGAGAAAAAGTGTTAGAACAATTTTATCGCAATCTTTACATTCGAAGGTATTAGAGTATCTTGAAGAGAAAACTCGATATAAAGAAGGTCAAGATGATAAGCGAATAGGCGACCACCTTGCTGCTCTGGGATTTCATTTAAGGTCGGCAGAAAAATACCACTCTCACGCTAAGTTCGATGCAAAGCGAGGACGCTATCGTGATAGCCTTTCCACGCTGAACGTCGCCAAGTTTGCAGTTGATTCAATAACTGATACAACTGATACTCGCCGACTACTATTAGAGCTACAAATAATTCATGACTTTCTTGAGTTTTCACTAATTGGTTCTGAAGCGTATGAACGTCGCTGGCAAATGTTAGGCGCATACAAAATTGCTTTGATGTTAGTCGGTGAAGAAAACCAAGGTCGTCATCGAGGTAGATATTGGTTTTTCAAGGCTCAACTGGAACGAGATGGTCATCCAAATGAGGCCGAAGTAAGTATCAAAAGATCACTATCTTTATTTGATGATCAAAACATTAAAGACAAAGCTGAGTCTCATGCATGGTTAAGCAATCTTTTGAAAAGACGAGGAGCATCCCGTTTTTCTGAAGCGTTGAGCCACGCAAGGATTGCTCTTTCGCTAACCAGAGGTTTACCTGATAAATCCCTTCGGTCTCGCTGCTTACTGCATACTGGCGCGCTGTTTCTTGAACATGGTCGTGCTCAAAAGACTCCTTGGTGGTGGAATCAAGCGGTAGAAGCTTTGAGTGGGAGTAGTGATTTGGGAACATTGGCTTTTGCGCAAACAGACCTCGCATATATTCATGCGCTAGTCAGACCAAAACATCCAGAAACAAAGCTTAATTTAGCAGCTAGTCGCTCGCTTGCAAAGCAATTCGATCTCATTGACATTGAAGTAAGGGCAGCTATTAATATGGCCAATTGGGTCTACTTTTACGACTTTAACGAAATCGTTTGCTTAGAATTAATTCATGAGGCGCAAGCTAAAATAGATATCTTCTCAGAAGTATACAAACAATCTTTATTGGACTTTAGCTGTTTAAATTTCAAAGAACTTTCTTCTAAACTAAACATAGATAAGTGCGAACTTAGGTTGTTGAATTTTCTTGAACACTGGTTTTCTGATAGCGTTAAGACAGTAGACGGTGATCGTAGAATTCAAAATATGCTTGAATTCTTTTATAGAAAAGAAGAGCCTAAAGTGATTCAAATCTTGGAAAATCTTAAAGACGTGTCAATTGCTAGGGCGGTAGAATCAACTCAAAGTAACAATATATATTATTTTTCAATCAGTAAGTCTTATGCCACCTACTACTAACAAAGATTTACACATAGTATTTGACTTTGATGGCACTCTTATTGATTGGGCATATGACACTACTCCGTTGGTCATCAGCTTTATTAAGGAATGTCTAGGCGAGGCATTCACTGATCATCACCTTGAATTACTAACCACAACCCAAGGGTTTGCTTCCTCTGTAAATGCGTTCTTCAAAACAGATGAGAGAATACAAATTATTGAAAAAATAGCGGCGATCGCTTGTGAACAAGTCGATAATGCAGCGCTTATTCCGCCTAACATGAAGAAGGTTCTGGAGAGACTAAAATTGAATCATAAACTGTATATATTCAGTGCGAGAGATCCTCACAGTTTAAAGTACGCTTCCGATAAAATGGGTATTAGCCACCTTTTTGAAGTGATATCAGGCTTTGATGGCAAACATAAACCAAAACCAGACGTTTGCGGTTTTAACGCATTTTTGAGAAAGCAAAATTTGGCTACTGATCAGATTTTGTATATTGGAGATAAGAGATCAGACCTGACAATGGCCCATGATGCTGGTGTGGAGTTTATTGGAGCCGGTTGGTTGAGGGATACATTATCAGAAAGTGATTGTGATAATTTCTGCGCTGACCTTAGATCACTCTCAATACTTATTGGGAAATTAGGCTCTCAAAAAGCTTTAAAGTTTTCGCAACAATGATTTCCCAAGAATACATTTTCGATTGTTCAATAGACTTCAGTTTTGCCGTATCCAACCACAAAGGGTTCATAATACATTCTCTTATTGCGTGAGCTAATCCCTTAGAATCACCGACATTAAAAAGAAAACCATTTTTTCCTTCATCCACAAACTCGACTAGCCCCCCAGCTTTGCTTGCAACGATGACGCAGCCGCTAGCCATTCCCTCGAGCGCAACATTTCCGAAAGTTTCATAATTTGAAGGGACTATCAGAATGTCGCTGCCTCTCATTTTTTCTGCGACGACATTCCATCCAACCGGTCCGTAAAGAGTTATACGTTCAGCGGTATTAGCATTTCCACGGATAAAATCTAGATCAGTCTTACAAACTTCGCCGACAATGCTCAATTCCCATTGCAAATCCCGTAAATATTGCAAAGACTCAATAAGTACGCTGAGTCCTTTATGTGGGGTGGGGCGACCCGCAAACAATAGCTGGATCAAGGATGAAACATCGCTGTGTCAATGCCACGAGGAATCAAATGTATTTTCTCTTTCGAAATCTGATATTCAGAAATTAATAGCTGCAGTTCTGGTTTGTTTGTTGCAATGATCGCATCTGCTTTTTGGCCTAAAGCCCTCTCCTCCTTAAATCTAGTTTCTACTTCAAGAGAGCTGTCAGCAGTACGTTTAAATCCGGCCAAGCTGCAAAACGTAATAACGAGGGGGCATTTTAACTCATCTCGAACCATAATCCCTGCACGACCACTCACCCAATAACAACATAAAACTAAGTTGATCTCTGGGTGTTGTTCTTTGATATGAGAGGCAATTTCCCGCGATATAACATCTATTTCGCTACTCTGTAGGTCATATCCATAAGGCTCACCATTTTTACGATTAAAGCGAGTGACGAAGGCTCCTGGTACAAACTCCTCTCGCTTTGTTTTTCCTGCTTGACCGATAGTAATTATTTCGACTGAATAGCCAGAGAATAGTAAGTTTTTCGTTAGTTCTAAAATATATTTGGTTTGCCCTCCTGCGTGTTCGGTTCCTGGAGACGATGATGGATCATTATTGAGAGACAGAATCAAAATTTGTTTCATAATTAGTAGTTATCTATAAAACTTTCCCTTGAATGTTGGCCTCCACAATATGTTTATAGAGTTCAGTATTATTTACATGAGTATAAATCTGAGTAGTGGTAATACTTTGATGACCAAGTAGCCTTTGGACATATCGAATATCCACACCAGCCTCGAGTAGTTGTGTCGCGGCTGAGTGTCGATACATGTGCGGAGTCGCATTTCGCGATAATTGTGCCTGTTTTGCAAGGGCTTTCAACCAAAGCCTGAAGGTTTGGGCGGTGGCCGGGTTTCCTTGCTTGTTAATCAGCAATAGTGGGTGTTCGTTTACCAGCTTTGAGCGCATCAAAAGGTACTTTGCTATTAGGCTGCTTATATTATCGGTGACTATAAACACGCGTCGTTCTCGCTGCCCCTTCCCTCTAATATGAATATAACGCTCACTCAAATGGATATCTTCGATGCGAATGCTGGTGAGTTCACTAATTCTCAATCCTGTGGTCAATAATAGTTCTAGACCGAGCAGTGTTGTGACTGGCGTGATTTGATTCTTCATTTTCGAGTTAAATTTGCCTTTACAATCCCTTTGCAATTTTACGTTTAATAATGCCGCGTAGCGTATTTTTTTCAGTTCATCGCTACTTAGGTTTCGAGGGAGACGCAACGGTAGCTTTAATTTTAGGTTGAGTTTGTGAAAAGGCGTTTGAGCTATGATGTCCTCGCTTTCGAGCCATGAAAACATACTTTTGTAACAAGCAACACGACGCTTGACGGTGGATCGTGACTCGCCTTTTGAGAATAGGGCATCAACTATCTGTCTAATGTTGTGTCGTGTAAGAGATTCGAGAGCTATTGTTTGATCGATGTTTTTGAGTAACGCGGCTAAGTCTTGTTTGTATGCTTTGATTGTTAGTGGTGAGAGATTTCTGGTGTGTTGAATAACCGATAAGTATGTTGCACAGGCTTCAGTTAGATTCATTATTATTATTATTTTGAGTTTGGGAGGCTGAATTTTATTGTGAAGAAGGTCAATAATGCTAATTTTTCTATATCGTCACGTCGTACTAGTAACAATCTAATCGAGTAAATTGGTAATACTTCTTAGGGTGGGTGTCCCTGCTATATTGTCCTCAATAAAAGACCCCCGTTTTCAGCATTTTCAATGACCTCTCTAAGCCTGCATTTAAAGTCGAAATACTAATGGCACTTTGCCCATACTTATAAATTTCAACCACTTAAGCTATACTGGTCGGCTAAATCTGGTTAACAGTTAACGTAAGTTATTAACTTTTCCTTGAAAAACGATGTTTTAGATACGAAATATGTATTATAAAATACTGTAATTAACAAAATTAGTGGAGACCTATGGATCAATCAACGCTACAAGTTGACACTGAAACAATGCATGGCATCGAAGACCTTGCATCGCTACATTCAAGAACACCTGAAACTCAGATAAAGTGCATGGTTGCGGAAGCGAAGAAAAGGGAACTTCGAACCAAAGCTGATGAACCCAAGCAAGACCCACTTGTTGACTTGATGGATCAGCTGGTATTCAACTCTGAGAACGACATCCTGACCGAAGCAGAACAAGACTTTGCTCAAATGTTGCTTGAGAGTGGTGCGCCATTGTACGCAACAGATGATAGTGGAAACGTCGTCGAGTACTCTGAAGCAAAATAATCAAGTACGCTATAAAGGGATTTTTTGCCAAAACCTCAAATGATTTTAATTGCTGGCATCAACGGTGCTGGCAAGACCTCGTTCTATTATAACCGCCTTAAGCCCCTGCTTGAGGAACAAGGCTTCGAGTTCCCGTTTATCAACGCAGACGAAATCGAAAAAGCCAACCATCCAACCGAAGTTGGTCAACATGGTGTCGCAGCATCAAGGGAAGCGTATCGACATCGGACCAAACACTTTAAGGATAAAACAAGCTTTGTAACAGAGTCCGTCTACTCTCAACAAAGTAAAAACAGTCTGATATTAAAAGCGCAGTCCTATGGTTTTGAAGTGTACCTGCATCACGTTCATGTACCCTCGCCTGATATTGCCTACAAACGTGTTCAAACCAGAGTCCAATTAAAGGGCCACCACGTTGATGAGGAGGTTGTTAAGCAACGCTACCCTCGCATGGTACGCAATATGCAAATCGCAATCTCTGAAGCTGATGTCGGCTATGTATGGGACAACAGCCAAGGGCACACTGTGAACCAGAGCCTTAACCAATTCGTCATGAAAACAGTCCGTGGCAACGTTACTGAAACCACAGAGTCTGTTCCCAAATGGGCGCTCGAAATATACCAAAAACAACTAAAAGCCTACTCAGACCACAAAGCACAAGTTTGTTTATCCGCGTTCAGGATGTTGATGCGTGATTCATCTGATGAAAACCGCATTCGAATTAATGCCACACTCAGGGCTGCGAAGATAACGCCCGCTGAGTTTCTTATAGCCGTTAAATACTTCAGCGACAAGAGCAAACGCTAACAGACCGCCACCTCAGGACTGCCAAATTGGATAGCCGACTTTACTGGCGTCCGCGTCATCGATTAAAAACGCCAAACTGTAACATGCCCTCGTCATGGCCACATAAAGTTTGTTCTTTGCCTCTTCGGTTTTGTCACTCTTAAACACAGTATTGTTTTTTTTCAAATATTGAACATATTTAACGGTCGGCAAAATCAGTACACGATCAAAACCGAGTCCCTTCGCTTTACCGAAATTGACCTTGTAAATACGACTGTCTTTAATAAATCCACTACTCGGGATCGACCGCCTCAAAACCGTCGGCTGGTATTGAGCAAGGTAATTATCCACACCTGATTTCTTCACGACAAACACGCCGTTATGATCACCAAATTCTTCTGGTATCCCGTTCACCAATGATTCGGTTTTCTCATAGCCTTCATTCTCATGCACGAGATCGGCAAAATCACATATAAAGGTGTCAGGTGTCACGTCTTGAATTTTGAATATCGTATTATTCGGCTCGCTTAGCCTTACTCTTCACGCTTAAAAATCGGTTGCGACATTAGTCATAAAAGGCAAACCTGGATCGGTTTAATAGCGCGGATGATGATTTTTTATCAGCACTGAATCCAATTTAGAGAATGAATATTTAGACTGTTAGCGACACCTACACGTTACTTTATTGTGTGGATGGATATAGCAGCGGGAACCACCGCTCTACAATATCAATAGGAAAGCCCAACCGGACGGCGCCTCGTGGAGTGTCT
>Ga0316189_10007821_pt1 | contig 10084 bp, 9 predicted proteins | sample LowCovwburrow_MG_FD_204930 | JGI IMG/M metagenome (GOLD analysis project Ga0316189, IMG submission 204930) | Coastal sediment microbial communities from Maine, United States - Lowes Cove worm burrow | ecosystem: Environmental > Aquatic > Marine > Coastal > Sediment | place: USA: Maine... | reverse complement strand
CGGTTACATTACCGGTATAGTTCTTGCCAATTGCTGCTGCCGGGGCCTTGTCGCACAGGCCCATACATGGGGCAGAAACAATGCGAATGTTTTCCGGCGCTGTTGTTTTTAGCTCTTGCAAGAGCTTCTCAGCACCGGCCATTTTGCACGACAGGCTGTCACAGACGCGAATGGTGGTTTCAGCTGGTGCTGTCTCATCTTCTTTAACAACGTCAAAATGGTGATAAAAAGTGGCAACCTCATAGACTTCGGATTGCGATAAGTTCATTTCCTGGGCAAGGGCGGCCAAATGGGCGGCGCTGATGTGGTGCCATTTGTCTTGTATCAGGTGCAGATGCTCAATCAGCAGGTCACGCTGGCGCGGTCGATCTCCTAAAAGGTCGATAATTTCTTTATGGGCTGCTGGAATAACCTGACGACCCTTTGGAAAGGCGCGGGACTTGCGGCGTTTGCCGTCGCTGCTTTTCTTGTTTCCGGGCCTTATCGGGGTGTGGATATCATCTGCCATTTTAAAGAGACCTGTCTGACTACTAGAGTTTATGATCCTGATTTAATAATTATGTCCAATAACTATGCCTACTGTGCGAGAAAATTTAATATGACAAATGCGGCAATAATTCTGACAAAACGTCCTATCAGTAATAAAGTCGATTAATGGAGAGTTGATTGTAAGCAACTTCCCAATGGAGAGTACCATGAATGAATATGGCCAGATCGAACGTATAGCTATCCGCCGCCCCGAGCAGGCATTTATCAGTCAGGGGGAAATCTCAAAACAATGGCACGATTTAAACTACCATTATGAACCGGATTTTGATGAAGCGATTGTAGAATATGGACGTTTTTTTGATATTTTGGGACAAAATGGTGCAGAAATTATTGAACTGGGAACATTTGAGCAAGCCAGCCTTGATTCAATTTATGTGCGTGATTCGCTAATTGTTACACCCAAGTGGCTGGTGAAGGCCGGAATGGGCAAGGCACAGCGGCGCTTAGAACCGGGTGAAAATGCCCATTTTCTTTATGAAAAGGGTGAAAATATTGCCGGTGAGATAGAGCTGCCGGGCATGGTGGAGGGGGGCGATCTTGTTTGGCTTGATGATGAAACCCTTTTGGCAGCGATCGGATATCGCACCAACCGCGCCGGTATTGAGCAATTACAGGCCATTGTCGGGGCCGTCGTTACCATACATGCATTTGACATGCCGCATTTTAAGGGGGCAGCAGATGTCTTTCATTTGATGTCGGTGCTAAGTCCGGTTGATGAAGACCTTGCGGTGGTTTATCTGCCGTTGATGCCGGTGCGTCTGGTGCAATTGTTAGAGGAGCGTGGTATCGGATTTGTCGAAGTGCCGGATGATGAGTTTGACTCCATGGGCTGTAATGTTCTGGCTATTGGACCGCGTCACGCGGTGATGGTTTCTGGAAACAACGAGACAGAAAAACGCATGCTGGCCGCCGAGTGCCGAGTCGATGTTATCAAAGCTGATGAAATCAGTCGCAAGGGTGAAGGTGGGCCGACGTGTCTGACACGGCCATTGGTCAGGAGATAAGACTTTTTAAGATTTACTTTTGAGTGCTTCTTGAGCAGCCTTGTCAAAACCGGCCACATATTCTTGCCCGCTGACAAATAGGGGCCGTTTCATCAGGGTCGGATTTTCGACGATCAGGGCGAGGGCTTTTTCGTTGTTTATATCGAGTTTTTTGTCTTGGGCCAGCGACCGCCAACTTGTTGAACGGCGATTGAGAACTGTTTCCCAACCTAAAGAGGCTATGGCTGCGGAGATCGTTTGTTCAGAAATGCCATTGGTGCGGATGTCGAAAATTTCAGCCTTGATATTTTCAGCTTCCAGCCATTTAACCGCCTTGCGGCAGGTGTCGCAGGATTTGAGAATATAAATGTCCATATCAATCGCCTTTTCGAAGTGACAGGGTATCATCACGAAAGGCATCAGCACCGCCGCGTACCGGATCGGTAAAGGCCTTGAACAGGTCTTCAAGCTGGGCGCGTTTAATGTCACGGGTGATAAAAACCAGCCTGGAGCGATGATCGTCATCGGGCCATTGCGGCATTTGGAATGGCGGGTGAAAGATGTGCTGTACACCGTGAATAACCATCGGCCTTTGCGGGTCTTCTTCCAGTTTTATGATGCCTTTAACGCGGAGCAAATTGGGGCCGTGATAGCTGCGCAGCAATTCCAGAAACAGATCAAGGTTCCATTGTGAAATGGCTTTGTCGCTTGAAATTGAAAAGCTCTGGATGTGGGCATCATGGCGATTTTTGTCATGTTCATGATGGTGGTGATGTTTGCCGGGGTTTTCATAGGCATCGGCTGCCAGCCAGCGTGCGACATTGGCGGTTTTTGTTGCCGGATCGTAAATGCCGGTATTAAACAGGTTTTGCGGCACGGCCTCGCCGCTGGTGACTTCAAGCATACGGGCGGCAGGGTTAAGTTTGTTGAGGCGGGCAATGATGGAAAATAATGTGTCTTCGCCCTGCTTGCCGGTTAGCAGGTCAGCTTTGGTGAGAACCAGCCGGTCAGCAACGGCCACCTGTTTTACGGCTTCTTCATGCGTATCCAGTGTCGCCTCGCCATTTACCGTATCAACAACGGTTATTACCCCTTCAAGACGATAGCGTTGTAACAAATAAGGGTGGTTCATGATGGTGTGAAGAACCGGGGCCGGATCGGCCAGACCTGTCGTTTCGATAACAACCCGATTAAATGATTTGATGTCGTTATTATCACGGCGCTCGACAAGATCGGTCAAGGTATCGACCAGGTCTCCCCTGATCGTGCAGCACAAACAACCTGACGCCATTTCAAAGACATTGTCATCGGCTGTTTCAACCAATAAATGATCGATGCCGACATCGCCGAATTCATTGATGATCACCGCAGTATCACTCATTTGCGGGTCTTTGAGAAGCTTGTTTAAAAGTGTCGTCTTACCAGATCCCAAAAACCCGGTGAGAATAGAAACCGGAATTGGTAATTTGTCACTCATCGCAGTGTTGCTTTCTTCTTTTTCTTTTTGCGAGAGTTAAAATTCTGTTTTTTTCGCCGGTTCTTACCGGTTTTTCTGACTATGGCCCGTTGTTCCAGGTATTTTGTAAAGGTTTCGGGTGTCAGAACTTCGCAATGGGCACTGTGTTGGCGCAAATAGGTGCACAGGTTCAGGCTTTCAGCTTGCTGCATTCGTGAGAGAAAGGCAACGTAATGGCGGGGCTGAATTGAACGGAATACGCCAAGCTTTCCCGATGATAAGTATTTGAGGGACGTTAGAACCCTGCCATGTAATACGGCATCTGCCGTATAAGGGCTTTTGTATTCACCAAGTGATACGCCCCAGCCGCCAAGCTCGCGTTTATTGCCCCATGTAACTCGCGGACCCTTTTTGCAGACCTTTGAGCGCATGTTCTGCGGGGTGCCGCCAGTGTTGCGAATTTTGGCAAGGAGCTGACCTGTGCTGGATGCGCCATTACCGCTCCATTCGAGCAGAACGCGTGATAATTCATCGCGGCCAAAGCTGGAACTGGAACCAAGGGCAACCGAGACCAGTTGTTTGCCATTAATTCTGGCGCTGGCAACAAGATTAAAGCCCGAGGTGCATAAATAGCCGGTTTTCATGCCGTCTACCCAGTCAAGCTTGCGCATTAATTTGTTGCGGTTTCTTAACCGGCGTTTGCCGACAACCATGTTTTGAGCGTTGAAATATGGTCGATATTGGGGGAATTCGTGCAAAATGGTTGATGCCAGAATGCCCATATCACGGGCCGTGGTGACCTGATTTGGATCATGAAGCCCGTGCGGATTAACAAACCGGGTGCCGGTCATGCCAAGGCGTTGAGCCTGAGCGTTCATTTCGGCGGCAAAAGCGGGGACGCTGCCGGCAATGCCTTCGGCCAGAACAACGGCCATATCATTGGCTGAATGGATCAGAATGCTTTTTAAGGCAAAATCTACACTGACCTGCGTGCCAGCCTTTAGGCCGATTTTACTCGGTGGCCGCTTGGCGGCGTGGGTTGAAACTGTCAACTTTTGATTAAGAGACAGACGACCCTGTCTCAGGTTTTTGAATGTCACATAAGCTGTCATCAGCTTGGTTAAAGAAGCCGGATGCCAGGGCGTACCGGCGCGGTCTTGAACCAGAACATTACCGGTTGAAACATCAAAAACCAGACTGGGGCCAAAACCGGCCTGAACCGATGCTGTAGAAGCAGCAATCAGGGTGAAGGTTAAAACCAATCTGAACCAAACAAGTCTTAACAACATCTAGATCTCGTGAATATTAAAACAATGGTGCCCCCGGGGAGAATCGAACTCCCACTCCCGCAAAGGAACTGGATTTTGAATCCAGCGCGTCTACCAATTCCGCCACAGGGGCATCCTGTGCAATCGCCAAAAACAAGCGATTAAAATTCGTCGCGATCATAGGCAGGACTGTCGGTTCGTCAACCAAAATTTTATGGTTTTTTAAGTCTCATGGACAAATCACTCATTCAAGGGTAAATGGCCTGTTATGTTAAGACGACTTTATGACTGGATTATGGGCTTTGCAGGCCACAAACACGCCCAATGGATATTGGTTGTTGTGTCCTTTGCCGAGAGCTCTTTTTTTCCGATCCCGCCTGATGTCATGCTCATACCGATGACGTTGGCCGAACGCCGCAAAGCCTGGTGGTTTGCCTTTATTTGCACTCTGGCCTCTGTTATCGGGGGAATAGCGGGATATTTTATCGGCTTTGTTCTGTTTGATTCGATCGGCAAGCCGATAATTGATTTTTATGGTTTGCAAGGTGGTTTTGACAAACTGTCGACCTGGTATAATGAATATGGCCTGTTGATCGTTTTTGTCGCCGGATTTACGCCGATCCCCTATAAAGTATTCACGATTTCTAGCGGTGTTACACATTTGTCATTTCCGCTATTTGTAATCGGGTCTATTGTCTCACGCGGATTGAGATTTTTGCTTGTTTGCGGGTTAATTTATTGGTTTGGTCCGACAATCAAGGGTTTTATCGAACGTTATCTGGGGTGGTTGACACTTATTGCCAGTGTTTTGCTGGTTGGAGGATTTGTTGCTCTAAAGTTTTTAGGCCAATAATTATGTGGGAACAAGAATGATGGAAAAGCTTCTAAGTATGTTTAAATCCCGAGCACATATGGCTCTTGTGGTGATCTTGGCGGTTGCGTTTGCATCCATTACAGCTGCGTGGGGATTTGAAATTATTGGCGGTTTTAAGCCATGTCCGCTCTGTCTTCAACAGCGCTGGGCCTATTATTTTGCGGTGCCGCTTGCTGCTATCCTTGTCCTATTGGTTATGACCGGAAAGATCAGTGATGGTCTGTTACGGGCAGGCTTGGTTGTTATCAGTCTGGTTATTCTGGCAGGCGGGGTGCTGGGTGGTTATCATGCCGGAGTTGAATGGGGCTTCTGGACTGGCCCGACGAGTTGTACAGGTGGTGGTGGTTTAAGTGGTGGCCTGCCGGATCTATCACAAAAAGTTGTTCTATGTGACAAGGTGCAAATCCGTATTTTCGGGTTATCATTTGCTGGATGGAATGCCGTTGTGTCGGGATTTTGCGCTGTTGTTGGCTTTTGGGGCGCTGTTTCTGACAAGGCTAAATAGTTTTCGGGTCTAAATTGCGCCCGGTTGTGATAATATGTCGGGTGATATGAGCAAAAACCTGCAACGCCTTTTGAACTTTAAAATCTTTCAGGCAAGGCTTGGCCTTTTTTGGGAGCGTTTGTGGCAGGCTTCTTTCTGGCCGACAATGGTGAGCGGTGTTGTTGTTGTTGCGGTGTTGAGCGGTCTGCTTGGCGCTTTACCGGGTTATATCCGGTTTGTTCTGTTGGGACTGGCGGTTGTCGCTTTACTGGTTTCCCTAAAACAACTGATTAAATTGCGCTGGCCATCTCAGGCGGAAGCTTTGCGGCGGCTGGAAAAACAATCGGGCATTTCCCACAGACCGGTTACAGCCTGGCATGATGATCTGGCTGATCATGGTGGTGATGCTCAAACACAAATAATCTGGCAGGCCCACAAAAAGCGCCAGCATGAAATGTTTTCCAGTCTAAAATCCGGCATACCCCGGTCAAACTGGATGTATCTTGATCCCTGGGCCGGGCGTTTTACTCTGGCGCTGCTATTGCTGGTCACGGTGGTGCTGAACGGACAAAACTGGCGTTATGAACTGGCTGGACTGGCAGGAAACGCACCGGCAAAGGCGGTTCAAACGGCAAGCCAAGATGTGTGGATTTCACCTCCGGCCTATACGCGAAAACCGCCATTATTGTTGACCAGTGCCGGGTTTAAGAAAACTGTTGCCGAGAATGATGATATTATTGTGCCTGAAGGATCGCGGCTTAAGGTTCGAGTCAATAATGTAGCGGAATTTTCGCTTGTGTTATCCAAACCCCTTGAAGATGGTGGACCCGGGGAAGTATTACAGACAATTGTCTCAAAGCCAGAGGATGACCGGCAATTTGCTGAGGAAACAGTTGTTTTAAAGCGTCCGGTGCATATTGCCTTGCGCTATGAAAACAAGACGCAGAGCCAATGGAAAATTGCTCTTATTCCCGATGCCATACCGGTTGTTGAAATTGAGGGCATTCCGCAAATTACCCCGACTGGCGGATTTGCCGTTCCCTGGAAGGTGAGCGATGATTATGGTGTTGTATCGCTGAAAGGCTCTCTTACGCTTGTTAAAGCAAACCTCTTGCAAGACAACCCTTTGAAAAACAAGCCGGTAAAGAAAAAAAGCTTGCCCTTACAATATGATCCGCCGGTTTTTTCGGCGGCCTTGCCGCGGCTTAATCCGAAAACGGCCAGTGGACGGGCTTTTCAGGATTTAACATCGCATCCCTGGGCCGGTCAGCAGGTGCAGTTGGTTATGTCGGCAAAAGATCAGGCCGGTCAGATTGGCCAAAGTGGTAAGATTGTTTTCCTGTTGCCAGAAAGGCGGTTTACCAAGCCTATCGCGCGCGCCCTTGTTGAGCAGCGCCGCAAGCTGGTTGAAATGCCTGCGGACAAGTTCAAGGTGGTTAAAACACTGGCCGCGATGATGGCCTGGCCGCAAGGATTGATCAAGAAAAGCGGTACGTATTTGGGATTGCGCACGATTGCGACGCGACTGCACCGGGCAAAAGCGCGCAAACAGATAAAAGTGTCAGTAAAGGAATTTTGGCAATTGGCGCTGGCGATTGAAGACGGTGATCTGTCTGAGGCCCGGCGCAGTCTGGAAGCGGCTAGGCGGGCCCTGCAAAAGGCTTTGCGAGAGGGTGCTGATCCTAAAAAAATTGCTGAATTGACCAATAATCTCAAAAAAGCGCTTGATGAATATATGGCAGCTTTGACCCGTCAAATGCAGCAGGCCCAGGCCAAAAACCCGCAACAACAAAATGGTTTGCAACAGAATGGCCGTGAGATTCGGGCTCGTGATTTGCAAAAAATGATGCAAAAAATTGAAAACCTTGCCAAATCCGGAGCCCATGATGCGGCGCAGGAAATGTTGTCACAACTGGAAAACATTCTTAAAAACCTCAATCCCGGACTGGCGCAAAAACCGATGGATCGGCAACGCACCTCGCCTGAGGCCCGATCTCTGGAAGAGCTCACCGAGCTCATGCGTAAACAGCGTGAGCTGATGGATAAAACCTTTGCAATGCCGGATGAAGATAATTCCAGCAAAAAGTCTGGCAAGTTGAAGCAAGGTGAGGGTGAAGACCAACAACAAACCGGCAAACCGGGTGATCAATTGGTTACTCAACAGGATCAGTTGAAAAATATGCTGGGCAAGCTGATGGACCGGATGACAAAAAACGGGCTGCCATCACCGCGCTCTCTTGAACAAGCCAGAAGAGCCATGCGGGATGCATCACGGTCGTTGAAAAATGGCCGGAAAGGTCCAGCGCTTGGTATGCAGGGCAATGCCATGCAGGGCTTGCGCAAAGGGGCCGAAGCCATGGCCAAAGACATGATGCAGCGCGGTGTCGGTGATGAAGGTAATTATGGCCGCCATAGTGAATCAGCCGGTAATCGCAGTGATCCGTTAGGCAGGCCAATGCCGCGCAATGGAGCTGATTTTGGTCCTGATAAAAACATCTTGCCCAAAGAATCTGAAATTATGCGGGCGCGCGACATTATGAATGATTTACGCAATCGCTCAAATGACCGGCAACGCCCGAAAATAGAACTGGATTATCTGCAACGATTGCTGGATGGTCTGTTTTAGAGAACTTTACTCAACAATCACGGCAGTACCACAGGCGGTCACCATTAACATGCCACCCTTGGCCCCTAGAGTTTCGTAATCAACGTCTATACCAACCACGGCATTGCAGCCAAGCTCCTCAGCCCGGTCGACAAGTTCAGCAATGGCGGTTTGGCGGGCATCATTGAGCACTTTTTCATAAGCACCCGAACGCCCGCCAACAATATCGCGGACGGAGGCAAAGAAATCACGAAAGACATTTGCTCCCATGATAGCCTCACCGGCCACCAGTCCTTTATAGGTAGTGATCCGGTGGCCTTCGAGCGTGTTTGTTGTTGTGATTATCATGTCCTGAGGATCCTTTACCCGGGAATGGCGCCACCGGTAATAACCGTTACAGCGCGACGGTTCTGGTTCCAGCAGTTTTCTGCATCACACAAAGCCACCGGGCGTTCCTTGCCATAGGCAATGGTTGACATTCGCGCTGCGCTTATGCCTTGCGAGGCCAGAAACTGGCGGGCTGCCGTGGCGCGACGGGCTGACAGGGCGATGTTATATTCACGGGTGCCGCGTTCATCGGCATGACCTTCAACCTGGATCGTTACATTGGGGTATTGGGTCAGCCAAGCTGCCTGTTTGCGCAATGTGTCCATGGCTTGGGGTGTCAGGGTTGACTGGTTGACAATAAAATGTACCCGATCACCGACATTTAATATGAAGTCCCGTTCGGTTCCAGGTTTGGCCTGTTCTTGTGGATTAGCCACATTAGGCTTGTCCGATGATGAACACCCGGCAAGGCCAATCAGCCCGAAGGCCAACACGGCCACTTTTAGCCCAGCAATTTTCCGCAACATTTATCCCACTCCTTAAAGCTTGTTTGTACCATTAATGGCACGGGGTTTTATCTTTATAAATCTTTTAATCAGTCCAACTTAATTCAATAACGCGACTTAGTTTAATAACGGCGACCAAGCCGGATCCGAAGCAAAGCCCGGCGTTTTAATTTGCCGTTCGTTATATCCTGTAATATCTACTGAGTATAATTTTGGCCCACCTTGTGCCCCGCGAGATTCACGAAAGAACATAATAACACGTCCATTTGGTGACCAAGTCGGGCCTTCATTGTGATAGCCTGAGGTTAATATTCTCTCACCAGAACCGTCAGGGCGCATAACGCCTATTGAAAAGCGGTCGCCATGTTGTTTGGTAAAGGCAATCAGGTCACCGCGTGGAGACCAAACCGGGGTTGAATATCGCCCCTGGCCGAAGCTGATCCTTTTTGCACCGGTACCGTTGGCACTCATCACATACATCTGTTGTTGACCGTCACGATCAGATTCAAAAACAATGTTGCGACCATCTGGAGAAAAAGACGGGGCGGTGTCGATTGCCTGGGTATTGGTTAATTGCAATGTTCTGCGGGTTTGCAGATCAAGCATGTAAATGTTGGAATGGGCACCTTGTTGCAAACTCATCACAACCTTGCGGCCGCGCGGGCCAAAGCGGGGTGAAAAGCTCATATTCGGAAATACGCCAACAACTTCACGCTGACCGCTTTGGAGATTAAACAAATATACCTTCGGGCTTCCACTAGCATAGGACATATAGGTTATTTCCTGTGATGTTGGTGAAAACCGTGGTGTCAGGACAAGTGATTTGCCGCTGGTAAGATTGCGCACATTAAAACCGTCCTGATCCATGATTGACAGTTTTTTGACCCGTTTGTTTTTAGGGCCGGTTTCGGAAATAAAGACGATACGACTATCGAAATATCCATCCTCGCCGGTAAGAGATTTGTAAATGGCATCGGCAACTAAATGGCCAATGCGTCGCCAGTTTCGTTTTGGTGTGACAAATTGCAGACC
>Ga0316189_10007820_pt1 | contig 10084 bp, 4 predicted proteins | sample LowCovwburrow_MG_FD_204930 | JGI IMG/M metagenome (GOLD analysis project Ga0316189, IMG submission 204930) | Coastal sediment microbial communities from Maine, United States - Lowes Cove worm burrow | ecosystem: Environmental > Aquatic > Marine > Coastal > Sediment | place: USA: Maine... | reverse complement strand
GTTGTCAAAGGCCCACAGGATTTGGCCCGTAAAATTGCTGGTGTAGAACCCGGTGCAATTCTTGATATTGGTATCGTTCGCAAAGGTGCGCAAAAGACCATTAAGGTTGAAATTGGCACCATGCCGGGCGCGGATAAAATGGCAAGTATTGGTAAGCCAGAAAAGGTTGCTAAGTCCAAACTGGCAAAGTTGGGCCTTGCAGTTGAGACGGCACAAGATGGTCGCGGCCTGGTGGTTCGTGACGTTGATCCAAATGGAAAAGCAGCTGAAAAAGGCATATCGCGCGGAGATGTCATAGTAGAGGTTGACGGTGTCGATATTGATGATCCGGTTACGCTCAAAACTGTTCTTGAGCGTCTTGCCGGAAAGGGCAAGCAGTCGGTGTTGCTGCTGGTACGCTCAAACGACCGCCAGCGCTTTGTTGCTCTGCCCTTACAAAAAGGCCACTCATGATAATTACTTAACCTCTCGAACCATCGAACGGCTACTGCGAAAGCCGGTTCGATGGTTCTTTTAGCAACGCACTGAACCAATCCACAAGTGTCCCCTCCTTGACCGGTTCAGGGCGTTGCTCTTTTTTCTATAAATTTTAGAGATGACAAAAGATGCAAAACCCGCTTAATACAACAGATGAAACAGCGCTCAACCAACAAGCAGATCGGGCACTTTCCATGCGAATTTTGATCATCGAAGATGATATGGAAGCAGCCGAATGGCTCGCCAAGGGGCTGGCTGAAAGCGGTCATGTCACGGATCATGCCAGTGACGGGCAAAAAGGTCTTGATCTGGCGATGTCTGAACCATTTGATGTGTTGATTGTTGATCGCATGCTGCCCAAAATCGATGGGCTGGAAATTATTCGGCAAATTCGCGAGCAGGGTGTCAAAACCCCGGCTTTGATATTAAGTGCTCTCTCACAGGTTGATGAAAAGGTTGCTGGCCTGAGGGCCGGTGCTGACGACTATCTGGCAAAACCTTATGCGTTTTCAGAATTACTGGCTCGGGTTGAAGGCCTGGCCCGCCGCCCCGAAGCTGAACCGCAACAAACCGTGTTGGTGGCCCGTGATCTTGAAATGGATTTGTTGTCGCGCAAGGTAAAGCGTGCAGGGCAGGAAATTCTGCTACAACCACGTGAATTCAAATTGCTCGAATACCTCATGCGCAATGCCGACAAGGTTGTCACCCGCACCATGTTGCTGGAAAACGTTTGGAACTATCATTTTGATCCGCAAACCAATGTTATTGACGTGCATATATCCAGGCTTCGGGGCAAAATTGACAAGGACTTTGACACCCCGATTCTGGAAACTATTCGAGGTGCTGGATATATGATCCGTGCGCATAAATCTTAAAGTCCTCAAAACCTCAACCTTTCGCCTGGCAGCGATTTATCTAACTGTCTTTGCCATCTCGATAGGCGCGGTGCTGAGTTATGTCTATTGGAATACGGTTGTTCTGTTGCAGGACCAGACCGACGATACAATCGGTGCAGAAGTTCAGGGCCTTGCCGAACAATATCGCCAGCGAGGATTGAGCGGTCTTCTGGAAGTCATCAAGGAACGCTCGAAAGAAAACACCGGCTCGATATATCTTTTTACCAATTTTGTTGGTCGACGAATGGCAGGCAACCTCAACAGCCTGCCTGTCGGCGCAGTTGGTCAAAAAGGCTGGATCGAGTTTCCTTATGGCGTGCGCACCCCGACCGGGCGCGAAAAACACATAGCAAGAGCCTTCCATCTGGAGCTGGCAGGTGGCTACAGGCTGGTTGTTGGCCGTGATATTGAAGAACGCCGGGAATTTGCCGGTCTGATCCGTACCGCATTGTTTTGGGCTTTGGGACTTGCTGCCGTTTTTGGTGTTAGTGGCTCATTACTGATGAGCCGTAATTTCCTTGCCCGAGTCGATTCAATTGCGGCCACCAGCCGCACGATTATGGCTGGCGATCTGAGCGAGCGAATGCCGGTAACCGGCACCGGAGATGAACTGGACCGTTTGTCATTAAGTCTCAATGACATGCTTGATCAGATTGAACGTCTGATGTCGGGTATGAAAGAAATCTCCAGTAACGTTGCCCACGACCTGCGCACACCTTTAAGCCGTATGCGCTCAAGAGTGGAAGCGGCACTGCGATCAGACATTCCCCAGGACCAGCGCGAAGCTCTTGCCGCTACTCTTGAAGAAACCGATCACCTGCTGGCAACTTTTAATGCCCTGTTATCGATTGCCAAGGCTGAATCCGGTCAGGCAAGAGTAGGCTTTACTGAAGTTGATGTTGGTGATCTGATTGAGGAAATGGCCGATCTCTATGAACCACTCATCGAAGATCAGGCCGGGACTATAAAAGTACATATTGACCCGGACACCAACCTGAAAGCCGATCGGCAATTGCTGGCCCAGATGCTCACCAACCTGATTGACAACATCATGAAATACGGTCTCGACCCGGAAACCGGCAAGCCTCATATTGAGCTGTCAGCTGAACGCGGCCCTGATGGTGTTATAATTTCTGTTGCCGATAAAGGTCCCGGCATTGATGAAAAAGATCGCGAGCGCGTTACAGAGCGTTTTGTCCGACTGGAAAAGAGCCGCTCGGCTCCCGGCAATGGCTTGGGGTTATCACTGGTTAAAGGTGTTATGAAACTGCACAATGGCGAGTTGCTCTTGCAGGACAACAACCCGGGACTGAAAGTAGTCATGCTCTTTAAGAACTCGCTTCCCTAAGGCTATCAGGCGTTTTACTGTAGCCCTATGACCCAAAGCAATTCCGATTCCTTACTGGCAAATTCACCCTTCCTGACTGGGCTGGCATCACGCTATCCTGATTGCCTGATCGCAAAACCGGAAGAAATGATAGCTGACCTTTGCCAGATGCTGGCTGGTGATGATGTCAGGCTGGGGGATGAAACCAGGTTGAAGCAAGCCTTGCGCATTGCCCGCAACAAGGCAGCACTCACCATCGCCCTTGCCGACCTCAAGGGCCATTGGTCACTCGATGAGGTAACAGAAAACCTCACCAATATTGCCGATGCCTGTCTGAATGCAACGATCAACTGGCTGCTGCTTGATGCCGGACGCCAGAACAAACTCAATCTGCCCGATCCGCAAAATCCGGCAACAGCTTCCGGCTATGTGGTAATGGCGATGGGCAAACACGGTGCCCATGAGCTGAATTTTTCATCTGATATTGATCTGATCGTTCTCTATGACCCTGAAATTGCCCCGGTGGCTGATCATGTCGAACCATCGATGTTTTTTGTCCGCCTGACCAAACGCATTGTCTCGATCATGCAGGACATGACCAGAGACGGTTACGCTTACCGCGTTGATCTGCGCCTGCGTCCCGACCCGCGTGCAACACAGGTGGCCATCTCTTTTGATGCAGCCCTCAATTATTATGAAAGCATGGGCCAGAACTGGGAACGTGCGGCTATGATCAAGGCTCGCCCGACCGCCGGTGATATGGAACTGGGGCAGCGTTTCCTGAAAGAAATCCAGCCATTTATTTGGCGAAAATATCTTGATTTTGCCGCCATTGCCGAGGTTCATTCGCTCAAGCGGCAAATCCATGCCGTAAAAGGCCACGGTGAAATCGCCGTTCTCGGCCATAATGTCAAGCTCGGGCGCGGTGGTATTCGCGAGATAGAGTTTTTCGTCCAGACCCAGCAATTGATTGCCGGTGGCCGTAACAAGGATTTGCGCGGCATTGCCACAATCGACATGCTCAACCGGCTTGTTCGGGCCGAGTGGATCAGCCAGCAGTCGGCCATTGATTTGCAAGAAGCCTACCGGTTCTTGCGCCAGATCGAGCACCGCATTCAGATGGTTGCCGACCAGCAAACCCACCAATTACCATCTGACCAGCAACGCTTTGATGAACTGGCATTGTTTTCCGGTTTCAGCGACAGCGCAGCCTTTGCCCAAAAGCTGCAAATCACTTTTGAACTGGTGCAAAAATATTATGACGATCTGTTTGAGGATTCCAGCCATGAGAGCGAACGCGGTTTAAGCTTTTTTGGTGAGGAAGATGATGACCACACCTTGCTGCAACTCCAGCAAATGGGTTTTGCCCAACCCGGAATGATATCGTCAACCATCAAAGGCTGGTATGCCGGTCGCTATCGCGCCATGCGCACCGAGATCGCCCGCGAACGTCTGACCGAGCTTTTACCGGCTCTGTTGACAGCACTGGGGCGCTCAGGTGATCCGGATGGGGCTTTTGCGGCCTTTGATCGTTTTTTGTCGGGATTGCCGACCGGTATTCAATTGTTTTCCCTACTCCGAGCCAACCCGCAATTTGTTGACCTGATTGCTAACATATTGGGTGCTGCCCCGCGCCTGGCGCAGGAATTATCGCGGCGCCCTAGAATGCTGGAAGCTGTGCTTGAACCCACCTTTTTCTCAGAATTGCCTGACAAGGCTGAAATTGCCCAAAATATTGCATTGGCGGTGCCTCGGTCTCTGGCACTGGATCAGGTCCTTGATCAGTGTCGTGTAGTAGGTCGCGAGCACATGTTCCGTATTGGGGTGCGCACCCTGACCGACACGATGAGTGCTGTTGATGCGGGTGATACTTATTCCAATCTGGCTGAATGTCTGATTGATCGCTTGCTTGGATCGGTTGTTCAGGAACTTGAAGTACGCCATGGAACAGTTGAAGGAGGCCAATTCTGCATAGTTGCTATGGGCAAGTTGGGTGGCAAGGAAATGACGGCCGCTTCTGATCTTGACCTGATTGTGATCTATGACCACGACGAGGACATTTTTTCTTCGAGCGGCCCTAACCAGGTCAGCCCTAATCAGTATTATGCCCGCCTGACCCAACGCCTGATAACAGGTTTGAGTGCGCCAACACCTGAAGGTGTGCTTTATGAGGTTGATATGCGGTTGCGTCCATCAGGCAATAAAGGTCCGATTGCCACCCGCATTTCCGGCTTTGAGGACTATCAGCAGAACTCGGCCTGGACATGGGAAAAAATGGCGCTGACCCGAGCCCGGGTTATCGCTGGTGATGAAGCATTTAAAGCTCGCGTTACTCAAGCGATTGCGGACAGTCTGTGTGCGGCTCGAGACAGTCAGACCGTTTTTAACGATGCTGCTGAGATGCGTAAAACAATGCTGGAGACCAAGCAGCCTAAAAGCCCATGGGATATTAAGGCCTTTTCCGGCGGGATGGTTGATTTGGAGTTTATCGTGCAAGTGCTGCAAATCACTCATGCCCATGACAAACCGGGTGTGCTTAGCCCGAACATTCTTGACGGTATTGCCAATCTTGCGCGCGAAAATGTGCTTGAACAACAGACAGCCAACCAGCTTGAACAAATTTGTAAACTCTATCAGCAACTGATCCAGATTTTAAAACTGGGTGTTACCGGAACATTTGATCCACAATCAGCCCCACTCGGTCTGGCAAAATTAATTGCAGCAGCAACGGCCTCACCTGATCTTGCCACCAGTGAAGAATTACTTAAAGAATCGCAAGCCACCATTCGGGAAATTTTCAACCGCATCATTACGACTGAGTAAAGTTCTCAAGCGGTGAGTCTGATGTCTTCATCAACATCATCACCAGCATTGTTTGAGCCGTTATTAAACACGATCGAAACGGTTGTGCCGACACATTCCTGGCTGGTGATCGCCAGCGATCCACCATGCATCTCAACCAGCGAACGCGAAATCGCCAGCCCGAGACCGGAACCACCTTTTGATTTGGTGAGCTGGCTTTCTACCTGGGCAAAGGGTTTACCAAGTTTTTCAATATCCTCAGGCGAAATGCCGATACCATTGTCCTTGATGGTAAGTACATATCCGTGTGGATTGTTCGAACCCGAAATGGTAACGCGGCCATTTGCCGGTGTAAATTTTATCGCATTGGTCAGAAGATTGATTATAACTTGCTTTAGAGCCCGCCTGTCGGCTGAAATAATATCATCTCCGGTAACTGTGTTGATCAGTTCGATTTCATCTTGGAAGGCGCGCGGCCCGGCAATGCGCAGGGCTTCCTCGATCACCTCTGAAAGATATAGCTCTTGCAGATCAAGATTAACCCGTCCGGCTTCAATTTTGGACATGTCCAGAATATCATTGATCACTTCAAGCAGGAACTGACCGCTGCGGTTGATGTCTGTGGCATATTCAATATATTTTGGCTTGCCGATCGGGCCAAAAAATTCCTGTTCCATAATTTCGCTAAAGCCGATAATCGCATTCAGCGGGGTGCGTAATTCATGGCTCATATTTGCCAGAAACTCAGATTTGGACCGGTTGGCTTCTTCGGCTCTTGTTTTTTCCTGCGAGTATTTTTCGGCAAGATCAGCCAGTCGTTGTGATTGCTGTTCCAGGGTCATACGCGATTTTTGTAGATCACGCACCGTATTCATCAATTCGCGTTCAGAAGCTGAAAGCCGCTCGCCATGCTGCTTGAGGGTGGTGATATCGGTGCCGACCGAAACGAAACCGCCATCCTTTGTCCGTCTTTCATTTATGTGCAGCCATTTGCCATCATCCAACCGCACCTCAAAAGTTTTTCCTTCACTTCCCATATTCTTTTTGGTCGAAATCCGGTGTCGGATAGCCGGTTCTTTCGCCGCCATGGTCACCTCTTCATAAGAAGCACCGGGGACACAAACACTGGCTGGCAGATTGTGAAACTGCTGATACTTGCTGTTGCTCATGACCAGCTTGTTGTCAGCATCCCATAAAACAAAGGCTTCTGAAATATTTTCAATCGCATCCTTCAGACGTAGTTCAGCTTCCTGGTTAAGTTTGTCATTGATTTTCTGTTCGGTAATGTCGATAGCGATGCCAACAAGGTGTGGAGCTTCTTCTCCTGGTGCATCGCATAATTCACAGCGGGTGCGCAACCATACCCAATGCCCGTCCTTGTGCCGCATACGAAATTCCTGATCAATAGCAGGTTTTCCACCCGAAAGCAGTGTTTCAGCCAGGTTGTCAATCGGGTCATCTTCGCTGTGTAAAAGGTCGGCAACCTCACCATAAGACAGGCGTTGATCCCGAGGTGACAGGCCAAGAATTTCAAACATCGATTTTGACCAGAATATCCGCCCGTTGGCGATGTCCCAGTCCCACAACCCACAGCGTCCTCGCTCAAGCGCCTTGTCCAGCCGGTCAGTTGCTGTAAACAGGGTTTGATCAGCATGGGCTGCCCGCCCGGCCTGCCAGTGAAAGGCCGTGCCGAGAAGGATGAGTACGCCAAGTGTAACGGAAAACAGGGTAGAGATTTGAGCGACATTCGAATACCAAGACTGCAAAACCTGGTCTTTGGAATGGACAAGTAACAGATTTCCGGCAAATGGCGCCAGCGATATGCTGCCGATATATGTTTCGGTTCCGTTACGAAGTTCCGCATCAAAAACCCGAGATCGATTTTCTGCCAGTTTATTAAGGCCAGCATCAGACAAAAAACCGGCAACCAGCTTGCCATCCCATTTTGCCTGTCTGGGGTATGAGGCCAGTACTTTTCCCTTCAAACCGGTAATGAGATAAACCCGACCGGCAGACGTCGCTTCTGCGGGCAGAGCTGATTTCAGTTCAAGCTCATCCGGTTTGATCAGAGATACACCACTGCCGGCATTCGAACCAAGCGAGCTGTTAACGCCCAGCGATCCGCTTAATTGTGAAGCCGCCACCTGCAAATACAACATGGATGATTTGTTGTGATCGCTAATGTGGGATTTACGGTTATCCGCCAATTGTAAAACCAGCGCTGTTCCCAGGAAAGCCAGAAAAAGAAAGATCAAGATGGTGACAAGGTTGCGCAACAACCGTTCTGAAACTGTAATGTCTGACCAGCGCGAACTTAAGGGTAATCGCAAACTGCGATCCTTAATGAACAAACCTCCAAGCTGCGCTTTTGACAATTTCACCCCTGACATTGATCCCGGTATATAACGCAACCGGTTTGTTGCTGCTGCATATGCTGTGCATTACATCGCACCACCAATGCGAATCACTTACCCTATTGATTCGAAACTTGAGTGATTTGTCCAGTTTTTCCGTTGATTTTTGGCAAAAAACAACGATTTAAAGCACATGTATTGCCTCAATACTGTTTCAGGCAAGAGATCGCTGAGTAATCTCAAAGGTGTCTTTGGACAGATCATCGGTGTTGTTGATGAGTTCCAGAGCAGCTTTTGCCATTTCGGCTCTGGTTGGTTCCAGCATCCGCCAGCTTCGAAAAGCACTCGATAATCTTGCTGCAACCTGCGGATTGATCTTGTCCAGTTTGATCAGGGCATTGGCAAACAATTCATAACCCGACCCGTCAACTTCATAAAAACAGACCGGATTGGCTGTTGCAAAACTGCCAAGTAATGCTCTTACCGTATTGGGCTTTGTAAAAGAAAAAGCCTCATGCTCCATCAGTTCACGTACCCGGCCCAATGTTTCAGGAAATGGTATTTGTGCGTTCAGGGCAAACCATTTATCGACCAGCAAATGATCTGTTTTGTGTTTGAGATAAAACGCATCAAGCGCCTGATCGCGCCGCTCGGAATCAAGTTGGGTTAAAGCCACAAGGGCTCCAAATTCATCCGTCATATTCGTTGCGCTGGAAAATTGCTCATAGGCCAGTTCAGCACCAGTTGTTTCATCACAGGCACCAATGAGAATAAGCGCTGCTTGAGAAAGAGAACGCAACCCGGCTTCTTCGGCATCAGGGCTATAAATATTCGAAGCAGGCCTTTCGATGATTTGCTTAAGGTCATCCAACAGAGCCTTGCCAATCAGGTGGTTAATACGCCGATGGGCAAGGTGAATGGCTTCGGGGTCAACATTTTCAGCCAGTCTGCCGGCAACCATCGTCTGGCTTGGCAAGGTCAGCATCTGGGCGATAAAGGCCGGTTCGAGATGCTCATCATGGATAAGTTTCTTTAGTCCGGCATTGTAGGAAGCCAACTCCCGAGGTTCCTCTTCCGGGTTGGCCATGGTTGAAATGATCATATCCATGGCAACTTCCTGCCCGGCTTCAAACCGGTTGAAGCTGTCGTTGTCATGGGCCATCAGGAATAATTTGTCGTTCTGGCTCAGATTGGTTGTCAGATTTATTGGTGCGCTGAATGATCGATTGAGCGATAAAACCGGTCGGTGATTAACATTTTGAAAAGTGATGCTTTGTTCAGCTTCCGTCAGTTCGATCATATGACCAGAGGACAAACCGTCATGACCGGCCTCAAGTTCAAGGTCATGCCCATCCGGTCCGATAAGACCTAAAAGCAACGGGATTTGAAACGGTGGCTTGTGGTCTTGTCCAGGTGTCGGTTTGGTGATCTGGCTGAGTGTCAGGTTATATTCCTGGCGCTTTGCATCATATTGGCCATCAGCAATCACATTGGGCGTTCCTGCCTGATTATACCACTGCATGAAGTGGTCAAGGTTGCGGCCGGATTTCTCGCTCATACACTGAACGAAATCTTCTACCGTTGCCGCTTCACCATCATGGCGCGCAAAGTAGAGGTCCATGGCCTGACGAAAAGTCTCCTTGCCGATCAATGTCGCCAGCATCCGCACGATTTCGGCACCTTTTTCATAAACGGTTGCGGTGTAAAAATTGTTGATTTCCATATAGCTTTGCGGGCGCACCGGATGGGCTAATGGTCCGGCATCTTCAGGGAACTGGTGACCGCGTAATAATTTCACATCGCCAATACGCTTTACCGGTCTTGAGCGCACATCAGCGGTAAACTCCTGATCGCGATATACCGTCAATCCTTCCTTCAGGCAAAGCTGGAACCAGTCGCGACAGGTCACACGGTTGCCGCTCCAGTTATGAAAATATTCATGAGCAATTATTGCTTCGATATGAGCATAATCAACATCAGTTGCAGTATCAGGACGTGCCAGAATAAATTTATCGTTGAAAATGTTCAGACCCTTGTTTTCCATCGCCCCCATGTTGAAGTCTGAAACCGCTACGATCATGAAAATATCAAGATCATATTCGCGCCCGAACGCTTCCTCATCCCATTTCATTGAACGTTTGAGGCAATCCATCGCCCAGTCACAACGGTCCTGTTTTCCGTGCTCAACAAAGATATCCAGTGCAACCTTCCGACCACTCTTGGTCGTG
>Ga0316189_10007819_pt1 | contig 10084 bp, 11 predicted proteins | sample LowCovwburrow_MG_FD_204930 | JGI IMG/M metagenome (GOLD analysis project Ga0316189, IMG submission 204930) | Coastal sediment microbial communities from Maine, United States - Lowes Cove worm burrow | ecosystem: Environmental > Aquatic > Marine > Coastal > Sediment | place: USA: Maine... | reverse complement strand
ATTTATCCGTTCGATTGCCGTTGAGAACTTTCAGCAAACATCTCGAGAGCTATACTGAGCTGGTTTCTCTTAAAATACAATTTCATTATAGCTACGCTCAATGTGATAGCGATGAAATGTTTTTGTATTTGATTGTAACAAAATTGAAACATGCTCGTCGTAATAATAAGAAGCAGAATAATCACCTGTTTTGAACTAACAAACCACAAATGACACAAACTGATTTTACAAAATTGGTAACGCCTTTTAAAGATAAGGTCTTTCGTTTAGCAAAAAGACTTTTAGTTTCTAGAGAAGAAGCTGAAGATGCCACGCAAGAGATATTACTAAAATTGTGGAAGAATAAAGAGAAAATTGCTGAATACAAAAACGTAGAAGCATTTTCCATGACAATGACAAAGAATTTTTGTTTGGATAGATTAAAATCAAAACAGGCACAGAATTTGAAAATAGTTCACAGTAATTACGAAGACAATAACACGTCGTTACAGAAACAAGTTGAAGCTAGAGACAGTGTAGATTGGGTTTCGAAAATAATTGAAGAATTACCTGAACAACAAAAAATAATATTACAGCTTAGAGATATTGAAGAGTATGACTTTGATGAAATAGCAAAAGTAGTTGATATGAATCCTACAGCCATTAGAGTCGCATTATCAAGAGCTAGAAAAACAATAAGAGAACAATTAACAAAAACACATCGTTATGGTATTAAATAGTATAGAGAAACTGCTGGAGAAGTACGACAATGGCGAGACAACCATTAAAGAAGAGCAGCAGATTAAAGTATATTTTGCTCAAGAGGACGTCGCACCACATTTAGAGTCGTACAGAGTCATGTTTCAATACTTTAACAACACAAAACAAGAATTGTATACGAAAGACGTTCCATTAAAACCTAGAAAAAACTATATCTACCAATGGATTTCTGTCGCAGCAGTAGCGATTCTTATGTTAGGAATTATGATTCCGAATATTTTGGGTGGTGAACAGCAAAAATCTTATGCAGAGTTATCTGCTGAGCAACAAGATGCTATTGATCAAACCAAGGAAGTTTTCGATATGATCGGAACTCAGTTCTATAAAGGACAACAAAATGCAGGAGCGTTATCTTTAGCGTCTTCAAATTTTGAAAAAGGAGCTGAGCAAGTGAAGTATATGGGTGAATTTTCTGAAACATCAAATAAATTTTTTAAAAGTAAAAAAGCTAAAAACAAGTAAACAAGTCACAAACACTAAAAACAAGAAATTATGAAAAAATTAATAATAATATTAGCAGTAGCCTTAACAACATCAATGTCTTTTGCACAGGGAGGACTTTTTGATAAGTATGAAGATATGAAAGGCGTAACATCGGGAGTTATCAATCAGAAAATGTTTTCAATGCTCGCAAGTATTGACATCAATATGGATGATCCAGAAGATCAACAAATGCTAGAAATGGCAAAGAAAATTAAAAGCGTAAAGTTATTGACCACAGGAGATGATAAAATCTCTGCAAGCATGAATGCTGACATAAATAAATATATTGGAAGCTCAAGCTTAGAAGAGTTAATGCGTTTTAAAGATGGTGACCAAACCGTAAAATTCTATGTAAAAGAAGGTAAGGACGAAAACCACGTTAAAGAATTATTGATGTTCGTTAACGGTTTAAAAGAAATGACTAAAGGTCAAGATATTGAAATCAATGGTAAGAAACGTGAGGTAGAAACCGTTATCGTGTCTATAGTTGGTGATATTGATTTAAGACAGATCTCTAAAATCACGAACAAAATGAATGTGCCTGGAGGTAAACACCTAGAAAAAGCAGGTCAAAAAAACTAATCATATTATGAATTCATCAATCAAAACAATAATCACGATGATAATTTTGGTTGCAACGCTACAAAGTTGCAACCAAGATTTATCATTACAAACGTACTACGTCGATAGCGAGTTAGCACCAGGTTTTACATCTTTAGATGTGCCAACGAGCATGCTCAACATCGAGGAAACTGAACTTACAGAAGAGCAAAAAGAAGCTTATGAGTCTATTGAAAAACTTAGCCTTCTTGCTTTTGTGAAAGATGAAAGTAATCAAGAGGATCTTGACGAAGAACTAGCAAAAGTAACAGCTATATTAAAAGATTCTAAATACGAAGAATTAATGCGAGGTGGAAATTCTACTGATGGAAAATTCGTTGTAAAATGTATTGGTGATGGCGACAATATTGATGAGTTTATTCTCTTCGGAAATTCTAACGACGGCGGTTTTGCTGTAGTAAGAGTTCTTGGTGACGATATGAATTTTAATAAAATAATGAAGTTAGCTTCTGTTTTAGAAGATGGAGGTTTTGAAAATTCTCAACTTAAAGAAATTTCAAACTTTTTTAAATAACGAATAGGTATTTAAAATGTTAATGCCATCTTAGGTCTGACCACTTAAGGTGGCTTTTTTATGACCTAACACTAAATAACAATATATTATTTGGCTCTAGTATCCTTAATTAGAAGGTGAATAAGATATGCAGCTAGTCCAGCAAAAGCAACGAATAGTAACACTTTTATGATGAAATAGTCAAGAATATTCAAAATACCTGATATAAAGAAACCACCGAATATAAGTCCAGAGAAAATCAGCGATAATGTGTTTCTAGTAAGCATATTTTAATCTTAAATTCCTGTATAGTTACTTGGTGAGATGGCTTTTAATTCTGTTTTTAAAGCATCAGAAACATCTAAGGTATCAATAAATCCTGAAATAGAACGTTCGTTAATCTTTTCGTTTGTTCGTGTTAAACCTTTTAAAGCTTCATATGGATTAGGATAAGCCTCACGACGTAAAATGGTTTGTATCGCTTCAGCAACCACAGCCCAATTGTTTTCTAAGTCTTCAGCAAATTTTGGTTCGTTAAGCAATAATTTATTTAATCCTTTTAATGTCGATTTGAATCCAATCAATGTATGACCAAAAGGAACACCTACATTACGCAAAACGGTACTATCCGTTAAATCACGTTGTAATCTTGAAATAGGAAGTTTTGCAGAAAGATGCTCGAAAATAGCATTAGCAATACCTAAGTTGCCTTCAGAATTTTCAAAATCAATAGGATTCACCTTATGAGGCATGGCACTACTGCCAACTTCACCTTTTTTGATTTTCTGTTTAAAATATTCCATCGAGACATAAGTCCAAATATCACGATCTAAATCTATAATAATCGTATTGATACGTTTTAAAGCATCAAATAAAGCGGCCATATGATCGTAATGCTCAATTTGTGTTGTTGGAAACGAATGTTGTAAGCCTAGTTTTTCTTGAACAAATTGTGTTCCAAAAGCTTTCCAGTCAATATGAGGATAAGCCACTTTGTGAGCGTTAAAATTTCCTGTAGCACCACCAAATTTGGCAGCACTTGGCACATCATTTAATAAATTAAATTGCTCTTCTAAACGCACAACAAATACTAGTATCTCTTTTCCTAAACGGGTAGGAGAAGCAGGTTGACCATGGGTTCTAGCGAGCATTGGGATGTCTGCCCAATCTTCAGCAAGTGCCTTGAGTTTGTTTAAAACTTCAAAATATTCAGGAACGTAAACATCGTTCATCGCATCCTTAATACTTAAAGGTATTGCTGTGTTATTGATATCTTGAGAGGTCAATCCAAAATGGATAAACTCTTTATAAGCACTCAAGTTTAATGTGTCAAATTTTTCTTTTATAAAATACTCCACCGCTTTAACATCGTGATTGGTAACGGCTTCAATATCTTTTATGGCTTGTGCATCTTCCGAAGAAAATGAGGTGTAGATTGCTCTTAAATCGTTAAAAACTGAACTATCGACACCTGAAAGCTGTGGTAATTTCAATTCGCAAAGCGCAATGAAATACTCTATTTCTACCAAAACGCGGTATTTAATAAGTGCTTCTTCAGAAAAATAGGGTGCTAGCTTACTAACTTTACTTCTATAACGACCATCAATTGGTGAGATGGCATTTAACGATGATATGGACATTGGTTCTGCGTTTAAGGCAGCAAAGATAGGTTTTTTAGCTCGAAGAGCGTAAACAGATGCCAGAGTATTTTACATAAAAACAGATTAAAATCTGATGTTTGTTATTTCGAGTTTTTCTTCACTTTTTGGAGAATTTGTCGTGCCCTAGCTCTAAAACCCGAACTCTGCATTTGGTAATCACGCTCTAAAATCAGTACTAATTCTGGATGGATCCAGTCGTAATCACTTCCTAAAAGAAAAAGTATATTCATAGCATACGCTTTGGGCGCTATTTTTTCGTCGTTTATCATCCAATCAAAACTAGCTTCGATAATTTTTTCTCTATGCTTTGAAAGCAATACCGATTTAATTTTAGAGTCATGTTTCGAATAATAGGCTTTTACTAAAAATTCGCAAACTTTGGCCGTAGGTCTTACTGCAGAATCTAAATGAACCGTATGAATGTTATTGGTAAACTCATCTAAATATGGAATACATGCTTCTAAATTCTCACCACACATGAATTCAAAAACCCAAGCTGCACGGCACGAAATTTTATCGTCTACCCTGAAAAATATCTCTAATAACTTCGGAATTAAATCGGGATTAGCGATGACTAAATTGGCATAATACAAACGTTTTTTACGAGAGTGATTTACATAATTTAATTCTTCATAAAGTTCGTTTGTAGTCACCTTGTTTTTGTATTTTTATCTCCATAAAATTATACAAAATGAAAATCATAAAAAAGATACTTCTCCTTTTATTAGTTGTTTTTATTATCGCTCAATTTTTCGGTCCAGATAAAAACGAAGGTGATATGGCTTCAATTAACGCTTTTATTGCAGATACAAATCCGCCAGAAGATGTCCAAGCTATTTTAAACACCACTTGTTTTGATTGCCATAGTGATGTAACCACATATCCTTGGTACAATTCAATTACACCAGTAAATTATTGGTTGGCAGACCATATTAAAGATGGTAAAAAGCATTTTAACGCATCCGCTTGGGATAGTTATAGTTTAAAAAAGAAAGACCATAAAATGGATGAGTTGATAGAGGAGGTAGAAGAGAAAGAAATGCCTTTGCCATCATACACATACACGCATGGAGATGCAAATCTCACTGATGAGCAAATTAAAGCTATTGTCGCTTGGGGAAAAGATGTAAGGGTAAAATATAGTGCACAAATCCAGTCAGAATAATATAATTCATTGAAAAAAAAACTTCTTATCATAGGTTTCGTGTGGCCAGAGCCTAAGAGTTCTGCTGCGGGAAGTAGGATGCTACAACTTATTTCTTTTTTTCAATCCCTAGATTATACAATTACTTTCGCAAGTGCATGCGCCAAAAGTGATAATGCCTATGATGTATCAGACATTGGAGTTGAAAAGACTGCCATTACACTGAACGATTCGAATTTTGATGATTTTGTTTTAAAACTGCATCCTGATGTCGTTTTGTTTGATAGGTTTATGACCGAAGAGCAGTTTGGATGGCGTGTTTCAGAATATTGTCCTGATGCCATTAAAATTTTAGACACTGAAGATTTACACTTTTTAAGACGCGCACGGCAACAGGCTTTTAAAGATAAAGCTCAAATTAGTAACGACTACCTTTTTAACGATACGGCTAAGCGAGAAATCGCAAGTATCTATCGCTGTGACTTGAGTTTAATAATTTCTACTGCGGAAATGTTAGTTCTCAAAGAAACGTTTAAAATTGATGATTCGTTAGTGCTTTATTTGCCTTTTTTAATTGAAGACGTTACCGAAGATTATAGACAAAATCTTCCAGATTATGAAGCACGTCGGCACTTTGTAACCATTGGTAATTTTCTTCATGAACCTAATTATAATGCCTTATTATATTTAAAAGAAACCCTGTGGAAAGGCATCAAACAACAGTTGCCAGATGCAGAATTACATAATTATGGTGCTTATGCCTCTCAAAAAGTGACTCAGTTGCACAATGAAAAAGAAGGATTTTTAATTAAAGGTTTTGCTGACGATGTCAATGAAGTGATGCAACATGCAACAGTGCTTTTGGCGCCAATTCGGTTTGGAGCAGGACTCAAAGGAAAACTCTTTGATGCCATGCAAAATGGGACACCTTTCATTTCTACAAGTATTGGCGTAGAAGGTATTATAAAAAAAAATGATCAGAATTTTATTTGCGATACCTCTGAAGACTTTATCAAACATTCCGTAAAATTATATCAAGATAAGTCGGTTTGGAAAGCGCAACAATCTCTCGGATTTGATATTTTAAAAACACAGTTTTCAAAACCCGAGTTTGAATCTCAGTTTACACAACGCTTAACTGAATTATTCAAACATTTACAATCACATCGACAGCACAATTTTATTGGGCAAATATTTCAGCATCATACTTTACAAAGTACGAAGTTTATGAGTAAGTGGATTGAAGCTAAGAATTCTTAATTACTCTCATTCAGAAGGAGGTACGACTGAAGAATCTCTTAAAATATGAAGTTTCTCGCTTTACACTTCGACTGCGCTCAGTGCTTAGGATCTGTATGGCAGATAAAACTTGATTTTATTCGTCAGTAGACTCTTCCATAGTATGATAAACATTTTGTACATCATCATTATCATCCAACTTTTCTAACAGCTTTTCTACATCTGCAGCTTCTTCTGGAGTTAATTTTTTTGTGACTTGAGGGATGCGTTCAAAACCAGAGCTTAAAATTTCTATGTCTCGACTTTCAAGTTCGGCTTGTATCGCTCCAAAACTTTCAAAAGGTGCGTAGATTAAAATACCATCATCATCTGCAAATACTTCTTCTGCACCAAAATCTATGAATTCTAATTCTAGTTCTTCGGGATCTAAACCTTCAGCATTAATTCTGAAATTACAAGTATGGTCAAACATAAACACGACAGAGCCAGAGGTTCCTAAACTACCATCACATTTATTAAAGTAGCTTCTTACATCAGCAACAGTTCTAGTATTATTATCGGTTGCAGTTTCAACGAGAACAGCGATTCCGTGAGGCGCATAACCTTCAAAAATAACTTCTTTATAATCCCCTTGGTCTTTTTCACTTGCTTTTTTAATAGCACGTTCAACATTGTCTTTAGGCATGTTAACCGCTTTCGCATTTTGAATGACTGCACGCAAACGAGAATTACTATCTGGATCAGGACCACCTTCTTTTACAGCCATTACAATGTCTTTACCTATTCGAGTAAAGGCTTTGCTCATTGCTGACCATCGTTTCATTTTTCTTGCTTTGCGAAATTCAAAAGCTCTTCCCATTTTAATTATATTTTAAAGTCATTTTAACTGAACCCAAAATTATCGAAATTTCAATAGATTCACAATTTTATGTGTTTAAAGTTCAGAGATTAGATTACAAACATGTCTTGTGCTAATAGTTGAAACGATAATTATTGATATTAACTGAACTAATAACGACATACAGCTCTAGTCTTTAGGGATATGCTTAGACAAAAAGTTAGCATTAGTAGTATTTAAACCGTTAATGATGTTTTGTCTTTTTGAATTTAAATTAGTATTGACTTTGTTGTAAGTATTGACCGCTTTATTGATGTCTTTTATTTTTTTATTGTAATTATCAATTTGCTCTTTTGTGCGCTTGCGATCTGGTGTTTGCTCAATCGTTGATTTAATGTTATCGAACTCTTCATTTAAGATTAAAAAGTCTGTAATTTTTGGTATTTCTGTATCACTTTCTTCAATAAAAAATTCGAAAGCCTTTTTTGTAGCATTAAGGATGGAGTTATCGTTTTTGTAAGTTGTTTTTGTCTTTAAAACTTCGAGCCCTTCTTTAGCCGCAATAATTAGTGCATTTGCATTTTGTTGAATGGCAATTACATCGCTAACATTAACTGCTTCCCAAAGATAAACTTCATTAATATAAACTTTAAAATAGATTAAATATAAACCGTTGTAATGTTCAAAAACTTCATTAGAAATTTTCATTTTTTCACCTAAATCAGAGTCGCTTTCAACAATATTAATGTTATGTGTACTCGCAAATTCATAAAAATCCTTTTCATATTCTTGCTGTGATTCTTCCATTTTTTGGTCAGCTAACTCCTGAGCTAAAATATAAGCTTCCATCGCATCATAAGATTGTTCAGCAACTTCTTTCATATCAATGATTTTTGCATAATCAAGATTTAGCAAGTTTTTATTGAAGGTCATATGTTTCAATACTTTAGTCTTATAATTATCACCATCAGAACCATCTGCTTTTTCAATTTTAGCAATAGCTTTATCTACAGTTTTTAAAAGCGCTTTTCGTTTTCCATTGATACTTCGGTCACTCTTGCTGTGTGCAACTGCTTTGGTGTATTTCCACATGCTTTTTGTAACTGCTTGTTGCTCTTTACCAACAAAATCTAAATAGTCTGCGGCATTTTCAAAGGTTTGTGCACTTACAGATGTGAATACAAATAATAAGGCTAAGGTGAGTTTTAAAGCGGTGGCTTTCATATTTAATTTAGGGATTTGAAAGTAAGTAAATCTTGAAGTATGGCTTGGGCTTCTTCAATATAAATATCTTGTTTTATATCTTTTAGTATGCTGGTGTTGATGTTTTTTTTGTCGTCGTCATAACTTATTATTTCTTTTGTAGCTGCTGAATTTTCTACCACAAAATTCGATTCATGTTGATCAAGTGGTTTATTAATGTTCTCCCAGGTTTTACGATAGTTTACCATTTCACGATGCACATTATCTAGCGTCAATAAATACTGTGTATCTAACTCGAAATAATTTTCAATAATGAGTTGGTTGAGATTTTTTACGGCTTCAAAAGGTATAGCATCGCTGATACGCGCAAGGCTTTTTTTCTTTAATGCTTCAATAGGTAGTCTTTTTAGCTCCGGAAATTTTCGTGTTCCGGCAATGGAATCATTTTTAAGCGCATAATCTTGAAATGCTTCTTGAGTTTCAAAACCATCATACATATTTGGAAGTATTATATCTGGAATCACCCCTTGCGACTGATGGCTTAGACCAGTAACGCGATAAAATTTCTCTACTGTTAGTTTAGAGTAGCCTAAACTTTCATTATTTCCTAAAGGTAAAATCACTTGAGCTGATGCTTTACCATGAGTCGTTGCTCCAACAATCACAGCTCTATTATAATCTTGCATGGCTGCTGCAAAAAACTCAGATGCTGAGGCGCTATAATTATTGACTAAAACTACAATAGGTTTTGTGAACAATGAACCTCTATTCATGTCTTTTATGGTATACGTTTCGCCATTATTATATCTTAAAATTGAAAGAGGTCCTCTATTAATAAACATTCCCGAAAGGTCTGCAGCTTCTTTCATCGAGCCACCACCATTAAATCGTAAATCAAGGATCAAACCTTCAATATTTTCTTTTTGAAGTTTATAGAGTTCTTTAGCCACGTCATTTGCTAGACCAAGTCCATTTGGAGATTCTAAGTCAGAATAAAAACTAGGAATGTTAATATAGCCAACTTTTGATGTACTTTCAATGAGATATCCTGAAACCGTATTGTCTTCCGTTTTGGTTTTCGTTTTTGTGAGCTCAATATCTTGAAGACTTCCGTTTTGTTTTTTAATTTTAAACGTAATCGTATTATGGTCTTGGTTACTTGTGAAGGCTAATACATCGTTATTTGAAACACAATAAGTTTCTAATGTTTGTGAATCTGCTCTAAGCGATTTTATAATGTCATTGACTTCAAGGTTCCCATTGTTAAAGGCTGCACTGCCAGGTGTGATATGTACAATAATAATATCGCCATCATCATTTTTAGAGGTTATTATTCCGAAGGAAAATTGGTCATTAGATAAAGCGTTTTCAAACATTTCTTTTTCAGTAGCATTAAAAAATGAAGAGTTTGGGTCGTGATACTGCAAATACGCATTTAAAAAGGCTTCTTTTACAAAATTATCAATATTACCAAGACTGTTCTGCTGTTCTTCTAACTTACAGATTTCCTTCTGAATTATTTTAGGTTTTAAGTCTGCTTCTAAAGTTTTGAAATTATTTTTAATGTGAGTTAAAATAGAGTCGTGTTGAAAAAGTGTGTTCAAAATATTATAGCGTATACGGTTGTTCCAATAGCGTTTTTA
>Ga0316189_10007817_pt1 | contig 10085 bp, 7 predicted proteins | sample LowCovwburrow_MG_FD_204930 | JGI IMG/M metagenome (GOLD analysis project Ga0316189, IMG submission 204930) | Coastal sediment microbial communities from Maine, United States - Lowes Cove worm burrow | ecosystem: Environmental > Aquatic > Marine > Coastal > Sediment | place: USA: Maine... | reverse complement strand
CGTCGGCGCCGCGTGGTAGCGGTTGTTCGATCATGCCCAGGTCGAGACCGGCACATTTCGGGATCACTTCTTTCAGCAAGTCGAAATCCCACCCCTGGTTGGCGTCTACCACCAGGCTGGCGTCCGGCCGTGCGGCTCGGATAGCTGCGAGTTTTTCATAAGCTTGGTGGCCGTCCAGCTTGATTTTCAGGACCGGGGCGTCTGCTGCGTCAGCGGCCTTGGCGGCCATTGCCTCCGGAGTGGACTCCAGCCCGATCGTGAATACCGTTGTGACCGGCTTTGGATCAATCCCGGTCAGTTGCCAGATGGTTTTACCGCTGCGTTTGCACTCCAGGTCCCATAACGCGCAATCGATCGCATTTCGTGCGCCCCCCGCAGGCAGCAATTGCTGTAGTTCGTCCCTGGTAATGCCTTTACGGATTTCACCGGCAACGGCATCCACCTGCTCAAATATGCTCTGGGCCGTTTCATCGAGATAGAAGACGCCCTGGGCTTCGCCGCGGCCAACAAAGTCACCTTCTGAAAGCTGGACGACGAGTGTGGGTGAGGTCAGCCATTCATGGCCCGAGATTCGGAACGGCTGGGTTAATTCCCAGTCTTCCAGGTGCGCGCTGATTTTCATGAATGCTCCCGGTCAGTTTTTGCGGATCAGACGTTCCAGTCGAGGATCACTTTTCCGGCATTACCGCTTTCCATGGCATCGAATCCCTGCTGGAACTCGGTAAACGGCAGGCGGTGCGTGATGATGGGTGACAGGTCCAGGCCGCTCTCGATAAATATGGACATCTTGTACCAGGTCTCGTACATTTCCCGGCCATAGACACCACGGATGGTGATCATGTTGAAGATGACCTTTTCCCAGTCGATTGCATAGTTCGAGTCAGGAATACCCAGCACCGCAATTTTTCCTCCGTGGCACAGGTTGTCCAGGATGTTCTGGAAGGCGGCCGGTGCACCGGACATTTCCAGCGCCACGTCAAAGCCTTCACTGATACGCAGTTCCTGCATGACGCTGTCCAGGGATTCGCGCGTAATATTAACCGTGCGCGTGGCCCCGAGCTTTGAAGCCAGGTCAAGACGGTAATCACTCAGGTCGGTGATCACCACGTTACGTGCCCCGGCGTGGCGGGCGACCGCCGCAGCCATGCTGCCAATGGGGCCGGCGCCGGTAATCAGGACGTCTTCGCCCAGCAGGTCGAACTGCAGTGCCGTGTGCACCGCGTTGCCATAGGGGTCGAATATGGAAGCAATATCCAGGTCGATGCCTGGACGGTGTTCCCAGACGTTGGACATGGGCAATGCAATGTATTCTGCAAAGGCCCCGGGGCGGTTGACGCCTACGCCCGAGGTGTGGGCGCACAGGTGCCGGCGGCCGGCCATGCAGTTGCGACAGCGACCACAGACCACGTGGCCTTCACCGGAAACAATCTGGCCCGGGTGAAAATCATTCACATTGGAGCCGACTTCTACGATCTCACCAACAAACTCGTGTCCGGTGACCATCGGAACCGGGATGGTTTTCTGCGCCCATTCATTCCACAGATATATGTGCAGGTCGGTGCCGCAAATCGCGGTTTTTGAGATCCGGATGAGGACGTCGTTCACTCCGACCGCCGGTTCAGGGACGTCTTCCAGCCATATGCCTTTTTTCGCTTCACGCTTGACCAGTGCTTTCATTACTCTGCCAATGCCTCTCTAAAATTTTTCAACAATGTATTCGACAATTTTACTGCAACCATCGATCAATGGGTCGACGCAGGGCAAGCCGGTCTGATTTGACAGCTCTGCCAGGTACGACCCGCGTTGCTGCGCAGGCAGCATGTACGTGTTGACGCTGATGCCCACGCATTGAATTTCCGGGTTGGTGCGGCGCCCCATGATGACGTGTTGCCGGATGCATTCTTCAACAGAAGGCAGGTCATAGTGTTCCCAGCCGGATACCCGTGTCCGGCTGGCGTCATGACAGACGACGAAGGCGTCCGGTTGTGAACCGTGTAACAGGCCCAGGCTGACGCCGGAGTAGCCCGGGTGGAACAGCGAACCCTGGCCTTCAATCACGTCCCAGTGGTCAGCATCATTGTCCGGTGAAATCAGCTCTGCTGCGCCGGAGATAAAATCCGCCACCACGGCATCAATCGGGATGCCTTCTCCGGCCAGCATGATGCCGGTCTGGCCGGTAGCGCGGAAGGTCGACTTCATGCCGGCCTCGCGCATGGCCTGGTCCAGGGCCAGTGCCGAGTACTTCTTGCCAATGGCGCAGTCGCTGGCAACCATCAGCACGCGTTTTCCGGTGCGTTTGGTACCTGTTCCGACCGGAATTCCCTGCGGGGGCACACGCACGTCGATCAACCGTGCGCCGCTTCGTTCTGCGGCCGCTACAATGGCCGGGTTGCCGGATAGCCTGACGTGCAGGCCGCAAACGATATCGAGCCCGGCAAGGGCGGCCTGTTCCATCACCAGCCACCATTGTTGTGGTACGGCTCCGCCAACCGGGGCGACCCCGATCACCAGGCTGCCAACTCCCGACTGTGCGGCCTGTTCAACGGTCATGTCCGGCACACCGAGGTCGACGCCGCAGCCCGGAAAGCGCAACTGGCCAGCTACCAGTTCCGGACGCCACTGGACAATGCCCAGGCCTGTTTTGGCATAGGTAGCGTCACTTTCTTCGCCAATCAGTATCAGGTAAGGCGCCTTCAGGCTGACTTTTGTCCGGATGGCCAAGGCTTAGAAGTCGATCAGATCTTTGACTGCAACCGAATCATCGGCCAGTCGTGTTTTGTCGATGGGCAGGTTCTGCAACAGGATCTTCTTACCGGCCATGAATTCTCCGGGCCGGTTGACCGCGTCGACCGCCAGTAATCGGTCACCCTCGAAATAAAACACCGCAAAACTGCTGCTGTTATCCGGGTCGCCGCGCAACACGATGTTGTCATAGCCCTGCGACAGGCCTGCGATTTGCAGCTTTACATTGAACTGGTCCGACCAGAACCAGGGCAAGGTATGGTAAGGCTGCGGGTTGCCATTGAGTGTTGCCGCGGCGGTTTTCGCCTGGTCCATGGCGTTCTGGACTGATTCCAGCCGCACCCGCCGCTGGTAGATCGGGTTGTAGTGGCGCGTGCAATCACCGGCGGCGACGATATCGGGGTCGCTGGTGCAGGCAAATTCATCCACCAGGATGCCATCTTCCACGGCCATTCCGGCTTCGGCAGCAAGCCGGGTGTGGGGCAGAACCCCCACTGCGATGATGACCAGGTCCGCGTCCAGTGCCGAACCGTCGGCACAATGCACATGCTCAACCTGTTTTTCGCCTTCGATCGAGGTTACCAGTGTTCTGGTCATTACCCGCACACCGTGTTCACGGTGCAAGCGTTCATAGAATTCTGAAACCACCGGGGCCGTCACGCGCTGCAGCACCCGCGGCAGGGCCTCCAGGATAGTCACCGACATGCCCAGCTGTCGCAGCACCGCGCCGGCCTCCAGGCCGATATAACCGCCGCCGACGATAACTACACTCTTCTTGTCGCCGATGCGGGTTCTGATGTGTTCGACATCCGCCAGCTTGCGCAGGTAATAAACCCCCTGCTTGTCAGACCCGGTCAAACTGATGGTGCTGGGATAGGCGCCCAGGGTCAGGGCCAGTTTGTCGTAAGTCTCTGTTGTGCCATCATCCAGTTGAAGGGTTTTGCCGGCACAGTCGATGGCCTCGACGCGCCGTCCCAAAAGGAATTCGATACCCGCTTTTTCCAGCACGGCGGCCGGGCGGATCGGTATTTGTTCCAGGGACTTTTCACCCGACAGGATCGCTTTGGATAGAGGGGGCCTCTGGTAGGGCTTGACGGGTTCATCACCCGCCAGCACGATACGGCCTTCCCAGCCACCCTGGCGCAGGCTGAGCGCCAGTTGGGTACCGGCGTGGCTGGCGCCGACTATGATGCACTTTTGTTCCGACATGGAGACATGATATCTCCAAGGCTACTGGAGCGACACTGGTGGTTGCCGATAATCTGGCCGAACGTTCATTTTTTATTCTCAGTCGCTGTATTATATGTAGCTTCGATTGACGCAAGAGAGGTTTGATGAGACGAATTTCCATACAGTGGACGGTTCTGATACTGCTGGCCGCGAGCGTGCTGGTTGCTGGCTGCGCCGGGACTGCGCGTGGCATCAAATCCTCCGTTTACAAAGCCGACGAATCCCTGTCGGTCATCGATACCAGCAAGTCTCAGGCTGATGCGATGGTCGTGATTCGCTACCCGGCCGTGGTCGCGGATGATGCCTTGCCCGCCTACTACCGCTCATTTGAGCAAAATGCGATTGGCGGGAAAGCGGAGCTCAACGGGCAACGGCGGATGGAAACCGACCGCGTAGCGCAATCCATAGTCGCCAAGTCCAATTATTATGCTATGTCGTTGTACCGCGAGTTCAGGGACGGCTTACCGGCCAACTCGGTTCTGCTGTCACCCCATATCATTGAACTGGATGACCAGAACCAGCTGACCAGCAGGCCTCTGCTTGCTTCGGAACAGATTCCCAGCGTGGTAACGATCGATTTCAATGTCTATAGTTTTCCAGACCCCGCGGAGATCATGAATTCGGAGCCACTGACCTTCGGTGACATCGTGACGCCGCTGTTCGTGGTTCACTCCAACCGCTGGTTGCGTGCACCTACCCATGGACTATTACTTTCCAGTCAGCCCCTGCTGGTCTCCGCCTGGAACCAGTCGGTACGACAGGCCGACACACAAACGTTGACCCGTCTGAACGATTTACCGTTTGATTACCAGCGCCCGCTGGACTTCGTGACTTTTCTCCAGCGTGGCTACGAGAGTGCGCCTGATTTACCCGTGAAAAGCGCTGGCCAGTCACGCCGTGATGTAGATTCCGTCGAAATGCATCCGCTGGAGAAAATTCGTATGGACGGCAACGTCGTTGGCGTTCTGGACCGGGACTCTTCGGTAGATCCGTTCGCGGAAGATTTTGTCAAGGGTGCAACAACCCGGGTCATCACGGCGCTGAACAGGACAGATCATGACCGTGCGACCTTTTTCGCGCGCCAGATAGCTCTGTCCCGGTTCGACCCGGCGTTGGGTGAGGCCTTCCTGTCCCGCTCACGCAGCGAAGACCTGCGCGCACGCCTGCAGATGGGTGAATCGCTGATTGCGGCGGAAAGGAAGTTCCTGTCGGCTCAATCTGAAAGTCTGTACCAGGGTGCTTATGAAGGCATCTATGGCGATCAGATGCGGCAGATGATCTCTGCGGAATACCGCATGCTTGAGGATCGCAGGGAATTGGCGCGGGCGCAGAATCTGAGCACGGCGTTGGCTGTTGTAGCGATGGCAGGAGCCGTTTATGCCGGATCGAATGGCAACAGTGGAAATTTCTTTCGTTCTAACACCATGCAAAACGTGGGAATGCTGACCGCGATCTGGTCGATGAATACCGCTTTCAGCAAACACGCCGAATCCAGGACCGTCGGAGAGAATTTCCTGGTGCAGATGGCGCCAGCCATCAACCGCCAGGTATCCGTGCAGGTGGAGTGGCTGGAGTCACGGCAGGAGTTGACGGCCCGGGATTTCAAAGAGTTCCGGGGCAAGACACTCGGGCTTTACCAGTCGAGTGTACGGTCGGTTTCAACCCATACGTTTGACCCGTCCTGCGAATTCCGGCACCCGGAACTGGAGCAGGGCGGTCGCTGGTTTGGTTTGTGCAATAAGGGCATGGGGACCTCCAGCGGCTACGGGCTGATCGTGGACGGGCAGGGCTCAACAGTGGAGTTCATTGGCACCGCGAAGGACGGCCTGGCCAGCGGTGACGGAGCCATGATTATGCGTTCCAGCTCCGAAATCGGGGCTGTGTATTACGAGGGGCAGTTCAACCAGGGTTTGCCCGATGGTGTTGTGCTGGTTGACGAACCGGGTCGCAAATCGCGGGTCAGGAACTTCCGCGGCGGCAAAGATTCCGGCGCGGCAGACGCCGACCAATTGCGTTCTGTGCAGTTCTAGGCGGTAACCCGATGGGCTTGAATGTGAGGTTTTCATTCCGTTTCATTGCCGCCGTCGGTGTGCTGATGGTGACGTTGCTGATCGCTGGTTGTGCCGGAACGGCGCGCGGTTCGAAGTCCTCGGTTTTTAAAGACTATAAACAGACCGAGGTGATCGATTACAGCCTGTCCAAGGCGGATGCGCTGGTCGTTATCCGTTACCCCGCCGTCATCCACGAGGATGCCGAGGCGCCTTACTTTCACGCCTTCTCGATCAACGCGATTGGCGGTGAGGTTCCGGCGGCCAACCGTACCAAGAAAGTCACCACCCGTATTGCGCAATCGGTGATCGCGAAGTCCAATTACTACGTGATGTCGCTGTACCGTGAGCTCCAGAAAGAGTTGCCGGAGCACACCGTTTTGCTGTCGCCCCACATCATCCTGTGGGACAGGGACCAGGGGTTGTACAGTCGGCCGATCCTGGCCACCGAGCAAATCCCCAGCGTATTGACCGTTGATTTCAACGTATATTCCTACCCGGACACGTCCGAGCTGATGGACTCACCCCCGGTGACGTTTGGTGACCTGGTCACTCCGATTTTTGTCGTGCAGGGCGACCGGTGGCTGCAACCACCGACCAATGGACTGTTGCTGGCCAGCGACCCCCTGTTGCAATCGGCCTGGAGTCTTTCGGAACTACAGGTTGAGCGGGATATCGAAAGGCGCTTGGCAAACTCTCCCGGCAATTTCCAGCGCCCACTGGACTTCATCGCGTTTCTGAACCGGCGATCAGGCGGTGGACTGGACCTCCCGGTGAAAAATGTCGGTGAGTCGCGACTGGAGGTGCTGGCGGTCGAGGAGTACCCGGTCGAAAAAATCAAGATGGACGGGGCGCTGCTCGAAAACCTGACAGAAGATTTTACGTCGGATCCGTTTTCCGAGAGCTTCGTCAAGGGTGCGGCTGCGCGGGTCAGGCATAGCCTCAGTGAAGTCGATCACGATAAGGCAACGTTCTTTTCCCGGCAGAATGCGCTGGCGCGATTCGATCCTGAGCTGGCCGTCGCTTTCCTGGCGCGTTCCGGGGGCGAAAGTGTGCGTTCGCGGTTGCAGTTGGCGGAAGCCCTGATCGCTGCCGAGCGGAAATTCATCGCGGCCCAGTCAGTGGGTATCTACGACGGCACCTACCTGGGCGATTATGGCAGTCAGATGCGGCAAATGATCGAGGGTGAATACACCCTGCTTGAGAACCGGCGTAGTGCCGCGCGGAAGGCCAACGTCACCACGGCAGTGGCGGCGCTTGCGCTGATCGGCTCGATCTATGCAGCAACGGCTTCCGGGGCTATTGGCGGAGTTGCTTTGCAGAGTTTCAGCGGATTGATGGTGTTGGGGTCGGTGTGGGCCATGAGTTCGACGCTGGAAACCCGGGCCGAATCTGCCAAGATGTCGGAAAATTTCCTGGCCCTGATCGCGCCCGCCCTGGAACGGCAGATCTCGGTGCAAATGGAATGGCTGGAATCGAAAGAACGGATCTCGGCCCTGGGTTTCGCCGAGTTCCGGAACAAAACATTGACCTTATACCAGGCGCGAATTCGTTCCCTTGAGCATCGCTATGACGATAACTGCGTGTTCAAGCACCCCGGGTTCACCATTAGCGGCCGCTGGTTCGGCTCGTGCCAGGACGGACTGGCGCAGGACCGTGGTTATGGCGTGATCATGGACGGGGCGGGAAATACGCTTGAATACCTGGGCACTTCAGCAAACGGAATGCCGTCGGGAACCGGCGCCATGATCGCCCGATATGCCAGGGAGGCCGGTGCTTTCTATTTTGAAGGTACGTTCGACCGGGGCCTGCCCAACGGTGTGTTGATGATCGAAGAACCTGGCGGAAGGCCCCGGGTCAGGGAATTCAGGGCCGGAAAAGATGTCGGAAGTGGATCGGCAGAGAAACTGCAGCGCCTGGTATTTTAGAGATTTGGTTTGAATATGAAGAATTTCCTGACATCACTCATGGTTTCACTGTTGCTGACGCTGGCCGCCCCTGCAGTGGTGAGTGCCTCCTTTGATTTCGAGACGCTCGAAGGCCTCACACCCGGAGAGCAGTACCGTCAACTGAGCCTTCTGATGCTGGTTTCCGGTGGCGTCGATCCCGCCCTGGTGACCATGCTGCAGCCGGTTGCCGATGCCAACCCCGATGTACTGCAAGCGGGTAGCAGCAATCTCCAACTGGACGATTTCGTGACCCCGCTGGTGCGGATAGTCGGCCAGGAAACCTTGTTGGCGAATGCGTCCCAGATGTTCCGTTTCGCCAGCCAGAACAGCGTGGAAATCCAGCAGCGGATGACCTCGATCGTAGAGTCGAACCCTATCCTGATCAGCATGGTTGATGTCAACGCAATTGCGGCTGATGCCATCATTATCCGCAACGCCATTGCCGACAGTATCGAATACTCGGATGTCATCGACGACCCCGGCAGGGCTTCCCGGCTCGAGGCGTTCAGGGGTCAGACGGTCTACCTCAGGAACATGATGGAATACAATATTTTTGAGCAGGAACTGGCCGAACTCACCAACCAGGCGATTGTAGACCTGGGCGGGCGGCTGGATGCCTACCAGCGCATGTTCGATGATGATGTCGACCCGGATATGATCAAGCGACGGGTTGAATCGGCGGAAATCATGAACCAGCAGACCGGTCACCGCTATGAAGACCAGGCCATGATGAGAAATACCGAGCTGTTAATGATGTTGATCCTGATGGAGAGCCAGGTCAGGCGTTGACCTGAATCCAGCCGGATGAACCTTTTGTACACTAATCCCTGATCCGGAGTTATTGCATGATTAATCTGAAGGTAAACGGCGAAGCCCGCCAATTCGATGGTGATGGCGAAATGCCCCTGCTCTGGTTTTTGCGTGACCTGCTCACCCTGACCGGGACCAAGTATGGCTGCGGAAAGGGCCTGTGCGGTGCCTGCACCGTGCACCTCAATGGCCAGGCTATTCGCTCGTGCAGCGTCCCCATGGAGCGCCTTGACGGCTCAGAAATCACGACCATCGAAGGACTGGGCGCAGCCGGCGAGCACCCCTTGCAGATTGCCTGGGCTGAGCACAATGTCCCCCAGTGCGGCTACTGCCAGTCAGGACAAATCATGCAGGCGGCTTCCTTGCTCGCCGTAAACCCGAATCCGGATGATCAACAAATAGAGGACGCGATGGATGGCATGATCTGCCGATGCGGAACCTACCAGCGCATTCGCGCCGCGATCAAGTCAGCCGCCGGGGGTGCAGCATGAAAACCATCAGGCAAATCAGTCGTCGCGATTTTCTGAAAACCGGGGGTGTCTTCGTCATCGGCGTATCGCTGGCTGGTTGCGGTAGCGAGAAAATTCCCGGCCTGGGCCAATCGTCGTTGACAGAGCCCTGGTCACCCGATGTGTTCGTGAGTTTCGATTCAGAAGGCACGGCCACGATCATTTCCCACCGCAGCGAAATGGGGCAGGGCATCCGTACCGGCCTGCCGGCGGTGCTGGCCGATGAACTGGAAGCTGACTGGGATCGTGTCAACGTAGAGCAGGCAACCGGCGATGCAAAATATGGGGACCAGAATACCGATGGCTCCTGGTCTGTGCGCGGATTCATGCAACGCATGCGGGAAACCGGTGCTAGCGTCCGGCTGATGCTCGAGCAGTCCGCTGCATTGCAGTGGGGTGTCGAGGTATCTGAATGCAAGGCGAGCCTGCACACCGTAGTGCACCAGCCCAGCGGCCGTGTACTGGATTACCGCGAATTGGTCGCCGGCGCGGCGGAACTGCCTGTGCCCGCAGCAGATCAGCTCGAACTCAAGTCACCTGATCAGTTCCGCTACATCGGCAAAGGCTTGCCGATTGTGGATATGCATGACATGACGCACGGCGCCGCCATGTACGGGGCCGATACCCGTATTCCCGGCATGAAATTTGCGGCGATTGCGCGTCCCCCGGTGGTGTTCGGCAAGGTGAAAAGCTTTGATGCTGAAAAAGCGCTGGCGGTAGCCGGCGTCGAGCAGGTAGTGGAAATACCGGCAGCTGAGGCCCCTAGTGTGTTCAAGGCACAGGGCGGCGTTGCTGTC
>Ga0316189_10007814_pt1 | contig 10086 bp, 6 predicted proteins | sample LowCovwburrow_MG_FD_204930 | JGI IMG/M metagenome (GOLD analysis project Ga0316189, IMG submission 204930) | Coastal sediment microbial communities from Maine, United States - Lowes Cove worm burrow | ecosystem: Environmental > Aquatic > Marine > Coastal > Sediment | place: USA: Maine... | reverse complement strand
CACGGACCTCGCTATGAAGTGATGAGTAACGAGCAGATCGAGGTAATCACTGCGCAATTCGCCGCAGCCGCGGTCCGGGCGCAGCAAGCGGGATTCGACGGGGTGGAGATCCATGCCGGCCACGGCTACCTGCTGGCCAGTTTTTTGTCTCCCCATACCAACCAGCGCAGAGATCACTACGGTGGCTCTCATGAGAACAGGGCCCGATTTCTGCTCGAAGTGATTGCCGCCATTCGAGCCGCCACCGGCAGCGACTTCCCCGTCCTGGTCAGGCTGGACGCCATGGAATATCGCACTGATGGTGGCATCACTGTGCGGGACTGCGCCATCACCGCAGCGCTGTGCGAAGCCGCCGGGGCCAGCGCCATCGATGTCAGTGCCTATGGCAACACCGCCCAGGCAATCGCCTTTACCGAGGCCCCGCTGGTGCATGAACCCGGTGGCTACGTGGCCTTTGCCAGGCAGGTGAAACAAGCGGTCAATATACCCGTTATCGGCGTTGGCCGGATTGAGCCCGAGGTAGCAGAGCGCCTGATTGCCGCCGGCGATATCGATTTCCTGGCCCTGGGACGCAAGCTGCTGGCGGATCCCGAACTGCCCAACAAGTTGGCAGCGGGCAAGGCCGAGACGATTCGCCCGTGTATCTACTGCTATATCTGCGTCAGCCAGATATTTATCAACCAGCCCATGTGCTGCGCGGTCAACCCTTCGGTGGGCAGGGAGTTTCAAGGCGACCTCATTGCACGCGCCGGCCCCAGCCAGAAAATCCTGGTAATCGGCGGCGGCCCCGGTGGCATGGAAGCGGCGCGCCTGCTCGCGGAACAGGGCCACCGGGTCAGCCTGTGGGAAAAAGAACGGCAACTGGGGGGTACCGCTCGCATCGCGGCGCTGGCCTACGAACCCAATGAACGGCTGGTGCACTATCTGGCCCGTGCGGTGACGGCGCTGCCCATCGACATCCAACTGGGCCGGCTGGCCGATCCAGCCAGTATCATGGCGCACAACGCGGATCATGTGATCCTGGCCACCGGTGCCCGACGCGCTGCCCCGGCGGTACCGGGCAAAGAGCAGCGGCATGTCTTCGACGGGGACGAGTTGCGCGGTGTCCTGTTTGGCAACGATGACCAGGCGATCGCCAAGCTGTCTTTGCCCGCGCGGGTGCTGCTGTTCGTCGCCCGCAGCGGCCAATTGCTGCGCAGCGTGAAGCTGCTGCGCCTGCTTAGCAGGCTGTGGATGCCGATCGCGGATGAGGTGGTAATCATAGGCGGCGGCCTGGTGGGGCTGGAACTGGCCGAGTACCTGGTTGAACGGGGGCGGCGAATCACCGTGCTGGAACCGGGCCCCTCACTGGGTGCAGAGCTGGCCATCGTGCGCCGGGGGCGGGTGTTGCACCTGCTGCGGGAGCAGGGGGTGGCGATTCACCGCGCGGCAAAGAACATCAGCATTGCCTCGAAGAGCGTGAACTTCGAGCTGGACGGGCAAGCACAGCAGGCAAGGTGCAAGCAGGTAATCATCGCCATGGGCGCTGCCGCTGACGACACCCTGGCGGCGCAGTTAAGCGGTGGCCGGGCGCAACTGCACAGTATCGGCGACTGCCGCGACGTGGGCTATATCGATGGCGCTATTCTGGACGCGCGCCAGTTGGTGCAACAACTGGCCACCGCGCCCGCGGCCTGAGTAAGAGGGGCAAGCAGCCTGTTGCCCGCCCGCCGAAACGCGTCAGCTGTCCAGGCCACCCATCAGCATGTATTTTATCTCGACGTAATCGTCGATACCGTACTTGGATCCCTCGCGCCCTGAACCAGACTCCTTGACACCGCCGAAGGGCGCCATCTCGTTGGAGATAATCCCCTCGTTGATGCCCACGATACCGTAATCCAGCGCTTCGGCGACACGCCAAATCCGTCCGATGTCGCGCGTGTAAAAATACGAGGCCAGGCCAAATTCCGTATCATTGGCCATGGCGATGACTTCCTCTTCCCCGTCAAAGCGCACCACGGGCGCCACCGGACCGAAAATCTCGTTACGGAATACGGCCATCTCCGAGGTGACTTCGGTAAGTACCGTCGGTTGGTAGAAACAGCCGCCCATTTCATGCGCGGCGCCGCCCAGCGCGACCTGCGCCCCGGCACCGACCGATTCCTGCACCAGCCGGTCAACATCGTTGACCGCCTTGGTATTGACCAGCGGGCCAATGTGAATACCCTCCTGCATGCCATCGCCGACCGCGAGCGCGGCGGTGGCCTTGACCAGTTTCTCCACGAATTGCTCGTATACGCCCTCCTGCACAAACAGGCGATTGGAACAGACACAGGTCTGCCCGGCATTGCGATATTTGGAAATCATCGCGCCCTGCACGGCGGCGTCGATATCGGCATCGTCAAAAACGATAAACGGCGCGTTCCCGCCCAACTCCATCGAGGTTTTCTTGACCGTCTCGGCGCACTGGGCCTGCAACATTTTGCCCACCGGCGTAGAGCCGGTAAAGGTCAGCTTGCGCACCGTGGGGTTAGCGGTCAACTCACCGCCTATCTCGCCTGAGCTACCCGCCAGGACATTGATCACACCGGCCGGCACACCGGCACGCTCTGCCAATTCCACCATGGCAAAGGCTGACAGTGGCGTTTCCGAGGCGGGCTTGATAACAATGGAGCAGCCCGCGGCCAGCGCCGGAGCCGCCTTGCGCGCGATCATGGCATTGGGGAAATTCCAGGGCGTGATCGCGGCAACCACACCAACCGGTTGCTTGATACATACGATGCGCTTGTCAGAGGACGGACCGGGAATGACGTCGCCGTCTATGCGCTTGGCCTCCTCCCCGAACCACTCAACAAAGGCGGCGCCGTAGGCTATCTCACCTCTTGATTCGGCCAGCACCTTGCCCTGCTCGGCCGTCATGATAATGGCGAGGTCTTCCTGGTGGGCCATCATCAGGTCGAACCAGCGGCGCAGTACCTGGGCGCGCGCCTTTGCCGGTTGTTTCTTCCAGTCCTGCATGGCCCGATCAGCGGCGGCGATGGCACGGGCCGTCTCGGCCGCGCCGGCTTTGGCAACTTCGGTAATCAACTCCCCGTTTACGGGATTGGTGACCGCAAAGGTGTCACCCGAGTCGGCGTCGGTCCAGGCACCGTCAATATAGGCCTGGTTGCGCAGTAATGAGGGGTCCTGAAGGGTAAGGGTCATGTCGCATTCCTCGCGTCAAGGTCAGAAAACGCAAGCTTACGCAGTCTTTTGACCCGAGGCTATACCCCCCAGGAAATAACGAAATCATACGCACCGTTGGCCCGGGTCAATTGTCGCGCCGCGGGGCCCGACGGGCAGCGCCCAGAGACAGCCCGCCACGGGCAGGCTGCGTATTCTGGCAGTGGATAAGAGCCTGCTTAGCGGTTACCAACCACCTGCTCATTTGCCGCCAGCGCGCTGTCCGGGGCATAGTCGAACTCGCCCTCATCATATTTCGCCACCCAGCAATGGGCGAAATAGGTGTTGTCGCTGTCCAGCCTGGCGGCCACGCGCATACGCGTTCCGTGCTGGTTGCGCCGACGGTCCACCAGGTTGAGTTCGGTTTCCTCACCGTAGATAGCCTGCAACTGCGCCATGCAGTGGGCCAGGTCCCTCTCGGACCGGGTATCGGCCTGCACGGCGGTGACGGTGCCGGAAAACGCGAGTGCCAGTGCTGCTGTCGTAACTATTTTCATATCATTTGCTCCTTGTCGTGGGCATTTCAGCTTGTCGTGGCAAAGGCTCAGGAGTCGGCAGATTCGCACTGATCCTGCTGCCAGATCGCCAGTGCCAGAAGGGATGAGTACAAGGACAGAATGAGTAACATAGTGTTCACCTTTCGGGTTGCTTTGACGTTGCATCAGCTCATAACGAGCGGATGAACTGAGTCTAGACTCCCCAAAGGCGCAACGTAATAGCCGAAAATACGCTTGTGCGTTGCGAAAATGGACACCCCCATCCGCGCGCGGCCACCTGCGGCGATGAGCGCGGCCTGCCGGCGTGGCCTGGGCGCACCCCGCTCCGGCCTATTTCTGCAGAAGTTCCCGGGCCAGGGACACAATATGGGCGGGAGGCAAGCCGGGAAGCACGGCGACCTGCGCCTCGCCTTGCGGATCGAGGAGGTACAGACTGTAACCGTGGTCTATCAGGTAGTCCCCCTCCTCCAACTGCTGCTCGTTGCGGCGCACGCGGTAGTAGTCGGCCACGGTATCCAGCGCATCGGCCGCACCGGTCAAACCGACGATACCGGGGTGGAATTTTTCAATATAGGACTTGATGACCGCTGGCGTGTCCCGCCCGGGATCTACCGTAATGAATACGCCGCTGACCTCATCGCCAGACGCCTCCAGTTCGCTCAACGCCGCACTCATGCGCGCCATCTCTACCGGGCAGATATGGGGGCAGTGGGTAAAGCCAAAGACCAGCAACACCACCTGCCCGTGCAGCGTATCCAGGCGAAAGTCACGCCCGTCCTGGTCGATGAGGGAGACCGAGCCGGCCTCGTTGCCCCCTGCAGGCAGCGCCAACAGTAAGGCACTGAGCCAGCAGCCGCACAGCAGCGCGGCGCGCGGCGCACAATTCACGGCGCGTCTGCCGGCAGTTCGTGTGCCCAGTGCGGATCGTCCTGTCGCAGGTCGCCCACCGGCGCGGCAAAGGCATCCGCTACCAATGCCGGCACGTTGCTGCCGGTCAGGGCAAGCAGGAACGCCAGCAGTGACTCGATCTCCGCCTCGTTGAGGTCCAGCGGCTGCAGCAGCGGGTCCAGCAGGGCATTATCGATGCCCCCGTCACGATAGAATTCGATCACCTCGCGCAGCGTACCCAGCGAGCCGTCATGCATATACGGCGCACTGAGGGCCACATTGCGCAGCGTGGGTGTCCTGAATTTCCAGCGGTCTGCCGGGTTCTCGGTAATTTCGTAGAGCCCGAGGTCGGCCATTACCGGCTCACTCACCCTGGCCAGGAGGATCTTTTCGACCTCCACGAAAACGCCGGGCGCCAGCTGCACTGTTTGCGTCGCTGAATCGTCAACCCGCGATGAGAGATAACCCAGTCCCGTATTGTGCATACGGTAATCGCTGAACAGCGCGTGGCTTTGTTCAACCAGGTGACAGCCGGCGCAACCAGCCTTGCCGCGAAACAGCTCGAAGCCGGCCTTGGCCTGAGCCGACACAGCGTCCTGCTTGCCGCCAAAGTACCAGCGATCGAAAGGCGAATCGGCGGCGTTGAGTGTGAGTTGATAGGCCGCCAGAGCATTGCCGATCGTTTGCATGCCCGGCGCTGCCCCATCAAAGGCAGTTTCGAACAGCCCCGCATAGTCGGGCAGCCGCTTTATTTTGTTGACGACATAGCCAATCGAGGGATTGCCCATCTCGTTGCGTGCCAGCAAAGGACTCCAGACCTGTTGCGCGAGCTGATCCTCGCGCCCATCATGGAACAGTCGCGTGGCGTAACCCACGTTGTACAGCGACGGCGCATTTCGACGCACACTGCGGCCCTCGATGCCCACCGCTGTGGCCAGCTCATTACTGGCAAAACCCTGTTCGGGAATATGGCACATCGCGCAGGAAAACGTGTCGTTCAGTGACAGCCTCCGGTCGTAGAACAGTTTACGGCCCAAGGCGATACTGTCGCGGGACAAATTGAGACCGGCAGGCATACGCAGTGCGGGCAAACCCAGTGGCGCGGATCGGGCGAACTCTATCAGGTCCACGGGCTTGCCAAGGCGGTTCTGCAAGGCCAGTGAACGAGTGGCGTAGTCAGCGTCTTCGTACCCTGCCTTGCGGTCTCCGGGGCCGGCGGTGGCCGGGACACCGGCAGTTGGATCAGCGCCCGCCGCCGCTGAGGCGACGCGCCGTTGATGCAGCTCCTGCTGATCGGCCGCCTCCTCCAGCAGCAAGGTATTGAGATCGGCGATAATCAGGTCGCTGTGTAAAAAACTGACGCTGTAAATGTTGCGCACCCGGCGCTTGGGGTCAATCAGGAAAACACGCAGCACATGAAAAAAATCTGTGCTGGTACTGCCGTCGACGGCCAGCTTGCGTTGCACGTCCTGGGCGTAAGCCGAGAGAATCGGGTGGAGTTGCCGTTCAGATCCGGTGGTTGCAAAACGCCAGCGACCGCCGCCCTGCTGCGGACGGAAATTGTTGGCGTACAGCTGCATCACTTCAGGCGTGTCCTGCTGCGGATCAAAACTGAGACTGACCAGGCGCAGGTTTTCGGCCAGTGTTGGATCCGTGGCCATGGCTTTTTTCAGCTGGTAGAACACGTAGGACGTCAACGGGCAGCCGTTGACATCGGAGCAGCTGCTGTACATGAAACTCAGCAACACGTAGCGATCACCAAACAGTTGATGCAGGGTGACAGCGCTGCCATCGCTTTCGATAACCTCACCGTCGGCAGCTGGTCCCAGGGGGGGCAAGCGATAGCTGCCCGGCTCGGGCAGGGCATAGCCGAGATTGCTGTAGCCCGGCGCGAGCGCCGCCTGACCCGATGCGATCGCCGCAAATAGCGAACACATCAGCGCCAGCCCCACTGTCACTATCGCCCTGTACATCGTGCTATTACAGGCCCGCGGCAGGCCTTGCGAGATACCCCTGGCGCGCCACCGCTTTCGCCTCGCGTCGGTACCCCCGCAGACGCCTAGTCACTCACCCCGGCCAGTCGGGACGGTTGTTGCCGTGGGTCCACCTTGGCGTACAGCGCATAGGCGCCAAAACGCATTTGATGCGGACGCCCGAGTTTCGCGGCGGTGAAATCGATGGCGAACTGTTCTTGCAATTCCTTGCCGTCCCAGTGATAGGCCTTGAAGAATTGCTCGTTGTCTGCGCCTTTTTTATCCCAGTTAGCCAGCAGCGATGAGGTGTAATAAGCCCGCTTGCCGTCCCAGCTCTGGGACACCATATTGACCTGCGAACCAATCCGCTTCTCATAGACCTGCTTCGGCTTCATCGGGTCGCTCAGGTCGAACAAACGGGTTTTCCCATCCATGAAGGTGTTGACCCACAGTGCGGAATCATCTGCCATGATGGAAATGTCGACGGGCAGCGGAATCTTGGAGGCATCGCCGATATCGGCCAGCTCCGTGGCCTGCCAGCCGCCCTTCTCGTCTTCGTGCACCATCCAGATTTTTGACGTCAGCGCCGATGTGGTCAGGCACCAGTTATGCTCCGGCTTCCAGGCGCAGCGAACCTCGAGCGGCGCACCCGGAACGTCCAGCACCCTTTTGGGTTTGCGGGTGTGCAGGTCCCAGACCACCACGGTATTGCCAAAACGCTTCATCGCCTCGGCATCACCCATCATTTTGCCCAGGTCCATCATGTAGTTGGTCCACCCGGTGAAAGAAGAGGACACCATGACATTGCGGCGGGGCAGCGCGCGCAGGTCGTAGCCGTAACCGTCGGCAAACTTGCCCGTTTTCTCGGCGCCGCCTAACTGCTCGTCCGTGGGCATCCAGTGCGTCGCCAGATACTCACCCTCGTTGGTGTATTCCACCAGGGCGGTGCGGCCACCGTGATCCTTGTTGTTGGACAGGCCGGTTACCATCATCCGCCCGGGCAAGGCATAGGTGGTGTGGGGACCTACCACCCCGCCACTCTTGGCCACGAAATCGGTAATGACCTTGTGCAGTTTTGGCTTGGCAGGATTCGAATGCACGTCGAAGATAAAGATTTTGCTGGTATCCAGGCCGCCGGCCCACAGATAGCGCCGGTCATCGGTCAGCCCTGAGTGGTGGGCCTCGTTGCGCCCGCCCACAGACAGGGTCTGCACGACCTTGCCGTACTCACTGGACTTCGGGTTGACATCTATGGTGACCAGTTTGTCCTGCCCATCGCCCAACCCTTCCACGCCGAGCGTCCAGACATAGACAAAATCTTCCTGCCCTTCGATTTTGGCCATGTACGGGGATTGGCAGGTCTCATCGGCACGGCTGCCGTTAACCATGAGGATTGCGGCAAAGGCCAGACTCGCGCTTAGCAGCAAGCGGTGTGATTTGTGCAATAGCTTGTTCATGATGGTGATCTCCTTGGTCGAGGCGGGCGCCCTGACGAGTCCGCCGCCGCTTCTAAAGAGAGTCTAGCAGCTGATGACTGTTTGTGTAGCTTGGGCCGGGGGAGTGACTGCGCCTACAGGATGCCCAGCTGAATCTCGACTTTCACCTGGTCCTTGCCGGCGGCGTTAGAAAACAAAAGACGTTGTTCGCCACTGGCTTCATATCCCGCGCCGGGCAGTGCCTGTGCCAGTCCGAGCGCGGCGGGGAGTAACCCGTCTGCGGGACCCTCATAGGAGAGCCAGGCGCACTTGAAGGACTTCGCGCTGCGCACCTTGAACCTGCCGCTGGCACGCGGTGAGCCACCGCTGGGGAAGGCCAGTTCAAGCCTTGCCGTTTCATTCGCAACGGCGGGGTCCGCCTGGCGAATAAGATGCATCGGGCCATCCACGGATCCGCCCGCTTTCACCAGTGACACACCCATGCGCGGCGCCAGGGAGCTCAGCTGCTGCGCCAACTGCTCCAGGGACATATCGTACCGCGCGTAGAACAGGCGCATGGGCGGCACCGTTTTCACCGCAATGTCCTGCCCCTGGATGTCCTGCCCGCCGTCACCGGCCGATGCGCTGTCGGCATCCACTGGCGAACCCGTCGCTTGCGCCACCTGCAACTGCTTGTCCGAGGCGCCATAGCAGATGCCCTCGATCCGCCTCGCCTCGCGCTCGGTGGCCGGCGCGGCATTCATGAACTGGAGCCACTGGCCGGCCTGCGCGTTGACGCCGCCGATGAGGGTGGCGTTGATGAAGGAGCGGCGCGCCGCCGACTCGTCGCCCAGTTTGAGCTGGCTGATGCCCAGTAGCAGGTTGGCCCGCCCGACAAACCTGTCCTGGAGTTCACCGGCACAGGCGGCGAGCATGGTGCCGTGCATGGCCTGCCACTGGCGTTCATCCATCTGTAACTGCGCAAGGTAGAGGTACAGCTCGGTGTCGTTACCCAGGCGAGCCGCCTGCTGCAGCGCTTTTGCAGCCCGCTCTTTTTCCCTGGCCTGGAACCACAGCTCGAACAACTTGCGATAATTCGCCGCATTGCGGGCCAACTGCTTGGCCGCCAGGGCTTGCGCCAGGATCTCGGCCGCGCCGTAGGGGTTTTTATTTGCCGCGTGCAGGTCAACCAGCAGCATCGTGTCCGCTTCACGAAATGGCACACCCTTTTCGCGCGCCAGTGACAGCTGGTTCAGCGCCTGCCTGCGTTTGTTCTGCTGCAGGTAAACAGACACCAGCTGGTGCCAACTCTGCGCATCGTGTGGCTCGCTCTGCAGCAGTTGCTGCAGCAGCCGTTCACACTGTTCATAGGCACCCGCCTGGTAGTACAGGGCCAGGGCCTGGCGCAGCTGTACCGCGGTCATAGGCAGTGCCGCGGCCTCAATCTGGTCCAGGGTCGCCACCACCGAGACATATTTCTTCATGCGATACTGGGCCTGGGCCAGCAACAGGTAATCGGTGACATCCGGCACCAGGTCGATTGCCAGTGCCTGTTCCAGGGTGCGAGCCGCTTGTGCGAAATTGTCCTGCAGCAGGTAGACCTGCGCCAGTTCGCGCAGCATTTCCCGATTGGCCACGTCCGACAGACCGCCTGCCGCGAGGGCGGAGCGGTAGTATTGCCCGGCCCTGTCGTATTCGCCCTGCTCCACGTAGTGCCGGGCCAGGTGGCGCTCTGCGCTGGATCTGGCATAGGGTTGTTCGATGGACCCGATCTGCCGCTCCAGCTCCTCGATAGACAGCCCGGCACCCTCGGTCATGGTACTTTCGGGGGTAATCAAGATGCGGCTGCGATACTGCCCCTCTTCCGCGACAGCCGGTGCGCTGCCAAGGACCAGCGACAGGCTCCAGCATAACAACGATATCAGGGACAGGCAGGGGGCAGGCATACGCTCAATCCACGTTGGGCAGGTTCTGCGGGTAGTTCTCCCAACGGACCTCCACTTTCTGGGTCAGAACCACGCTGCCGGCAGACTTGCCCGAGAACGATACCCGGTAGTTCCAGTCCTCTACGGCGGCAATCACTTTTTCCTCAAACACGCCCCGGGGTTTGGC
>Ga0316189_10007813_pt1 | contig 10086 bp, 6 predicted proteins | sample LowCovwburrow_MG_FD_204930 | JGI IMG/M metagenome (GOLD analysis project Ga0316189, IMG submission 204930) | Coastal sediment microbial communities from Maine, United States - Lowes Cove worm burrow | ecosystem: Environmental > Aquatic > Marine > Coastal > Sediment | place: USA: Maine... | reverse complement strand
ATCATAGAATTATTCGTAATGCTATTAAAATGAATAATCATTCACCAATCAGCACGAAATATTGAAATTTATTTTGTCATAGTTAACCCAGTTTTTTGTTATATTAATTATGCGTGGATCCTTAGCGCTGGAACTTCCTTATCCCTTTTATTTTAAAAAATCTGATGGTAATCCGCTTTATCGACAAATAGACCTGCCCACCTACGGGCACGGTTCATCACATGATGCCAGGTATTCGAATAGTCTATTCTCATCGGACGCGATATAGCGTATAAAGTGTAGAAATAAAAATTTAAGTCAATCGTAGATTTGACCCCATATCTGACCCCATATCCCCCAGGACATTTTAATATCTCTATCCTGTCTGTCAGGGCGACGCTTTGTAACAAATACGGTTCCGTCGGGTTGATCCGTTCGGAATGCCGGCTCTACTCTTCCTTATAGATTTGTTGGATAAAATAAAAAATTAGCGCGGTCGTCCAGCCGAAAATGATCACGCCGTTGGCAGCCTGGATGGACGCTAACATCCGCCATTGCCCGGTGAGCACCACATCACCGTACCCAAGTGTCGTAAATGTCACCATGGAGAAATAAAACGCGGTTTCCAGATCCGGCAACGCTGTGACCAGCGGGTCAAAAAGATAGAGCAGGGCCCAAATCAAGGCCTCGAGGACGACGGCCAGAAACATCCAGACGGTCAACGCTGAAAGTATGATTGCCCTCGTCATCTCCTTTTTGATGAGACCGAAGCGGGCTCGGTGCCATTTTGCCATTTTTGCGCCACCCACCATAAACAGGGAATGAATAATGATGGTCAGCGTCATCATGCCCAAACCCGTCGCAAGTTTTAAGACCGGCATAGACTATGATCTCCCTTATGTTCCCCCGTGCGGCATAGCCGGAAACCGGACAACCGGCTTAACCTTTGAGGCCTTTTTGGGTTCAGCCAGATACCTTATCTGCTGGGGTTCTTGACCCGAAAAAAGATACAATAAAGGGCCGGAACGTAGTTTAGGGTAAATAAACTGCCGATGCCCAGACCGAAAAACATGATGCAGGCCATGCCGTAAAAGAGCGGATCATGGTTGATAATCAGCGGCGAGAATCCCAGCATGGTGGTTGAAACCGACAGCAAGATCGGTCGGAATCGGCTGACGGCCGAATTGACCACCGCATCATAGGGTGTCTGCCCGTCGCGCCGGTTCTCCTCAATTTTATCGATCATCACGATGCCGTTGTTCACAATCGATCCGGCCAGGGCCAAAAGCCCGAGGATGACCATGAAACCAAAATCGGCCTTCATCACCAGCAGACCGACCACGGATCCGACAATGACCAGCGGCATGGTCAGGAGGATGATGGCGGCCCGCCTAATGGAGTTAAACTGCCAGACCAGCAGAAATATAATGCCGCCAAAACACGGCAGCATCCATTTTACCAGGTTCCTCATGGCCCTGGCCGCGTCTTCCAGTTCGCCTCCCACCTCCCAGTAGTGGTTTTTCGGAAAATCCATTCCGGCCAGGGTCGGCTTGATGCCGGCGAAGATCTCGGAAGCTTTCAGAACCTGGTTTTTGGCACTGACGGTGATGGTGCGCTCCTGATTGTAGCGCATGATGCGGTCGAGCTCACCGACGGTGTACACATCGGCAACCTGGTTGAGGGGCACGCTGCCGCCGGATACCGACCGGATACCGAGTGTGCGCAGGCTGTCGGGAGAATCCCTTTCAGCCGGGACGCCGCGGCCGACGATGGGAATCTGAACATTGCCCTGGTGGTAATCGGTGGCCGTCGTACCGTCGACAAAGAAGTCCAGGGAATCGGCCACATCCTTGGATGTCACCCCGACGCGGCGGGCGCGGGCTTGATCGACATCCGCCCTGGCCGTAAAAACCCGGTTGTTCCAATCCTGCTTAATATCCTCGATGCCGGGGATTTTCCGCAGCGCGGCCATCAACTGGTCGGCCTGCTCCTTTAGCACACCCATATCGGGACCGCTGAGGCGGACTTGCATCAGGCCGGTTTCTGTGCCGCCAAGCCACATGGACTTAACCCTGCCGCGCGCATTGGGCAAATTATCCGCAATGTATTGATCGGTACGCGTGACCAGTTCGGCTACCTGTTTATTTGTCTCGGTGTTGACGATTAAAAATGCGAGAAACGGATCCGGGTCCATCGGCGCCAGTGACAGGAAAAATCGCGGCCCGCCGTTTCCCACATAGGCGATGGTTCCGGTGATTTCCGGGTTTTTTTCTTTATCCTGCAGCCAGGCGCTGAGTTTTTGCACGGTCCGGTCGGTCTCCTCGATGCGCGTTCCGGCGGGCAGGTCAAGATAAATCAAATACTGGTTGCGGTCCCCGCTCGGGAAAAAGGCCTGGGGTATAAACGTTGCCGCATAGATTGCAACAGCAAACGCGCCGCCCGCAAAGGCCAGCACCAGGAACCGAAAGCGCAGGGAGAATTTCAAGATCCAGCGATAAGCCCCATAGAATTTTCCCTGGTAGGGATCGCTCGCCTGTTGTTTATCACCGCCGGTGGCCGGTTTTGGCTTCAAAAACCAAAAGCACATGCTGGTGGAGGAAAACATGGAAAAAAACCAAGACCCCATCAGCAAAATGATCATCACCGAACCCAGCGAGGAGGTGTAATCACCCGTTGTACCAATTTGAAGCAGAATCGGCCCGAAGGCGAAAACAGTCGTCAGCGTGCTGGTCAGCAGGGGAAGGGCTAAAGAGTTGCCGGTTTTTAAAACGGCTTCCTTGCGGTCCATTCCCGTTTCCATATTCACTTTAATGTCATCGGACACCACAATGGCGTTATCCACGAACATACCCAGTGCAATAATCATGGTGGCCAGGGACATGCGCTCCATATCAATGCCCAGGGCGTACATGGTCAAAATACCGAAAAGCATGACCAGGGGAATGAACGAGCCGACAATCAAACCGGTTCTAAGCCCCAGCAGCAGCATGACCACCACCAGGACGATGGCCACACTTTCGGCCACATTGACCACCATGCCGCTGACGGCTTTTTTAATGAGCGCGGGCTGGTAGGTGGCAAAATCGAGCACATAGCCCCAGGGCAGGGAATTCTCTATTTCCTGGACTTCTTGCTTCAACCGCCTGCCGAACTCAACCGCATCGACCCCTCTGAGGATAAAGACACTTAAAACAATGGACTGATGGCCGTTGTAGTAGGCCGGGTTGTTGATCGGCTCCTCGTAGGCCCTTCGGATGGTTGCGATGTCACGCAGCGGAATCGTGCCCTGGGTACCGGAAATCGGGATGAGCACCTCTGCGATCTCCTCGATGGACGTAAACCGGCCCTGGACCTCCACGATGACGTCCACATCGTTGAGGTTTATCCTGCCGCCGGGCAAGAGAATGTTCTGCTCGCGCAGACTTTGGCCGATATCGGCGGTGTCGATTCCCAGCTGCGCAATCTTGGCGCTGGACACATCGAGATAGATGCGCTCATCCTGCACACCGGTCAGATCGACCTTCAGGATCCCCTTCAGCATGTTGAGGCGCTCTCTGATCTGGCGGGCGGTTTCATGCATTTCGGCCATGGAAAATCCATCGGCCCAAAGCGCGATGGTGGCCACCGACGTATCGCCAAAGGTATCGTCGACCCGCGGTCCAATGGTGCCTTCCGGCAGATCGGGTTTGACATCATCCATGCGGTTGCGCAGCAGTTTCCACACTTGCGGAAGGTTCTCGGAGGGAACTTCATCTTTGATGGTCACATGGACCAGGTATTGGCCGACTTTGGATGTGGAATCCTTAATCTTGTCTATCTCACCCATGCTGCGGATTTTTTCTTCGATGGGCCGGGCAATCAGGCGTTCGACCTGCTCCACCGGCATGCCGGGGTATTTTGCCACCACCAGCGCTTCGCGAATCGTAATGAGGGGGTCTTCCAGTTTCGGAAGGGCCGTAAACGCATAGATGCCCCCGACAACGATCAGAAATATGGTCATCAGGACGGTTCGCGAATTATTCAGTGCAAATGCGGTAATACCTTTCATGTTTGATTCCTCTAATGTCAGGGGAGATAAGGATTATGCCAACGTCGCAAAATTTTTTCTCCGTACAGTTACTTTTTGGCCGTTCAAAGGTTAAGCGATCCCCGTTCAGGGTTTGTGCACTAATCTTTGACCCGTGAACCCTGAACCCTAACCCTTGAACCTCTGAACCCTGAACCTGTAACCTTTTTTTACTGTTTCAACAGTTTGACTTTCAGCCCGTCGGCTAAAAAACTCACCCCGGCCGCGGCAATAATGTCCCCGGCGGCCAGGCCCTCATATATGATGATTTCTTTACCCTCTGAGCCACGGGAGCGGACCGCCGTTTTTTTGACCGTCGAAGTCTGGGGGTCATACACAAAGGCAAACCCCTGGTTCGCTTCCGGGGCCGGCAGCAGCGCCTGGAACGGAACGATGAAACCGGGCTTCAGATTTTCAGCTTTTACAGTAAGATTGGCTTCAGCGGTCATGCCGGGTAAGACTTTTTCATTCGGATCACTCAGCTCCACTTTGACCGGAAAAGCGTTGGCCTTGACCGCGGCGGAACCGATGTAGGAAATACGGCCTTGGGCGGTCTCGCCCGGCAGCGTGGAAAAGGTGATCGTCGCCGGATCGTCGATTTTTATTAGGTCGACGGTGTTCTCCGGAATGGCCAGCTGTACCTCCATTTTCCCCGTGGCATTTATTTCGAAAATTTTCTGCCCGGCAAGCACCTCCTCGTTGGGCTCCACGGACCGCCAGGCGATGGTGCCGTCGTAGGGTGAGAGCAGCTTGGTTTTGCGCAGATTGCGATTGACCTGATCCAGCCTTGCAATCTGATAATCTACCGCGCTGCGGGCGGCCTTGTATTCATATTCTGAGACTTCCACAAACCGTTCTGCCCCCGCACCCTGTTCGAAGATTCGCTTCTGGCGCTCATACTCGGCCTTTGACTTGGCGACATTGTCCTTGGCCTTTATAAGCTCTGCCTGGATCGCATCCACATCCAACTGGTAGGGCTCGGGATCAAGAGCCGCGAGCTCCTGATCTTTTGTTACGCGATCGCCGATGTCCACTTCCACAGATATCACCTGCCCGCCGACCTGGAAACTGAGTCCGGATGAATCGACCGCGGCGACAGCCCCGGAAAATTTATATGTCTTCTCGCTAGCCTGCTTACTGATGGTAATGGTCTTGATGGACCGCACCACTTCAACAATTTCAATTTTATCTTTGCATGCCGTCAGGGCAACCGCTATGCAGAGCAGCCAGGCCATCCGCTTTAATGTCTGTTTTGTCATACTAAACCTCCTCCAAAAATAATCGTAAAAGTGAAGGTTCATATCTTAAATATTAAAGATATGAACCTTTCACTTTCCTATAGCAGAACGTCAATATTTGTTCGGGATAAATCTGAACTGGGCGATCGATTTCTGATCGTTGTACTTGCCCTTCAGATCGCGCTTGCCAAGCTTGACCTTATCCCGAGATAGCTTTTTATAGGGTATCCGGCTGAGCAAATGGGAGATACAGTTGAGCCTGGCCCGCCGCTTGTTGTCGGCATGGACGATGTGCCAAGGCGCCCAGCCGCTATGGGTGGCGGCGAGCATATCGTCACGTGCACGGGAGTAATCATACCAGCGCTTGAAAGACTCCACATCCATGGGGCTCAGCTTCCAGACCTTTCTTGGATCGTCAATGCGGTCCTGAAAACGGCGTTCCTGCTCCTCCATGCTGATGTCAAACCAGTATTTGATGAGCTGGATGCCTGATTCAACCATCCAGCGTTCAAAATTCGGTGTATCCTTCAGGAAACGCTCGTACTCATCCTTGGTGCAAAACTTCATGACGCGCTCGACACCGGCACGGTTGTACCAGCTGCGGTCAAACAGCACGACCTCTCCGGCCGCCGGAAAACGCCGGATATAACGCTGCCCGTACATCTGGGTTTTCTCCCGCTCGGTCGGCGCCGGCAGGGCCTCGACCCGGAACACGCGGGGGCTGACTCGCTCGGTGATCCGTTTGATGACACCACCTTTGCCGGCCGCGTCGCGCCCCTCGAAAACGACAATGATCTTGAGCCCCTTCTGTTTAACGTACAGCTGCAGTTTGACCAGCTCGGCCTGCAGCTTGGACAGCTCGGCTTCATACTCATTTCTCGAAAGCTTGGCCTTGTGCCCATGAGAAGCTTTCTCAACTTTTTTTTGGGTCTTGGATTTCTTTTTTGCCATGATGTTCACCTTTCTTTTGACATTCATTAGCGGGTCACCCGACGGATAGTTCCGTCCTGAGCCGGGGCATCACGGCCATCAAATAGGATCACCATTTTGTCCCCAACTGTCACCCGAAACCTGAGTTCCAGTGTTCATTTTCATGCAATCCAACAACATTTAGGGTGTCACAGCCATTTTTCCAAGCATCATGACGACACCTAAGGTCGATTTTAATATTCAAAATTGATATAGCCGCAAAAATGGACAAAAAGCACAAAAATGAAATTCCAAGGATTTTAATTCCAGTGGGTTACAATGAACAGAAAACGAAATTCTGGTTTTTTACGAGCGTCGCCTGACCGCCAGCGTCCAGTCTGATCGAAAAAGTAACGTTGGTGGTATTCCTTCAGCCACGAAGACACCAAGGCACCAAGGCACCAAGATTACATTGAAAATTATTCATTCCATATCCATAAGAGCTCTATGGTAGTATATTCTCATTTTTTTAATGATTTAAATACATGTCGTCTCTTCGTGTCTTAGTGACTTAGTGGCAAGACTTTTAACTTAAATGAAGTTCATCAAAATTATATCAAACATAACACCGTTTTTAGATACGTGCAACAGCCCCAAAAGGGATTATAGAGGGTAGAATCGAAGGATTTTTTTTTGCAAAGAGCTGTAAAGTGTATTATTAGATGTCATAAAGGGGGAAATCCGATGAAAATTGTTGCAGCACCCAATGCGTTTAAAGGTTCCCTGAGCGCCACTGAGGCGGCAAAAGCCATGGCAGAGGGGATCACCCAGGTGCTTCCCGAGGCCGAAGTCGTTCAGGTCCCGGTGGCAGACGGGGGAGATGGTTTGGTAGATGTGGCGGTGGAGGCCTTGAATGGAGAAAGACGCACACTCAAAGTGACAGGCCCGCGCAACAGTGCGGTGGAGGCGGATTTCTGTTATGTGAAATCCATGGATCTGGTAACGGTAGAGATGGCCCTTGCCAGCGGCCTGGCCCTGCTGCCCGAAGAATTACAGGATCCGACGCTCACGACCACCTTTGGCACGGGCGAGTTGATCCGCGCCGGTTTGGATCTGGGCGTCAAACGTATCAATGTCGGCATCGGCGGCAGCGCCACCAATGACGGCGGCATCGGCATGGCTCAGGCCCTCGGGGTCCGGTTTCTGGATAAGGGCGGCAAGGAATTGCCGGGTATTGGCGCCTCCCTTGGGGCCATCGCCGAAATTGATCTGTCAGGGATGGATCCCCGAGTTAAAGAGACCACCTTCGAGGCGGTATGCGATGTGGACAATCCGCTCTGCGGACCCAAAGGGGCCGCAGCCGTCTATGGACCCCAAAAGGGGGCCGGTCCGGCACAGGTGCAAGCGCTCGATCAGGGACTTGCCAATCTTGCCGGATTAATTCAGCAACAGATGGGGCTGGATGTCATCGACATGCCCGGTGCCGGTGCGGCCGGCGGGCTTGGTGCCGGCTTGCACGCTTTTCTGGGCGCAAAGCTCTGCAGAGGAATTGATCTCATTTTTGAGCTCGTCGATCTGAATAAAAAACTTTCGGGCGCTGACCTGGCCTTCACAGGGGAAGGGCAAATCGACTTCCAGACGGTCTTTGGCAAAGCACCCGGGGGCGTGGGAGTTGCTGCCAAAGCACAGGGAATTCCCTGTTTTGCAATCGCCGGTGCTGTTGGCGAAGAGCTGGGGGGTCTGCATAAAACCGGAATCAGTGCTGTGTTCAGTCTCTGTACCCATCCCATGACCCTCGAAGCGTCAATCAAAAACGCCAAAGAAAATCTGACCAGAGTCACCCAGCAGGCATTCCGTGCCTTTCTAGCCGCTCGAAAACCATGATGAGGGGTCCCTTTTCTCCCGGTCCCCCTGTCACCTATCTCCCACTCTGCCCTCCTCCCCGTCTTCTTCCTCGATGTCTATTGCTGAGGAAGGAATCTTTCTTTATTTAGGGGTCAAGTCTTCGTTTGACTTTTAAGAACAATGCTTTCAATATGTGCAATCTTTAGGGGTCAAGTCTTCGTTTGACCTTTAAGAACAATGCTTTCAATATGTGCAATCCGTTCTTTAAATTTTCTATCTTTTTGTAACTTTGTTTTTACGCGCATCACCACGCTGCTGACTGAGCTGTATCGGTGCAATCCAAATTCCGTACCAATTGTCATCAGGTGATCTGCACGCATGGATCGAATCAGATATATGGCCACATCGCGCGGCTCGTTTTCAACGCCGCGGCGAACCGCCTTCAAATAAGTTGGCCTTACCTCATAGTACCGGCATATTTCAGAAATAATTGTATCCAAATCGGGTGCAAGCTTCTTTGACGCTGGAACTTCCTTATTCATTTTCTTTTTGAAAAATCGGTCTTTGATCCAGCGAATAAACGCTTCGCTGCCAAGCATCGACGGCTGATTTTTACGTTCAAAAACTCGGACAAGATTTTCATCCTGCTCTTGTGCCATAAACTGTTTGTAGATACGAATTTGACTGCTGGTTTGCGCTGTTAGCATCTGAAGCACAAAATCTTTGTAAAGCCAATTCCATTTCTTGGCTTTTGAAAGGTATCCCTTGTGGCTTGACCAGGCATACTGATCCAAGCGTTTCGCCAGGCTGGCCTTTAAAGGATTGCGGTGGATATAGCGAACCAGCTGCAAAACATAGCTGTCGGCATCCACCAGAATCGATTTATACCGTCCACGAAACAAAGTTCCGTCGCAACCATGGCAAACGTTGTATCTTTGGGTATAAACGCCGTTGAGATGCCTCATACAGCGTGCTAAATTTGCATCCGGGGTTTGTACCATCAGATGGTAATGGGTTGGCATCAGACAAAAGGCGGCAACCCTGACATTGAACAGATCAGCTGTCTCTTTTAGCAAATTGACAAACTGCTGATAATCCGCTTTATCGACAAAAAGATCTGCCCCCCTGCGGGCACGGTTCATCACATGATGCCAGGCATTCGGATAATCTATTCTCAACGGACGTGACATGGTGTATAAATATCAGAAATAAAATTTAAGTCAATCGTAGACTTGACCCCTAATCTCCTTCTTTAATTTTTGAATATTTTCCGATTCCAGCGATTCGGCAAACAAACCGATTTTTTTAAGTCTCGGGGTTGGCGGCTGTCCACGCCTTGTCGAGCTCCTCCATGTCAATCTCCCGGTCTTTTTTCATCAGTTCCGCAAGATCGGCATTGTGCTGCTGATACATTGATATGTATTTGTCCTCATCCTGGCGTTGAATTCGGTACAGCTCCGGCATGGTGTCCTTGTCCTTTTTTCGAAACAACCGCCTAATTTTATAAGCCTCGTAAGGGTCAAAGCCCAGCAGTTGCAGCGCATCCTGACCAAGCGTCAAGGCGCTACCGAATGTTTCCCGTCGAATAGCAGTGACGCCGAGATCCATAAACTCAAAGGCTGCTCGCCGATGCACGGCATTGACCGCGATTTTAAGTTGGGGATAATGCTTCTGAACAAGTTTCACCAACTCCATTGATCTCTCATGATCCCCGAGGGTAATGATGATTAGTTCCGCCTCGGCGGCACCAGCGGATTCAAGCAGGTCAAGTCGGGTGGCATCACCGTAGTAGACTTCGAAGCCAAAACGGCGAAGAATATCGACGTTGGCCTCGTTATGGTCGAGAATGACCGGTTTGATGCCGGCTGAGATGAGAAGTCGTCCGAGATCGGTGCCCAGCCGGCCAAAGCCTGCCAGGATGACAGAACGGCCGCCATTTTCGATGTCGTCAGCTTGTTGTTCTATCCCGGCATGCTCTAGACGTGGGGCAATCATCCGGTCATGCAGCAGAAAGAGTAGCGGCGCCAGAAACATGGATATGGCCACCAC
>Ga0316189_10007812_pt1 | contig 10088 bp, 3 predicted proteins | sample LowCovwburrow_MG_FD_204930 | JGI IMG/M metagenome (GOLD analysis project Ga0316189, IMG submission 204930) | Coastal sediment microbial communities from Maine, United States - Lowes Cove worm burrow | ecosystem: Environmental > Aquatic > Marine > Coastal > Sediment | place: USA: Maine... | reverse complement strand
CTGCATCTTCTTAATAAGATCATCTGGAATATCACCAATGCCTTGTGAAACCTTATTGGCATATGCTGCAATCGAGCCAACCTTCTTAGCACCCTTAGCTAAGGCTTCTGCTAATGCCTTTTCTGCTGGAGAACGATTGATCTGTTGCTCTCTATGTTGGTCAGCAGCAATCTGACGCGCATAAAAATAGTCAGTATCATTGCCTAGTATAGCTCGACCAGCGCCAGTCTTAAACAACTGATCGTAAGTAATCTCACCGCTTCTAACCTTTTCCTCAATACTCTTACGATGAGCCGCTCTCTTTTGCCAAGGGGCAATTACAGATTGCTCTACATTTGGAGAACCACCAGTAGTAGGCGTATCTTTACCACGTCCTGGCTCTGTAGTAGGATCAGCAAGTGTAGGCTCAGTACGTGGAGCTGGTAGTGCAGAACCAATACGATCTTTAATAGAAGAGACAACACCAGTAACATAATCTTTTACTTTACCAGCAGCGCGACCAGCCAAATCCTTAGCTTTGTCTTTATATTCATCTAGGAGTAGATCGTTCGAAGTTCTACCTTGAGCAATAGCTTTAGCCTGACGGGCGCGTGCGCTACGTTCCTTGTCAGATAGTCTACGGCTAGGATGACGATCATCATAAGATGTTCTACCTAGTCTTCTATCACGCTCAGCGCGTCGAGCTGCTCTGCGCTCTCTAATACTATCTCTAGTTTTATCATCTAGAGGCTCACGCGACTCTGGCTTACCAACGTAAATACCAGCGTTACGATCCATAAGATTTTCCAAAGATCGTTCTATGCGCGCTTCGCGCTCTTCTTTCATTGTTAGATTAGCAAAGCGTAGATAGGTATCTTTGTCTTCAAAAGTTTGACCATCAAACTTGTAGACCTTTTTGGTATCCTTAATGCGCTGGATATGACCATCGGTTGTAGCCTTACGCTTAGCGCGTATTGTTGCAGCCTTATCATCATAATATTTGACTAAATCATCACGGTCGTCTGCCTTTTCTTTTTGTCTATCGCGCATAGCAGCTTGTAGCTGCTTTAATACTGAACCACCCTGGGCCATCTTAGGAAGAACCACTTCACCAGGAGTTAACATAGTGTGTACGCTGTCTCTGTTTCCAAAGCCAGGAACCACACCACCCTTATTCATACCTATTAAACCACCGCGCTGTTCGCCAGGAACGCCGCCCAAAGTACTAAGTACGGCTGTGCTTGCTTCCAGAGCAAGCTCTAGCTTCTCAATCTTAGCAGCTAAATTATCTAGACCAGGAGGGATTTTTTTAAATGTGTCAAATTGACTCTTTAGGTTAGAAAAATAATCTCCGCGCTCTTTTGGATCTTCAATATCAAGACCTAGAGCAGCATTTGTTTCAGCAGCACTTAGTGGCGCTCCACCAATATCAGTATTTAAATCACGACTCTGTTTACCAATGTCAAGAAAACTTGCACTCATAGCCTCTACAGATGTCTGTAGAGCTGCTACAATAGCCTTACGCAAATCTGTCTCACTCAGCTTTCCGTTGTTTGTAAACTTGCCTTCAACATTTTGTCTTAACGCTTGTGAAAAAGCATTACCAACACGATCATCACCACCAGCGCCAGTTTGCACGACGCCAGTCAATTTATCTACGCGCTTTAAAAATTCTACACTATCTATACCACCAGCGCCCACCGTAAGAGCGCCAGTACCCCTAAGCTGTTGAGCCAATACGTTGGTTGTAGTTCTATCACTTGAGCCTGGACCTCCACCTGAAGGTGAAGTACCAGTACCCCTCGTGTCTGCTGATAGATCTTGTGTAGTAATAGCCTGTGTACGTCGTAGCAATACCTCTAGCTTTTGTGCTTGATTTAAGGCATCGTTTACTTCCTTAATTCTACCAAGATTAGCACCAACGTTTCTAGCTCTTTTTTCTCTTTCCTCATCAGTACCAGTACCACCAAACTTATCAATAAAAGATAATAGATTAGTCTGCGCTTCTTTAGCGTTGGCAACTTCACCAGCTTGTGTAGCGACCTTTTCGCCTTGGCCTTGCGCCAATTGTCCCTGCACTAATGCCTTTAGGCTAGTGTTAAACTCTTTAATAGAAGAATCTAGACCACTAATTAGTTTGGTACTAGCATTCTCAAACGTGCTTACCTTAGCATTATACGCAGTCTCACTAGTCTTAATGATAGTCTCTAAAGCGCTTTGCAACTTCTGAGTCTCAGACGACTGAGCTGTAGCATATTTTTCAGAGTCAGCATCATTAAAGCCAAGAGTATTCTTAGCGAAATCTTTCAGTAGTTTCTGATATATATCTGTGCCACTCTCACCACCAAAAGCATCTAATTCTGCATCGCCTAGACCCTTGAATAGATTTAGCGTTTCACTACGAAACTGTGGTAGTCCATTATCTAAACTGCCAGACTGAGCTGATACTCTTGCAGAAGATAGCTCTAAGAATAGATCACGCTGTTCTTCTGGAGTCTCTGCGCCTGCACCTCTAGCCAATAGATCTTGCTTAAAGTTGGCGGCAGCCTGGGCGCGTTCTAGTTTTTGCATGGTGACAGAAGCGCGAGCATTTACATCAGCTAAATGATCTAGAGCTGTGTTAGATCGAGTGATAACGTCCTTTTGTGCCTTGATGGCATCAAGCAGCTTATCATCTTTTTCTAATCTCTGATTCTGATATTTGTTATTAAGCTCTACCAGCTTGTTTTGCGCAGCCTGTAGTTTAGCACCAATGACGGCTGGATTTTTACCAGCGCCAATATTTGTTAGACGTTGATCGTCTAGCTGTTGCAACTTACCCAAATTGGTTGGGCGATTACCAGCCTGGGCTCGTATTTCTTCAGCGTTAGCTTGTAGCTCTACGCCTTCTTGACGTAGTGTGATCTCTTTAGCCATGAGATCATTAATTTTGTCTACATACTCCAGGCGTCGATTGCGCTCATCACCCATAGCTTTGACTATCTGTGTGTTGGCTGAAATGATATCTGCAAATGCTTCTTGACCCAGCTTCTTACTAGTACCAAGCAAATCAGCTTGTAGTTCGGCAATCAGCTTCTCTTCTTTGCCTTCATTACCAATAATCTTATTGGCAGCAGTGCGGATCGCATCTTTAACCAACGGACCAGCCTCATCAAACTCAGCAAGAAGTTTATGTACAGCATCTTTTGGATCGAAGTCACCAATACTAGTGCGAAGATTTAATAGTACAGCAGGCATCTTCTGAATAGCTGCCTGAGCCTCTATCATGGATTTGCCTAGCTGACCACCAACACTATCAATATCGCTTGGTAGTTTACCTTGTAGACCAACGTTGTTGGTTACATCTCTATTTATAATCTCTGCAAATTGTTTAGTATCAAAGAATTCTCCTGGCTTAGAAACTCTGGCTGAGTCATCGAACGCTCTAAAGTTACCAGCACCACCTTCAGCAAACGACGTAAAGACATCTACTGCTGCGGTCATCTTCTTCATGCTTAACGCAACATCATTAAATGCTCTACTGACATTTAGTAAGTTTCTTACCTGTAGCGTAAAGGCTTCAGCCGCCGCTGCCATAGCATCCGTCTTATCAGTTGTCTCAACCATACTATCAATTTGTTTGGTGTATTGATCAATAAGCTCATTGATAGGAATACCAGACAGATCAGAGAATTGCTCTAAAGTACCACCACCAAGGCTGCTATCAAATTCTGCAAAACTCCTAGATTCCTTAGCTATGCTATCAAACAACGCCCGAAATTTCTCAGCCTGTGGTCTGAAACTAGCTTTAATATCTTGGCCAGCTTCAGGCGAAGCAGTAAATAGACTAGTTCGATTTGCCTTTAGGGTTTGAGTTAACGACGCTTGTTGCGTTTTATAATCGGTAAGTCCTTTACGTATAGACTCAAACACACGACCAGTTTCTTCTAGTCCCTTATTAAAATCATATAGAGTCTTAATATCTATAGCTTCTTGACTGCCCTGGGCAGCACCATAAGTTCCACCACCAAGAGCGCCAATGGCACCACCAACAGCAGCAAAGGCAGGAATGCTTATACCAGCAGTGAATGGTGCTAAAGCTGCACCAATAGATCCACCAATAATAGCACCAACTGTGCCACCTTGAGTACCAGCCTCAATAGCTGTACCAGCAATATAGCTGCCACTACCACGATTGGCTTCAATATCTCTTTTACCAATTTCTTGTAGACGACCCGCAAACCAACTAGCAACAACACTTAATCCAGCCATGGCTGCACCAGTACCCTGAGCAACTTTGCCAAGTGTACCAATATTTCTAATGGCATCTCTTTGTACCATATTAGCTTTTGTGTTGTCTTTTAGTTGACGCTCAACATCAAACTTTTTAAAGTTGGCCGCATCACGCATATTTCTCAACTGGGTAACATCAGTACCCTTACGTCGGCCTTCAGCAATCTGTCCACCAAGCTGTTTAACACGACTACCATACGCATCTCTTCTAGCTCTTAGTGGAGCACGTTGGTCACGCAGGTTGGCTTGTTTCGCTTGTGCCTTTTCAACATGCTTACCAAATCTGCCTACTGTAGCGCTTACACTTTTGAATGTGAAAAATAACACAGCAGCTTGCGATGCTCCTACAGTAAGCACACCCAATAGTTTATCTACAGTATCATTCAAACCTTGGAAGGTACTAATCAATGCAGTTATACCAGCAAAGGCAAAACCAATATTTCCAAAATTGCCTAACAATTTACTACCAGTACCACCAGCACCACCAGCAGCATAACCTCTGATGGTTCCACCAGCAGCATATTTTCTAACAGCACCACCCTTAGCAAACTTACGAATTTTACCAACAGCTCCACCCTTAGCATATTGGTGGTCAAAGCGTGATGATCCAATACTTCTAGAAGATGCGCCATGTAGATATCGAGGATCATTATTCTTAAATGCAAGCCCAAAACTTTGTGGTTTCTTTCCCGTTTTATTAAACTTCTTGTAGAACCCTTTGCTTCTTTGCATATTCTGCCCAAGCATTCTACCTTTTATTTCTTTGTAGTATAGTTCATCTTGAGCATCTAGTAAACCTTTTAGCTTACCCTGTTCTAAATATGCGAACATCTGCTGTAGCCACTGCTTATCATGGCCAACGTCGCCTGCTCCTCGACCAGATCTTTTAGTTAGCTTTGGCTTAAATCCACGAGTATACATACCACCCTTAGCGAATCCTGGTAGTTGACCCGTTTGATTTATTCTGTCTAGCATAGGCTCACCAATGCGAGATGCATCTGGTGCCGATATTACAACCTCACCAGGAGTCAGCATAGAATTGATGCCACCCTCAGCAAATCTTTGTAGGACTGTACCACCACCAGCATAGTCTTGACGAATTTGATCTCTGCCTAACGAATATCCACCAGATTGTGGTGGCTCAGGCTTAGGAGGTGGAGGTGGTGGCTGACTAGCTTTTTTAGCAGTTGCGCTAGCAGGAGCATCTTGCTTTTTGTGTAATGAAAAATTTTCTACAGTAGTGTTTGGCTTAGCCGATAATTCTTTAGCTACGTAGGCTAAGAACTTTTGATGTACTTTTGATGTACTAACCATACCGCGCTTGGCATCTACAGGAATACCAGTAAGTTTATTACCATCTGCAATATATGGTACCATTTCTTGAGGAATGCCTGTAGGAAAATCCATTCTACGCTTGTCATCAATTTCTTCTTTAGTCTTATATGGCGAGCCTAATCTTAAGATACCACCCTCAAAAAGACTACCAATTATGCCCTCTCTATTAGGAATATGGTCTTCATTTTTTAGTCCAGCTTTAAATTTAGGAGCTAGAATACGAGCTGTTGCAGCATTAGCTCTTTTGGCTTCTGCAACTATTTTGGTTTCCACATCTTTAGCGTGATGTGGCTGCATAACACCATACCACCCCTCAAGATCTTCCATCTTTGGCCTATTACGATAGCGCAGCTCATAGTCATCCATATTAGTCTTATTTGCTATAAGCTCATTTGGCAATCTACTAGCAATTGTGCTTGCTCGTAATTCTCGCTTGGTTCCTTTTGCATCTGCTTCTCTTGCACTATTATTCCACATGACGGCAGCGCCAAAAGCCACACCACCCTTAGCTAAATATTGTAAGTTATCAGCACCAATACTTTCTACGGCACTCTTTTGGAATACATACTCTCCAGGCATCAGTCTGGCTGGCACGCTATCTGTATTACCTACGCCAGGGACTATACCGCCACGAGCAAAGTGGCGTACTCGACCGCCTTCATTAAACTTACCAACCTTAAAGCCAAATCCACCAGCCTGATTAAAACCTGACTTTAGACCAGGAAGTAATTTAGCCAAAGATATACCAGCAAGTAGACCTAGTAGTGGAACCAGTGGCTCTAATGCCTCAGACACCTTAACCAGTGCGCTAGCCATTTTTAGAATTATCTGAATACCACCTTTGAAAGCAGAGTTGTCAGTAAACGCACGTATCATGGCCGTAAACTCTTCACGAGTTTTAGCTATCTGTATAGCTAAAGACTGCTGTGCGGTTTCAGCATCTTTAGATAATGATGCAGTACCAGCCATGGCTACACCACGCGCTTTTTCGGCTTCACCGAATTGCTGAATCAATGGAATAACCTTAGATACCTGACGGAAGCCACCAAGCTCTTCGATGATCTGAGAGAATCGAGGATCTGTGCTTTCCAGATCTTTAAGCGCCGTATTCAATTTGCGTATAGCCTCATATGGACCAACAAACTGTCCCTCAGCAGTCTTTAGATCAATACCCAACGACCCCAAGAAATTCTGAGTTCTAACACGCTGTAAGCGCGTGAAGATAGTACGGAAACCAGTAGCAATAGACTCAGCCGACTCACGAGTAGTAGAACGCACCGAAGTAAACAGCGCAATCAAATCTTCTAAGTCACCACCAGCAGCAGCGAATGCACCACCCGTTCTTCTAACAGCAGCGATAATGTCAGATGATTCTACAGCGAACTGGCCAGCAACAGCGTTGATAGAACCCAGCTTACTCTCTAACTGATCAGCCCCAATTTTAAACTGACGGAAAATAGCAATCGCACCTTCAGTAGTGCTACTGATATTATCAAATGTAGGAGCTAGATCTGACTTAGCTAGAGCTGATAGAGCTGACTGAACCTTCTTGGCTTCCAAACCAGTCTGTGATAGAACGCGAGATGCTTGTAGCAAATCTTTAGACGACACACCAAATCCAGTACTTAGTCTAGTTATTTCTCCAGTTAGAGCTTTTAGATTTTTAGTGGTGTTACCAGTAACCTGGCTGATCCTAACGACTTCATGCTGAAAACTTATAGCTGCTGCTGTACCATCTCTTAATGCACCAGCCAGTTTTATTATACCAGTAGTTGCCAATGTAAAAGCAAAGAATCTTTTACCAGCAAAAGCAGCAGATTCACCAAAGCTCTTAATAGCACTCTCGGCACCCTTGGCTGCCTTGGTGGTATTTTTCAAGCTAGTATTGGCTTTCTTCAGATTGCTCCTGCCTTTTGAAGACACGTTCACATTCACGGTAGCGTTAACACTACCAAGCTGTGCTCGTAATTGTGCTGCTATCTGCGCCGCATTAGTTGGGGCTCGCAGAACTACTTGTGCATTAATATTAAACGTCATTATCTAACCTTATAATAAGAAAAAAAGGGTATATCGGTAGCGCACCAATACACCCTTAAGCTCTCCATTTTGTGTTATTACTCTGTGCTTTCATCAGACACAGAGTCTTCTTCTTCTTCTATGATTGGATTGCCATCGTCGTCTAGGAATGGCATTACGTCTACTACTGGTAGACCATCTTCATCTATTCTATTACCATCAGAGTCGGTAATATTTCCATCTGGATCAACATATTGGAAATTCTCATTAATTTCCTTACCGTCGATAGTAACATAGTTGCCATCTTTGTTGACCAAGCGAAGGTCATCATCTACAAACTTATATTTTCTAAGGAATTTGTTCTCTGGAAGATCAGACTCCCACGACTCTTCCATGCCATAGATCATAGTGATCAATTTATTGGCTGCTGAAGTTACATATGGCTCAGAAGAGTTTTCAAGATACTCTTCCTCTGTTTCAAAAAAGGGTTCACCTTTTTCATTTTTTAGACATTGGGCGCAAAAGCTGTCAATCTTAGCAGCTTCCGCTTGAGACTCAGCAGTATAGCCATCGTATTCATTACGCTCAGACTGTAAGGCCAATGCCTCCATACGCGCTATGCGCACTTTAATAGCATGGTCACAACCATCCTTCAGCTTAATACCACCAGACTTGATAGCTAGAAGATGTTCTTGGATATCCTCGTTGTAGCCTTCTAGCTTCTTCTGCTTCTCATCATTCCAAATGCCCTGACTTTCCAATTCATCTTCCAAAGTCTTACGAACCATAGCTCCTGCCTTAAGCGCCTGCTTGAACGCTTTGTTTGCAGACATTTGAGCCTTAGCTGTTTCGTCGGCGGTTGGTCGCTGTGCAAAAATCACAACGTCATTTCCATCAGAGTCTTTACCCTCTACTTTAATCCTGTTAGTTGCCATTCCTATTACTCCTTGTTTCGTGGTTTTACTTGTAGCTTCAGTTGATACCTCAGCCATTCAATGTCATACTGATCTATCTCGGTCATCAGATTCCTGATCTGATCGTTACCTCTATCCAGAATTTCTTGTCGGACGATATCATAGGTTTCACGTAAGGCATCATTGGCCTTACCGTCCTCATCTTCCTCCCATAAAAATCCCAAATGTTTCTCAACACTATCCAAAGCACCGATCATCGTAGTCTGCACCTTTTTGGTTGCAATCTTCTTTAGTCGCTCCTTTGAATCAGTCTTATACTTAGCCTTCTGGCGAGCCTCACTCTCCCTTTTCATTTGGATTAGTGTCTTATATCCTTCATCCATTTCTATCTCCCTTTAACTTGCTGGTTAAACGCCTGCTGCATTTGCATTGAGCGTTCCCGTTGAACATCTTTAAACTCCTGCTCTTTAACAGTTCCTTTAGCCTTGACGTGTTGTATCCGCTGCTTCTTAATATTTCTAATTTGCGTTGGATTCAACAAATCAATCTTCTGTGCATCACCAGCCGTCTCGGCTGGCACATAAATCTCGTTTGCATTAGCCATCTTCGAGCTAATGTGAGATTCTACTTCCTGCTTCTTCTTGTCTGCCTCGCGCTGTTTCTTCTGCATCAACAGCCATCCATCCAGCATGTCATCATCTTCTATTACATCATCGCTGGGGCAGTCGGGTGACTCATATATTCTATCGTACATAATAGACCATGATAGGAGCGCTTGTTGCTCGACCGTCAAAGATCTATTACTAAAGATGTTGCCACTTGCTTTAAGAACACCCCACAAATTATTCCATGGTGATGTGCGTGCTAACATGCGTATGTCATCAGCAGCCAGCATAGCCTGATGATATTTAGACATAATAGCGCTCAAATTATAGAGTGACCAGTCTATTGATTTATTATTAAGTTTGGTACACTCACCGATGATATACATGCTACGAACGTAGTTGGCATAACCATCTGCTGTAACATAATCATACATGTGCCTAATACTGCCTAGTCTATCATATTCATCCTTGGCTGCGGCCAAATACTTCCTAACTTTCGCCCTGGTATTAGATTTAAGTGTCGATTGATAAAGTTCAATCTTCCAGTATTCTATGTGTCCTGGTGCTATACGCTGATATTCATCCTCCATAGTATCCGACCAGATCCCCTGTATAATAAGGAAATCTAGTAGATCTTGTTCGGACATCAGACACTCTTCCTCGGCCTGCTCATATGCTTCCACATAGCGCTCTTGGGCGCATAGTGATATGTCTTCATTAGGATGGTGGATTGTAAATCGCTGTCCATTCATCACTATTGGAACATATCCAGCCCTAATTCTGGCTATAAAAAAATCCCGCTTATAAGGCTTCATAGCACTCTCTATAAACAGGATTGGTGGTAGTCATTATCATATTATCCTATTATCCTAAGTATGATTACCAACCACGTCTCACTCGCTCCCTATAACTATCCTGGGGCTATCGCAATCGGACGGAATTGGTAAAAAAAATAGAAGGGGGCACA
>Ga0316189_10007811_pt1 | contig 10088 bp, 7 predicted proteins | sample LowCovwburrow_MG_FD_204930 | JGI IMG/M metagenome (GOLD analysis project Ga0316189, IMG submission 204930) | Coastal sediment microbial communities from Maine, United States - Lowes Cove worm burrow | ecosystem: Environmental > Aquatic > Marine > Coastal > Sediment | place: USA: Maine... | reverse complement strand
TGATTAAAGGAACCATTAACTTTAGACGATTGGGCTGATCATTTTTAGAACTTACTTTGAAGAACAACACATACATAGTAGCTATTATTCTCGTTCTGATGACCTCATTTGGGGCTAATTGTCAGACCTCAATCGATTTTGGCACTACAGGGATGACAAGTCACGATCCGAAGAATAAGCAAAATGGAAAAGACTTCAAAGAACGAAGACTGGTGCATTGGATCAAGAATGATGGCAAAAATCTATTGATTGGAAATCCCTGTATGAATGATGTGACCCATGGCATGGGATTCGAATATGTTGTCCAGGTAAAGGGGCAGCCCGGGAATAGAAACGGATTTGGAAGATTCATGCACAACGTGGGTTCCAAAACAGTAATTCTATTTAGAAATGGCCCATTCTGGAAGATTAAGCTAAAGCGTAAACGAAATGAGTGTCGTAGGCTTACAGGCGACCACATCGGCTAGCCACGACCACAATTAGAATTGTCAATTGTCATTGATAAAGAGAATTCTAAATTTATAATCCAATCTCAATACTTTTTAACCCGGATTATTCAATAGGATTCGTAATGAGACTCAAAAGAACAAAGAATCAGCGATTTATGGACGAAAAGCATAGCACCGCTATGGTTAAGGACATAAATCAAGCAAAGTGGCTGATTCACAGTTGTTTTGGGTCGGAATAGATTTTCTATTGCATATTTCGGGTTTAAGCTCTATTTCAAACATGTTCACTTTTTATTAAAACTGCAATTGCGAATAATATAAGAAAATGAAGAAAACTAAACTTGGCGAGTTTGAAGAATTAGTACTGCTCACATGCAAAAATGAATTTAAACCCCAGTATAATTAAAAGGAGTAATTACTTTAAGCTCCTTTTTGATCTCCTCACTCACATCGAGTGATTCTATGAAATTAGCAATCCTTTCAGCAGTCATTTTCTCATTCTTACGGGTCAACTCTTTGAGTGCTTCGTAAGGATTTGGATAGGCCTCTCTTCTAAGGATGGTCTGAATTGCTTCAGCGACCACTGCCCAGTTGTCTTCGAGATCTGCATTGATTGCCGCTTGATTCAGTTCCAATTTACCAAGTCCTTTCTCTAGTGACTTGAGGGCAATCATCATGTGAGCAAGAGGTACTCCAATATTGCGTAGTACTGTAGAATCTGTCAAATCTCTCTGCAAGCGTGATATAGGAAGTTTTGCCGATAAGTGCTCCAATACAGCATTGGCGATACCTAAGTTTCCTTCTGCATTTTCAAAATCAATAGGATTGACTTTGTGAGGCATGGCAGATGATCCCACTTCACCAGCTTTTATCTTCTGTTTGAAATAGTTCATGGAGACATATTGCCAGATATCCCTGCTCATATCTATGAGGATTGTATTGATTCTCTTGACACCATCAAAGTATGCCGCAAGGTGGTCGTAATGTTCTATTTGTGTGGTTGGATGACTACGGACTAAGCCTAAATAATCTTTCACGAATTTATTCCCAAACTCAACCCAATTGGTCTCAGGGTAAGCCACATGATGGGCATTGAAGTTGCCAGTAGCACCACCGAACTTGGCTGCAAAAGGAACTTGCTCCAATAAAATGATCTGTTGTGATATTCTTTCTGAGAACACGTGTAGTTCTTTCCCCAACCTAGTGGGGGAGGCAGGTTGTCCATGAGTCTTAGCTAACATCGGAATATTCTCCCATTCTTTACTGAAAGTCTCAATAATTCCTTTAACACGATCGATCATAGGCATCAAGATTTCGTCCGATGCTTCTTTGAGAGAAAGCGGGATTGAAGTGTTGTTGATGTCCTGAGAGGTCAACCCAAAGTGAATGAATTCTTTGAACTCACTGATCTCAAGCTTGTCAAACTTATCTTTGATGAAATACTCTACTGCCTTGACATCATGGTTGGTAGTTTTTTCAATTTCCTTAATACTGAGGGCATCATCCTCACTCATTTCTTGATATATTTTTCTAAGTTGAGTGAACAAATTAGCATCGAACGCTTCGAGCTGAGGTAGTGGAAGTTCACAAAGAGATATGAAATATTCAATTTCTACACGTACACGATATTTGATAAGACCAAACTCAGAAAAGTAAGGAGAAAACTGGTTGGTGTGGCGATTATACCGTCCATCAATTGGAGAGATTGCAGTAAGTGTATTTAGAATCATAGCTAGTGTTTTTAAAGGGGACAAAAGTAGGCAATTCAGAGCATTTGATATGCCATTGATGTAAATTAATAATGAGATTAAGACTAAAATGGTTTCTTTGTATTATTACAAATCAATCATGAACAGAACTATTATTTTAATCATTTCTTGTACCCTATTGTGTGGCGCAAATCTAATCGCTCAAGTCAATAGTGATGACTATCAGCTTTCAGTAAAGAAAACCAAAGAGCAAATAACCATAGACGGTAAGCTAGATGAACAAACCTGGCTTGTTGCTCAAAAGGCGGATGATTTTATTCAGAATTTCCCAACAGATTCGCTTAGAGCTACTTCTCAGACCGAAGTAAGCATATCTTTTGACGATGAATATTTATATGTGGGAGGTAAATGCTATGAAAACTCTCACAAGAAACATGTCATACAGTCTTTGAGGAGAGATTTTGATTGGCCGATCAATGAGAATTTTGGTATATACTTTGACCCGTACAATGATTACACCAATGGCTTCACCTTTGGAGTCACGCCAGCAGGTGTTCAAAGAGAAGGGCTTATCACGAACTCGCGTGACGTGTCGTCAGATTGGGATAATAAGTGGCAATCTGCTGTACATGATGCTGGTGAATATTGGTCTTTCGAGTTCAAAATCCCCTTCAAAACGATAAGGTACAATCCGGAAAGTCGGATATGGAACATGATGTTCCTTCGTCTGGATTTGAAGAATAATGAGCGATCTGCATGGGCGCCTATACCTCAAGGTAATAGACCATCGTTGGCCTTTGCTGGCAGAATTAACTTTCAAGAAGATCTACCGAAGGCAGGAGTCAATATTTCATTTATCCCGTTTCTAGCAGGTAGCGTAAGCAAAAATCACGAAGATGGTGAGGCAGTCGAATATACATCTGGCGCTGGATTTGACGCGAAGATTGGCCTCAGTTCATCCCTAAATCTAGATCTAACGGTAAATCCTGATTTTTCTCAAGTAGAGGTTGATCAGCAAGTCACTAACCTCAATCGATTTGAATTATTTTTTCCAGAACGGAGACAGTTTTTTTTAGAGAACAATGACCTATTTGGGTCAAATGGTTTCAGAAGCTCAAGACCATTCTTCTCGAGGCGAATAGGGATCACTAGTAATGATGTAGTCCTTAACGGGGAAGAAGAAAGCTTAAGCGGACAAGTCCCAATCCAGTATGGAGTAAGACTAAGTGGTAAAATCGGTCAAGATTGGAGGGTGGGTCTACTCAATATGATGACCAAGGAGACTGAGGAGTTGGCACTACCGCAGCAAGTCTATACTATGGCAACAGTACAGCGACAAGTATTTACTTCTTCTAATATTGGTTTTATGGTCGTCAATAAGAATAGTCTTGGGATAGACTTGAGTGATAGCACCAAGTTCCTATATAATGAATCGTTGTTCAAAAATGAGGATCCTGATGATGATCAATCAGAAATGTACCTGAATGACTACAATACGGTGTATGGAGTTGATTTCAACTTCAGATCTCCCAATAATAAATGGAACAGCAATTCCTTCCATCATAGATCAGTGTCTCCTAATAATAGAAGCGGAGAGTTCGCAACGGGTGCCTTTATTGGATTCACCAACCGAAACGTGCAAACTCGACTGTTTGCCGTAGCGGTAACTGAAGACTACAATGCTGAAGTAGGCTTTATCCGAAGAAGAGATGTGAAAGAATTGGGGAGTAGTAATGATTTTTTCTTTTACCCAAAATCTAATATTATTAATAACCACGGTCCAGCATTTGACTTGAGGTATGTCACTAATATGAATAATGAACGGACAGATTATAGTGTTAAGTTAGAGTATACTGTGCAATTCCTCAATACAATGAGGATACGAGTTGAAGCTGAACGTAGAAATGAAGTGTTGCGAAGAGATTTTGACCCCACAAGATCTGATGATGGAGTAGAATTGTTGGAAGGGCAATCATTTACCTGGAATACATCAGCTGTAACATTTAACACAGATACGAGGAAAAGATTTTCCTTCGAAGGAGGAGCAAGAATAGGAGGGTTCTATAACGGGAATAGAACCAATTATAACGGATTGTTCACCTATAGATATCAGCCATATGGAGGTGTTGGGTTACGAGTTGATTATAATGATATCGAATTGCCATCCCCATACAACAGTGCACAATTTTGGCTAATTGGACCAAGAATCGATTTTACCTTCACAAAAGAACTTTTCTTAACTACCTTTGTTCAGTACAATGAGCAAGCAGATAATATCAATGTCAATGCCAGGTTCCAGTGGAGATATAAGCCGGCATCAGACTTATTCATAGTCTACACTGATAACTATCTACCAGGAAGCTTTGGTATAAAGAACCGAGCACTTGTTCTAAAACTTAATTATTGGTTAAATATTTAGAAAATCATGGCATTCAATTTTTTCAAAAAGGGTAAGAAAGAAGATAAAAGTGGTAGTGGGGATAAGTACTTCAATCTGACAATAAAAGATATAATCCAGGAAACAGCTGATGCAATCACAATTGTGTTCGAGCAGCCTGAAAATAAGATCACCTATCAGTCCGGACAGTTTCTTACACTGATCGTTCCGATCAACGGAAAAGAAGTGAGAAGAGCATATTCATTATGTTCGTCACCATATACAGACGATGTACTGGCGGTAAGTATCAAGCGTGTAGATGGCGGATTGATGTCTAATTATTTGCCTGACAACATGAAGGCAGGTGATCAGGTCAAAATCATGGAGCCGATGGGTGTATTCACGACTGAGTACAATTCATCCAATAAACGTCATTTGATCTTGTTTGCTGGTGGAAGTGGAATCACACCTATGATGTCGATTATCAAATCAACATTGAGTCAGGAGCCGAATAGCATTGTGTCTTTGATTTATGCCAATAGAAATATTGACTCTATTATCTTCAAAGATGAGCTATCGAAGATGGAAACTGTAGACGAAGGAAGACTTCATGTCATTCATATATTGGATGACGCACCGATGAACTGGCAAGGGTATTCTGGTTTACTCAATCACGAGATGCTGACTAGTCTTTTCGAACGCATCCCTACCTGGGAGAAATCAACCTATCTCATGTGTGGTCCAGAAGGCATGATGAATAATGTCGAGACACTGCTAAAAGAACAAGATATCCCAAATGAGATCGTGTTCAAAGAGAGTTTCGTACAGGGAACTATCAATAAATCCGAGAAAAAGGCTCCTTCAGATGATCTTCAAGAGCGAGTAGTGACGATCCTATATGATGATGAGGAGCACAAAGTGTCGGTTGCGCCAGATACCACAATATTGGAAGCCGCTTTGGACGCTGATATTGATTTACCGTTCTCTTGTCAAAGTGGGCTTTGTACAGCTTGTAGAGGAAAGTGTACCTCGGGTGAAGTCAAGCTTGACGAAGAAGAAGGACTTTCTGAGTCAGAAATCAATGACGGTTACGTGCTGACATGTGTTGGGCATCCAATGACCGATGATGTAGTAATCGAAATAGGGTAATATAGCATCAAGACCTAAGGCTTAAGACAATAAATTTTAAGATTCAAGACAAAAGAATTAAGGATAAAGACATAGGAGATAAGACACAAGATTGGACTTCAATAAGTCTTAAATCTTGTGTCTTTATACTTAGGCCTAACACTTAAAATATTGAACATGACAATAGTCAAGAGAAACGCAAGAGCATTCATTCCAGAGGAATTCAATGTGACCACTTGGGAGGCATTGCAGCCGTACTTTCAAGAATTGGAAGAAAGAAAACTGAGTTCTAAGGATGATCTTCGTGGATGGTTCAAGGATCGAAGCGAACTGGAATCCATCATATCAGAAGACATGGCTTGGAGATATATCAAGATGACCTGCGATACTGCCGATGAGGAACTGGTTAATCACTATACACAATTTGTGACAGAGATTCAGCCTAAGATTTCACCTATCAGCAATGAATTGAATAAAAAAGCTGTGGCATGTGAGTTTCTAAGTGAGCTTCAAAACGAGCAGGGCTATGATCTATTGATCAGAGGAATGAAGACTGCGCTCGAAATATATCGAGATGAAAATGTGCCTTTGAAGACTGAAATACAGCAAGCATCTCAAAAATATGGTCAACTCTCGGGAGCGATGTCGATCGAACACCTAGGTGAGGAATTGACATTGCAACAGGCAGGTGTATTGCTCCAGTCCACTGATAGAGAGCTGAGAGAAGAGGTCTACGGACTCATATCTGACAGGAGACTGAAGGACAAAACTGAGTTTGATGAATTATACAATCAACTGATAGAACTTCGAGATCAAGTAGGTAAGAATGCTGGATTCAAAAACTTCAGAGACTATATGTTCTCAGCAATGGGCAGGTTTGATTATTCACCCCAAGATTGCTTTGACTTTCATGAGGCCGTAGCGGAGGAGGTAGTGCCTTTGCTCAATGACAGTGCAGAATACCGTAAGAACCACATGGGACTTGATCAACTCAAGCCATGGGATAAATCTGTAGATGCAGATGGTGCTGATCCTCTCAAAGCATTTAATAATGGCTCAGATCTATTGGATAAATCTATACAGTGTTTCACCAATATAGACCCTTATTTAGGCAAGTGCCTGACTACCATGAAGGAAATGGGGCATCTTGATTTGGAGTCAAGAAAAGGTAAATCACCAGGTGGCTATAACTATCCATTGGCTGAAGTAGGTGTGCCGTTTATTTTTATGAATGCCACCTCTACGCTTCGAGATATGGTCACCTTGATGCATGAAGGAGGGCATGCCGTTCATTCCTTCTTGACCAAAGACCTAGAACTTGGAGACTTCAAAAACACTCCTTCTGAAGTAGCAGAACTGGCATCTATGGCCATGGAACTCATTTCTATGGATCAGTGGCATTTGTTCTTTGATAATGAAGCAGACTTGAAAAGAGCAAAGAAGGAGCATCTCACACAAATCATCGATACACTACCTTGGGTGGCGACCATTGATAAGTTCCAGCATTGGATTTATGAAAACCCTAATCACACTGTTGATGAAAGACTCAATGCTTGGAATCGTATTTTCGATCAATTCGCAGATGACGTGACCAATTGGGAAGGACTATCAGAACAAAAGAACTACCTCTGGCAAAGACAACTGCACTTATATGAAGTGCCGTTTTACTACATCGAGTATGGCATGGCGCAGCTGGGTGCTATAGCCGTTTGGAAGAACTACAAGGAAGACCCTCAGAAAGGCCTAGATGGATATATCAATGCACTCAAACTCGGGTATACGAAGAGCATCCCGGATGTGTATGCTGCTGCAAATGTCAAGTTTGACTTCAGCAGAGACTACATCAAAGAGTTGATGTCTTTTGTGCGAGAAGAGTTGGAGAAAATTTAGTTTTGTGAATTATGAATGCAGAATAAATAATGATGAATAGTGAGCTGCTTAACTTTACTATTCATCATTGAATATTCGCTATTCTCTTATATCTATCGGATACGCCAAAATTGAAAACTAACCGCAAAGAGCACTAAGTATCACCTGCCTTCGGCAGGCATTCGCAAAGTTCGCAATGAATTCCTAGCGACCTTTGCGATCCTTGCTGTTATATCTATTGTGAATTTTGAATCGTCAAGATGTCATTATTCATCATTGAATATTCGTTATTCAACATTCTCTTATACTTATCGGATACGCTAAAATTGAAAACTAACTGCATAAACAGTTATGAAAACTCTAGTGACCTTTGCGATTCCCTTTGCGATCCTTGCGGTTAATTCTGTCGGATATTCTAAAATTTCAACTGATAAGCCACCACAGAATTCTTAAAGAAAGTAGGTACTAACAAGAGCTTATTTTCAGGAATATAAGTAATATCTGCAGATTGGATTTTATCAGCTTGTGTAGATAGAATACTAGACTTCTCCCAAGTATTTCCATCAATATAAAACACTTCTCCGGCCCAGCTCGATACAATGTAGTTGCCGTTGCCATCAGTCGCCACACCATCACCAGCTCCGATACTGTCTGTTTTGATGTCGATAGCTTTTGTGTCCCAATTGATCTGAGCAAAGTTGCTTGAACCCATAGATGCAAGCATAAGACCTCCATCTTCAGCTAGAAGCCCATTGAAGCCAGTGATTTCACTACCTTCCAACCAAGTGGATACGACTCCGTCTTTTAGGACATGTATTTTGTTTGTTTGAGAATCAGTGAAGAAAACGACCCCATCATTATCTATGGTGATATCATTGAGAAATCCAGATCCTTCGACTTCCCAGCGATTGGTGACTTCACCAGAGGCCATATCTATTTCTGCGAGTTGTGTGATATTGGTAGTGTACAGCTTATCACCATAGATTCCCATTCCCTTGGGGGCATCAAGATCCGTTACCCATTTTTCATTGATGATATTTCCTTCCAGATCCACTTGAGCAATAAAGCCATTGCCATCCTTATCCAATGGTGTACCATTGATGCAAGCCACTAGCAGAATTTCATTTTCTTCATCATAGAGTACTGATTCAGCAGTGAGTAAGAGAGTGTCCGTTTCCCATAGCTTGGTGAGACTAGGAGTAGTTGATTCTATTTCAATCTCTGCTGTTTCATTTGACGACTGATCTTCAGAACTTTCTTTTTGCTGACTGCATGAGGACATGATCAAAAAAGAGATCATCGAGAGTATAGTTAGTTTTTTCATAGTAGAATTGTTTGAGTATTAAAAATAGTCATTTCAGATCTAACATGCTGGTCATGTGATTATTATATAGAATATCGATCCCCGTATGCAACTGTGATCTGTTGCCTGAGTCTTTACTAAAAATAAATCTTCCCATTTGTGATACTTTTTTCCATTCTGGAAGTAATCAATAAGAATAAACCCAATAAACATGTTTAGAAACTACTTCCTCATCACCATCAGAAATCTTTATAAAAATGGATTTTACTCCTTTATCAATATATCCGGATTGGCAATAGGCATAGCGTGTAGCATACTGATCCTACTGTGGGTGTCAGATGAAAAATCTTTTGATAAGTTCATACCCAAGTCCAACAAAATATATCAGGTCTGGATGAATGCTGAGTTTGATAACACCATTAACTCTTGGAGATCAGTGCCACTACCTACCTACGAAGCGATGAAAACCGCAGACAACAGTATCGTCAATTCGACAGTGGCTGATTGGGGTGGAGAACACTTACTCAAGGTAGATGAGAATAGGCTGCTAAAGCAAGGTTATTTTGTAGGGTCAGAGTTCTTACAGATTTTTGAGTTTCCGCTGATATCGGGCGATGCCCAAAGTGTCTTCAAAGATCCCAATTCTATTGTAATTAGTCAAGAATTGGCAACGATGTTCTTTGGTGAAAATGATCCGATCAATCAGATCATCAGACTCAATGATGAATCTGACATGAAAGTCACAGGTGTATTGGAGAATGTACCGAAGAATTCATCTTTTGAATTCGACTTTTTGGTGTCTTGGGAATACGGAGAGCAGGTCAATGAATGGATGTTGGAAAACAAGGACAATTGGGGTAATTCATCCTTTCAAATTTTTGTGGAACTGGACAGTGAGGAGAGTTTGGCTAAAGTCGAGGATGTAATTCGACCCATGCTCACTGATAATGGGCAGGATGATATCCCTCGAGAATTCTTTTTGTATCCAATGTTGAGATGGCGGTTATACTCCAGTTTTGAAAACGGAAAGGAGAATGGCGGAATGAGCGATTATGTACAGTTGTTTAGCATCATTGCGATTTTTATTATTGTCATCGCATGCATCAACTTTATGAACTTGGCTACTGCACGTTCAGAGCGCAGGGCCAAAGAAGTGGGAATCAGGAAAAGTATAGGTTCGAAACGATATGAGTTGATTTTGCAGTTTATGGGAGAGTCGATTTTCATATCGGTTATCGCTTATGTGACTGCCA
>Ga0316189_10007810_pt1 | contig 10089 bp, 8 predicted proteins | sample LowCovwburrow_MG_FD_204930 | JGI IMG/M metagenome (GOLD analysis project Ga0316189, IMG submission 204930) | Coastal sediment microbial communities from Maine, United States - Lowes Cove worm burrow | ecosystem: Environmental > Aquatic > Marine > Coastal > Sediment | place: USA: Maine... | reverse complement strand
TGTAGTAGTCAGGCTAAATAATCATTATAACCTGAAGAGATTTCATGAACTTGGAGCATTGGTAGTCAATCCATCCACTGCCATTGTAAGTCTAATGGATCATTTTGTTAGATCACCACAAGCGACCTCTCTTCTACTGGGTATGCAGAAAGATCAAGATACTTTGGATTTGGAAGTGTTCAATCCGAACTTGTTTGGACTTTCACTTAGAGACCTGAGATTGCCTGCTGATATCATCATACTATCGATTAAGCGTAAAGGACAGATGATAATATCTCATGGTTATACTCGTCTTCGAAAAGGCGATATAGTGACCGTTGTAGGTTCCAATGAAGGATTGGATAAGATGACTTTGATGTTTGACAAATAAGCTATACGTAGATGATGTGCTCGGGCTTAATACCTTCACCAACTTTGAGTTTGAGGTACAGTTGAGCGGTTACCGCTACATCTCTCATGCAGTATTGAGCGATTCTGTCGAGATCATTTTCTTCGTAATATACTCTCCCCACTTGACTACCATCGATATTATCCTTGCTTGATTCTATATCAAATATCGAAGCTAGCAAGTCTAATGATGTATAGTGTTTCCAATCCCCGAACTTCCACATCTCCATGGTGTCTAGGTGATTGACTTCCCATGGTTTTTTTCCAGATGTATCTAGAATGTAAGGTAGTTTGAAGTCATTGATCAATAGTCTGCGACATAGGTATGGGAAGTCAAATTCTTTGGCATTATGTCCACAGAGTTGGAGTTTATCTGAACTGAATTTAGAGAGCATCATCGTGAATTCCTTTAACAGTTCTTTCTCATCATGGTGGGCGATGGAAGTGAGGCGCAAAGTTGATTCACCATCTTCGTTTGGCGTAAAATAGCCGAGTCCTATTGTGACGACTTTTCCATACTCAGCATAGATCGCTGCTTTGTCATAGTACATGTCTTCTGGTGAAAGGTCATTATCATTTTTCAAAAACGATGATTTCCTTTCCCATTGAGTTTTGAGTCGATCTGAAAGGCCTTCGTAATTATTGGTCTGACTTACTGTCTCGATATCTATGAATAGAATGGTTGGATCCATTTCACTTTTTATTAGGTATTTTAAGCGTTATAGAGGTGCCCTTACCAAACTCGGAACTTACGGAGATTTCTCCACCAATATTGTCTAATGCTTCTTTCACTATGAATAAGCCAAGTCCTGAACCTGAGCCCTTATCAGTTGCTCTATAGAACATTGTGAAGAGGTTCCCTAGGTATTCTTCTTTGACACCTATACCATTATCCTCTATTTCTATGGTAGCTTCTTTTCGTAATTTTTTAACTTTTACCCTGAGATAACTATCAGATTTGCGATGGTCAGAGTATTTGATAGCATTAGAAATCAGGTTGTTGAATATGATCATCAACTTACTTACGTCAGTATGTAACTCGACTTTACCCTCGATGCTGACTGATGTAGTGATGGAATCAAAACCTTTGAGATACTCATTATCTTTGATTGCTTCATTCAGTAATTTAGAGAAGTCTATTATAGAGTAAATATTCCCAACTCTTGAAATCTTCGAATAGTCAATAATGTCTTCGATAAAAAACTCTAATCTGTGAATTTGACTTTCGATAATATCTAAAGTGTCAAAGGGATCAGTTGATTTGTCAATACGAGCTACGTTAATAAGACCTAAAATAGAAGCTAGGGGTGATTTTAGATCATGTGAAGCTCTGTATACAAAATGGTCTAGCTCTTTATTGATTTTTTTTAATTTGTTGTTGCTCTGGATTAATTTCCGTTCTGATTTTTTCCGTTCAGTGATGTCTTCTATTATGGCAAAATCATAGAGGAGCTCATTTTGAGCATTTCGTACGGTAGCGACTTTGGTAGTTGCCCAGACCAATTTTCCAGATTTGTGAATATATCTCTTTTCCATTACGAATGAGTTGATCTCATTGGTTTTGAGTTTTTCGATAAATGGAAGATGTTTTTTTAGATCAGCAGAATAAGTAATATCAGCAATAGACATATGCTGAAGCTCATCCCTGGAATATCCTATCAATTCGCAAAATCCTGAATTAACATTACTTAAATTATTATTCTTAATAGTGTTGACTATGATACCAAGAGGGCTATTCTCAAATAATCCCCTAATAAGTGATTCACTAGATCTTAAATGTCTTTCAGAGGAGACTTTATCAGAAATATTCTGGTGCATGGCTACGGACATTAAGTACTGGTCGTTGTTATCATACACCCCACTCACATTTGTTTCTACATAAATGAATTTACCTGATTTGTGACGGTATTGTTTGACGACTGTGAAGTACTCTATTTCTTTTGCTACTAATTTCTTTATTAGACTTGCAGAATGATCATTCTGGTTGGGAATAGAAATGTCTAAAATATTTTTTTTCTTAAATTCTTTGGGAGTGTAGCCCAACATTTTGCAGAATGCATTATTCACTTTAATAATGTTAAGGTTTTCTGCTATGGAAATGCCAATAAGATTATTTTGAAATACCGCTTCAAACAAGGCAAGTTCAGTGACAGAGTTTTGAGACGGCATAATTGAAATAGTAGTTGATCACTAAATATATATATTATTTATAGATTTTAATGCGTAACAACATGATTATCAAGAATGTAAAACCCCTTTCAAGCGTAAAGCTGGGATCTTACGAAGATACTCTTCACTAATACTGCCGGCAACAAAAGTAAATTTCTTGAAATACATCTCTTTATTGAAGTAGTAGGTTATGGCTATTTCATTGTGGAGAACAAATAGACTTGGGTCAATGGCTTCTATCATCATTGAGCTATGAGAGTCTAGCTTTTCGAAGAAATTCCTAAGTGTAGAAGTTTTGACGTTTTCATTGTCCCGAGTACCATAGCCATGTGATACTATCATAATATTGTCAATTTGGTGCTCATTACTATTCATCAAATAGACCTCCCATATATGTTCTTGATCTTCTATTTCTCTACGAACTATGGCAATGGTTACATTTTTTACTTCTGGTATGTTGATATCCTCTTTCATAGATTTTACGCTTCTAATTGCATTCCGAATAGCTCGGCAATATGTGATTTGAGCGTACTTTCTACCTCTTGCATATCTTGAGTGACACCTAATTCTTTTTCAAGTGATGTCACGGCTTTGTCATCTATACCACATGGTACGATATTGCCAAAATATTCTAATTTGGTATTGACATTGAATGCAAATCCATGCATGGTCACCCAGCGACTTGACTTTACGCCTAGCGCACATATTTTTCTTGGGTTGCGCTGTTTCTTATGATCTATCCAGACACCTGTGAGGCCTTCGATTCTGCCACTTTCGATTCCATATTCTAACAAAGTCAATATTACAGCTTCCTCCAATAATCTGAGGTATCTGTGAATATCAGTAAAGAAGTTTTCTAAATCTAAAATTGGGTAACCTACGATCTGACCAGGGCCATGATAGGTGATATCACCACCTCGGTTAATTTTATAATATTTTGCCTCTTTGTCATCGAGTCCTTCTTGATCAAGTAGAAGGTTCTCTTCATCTCCACTTTTGCCGAGGGTGTATACGTGAGGGTGTTCGCAGAATAATAGGTGATTCTCAGTTACTGACTGTTCTTCGATAGGTAGTTTGCGATTAGAAATCTTAACGTTCACTATTTGATCGAACACACTGGTCTGATAATCCCATGCTTGCTGATAGTCTATCAGCCCGAGGTGTTTAAATTTTACTATCTTATTGATGTGATGATTCAAAATTATCAGATTATGTTGGTGTCAGGCGCTCTTGGCTGTAAAATTAGAAAAATATTATGAGCATAAAAGCAGAATTGGGTGGAGAAGGAGAATTGATGGCAAGTAACTTTCTGGAACAGAACGGCTATCAAATAGTAGAAAGAAATTACAGATATAAACATGCTGAGATCGATGTTATTGCTCAAAAAGATAAGCTGCTTGTATTTGTAGAGGTTAAGACCCGGAGTAAGGTTGGGTTTGGGTTCCCAGAACAGGCGGTGGATGACAAAAAGGCTGCGAAAGTCATCGAAGGAGCTGAACAATATATCTATGAAAATGATTGGGATGGTGATGTCCGCTTTGATATCATTGCGGTCGTGGTGGGTGCTTCATCTGAAATTCAGCATTTTGAAGATGCATTTTATTAACCGCTATTTTCCGTTCAATAATTTGTTCTCATATACCAATTTGCCTTTCTTATTATATTCTCTCCAAACATAAGGAGTGGCATCTTTGTCGTAAGGATTTTCGGGATATTGAATGATTTTCTTCCTTCTTTGAGTATTATAGTGGTACTCAGTCCACTTCCCAACTTTTTCACCATACTTATATTCTCCTCTCACAGCAATCAATCCATTTTCAAAAAAATAGTAATAGTAGCCTTCTTTCTCTCCATATTCGACTGGAATTACTTCTTTGAATTTAGTGCGTTCTTTATCATAGTAGTTCACCAAAGACTCTTTGGGCCAACCTTTATAATATTTTTCTTTGTCAATGAGGATGTTGTTTTTGTCTAACTTGACCCATCTTCCATGTTTGGTTCCGAAGTAGTAGATGCCTTCTTCGAGTACCTGAGTGCCTTGCTTCTTAGAGTATGGCCCATGGAGAATGGCTCCGTACTTAGAGTCTATCTTTCCACCTTTTCTTATACTTCCTCTTCGTGAATCATACCAATAGATGTCTCTAACATAATGATCTGGCTCCTGATGCTCCTTGAGCACATGAAAGAGTTCGTAGGAGGTTTTGTCTCCAAATCCAGTTTTGGTAGAGGCCTTGCGTGTCTTTACGCCATAGAACACCCGTTTTTTTCTCTTCTTCTTTTTAGGAGCAACATCTTCTAGATAGTCGTTGGCATCCAAGTCTATGGTGAGCGGTGTACTGATATTCTCGAACTGATCATCCTGAGCATGTGCCAAGAATGTAAAAAGTAGTATGGGGATTATCAGAAGTAATTGTCTCATGAGCTGTATAACGTAAATATGGCTTAAATTATTTTTACATAAAAAAAGTGTCTGATTAAATCAATAATCAGACACTTTAAAACCTCTTGAGAATTCCTACTCTGCAACCAAATCCACACTTCTTTTAATGAAGTTGGTAAGATCAGCACCAGTCAGTAGATTCTGAGAGAGCATCGCAAGGTCGTATGCTTGCTTCGCCAATTCGGCTTGCTTCGTCTCATCTTTTTCTTTCAGAATTTTACCGATTACACTGTGGTTAGCATTGACAGCCATATTGTATTGATCTGGCATATTGTCCGCCACCGGTTTGTGCCATGTCTTTCATCCTTCTCATAAACTCTGACATGGTGATAGTCACTGGCATATCGTCTGGAGATTGAGACTCGACCATTACCGTCATTGTAGGGTTGTTGATCGCCTTTTCAAACACTTCTTTGGTCTTCTCTTCTTCTTCTTTAGAAAGGACACTTTCTACCTTCTCATCTTTGTCGATCAGTTTATCAATTGTATCTGCATCCACTCTTTTGAGACTTGTTTTCTCAAGTTTCTGCTCCATGTGATTGATGAAGTGACTGTCAATCATGCCATCCAGCAATATTACATCGTAACCTTTTGCCTTTGCTGACTCTATGAACGCATGTTGTTTGCCTTCGTCTGAGGTGTAGAGGTAAGTAATATTTCCATCCTTGTCAGTTTGATTAGGAGCTACTTTCTCTTTGTATTCTTCTAGTGTGAAATATTTACCATCGACATTTTTGAGTAATGCAAAGTCTTTGGCTTTGTCATAGAACTTCTCTTCACTGAGCATACCGTATTTCACGAAGATGCCAATATCATCCCATTTAGATTCGTAAGATTCTCTTTCTTTTTTGAAGAGGTCACCGAGTTTGTCGGCCACTTTTTTGGTGATGTAGTTGTTGATTTTCTTAACATTCCCATCAGATTGTAAATAACTTCTAGAGACATTCAATGGAATATCCGGAGAGTCAATCACCCCATGTAACAGCATCAGAAATTCAGGGACAACATCCTTTACTTCATCGGTGATGAATACTTGTCGAGAATAGAGCTGTATCTTATTTTTCTGAACTTCAAAATCGTTCTTCGCCTTGGGAAAGTATAATACTCCGGTCAAATTGAAAGGGTAATCGACATTCAGGTGGATCCAGAACAAAGGGTCTTCTGAAAAAGGATATAATTCTTTGTAGAAATTCAAATAATCCTCATCTGTTAAATCGCTTGGAGATTTTGTCCAGATAGGGCTCGTGTTATTGATGATGTTGTCAACCTTGACTGTTTTGTATTTAGGCTTATCATCTTTGTCCTTCCCGTCTTCTACTTGCTTGTCTTTCTCTCCGAACTTAACAGTCACTGGTAAGAATTTACAGTACTTATCAAGGATCCCTTGAAGTTTGTTCTGATCTAAAAATTCTTCTGAATCCTTATTGATGTGGAGGATTATATCCGTACCACGATCTTTTTTCTTGGCAGTGGTGATCTCATATGATGTAGATCCGTCACATGTCCACTTTGCAGCTTCCGATTCTTCTTGGTATGACTTAGATATGATATCTACTTTGTCTGCTACCATGAAAGCTGAGTAGAAACCCAATCCAAACTTTCCAATGATTTCTTTGGCATCTCCAGCATCTTTGAACTTCTCTACGAACTCAGTGGCACCAGAAAATGCAATTTGATTGATGTATTTTTTGATTTCTTCAGCTGTCATTCCAATACCACTGTCACTAATGGTGATGGTTTTCTTTTTCTTGTCAAAGCTAACTTCAACCCTTAGATCATCTGCCAACTCACCAGTATATTCTCCAAGAGAAGACAACCTTTTGATTTTTTGAGTAGCATCTACTGCATTCGAAGTGAGCTCTCTCAAGAAGATCTCATGATCAGAATACAGGAATTTTTTAATGATTGGGAAAATGTTTTCGGTATGTATCGAAATCGTTCCTTTTTCAGACATCTTATATTGTTTTTAAATGTTTAATATTCATTTGATTCTAGCTGCATTTCAAAAGCTATTCCAAATTGAAATTGATGACAGGATGACAGTAAACAAGAAAGGCTGTCCTGAATGGACAGCCTCTTTATATTAGAAATTTATTGGGTTTACTTTTCGGTGTCTATTTTGGTGTCATCCTTAATGACATTCCCTTTCGCATCCAATTCAATGATTTCATATCCTAGTCTTGCCAAACCTGGCTTGATGGATTCTTTATCACCAACTACAAGAATGTTCATTTTATCAACTTGAAGATGTTTTTGAGCCAATGCATCAATCTCCTTCTTTGTGATATTATCAATGATCTTATTCTGCTGATCAACAAAGTTCTTATCCAAATCGTAATGAACGATTCTTCTTAAGAAACCAGCCTTCTGATAAGGTGCTTCATAGCTACGTGCATCTTTTTGACCAATAGATTTTTTCATAAAGGATAGCTCGTCAGCAGAAATACCATCTTTACGGAAAGCTGTCAATTCTTTCATGAACTCATGAACTGCACTATCTGTTGCATTGCCTCTTACGCCAGCGGAAGCTGTGTATGGACCTGCCTCATCATTGCTATTGAAGAATGACCTTGCTCCATATGTATACCCTTTGTCTTCTCTTAGATTAAGGTTGATGCGGCTATTAAAAGCACCACCCAATGTGTAGTTCATTAATCCAGACTTGTAGTATTCGCCAGTTGCGTCATACTTCATGTCAGTCATATAACCTATTCTAATCTCACTTTGAGGTGCTTGCTGTTTGTCCACCAAGTAGATTTTAGTTTTAGTCACTTTCTGTGATGCTGGCATAACGGGCACTTTCGCAGATGTCTTTTTCCAAGCTTTCAAGAAGGCGAGTTGATTCATAACATCTTTTTTATCTATGTCTCCTACTATGACCAATTCAGAAATGGATGGAGAGTAGTTCGCCTTATAAAATGCTTTGACGTCATCAAGTGTGATTTTAGTTACAGACTCTTCGATACCTATTGCTGGGACTGACATGATATGTTCGTCTCCATAAAGCAATCTACTATACGCTACATTAGCTATAGCAGTCGGTTGTTTTTGTTGAGCTTTCACACCTTCTAGCTGTTGGTTTTTCACTCGATCAAAATCTTCCTGAGTGAATTTAGGATGCATTAGCATTTCCTCCATTATCTTAATCGTGGCAGGCAGATTCTTTTTCAATGATCGAACTGATACATTGGTAGAAGTATTGCCTCCAGAAATGCTGACACTACTACCCAGCTTTCGGAGTTCTTCAGCGATTGCTTCTGCTGAATAGTTCTCAGTGGATTCATTCATCATAGAAGCAGTCATAGATGCCAATCCTGATTTGGTTGGATCAATTGCGTCCATGCGATGTCCTCCATTGATTGTGAGTTGTATCGCTACCGTTGGGATTTCATCAGATTTTGTTCCAATCACTTTAATTCCATTAGCCATTGTTTCTTTCCAGAATTCTGGAATACTGACTAAAGGACTTTGGCCTGGAGTTGGCTTCACACTTCTATCAAAGTTGTCTTTGGCTTTGTTATAAGTAAGACCCGAATAGTCTGTTGTAGGGAATGGGTTATCTCCAGACGTCACCGGAGTATAGTTGTTTGGCTGAGCGGGCACTCCCTCTTCACTGGCCAAAATACTCAATAATACTGCCTTTTGGCCTTTGATATACTTATTGTATACTCTTACAACATCTTCTTTTGTTACTGACAAATAGCGGTCAAGTTCTGTTTGTATATAATTTGGATTTCCTTGGAACGTTTCATAAGCCGCCAATTGAGACACTTTTCCACTCACAGTGGCTAGACTATTTATAGTGTTTGACTCATATGATGCTTTGAATTTTTCTATATCTGCATCTTGAACACCTTTATTTTCAAATGCCACAAGAGCCTCACGCATTTCTTTTTCAAAGTCTGAGAGCGATTTGCCTGGAAATGGCAACACAAACATTGTAAATTCTCCAGAATGCTCAGTTGCAGAGTTGAAAACACTGGCATCAATTGCCTTTTGAGTTTTTACAAATGTTTGATAGAAATACGATGATTTTCCTGTTCCAATAATTTCGGCAAGGCAATCAAGTGCTGGCTCATCGACATGGTATCTTGAGACAGTTGGGAATGTAAAAAGCAATGCTGGAAATCGGATGTTTTTATCTACATAAGAGACGTATCGATCTTCTGAAAGCTTAACTGGCCCAAGCTGCATTTTTGTAACATCAGGTCCTTTAGGAATTGATCCAAAGTATTTTTCAACCATGGAAATGACTTCTTTGGGATTGACATCTCCTCCTATCGTAAGAGTAGCATTATTGGGTCCGTACCATCTCAGAAAGAATTTCTTCAGGTCGTTCACATCTACTCGATCAAGATCTTCTAGCATTCCAATAGTCAGCCAAGAGTATGGATGTCCATAAGGGTAAAGAGCGGCAGCATTCAATTCACTCCATCGACCATAAGGTCTATTGTCATAATTTTGACCCTTTTCATTTTTTACAGTAGCTCGTTGTACTTCAAATTTCTTTTGTGTGACCGCATCTAGCAAAAAGCCCATTCTGTCAGACTCAAGCCACAGCATAGTTTCCAATTGATTAGAAGGAACGGTTTCGTAATAATTCGTACGATCTTTATTGGTAGTTCCATTGAGCGTACCCCCTGATTCTGTTACGAATTTGAAATGTTCTTCATCACCCACATTATCCGACCCTTGAAACATCATGTGCTCAAAGAAGTGAGCAAAACCTGATTTTTTCAATTCCTCTCTTGCAGAACCTACGTGATAAGTAATATCCACATGTACTACTGGATCAGAATGATCTTCATGAATAATCAATTTCAACCCGTTATCAAGCACATATTTCTGATAAGGAATGACGATTTCTCCATCTTTTTTGGATACTTTCTCAACTAGTTTGGTTTGTGCATAGTTCATAGATGTCACAAATGAAGCAACTATTATTAATAGATAGTGTTTTTTTATTGTATTCATATTTTTCATTGTTATTTCGACAATAAATATAATATCTCTTATTCTATTTACAATACAATACACTTTATAAAATAATAACCCAAGAGAAGTTACTGAGCTTATTCTATCAATAATCGGTT
>Ga0316189_10007807_pt1 | contig 10091 bp, 12 predicted proteins | sample LowCovwburrow_MG_FD_204930 | JGI IMG/M metagenome (GOLD analysis project Ga0316189, IMG submission 204930) | Coastal sediment microbial communities from Maine, United States - Lowes Cove worm burrow | ecosystem: Environmental > Aquatic > Marine > Coastal > Sediment | place: USA: Maine... | reverse complement strand
CACCAGGAACGGCAGGATAATGAAAGCGAGCAACAGCGAGGCCACGGCAAAAACGATGAAATAGACTTCGAGCCGCGACAGGGTTTCCGGATCCATGGTACCGGCGGTCACAGCTCCGATTGCGAAAACGCCGTAAGGCGTAAGCTCGATCACGAATCCGGTGATGCGCACGATCGCCTTGTTCCAGGTGCGTAACGGCGCGATCAGCTTTTCCTTGTCTTCAAGACCGATCAGCCCGACGCCGATCAGGCAACTGAACAGCACAACAGCGGGCACTATGTTCCTGGACAGCGAGTCGAAAGGATTCGAGGTGAAATATATTTCGGTGAGTGAAATAGCCTGGCGCGGTTCCACCAGTGAATGGCTGAAAAACGAGGCGCTGTTGAAAACCGGAAAAGTAAGCGGCATCAGCACCAGCACCAGCACGGTCAGCGCCCAGACCACCAACAGCATCAGGCCGCCGCGCAATGCCAGTCGTTTCGCCTCGGTTGCGTCCAGTTGCCCGAAGCCGACGACCAGCGAAGTGATCAGGTATGGCAGAACCGTCATTTGCATCAGGCGGATGTAGATATCAGCAGCCGGCTGCAGGACCGCGGCCGGTTCGCCGACAAAAAGACCGGTGAAGATTCCGAGACCCAGGCCGATCAGAATCCGGGCCGAAAGACTGAGTCCGGACCAGCTTGTGGCCAGTTTACGCAGTACTGATTGGGATTGGGCGGCAGTCGATGTCATGGCGTACTTCTCAGGGCAGAACGGGGAATATACATGCTTTTTTGACGCCGTTCACGCTGAGGTATTTATATGTAATAGAATCGGACCTCAGATCAAAACAGAGGAAAAACTCCATGTGCCGCGTCATCACCTGGATTTTTGCGTTGCTGTATGCTTTTGCCGTGGCCCTGCTCCTGATCGGAACCTTCGGCTTGTTTGGCAACGAACGGGACCCCTTGTCCGGCGTATTCCTGATACCCCTTGGCTTGCCCTGGAACCTGTTGGTCGAACTGGCGCCGGAAGCGCTATGGCCCTGGCTGGCGGCACTGGCCCCGGCGGTCAACCTGGTTTTGCTGTGGGTTCTTTGCCGTTATTTGCGATCCGGGCGCGCCCCGGCACCATGAGTTCAACGGTCCCAGATTGCAGTTTATTGCCCGGGTACAGATCCGAGAATTATAAAACCGGACCTGTTCGGGATTCTCTCAGGAGGCCGGGTTAGACCAATTCTGCGTACGATGTGGTGTGGTAGCGGAGGAATTCCATTCGCTCTGACCAGTAATCTTCCGGTAATCCGCATTTGGATTTGAGCTGCGCCAGGAAATGACGCGGTTCCGGCAGGGATTCCCAGACTTTAGGTAGAAAAGTCGCGCGGCGCCAGTCCTCAATAATGACGAGCCCGTCCGTGCCAGGCATCAATTGCTCCAGCAAGTCCGTTTCATTGGTCACGACCATCGATTCCAGCGGTGACAGCACGGAGATTTCCAGCCTGATGTCCTCGAACTCGTGCTGGCCCACAGGGTCGAATCGCGAGTCCCGATAGGCCGCCTGGAACGCCGAGCGCGCTGCATCCACCGCCAGTGGAAGCGAGGCTTCGAGGGTACCGCAGCAGCCCCGCAACTTGCCTTTGGAACGCAATGTCGTGAACGTTGCACGCAATTCCGTCAGCGCCCGGGGTAACTTGTCGCAATCGATCGGTAAGGGTTTTTCGTGGATCAGGCCATATTCGATCGAACCACGTGCGAGACGCAAGAGTTGAATACCCGGCAGATCCTGTCGCTCAGGCGAGTACATATGCGCCGTACCCGACGACCCGTTGTTTGTCACCCGCCGTGTCGCCAGAATTCCTGAGATCCAGGGTGCGCACGTGCATACCGTGCGCCTTTGCAGTGAGCAAAAGACCATTCAGCGCATATGCACCACACGCCTCTTCTCCCTGCAGCGTCGTGTCCCTGGCCTCGATCCGCGCGGTCGTGTTCGCGTCGATTCCCCGCGCCTCATCGTAGGAGTGGAAGTGAGACAGATCCGAACTGACGACAATTATCGTCTCATCACCACCCCACAGCGCCTCGAGTACGGTTTTGACCTCGTTCGCAGGACACACGCCAACGACGACTGGAACCAGCCGGAAGTCGTCGAGCACCGTCTGCAGAAACGGCAGGTGAACCTCCAGGCTGTGCTCCTCGGCGTGCGCTGCGTCAGAAATCCTGGTGCCGGGCAGCGCAAGCGCTGTCGTGACTCCGTCTGCATCAACGGGTACATCTCCGAGCGGCGTCGTGAACGCGTCGACCGACGGCAGCGCCATACCCTGCAGGTAGACGCGATGCGCCGGACCGAGCAGTACGACCCTGCGAATGCGCTCCCGGCGGCCCTCGAGCAAGCGATAAGCGTGGGCGGCTGTCAGGCCCGAATACCGGTAGCCGGCATGGGGCGCGATAATTGCTTTCGCACCATCGCCACCTGCCGGTACAGCGGCGAGCAACTCCGCTAGCGTGCGTTCGAGCGTCGTTGTCTCAGCCGGGTAAAACATCCCGGCAACCGCTGCGGGGCGGGCCTTCATCGACGTGCGAAATCCAGCTTTGTCATACTTGTTTACTGGGGGCCAAACACCATATCTCAAGTATGCAAGAGACCATTGTCGGCACCAGGTACTGGCACCGCGAGACCGACGGGCGCCTGCAATGCGACGTCTGCCCGCGCCACTGCCGGCTGCGCGAAGGCCAGCGCGGCCTGTGCTACGTGCGCCAACGCCTCGACGATGAGATTCGGCTCGTAACATACGGGCGATCATCGGGCTTCTGTGTCGACCCGATCGAGAAAAAACCGCTCAATCACTTCTATCCGGGCAGCAGCGTACTGTCGTTCGGCACGGCCGGCTGTAACCTGGCCTGCAAATTCTGCCAGAACTGGGACATGAGCAAATCCCGCGAAATGGACACACTGGCCGACAGCGCCAGCCCCCGGCGTCTGGCCGAGGCGGCCGTTGAGCTCGGTTGTCGCAGCATCGCCTACACCTACAACGATCCGGTTATTTTTCTTGAATACGCGGTCGACATTGCGGCCGCCTGTCGCGAGCAGGGCATCAAGTCGGTCGCCGTCACGGCCGGTTACATCGATCCGGAACCCCGCGCCGAGTTTTTCCGTGCGATGGACGCGGCCAATGTCGATCTGAAGGCGTTCACTGACAGTTTCTATCACAAGATCTGCGGCGGCCATCTCGCGCCGGTCCTGGAAACGCTGGAATATATTCGAAACGAGACGGACACCTGGCTCGAGACGACAACACTGCTGATCCCGGGCCAGAATGATTCGGATGCCGAGCTCGACCAGATGACGCAGTGGGTTGTCGAGCACCTGGGACCGGATGTGCCGATGCATTTTTCCGCTTTTCATCCGGACTGGAAGATGCTCGACACTCCGAGCACGCCGGCGAGCACACTGCGCCGCGCCCGTCGAATCGCAATGGACAACGGCGTGCATTTTGCCTATACGGGCAACGTTCATGACAGCGACGGCAGCAGCACCTATTGTCCGGGCTGCAAGGAACTCGTTATCGAGCGGGACTGGTACGCACTGGGTGAGTGGCACCTCGACGCGAATGGAGCCTGCGAGCATTGCGGCACCAGAATCCCCGGGCATTTTGACTCAGCTCCGGGCCACTTTGGCGCAAAGCAGATGCGAGTACGCCTCGCTGATTAAAGCAGTGTTCGGGCAAGCCTGATGAAATTATCCCGCGCTTGAAGCCTTAATGTCGCTGATGAGCGCAAGTGCTTGCCACTCCTGCACCGGAAAACGGACGCCGTTGTCTTCCTCGCCCCATTTCTTCATCAGCGCTTTTGACAGTTCGTCGTTGAAATCAAAAATTCCGATGCCGTGCATCGCCCACTCACCGAACAGCCGCGACTCCACGCCGGTGACGCTTTGTCCTGGTTATGCGCCTCGCTCGATTCAATGATCTGGTTGATCAGGTTCCAGTCCACCGTCCCAGTACATCTGTTTTTATAGATCAATCGATACATGAGGCGGAGTATAGAAAACGGCTATAGCTCTACTGTGGAGTTTAAAATAATCAGGCAGGGCCAAAAACAAATGGTGGGCCGTGTAGGATTCGAACCTACGACCATCGGATTAAAAGTCCGGTGCTCTACCAACTGAGCTAACGGCCCCATAGAGGAGGCGGAATTGTAGGGGAAATTGCCTTGAGGCTCAAGGATTTTGGCGATATTTCGTCGGGTCGGGCACCCCGGCTGCCTGAAACCCTTCTTTCCGGATACGGCAGGAGTCACATACACCACAGGCCCGCCCTTCCCCATCCGCCTGGTAGCAGGAAACCGTCAGGGCGTAGTCCACACCCAGTTCAACGCCCTTCCTGATGATCTGTGCCTTGGTCAGGTCGATCAACGGTGTGTGGATAGTCATCTCTCCACCTTCCACTCCCGCTTTTGTCGCCAGGCGGGCCATCCGCTGGTAGGCCTCGATGAACTCGGGCCGGCAATCCGGGTAGCCGGAATAATCGACGGCATTTACGCCGATGAAGATTTCGTTCGCTTCCAGTACTTCGGCCCAGGCCAGCGCCAGTGACAGCATGATGGTGTTGCGGGCGGGCACGTAGGTGACAGGAATGCCGCTGGTTTCGGTCTCGGGGACATCGATGTCGTCGGTCAGGGCCGATCCACCGATCGCACGTAAGTCCAGTGGCAGAACCTTGAGTGGCACGCCAGCCGCATCGGTCACGCGCTTCGCGGCATCCAGTTCCGATCGGTGGCGCTGGCCGTAGTCGACCGACAGCGCGTAGCAATCAAATCCTCTTTCCTGTGCGATGGCAAGCGCAGTCACCGAATCCAGTCCTCCGGATACCAGTACCACTGCTTTTTTCTGTCCGGTCATCTCATTTTCCAGCATCTATTTTCCTGGTACGTCGCCCCACAACAGTTTGTGCAGCTGAAGCTGATACCGCACCGGCAACCGGTCATGCAGTATCCACTCAGCCAGCTCTTTCGGATCCACCTGCCCCCAGGCCGGTGAAAAAAGGACTTCGCAATACGAATCCAGTTTGCGCTCGCGGAGCTGCGCGCTGGCCCACTCGTAATCCTTGCGTGAACAAATCACAAACTTCAGCTGGTCGTTCGGGGTGAGTTGATCCAGGTTCGTCCAGAGGTTTTTGTCTTCTTCGCCCGAGTCGGGGGTTTTCAGATCCATTACCCGGCTGACCCTCCGGTCTGCCAGGCTGATATCGATAGCACCGCTGGTTTCCAGTGAAACCCTGAAGCCTTCGTCACACAGCAGTACCAGCAGTTCGGCACAGCGTTTCTGGGCCAGCGGTTCGCCGCCGGTTACGCAAACATATGGGGTGTCATGGCGCTGGATTTCAGCCAGGATGTCATCAAAGTGCATCCATTCGCCGCCGTAGAATGCGTATTCGCTGTCGCAATATACACAGCGCAGCGGGCAGCCCGTCAGCCTCACGAATACGGTGGGCAGCCCGGCCTGCAGCGCCTCACCCTGGAGGGAATGGAAAATCTCGGTGATTTTCAGCATGCCCTCGCGGGATTCAGATACCAAGGTGAAGCCTCAAAGCAGGTTGATGCTAGTAGTGTCCTTCCATGCGCATACTGCGCAGGCGGTTTTCGGCCAGGCGCGACAGCGTGGTGTCCGGATAGTCTTCCTGCACCTGGGTCAATGCCGCGCGGGCGCTGTCCCATTGCTCCAGCTCGTAATGGGTATATCCGATCTTGAGCAGTGCGTCAGGCGCCTTTGGACTCTCCGGATACTGGCTGATCAGACTCTGGAACGAAGCCAGTGCGATGTCGTAATTTCGCGTAACGTAGTAGGACTCGCCCAGCCAGTACTGCGCATTGTCAGCATATTCACTGTTGGGGTACTGGTCCAGGAAAGACTGGAAATCTTCCGCGGCGTCTGCGTAGCGCAATTCTTTCAGTGCCTGGAATGCCTGGTCGTAAGCGGCTTTTTCATCCAGCGCTGATACCGGCGCTGACTGGCTCTGGGCCATCGGCTGGCCGATCGGATTGACCTGCGATTGCGACTCCATTGGCGCGCGTATCTCCGGCCCATCCTCTGCAGGTGAAACCGCCGGACCCTGCCGGGTGGTAACTATTGGCCCCGCGCCCGCCACGGGCTGCGCGTTGCGCATTTCGGAAAGACGCTGGTCGAGATCAAGGTACTGGTCGCGTTGCCGCCGTTTCAGATTTTCCAGTTCCGTGCTTTGTTCTTCCAACTGGCCGCGAAGCATGCGGACTTCGTCCTGCAACTCCTGCACCTGGATGACCAGGTTGGCCATCGGGGAGGAACCGGCTTCCTGGGCCATGAGGGGACCGGAAACCGGAGCGGATACGATGGTGGCCAGCACAAAGCTGGCCACCAGGGTTTTATAGCTAATACGGTAATCCATGATCATTTGGCCGTGTAAACGATCTCCACGCGACGGTTCATTGACCAGCATTCTTCGTCACTCACGCGGCAGGTCGGACGTTCTTCACCGTAGCTCACAACCGTAAGCTGGCTGCCCCGGGCACCCTGGGCCGACATCAGGCCGGATACCGAGTTGCCGCGGCGTTCGCCAAGACCCAGGTTGTACTCACGCGTTCCACGCTCGTCTGCATGGCCTTCAAACGTCACACGGGCGCTGGAATGGGCTGCAGCGTATGCTGCATGAGCCGATACGATGCCGCGGAACTCCGAGCGTACGGTTGACTTGTCAAAATCGAAATAAATCACTCGCTTTGAAAGCAGGCTTTCCGGATTGTCAAAATTACGCGAATCCGTGTAATCACGCGGATCGGCCGCACCGGACGTATCGACTGCCGGCTTGGTCGGCGGTTCGGGCGTTGTCTCTGGCGCCGTATCGGTTTTCGGGGTCGACTGGCACGCAGCCAGGGCCAGGGTAATCATCAGTGCGAGAGTCAATCGCCATGCGCTTTTCATCATTTCCTCCAGGTTATTATCTTTGAGTCGTCTTCTACGACTTCTCTCCTAATTTATCCGGACATTCTACCTGATAACGGGTGACCATGCGGGTTCCCGCACATCTCCTTCACTCAGAATCAGCCTCTGCCTGACGTTACCATCGGCCGATACCGCAGACAATACACCCCGGCTGCCTTCCCGGGTTGCATAAAGAATCATGCTTCCATTGGGCGCAAAGCTGGGGGACTCGTCGAGTGTACCGGGTGTCAGAATGGTAAATCGCTCGGTTTCTATGTCCCAGATGGCTATACGATACTCGTTTCCTCTGCCCTGTGCTACAGCTATTCTGCGGCCATTTGGCGAAATACTGGCACGGGCGTTGTAATCACCTTCAAGGGTCACTCTCGACGGCGATCCGCCGCCTGGAGGGACCCGGTAAATCTGCGGCCTGCCACCCCGGTCAGAGGTGAAATAGATGTAGCGGCCGTCGGGTGACCACACCGGTTCTGTATCGATGGACCAGTGCTGGGTGATCTGCTGAAGCCGGCCGGTGGCCATGTCCCGCACGTAAATCTCGGGGTTGCCTGACTTGGACAGCGTCAGGGCCATCTTTTTGCCGTCCGGCGAGAATGAGGGTGCGCCGTTGATGCCCCTTCCGCCGGAAATCAGTTCGCGCGCGCCAGTGGAAACGTTCTGCATGTAAATCGCGGAATTTCCCTGTTCGAACGAGACATAGGCCAGGTGACGTCCGTCGGGCGACCAGGCGGGCGATAACAGCGGTTCGGGCGATCCCACAATGGACTGTGGCGCAAAGCCATCGGCATCGGCGACAACCAGTTCATAACGCTGATCATTGCCCAGGCCGGTGGACGTGATGTAGGCGATACGGGTGGAAAATGCGCCCGGTACTCCGGTCAGCGCTTCGTAAATCGAATCGGCTACCCGGTGCGCGCCGAACCGAAGGTCACCGGGGCCCACCGCGGTGATGCGCGACAGCAGCATTTCCTGGGTATGCACGTCGAACAACTGGTAAACCAGTTCATACCCCTGGCCGTCAGCCGGAGTACGTACTTTACCGATCACGATGTAGTCCACTTTCAACAGGCGCCAGTTACCGAAGCGAACGGCTTCCTCCTCCGTCGGCCGTTCCGCCATGTCGGCTACGTCCATGGGGTCAAAAAGCCCGGACCGGTACAAGTCCCCGGAAACGATTTGATCAACGCTGGTCGCAGGCGGCTGGGTGTCGTCCTGCCAGTCGAAAGGCACAATGGCAATCGGCAGGGCGCTGGCATTTCCGCTGATGATTTCGATTTCCAGCTGTGCCTGGGCCGTCTGCAAAGCCATCAGGCCTATGAATAATATGAGTAGTTTTTTCACGTTGTCAGTCACCGTCATAAATGAAGATAAAATCGATTTCTCTCTCAAACACCTTTTCAAATCCGCGGTAAGGAAGCGCCCCGCCTCTTTCGACTGCCGCGATTATCGATCTTCGCGTCGCCTGGTCTCCGTTGCAGGTTCCTGCAATCGCGGCGGAAATCACTTCCCCGCCCGGAATCTGCACGATCTTAACAGTACAGCGCAGACCTGCCTGCGCGGTTGGCGGCCTCAGCCAGTTCTGCGTCACGAACGACTGGATGGCCGCCTGGTATTTATCGCTTTCCGTGGCCAGCTGGCCTGCGCGGAACTCCCTGGCTTGCTGGTCGGCCTGGCGCTGAGCGGCGGCCTCGCGCTGCAGCTGCTGCTGTTCCAGCAACTCCTGTTCCTTGCGAGCATCGATTTGCTTCAGCCGTTCAGCTTCCAGTTTCGTCTGGCGCTCGGCGGCCTCGCGCTCCTTCCGTATTTGCTCCAGCTCGCGCTGCTGTTTATCGCGCTGTTCCTTCTGCTTGCGTTCCTGGTCCATTCGAAGCTTTTGCAAACGGTCCTGGGCTTCGCGTTTTTTCTGCGCCTCCAGTTCCCGCTTGCGCTTGTCCGCAGCTTCCTGGTCGCGCTTTTTCTGTTGTTCCAGTTCCCTGTCGCGCTGCTGACGCCGCTCTTCCCGTTCCTGGGCCTGCCTGGCTTCCTCGCGCGCCTGCTTGATCTTGCTGGTGTCGACCATCACCGCTTCGATGGTCAACCCGACCGGCTTGGGCGTGCGGAAAGGCTCCCAGCTCATGGTTCCCAAAACCACCAGCGCAGCCATCAGTACATGCACCCCGATGGCGAGCGTGAACACACGCAGCCGGGCATTGAACTCTTCCCAGAATGACACGGCCTACTCCGCCGCTCCCTCCGGCCCGAGCCCTAACTCCATCGGATCGCTCATCAGGCCCACCTTCGTGACCCCGGCCTTTTGCAACAGTACCATGGCGTTGTAGACCTGGCCGTAGTTGGCCCGTTCATCACCGCCCACCAGCACCTGGATTTCCGGATTCCTGCTGACGATGGCGGAGACCATGGTGACCAGGGATTCGGGATCGATAAGGCCGCTGCTGGTGCCGTCCAGATCGCCCCCGGCGTTCAGGTACAGATCACCGTTCTGCAGCACGGTGATCACCAGCGGTTCGTCGTTTTCCTGCGTATCCATCGGTTCGGCATCGGCCTTGGGCAGCTCCACTTCCACGCCCAGGTTCAGCAGCGGCGCGGTGATCATGAAAATCACCAACAGCACCAGCATCACGTCGATATAAGGCACGACATTGATTTCTGCCATCGGGCGGCGGCGTCCCCTGACGGTCTCCATCGCTACTTACTCCTCTTTCAACAGGTGTGCCTGCCGTTGCAGGATGCTGGAGAACTCCTCTTTGAAGTTGTCGTAACGGACCTCCAGCCTTTCTACCTGGTTCGAGAACCGGTTGTAGGCGATAACGGCCGGGATGGCTGCGAACAGGCCCATCGCCGTGGCGATCAATGCTTCCGAGATACCCGGCGCCACCATTGCTATGGTGGCCTGGTTTACGTTCGCCAACTGGTGAAAAGACGTCATGATGCCCCAGACGGTTCCAAACAGGCCCACGTACGGACTGGTCGAACCCACCGTGGCCAGGAAATTCAAGTGATTCTCCAGTTCCTCGGTCTCGCGGGTCAAAGCGATGCGCATTGAGCGTTGCGCGCCCTCCACCATCGCATTGGGCCCCATCCGGCTCTGCTGTCTCATGCGCAGGAATTCGGAAAAACCGGAATCGAAAATTCGTTCCATGCCC
>Ga0316189_10007806_pt1 | contig 10091 bp, 10 predicted proteins | sample LowCovwburrow_MG_FD_204930 | JGI IMG/M metagenome (GOLD analysis project Ga0316189, IMG submission 204930) | Coastal sediment microbial communities from Maine, United States - Lowes Cove worm burrow | ecosystem: Environmental > Aquatic > Marine > Coastal > Sediment | place: USA: Maine... | reverse complement strand
CGCGTCACCTGTGTAAGAGACCGCCTCGGCGACGGTGACGGTGCCGTCCTTGTTCTTGTCGCCCCATCCCCGCATCGCGCCGAGCAGCAGGTACGAAAACGCTGGGCGATTGAGTCCTGGCAACGATCCCGCGTACTCGTCCTTGCGCGACGCCGACAACATGATCGCCCGCGAGCCGGCCTTGAGGTCGACGAAGACGAGGTCTTGGAGACCCGTCTCGAGCACGCGCTCGCCGGTCGAAGTCTTGCCGTTGAAGCACGCGTCGAGGACAAGGATCGGTGTGACGCCTGGCTTGCTCTCGAGGATCGCGAGGAGCTCGCTCTGCAGCACACTCCGTTGCGCCACGCTGTCGGGGGTCGACCGGGTGTCGGCCCCGATCAAGTAGGCGTCGTTGCCCGTCTTCTTGGGGGCGCCGTGGCCGATGAAGACGAACCAGACGCGCCCGCCGGGAGACGCACGATCGACCGCGGCGCGAGCGTCTTTGAGGATCTCTTCTTTGGTCGCCTCGAAGTTCCACAACAAACGAGCGCTTGTCTCTGGCACTCCCTGCGTCTTGGTCAGGAACTTCACCCAGTCGGCGGCGTTGGCCTGAGCGCCAGGGATGTCATCGACGTTTTGGTAGTCTTCGATGGCCACGACCAGCGCCGAGTCGCGCAAGGCGGGGTCGGCCACCACGGGCGGCTGCTCGGTGAGGCTCGGCCAGTCGGTGGTGTCGACCTGGTTGAGGTCGAAGTCTCCGCCCTTGCGTTTGCACGCTGGTGCGGTGAGCAAGGTGGTGACAGCAAGTGCGGTGACAAACCGTTTCATCGGGGCCTCGTCGGGGGCAGGATAGCCAATCGAGGGGCAGCGCGACAGGCCGAGCGACCGCGCGCGAAGGCGAGCATCCGGAAGAAGGCAGCCGTCGACACTAACGAGCGGAACGGCCTGCTCGGGATGCACACCCACCGCTACGACAGCGGGTCGGGGATGGTCGACGGCCACTCAGTGGCATCTGCACCACGCCACACATCTGCCGACGGATCGCATACGCTGGGTCGACGCCGATACGCCCCTCGAGGTCGACGCCGGTGACGAAATTTGGCTGAACTGTTACGGCAGCGGCACTACCACCACCCACGGAATCTCGAACGTCTCCGGCGCGGGCCATGTCGGCGACTGGGCTCTGGCTCGTATCCAGCGCAACGTAATAGAGACTTATCGGCGTTTGACGCACGCCAGATTCTGAGCTTCAGCAGCCCGGTCTCTCCAAACTAAGCCGCCCGCTGGTCACCGGTGCGCTCTGTACGTTGGTTCTTGGACGGATACGCCGAGCGCTTGCTAGCGGCACCCGGCGAGGCGAGCTTTCCCGAGTCGCTGTTTCGCGGGCTCCACATGCCGACGCACACAGCCCCGTCCACCGAGGCCGTGCAGCAGGTGCGCGCGGGTCTCTTCCTCCTTCTGGACGGAGTTCGTGCTTAGGAGTCGTGCCGATGGCTGAGCCCCACAAGCACAGAACCATGACGCGCTTGGGTGCAATCGGACTCCTGAACGTGGCGTTTGGTGCGATGGTGTCGTTGGGGAGCCTCAGCGAACTTGCGGCGTGGCTGGCGTCTTCCTGGGTGCCGGAGCTTCAGCGGGTGCTTCACGCGCTGCACGACGAGGCCGGAATCACGGCTTGGGTCGTAGCGCAGAACGCTGCACTCTTCCCGCTCGCGGTGATCTTCATCGTTAGCGGGGTTCGCCTCTGGCGACATGGGCTCTCCGCCGCTCCACACACGCGACGAGCAGCTGTGGCGTTCATTGGCATTTCTCTCGTCAATCAACTCGTATTGAGCCTGACTCTGTACCCGCGGCTGCTGTCCGGAGTGTCGGCCGCCCCTGATCCTCTGCCCCACTTCTGGCTGATCAGCATGGTGTCGGCGGGCGTGGGTCTCATGTTTGTGCCCGTGCTGACGCTGTGGCTGTTGCGCACGGGTCGAGGAACTCGCCGAGCCTCCTGAGGGCCCGCTGAGAAGGTGGCCCGGGAGTGGGATCGATGCTCCGGGCACGTGAGCGGATGCGTGCTCAAGCGGTTTGGACTCCCCGCCGAGCGTGGCGTCGCGGGGTGGGTCCCTGTACCTTCTATGCGTGCTCAAGTCCCCTCTGTTGGTTTCACGCGCGGGAGTCACACTGCTCGCTCTGCTCTCGTCGCTCACGACCGGTTGTTTGACCAACGTCGATGCGTTCGCCAAAAAGATCGCGAAGTTTGACTGCATCAACTTTGAGGAGTGCGAAGGCGCGCAGTTCTCGGTGGTGTTCTCCAGCCAATCCGACTGCCGCGACGAAACCACCGACGACTATGAGGAGATCTTCGACGAGCTTGAGGAGTGTGACTACAATCCAAAGGAGGCTCGCAAGTGCATCAGGACGCTGCGGAAGAACAAGAAGGAGTGCAGCGACAGGGCGTATAACGACATCGAGGATGACTGCGAAGATGTGTTCGACTGCAGCATTGACGTGCCTCCTCCTCCTCCTCCTTCTTCTCCGGGGCTCGAGTTGGACGACGATGTTCCGATGCCTGAGCTGACCGCCGCGGAGTCCATGCTGGACGACGCTGAGTATCCCGTCTCTCGACCGGTCTTTGAGAGCGCCTTTCGCTAGAGCGCAAGGCCCCAGAGCGGCGGCAACGGCCGGGCCCAGGAAAATCCGCGTGCCGCGTCCTCGGCGTGGCGGTCTGCCAGGAAAGCGGCGGTGCGTGGGGCTCGGTCAACCCCTGTGACGACGGCCTCGTCTGTCGGGACGGTGCTTGCATGATCCCCGACGAGCCAACGAGCGGCACGTCGAGCACCACGGCCAGCGATCCTCCCACAGGGTCGACCTCCGCAATCGAATCGTCCAGCACGGGCGCCCCCACGAGCCGCGGGCCCGAAACCAGCGGGGGCGATGACGTTGCGCGACCGGACCATGCGGCTGTCGACGCCTGCCGCTTTCCAGCAGCTGTTGGGCGCGCGGCAGCGCGGGCTGAGTTCCAGGCCGAAGCCCGGAGCGCGAAGATCCGCTCGAGCGCCAACGCCGAGGACATCCCAGGATTCGACGGTGCGGGGCTCCCGGCGCGAGCAGGAGCCACAGAGCACGAGTGCGCTCCCAGGAACGAGGGACCGCAACTCGAACGTGCCCCCCGCCACCGACCCTCGCGCTACTCGCCGACCAGCGGGCCAACGAGGGCTGGTTCCTTGCCAGCGTAGCATTCGCTAGGGCGCGCGGAGCAGAGGCTAGCGTTACGGACGCGGACGACTGTGACGCGTTGGGCAAGACGATGGAGTCCGGCCTGGGCCTCACGCTCCAAACCACGCAGATGGCCGATGTCGCGGGGCTCCCTCGCTGTCGGATAGACGCCACCGTCAACGCCGAGCGTGACCGGGCCGTCACGTTCACGCTCATGGAATCACCGAGCGCAGTGTGGGGCGTGACCTGCAACTACGACTCTCGCGACGCCGATGCGAAGTCGACCTGCACGACCGTCCTGGAGAGTTGGAAGCACACACCGGCGTCGTAATCCGGCCGCACCGTCATCGACCACTGCTGCTGGCGCGCAACAAGGACTTCGTCCGTCGACACCTCGTTGGTCCAGTCGTCATTGGCGATTTACAGGCACACGTAGGCCTCGCTACAGATAGGACGCATGACCGTGCGATCCGAACGCTGCCGAGAGTACGCCGCGTCACCCACGCCTCCAGCGCAACGTAATTGAAGACTATCGGCGTTCGACGCACGCCAGATTCTGAGCTTCAGCAGCGCGTTCTATCCAAACTAAGCCGCTGCCGGTCACCGGCTCCGACCGCGCCCCCTCCATCGCCATGAGCCAGATCGCGAGCTAGCCGTCGGGGTCGACTGCACGCGAGGGCCAATCAGACCGTCAAACGACGGTGCCGAGTCCGGTCAGCCAATCCAGGACCGTCTCAAGCTCCTCATTGGAGAGCTCGCTCTCGGAGAAGCCGGGCATCGAGTAGCGATTGCGGCGCCGAATTAACTTGGCTGCATCGACCCGGGACAATCCCACCTCCTGCCAGCCGGGCCGATCCGGCCCTAGGTGGCACTTGCCGCACAGTCGCTGCACAACCTCCGGAGGGGGGTCCGCGGTGTTCGGCGTAGTGCACGTGGGTGCCGCGCTTGCGAGGGCGTCGTCGGTCTTCGCAGGCGCCTGTGGCCCGGGTTCTGAGTTGTGGGCGCATGCGGAGACAACAAGCAGCACGGGCACGAGCCGGCTGAGGGAGATGGAAGCGATTCGAAACATGTGGGCCTCGACAGCGCAACGCGCTCGCGTGTCGGGAGGTGCATATTTTCTTCCCGAGTGGGCTACTGCCCCGGCGCCGAGGAAGTCGCGCTGCTCGACAGCTGTGAGATGGGCACACCGTGTCCCACGCTCATCATCAAGGGAGGCCAGGGCGCCGTCGATCACGACATCGAGACCTGTGTGCTTGAGGGCCTGCGCGACGAGGTCACCGGCGTCTACGAGATCCTGATGCTCGATGGCTTCTCCGGCGGAACCACGCGCCTATATGTCCACGGGGGCGTTGTCGATCGGGTGACCCTCGGCACCACCGACGTCGTCGTCTGTCCCGAGCGCGCAGCCTGGCTCGCTGCCGAAACCTGCCAGCTCGCCCCGCCGGCCTTCTTCGCGGACTGCCTGGAGGCACCATTGCCTAAGCCGGAGTGCTCGCAGCAACTCGAAAACTGGGTCAGCGATTGCTTCTCGCCGCCCCAGGCGTGTCTCGACGGATTCGTTCTTCCGGTCGCGCGGGCCCACGGGTCGGTCCCACGCTCAGCGTGGCACTTTGCAGACCGAGTCGTCCCACTCGGTCGTCCCCTCCTCGTTGACGATGCACGGCTGCAGGATCGTTGCGTCCTCGGTGCAGGGTTGGGTCTCCCCTTCATCGCATACCGCGGGCTCGAGGCACCCGGTCCAGGCGGGAGCGTCGTTGTCGTCCAGGAGGCTGCCTTCGCACGTTGAGATGCTTCCGTCCTCGCAGTCCTGCTCGTCGCCAGGCTCGCACACAACACACTCGCTCCAGATTTCGTCCGTCGTGACCTTCTGATCGACCGCAACGCAGACCCTGAAGCTCTCCTCGTCGCACTGCTCGACTTGACCGGCATCGCACTCTTTGACGGTGCCGTGCGGATCGTTTGCCCCGTCGTCGTCGGCGCCGTCATTGCCGTCCGATCCACCGCCGTCCGATCCACCGCCGTCCGATCCACCGCCGTCCAATCCACCATCGTCCTCGGCGCCCGAATCCGGAGCGTCGTCCGCCTCCATCGAAGCGTTCTCGTTCGCCCCGCTGTCGCCGGCCACGATGTCATCGTCGTCGGGGGTCGTTTCCTGGCATCCGGCCGGAAAGGCCAACAAAATCACGCCAAGTCCAAGTCGGTGCAGCCGGTCCACAACAGATCATTGCCCCGACAACGGGGGATGGTTCCCGTGGCGGTCAAAAACTTCGGCGGCGCGCCAACGACCGCATCTCGCGCCTTCGATGCGTCGAGGCGCGAGCTACAGCTTCACCGGCCGGACGCGTGCCTCTTCGAGGAACTCGGTGAGCAGGTCCTCCACCGAGTCACCCACCAATCGATAGCTAGGAGACAAAGACAACCACGCTACCGGCCATGGGTAAGCCCCGCACACGGCTTCGCCGCCATCACCGAGCTTGAAGGCGTTGGTAACCACTTCTACCCGATAGGGGTTGTGGTTGAGTACGAGTCCCAGTGCGTTGGGTGACTTGTGCCCCTTGAAGGTCGTCTCGTCGCCCCATGGGATCCCATCGGGAACCTCGTGTCCCCACGGGAACAGGAAGCCGCCACATGCAGCCTCGAGTTCGTCCTCGCTGGGCAGGCGCAGACCGTGCGGCGCGAGGGCGTCGTTGAGCGCTGCGCACAACGCCTCCAGGTCCATGAGATGCATACCGCACCATCGCAACGCCCGGCGGAGGCACCAGCGCGATGAGCTTGGCAATGAACTGCTCAGCGGACATCACAACCGAGCGACCGCGCCGCACGATGTCCAACCGCACGCGACCGTCCGGCAAGCGCTGAACGGCAACGGTCGCAAACGGCGGACGAAGCAGATACCGCGACAGCCGTTCAAGCTGTTTTCTGTCTCGGCCATCGACCGTCGTGGCCGCATGCAGATTCATGCCGAACGCATGGACGTTCAGCTTCGCCTCGCGCTGACGCGATGCGGCCTGCGGGCTGACCGTCGCAAGGCCGAGCTGAACGCAGGCTGCGATACCTGGCTCGACATCCTGCTCACCCGCGTCGATGTGCTCGGCGAGGTGGCGGTCGCTGGCAACTGCACGCAGCAGCCGCCGCCGAGTAAGACTCGGTCAACGGCGGCTCAGTGTTTGGCATTTGGAGTGTTGGCGAACAGTTCGTCGTCGAACATGTCTTGGCGTGGGCGTACGAAGACCCGAAACCGCTCCTCGAGGCCGCAGGTGGATACTGGCTCGCCATCAATGGTCGCGGGGGTGAACCGCCAGTCTCGGGCGGTGGCGAGGACGGGCCCGGGGAACGGCGACATGTGGCGACGTTCGACGGAAAGATTGCGGAGCGTTCCATCCTTGAGGACGCAGAAGCTCAGCGTCAGTGTGCGGCCGGTGAACCACGGGCCGGTCTCGGAATCGGGGGCAGGTCCGTCCAAGGACTGCAGCGCCTGGGGACGAGTGAGGACACCGGGTCCGGGGGCGGGGAGCGACTCCCCGAACGGCGCAATGAGGCTGTGCTTCTCGAGACGGGTGTAGCGCGTATCGAAGTACGTACCCAGGTCGAAGGCGATGTGGGGGTCGTACACCAGGAGCGCGGATGGGCATGTTCTGGTGGGGTGTCCGTCGACAACCGCGGGCTTGAACCGCCACATCTCGACAGACTCGACCGCCCTCGACTCGAGCTGCCGCGCTCCATGGACGGCCGCTACGGAATCCGTCTTCCTGGATTCAGCGATACAGAACTCGACCATGACGAACGCGATCGATTGAAAACGTAGGGGCCACGGGAATTCGTGCTCGATAGGTGTGTAGATCGGCGCCGCCGGGATTGCCGTCTTGGAGGGCACGACTGTCGTGTCGGGGAGGATGAACGCATCCGCCCGAGTCCAGCCCCGGTCGGAGCGCGGCGGTGTCAATTTCCGGCCCGGAGAACACCCCCCGATGGCCACCCCCAGCAGGAGGCAGAACGTCCACACACACCGCATCACCCCTCGAACGGCCCTCGACCCACCCGCTTACGGTGTCTCCGATCTTCAGGGTCATGTCGGCTCGTTGGGTTTTCCTGAACTCGTTTGCCGAGAGTACACCCCGCCGTCCACGCCTCCAGCGCAGCGTAAATAGAAGATTATCGGCGTTCGACGCACGCCAGATCTCAGCTTCAGCAGCCCGTTCTATCCAAACTAAGCCGCCCGCTTCAGCAGCCCGTTCTATCCAAACTAAGTCGCCCACCGGTCACCGGGCAGCGACCACAAAAGCAGGCAACCGCCCGCCGAGACGCAACGTCGCGACAGCAGCTCGACGCATCGGTCATGAGAGTAGTGCGGTCGTTGGATCGGGTCAAAACCGTCTGATGCGGACCCGCTCATTGGGTCGCGGAAGTAGGTCCGCATCCAACGGAATAGGCGCGGGTCGACGCGCGTCGGCCAGCGGATGCAGCACTTGGCGCAAAGAGCCGCAGCGTGGTTGGAGTACGAACCCATCATCGCGGTGATGATGGTCCTTGCGACCGTGGTTCTGTTCGTCGAGGCCTACCGGCTTGGCAAAGGCGCGAACCTCGAGGGACTGTGGCCCTGGGTCCGCAGCATCGTGGAGGCAGCGGCGGTTGCGGCGCTGTTCATGGGGTTGTTGTGGGGGTTTCGGGCAGTTCTCAACGACAATGCGCGTACGTTTTCCGCCACGCATGGTCGCGTGAGCGAGGCGAACCTCAACAGCGTGAAGACGATCTGGGGCGAGCCGCACATCCAGCGTGAGCTGAATGCCCGGTTGGTCGACAAGTCGGGTGCGGACAGCGAGTCGGACGATAGCGTCCTGGTGACCGACGATGCGATCACCGCCTTCACTGGCGTCATCGCGATGCAGATCAACGAGCGGCGCAAGGGCTCGGCGCTCTACAGCGGGTTTGAGGCCCAGCTCGACCTCGTGTACGAGATCCACAATCCGGCCGAGGTCGCCGCGACGGCGGACCTACACTTTCCCCTCATGGAGCAGCGGCTCCTGGAGGACCTCCACGTCGACGTCGACGGGCGTGCGGTCGAAGACCTCACGATAGGTTCCGGGGTCCGTTGGTCCGAGGACCTCGATCCGGGCGAGACGATTCGGGTGCGCGTCGCATACCGCACCCGTGGCGTCGAGATGCTGTACTACCAAGTTCCCCAAGCGAGGCACCTCCGCGATTTTGAGCTCACGGTCGACATCACGGGGATGCTCCCCAGCCAAGTGAACTACCCCGGCTCGTGCCTCACGCCGAGCGCGGTCGAGCCCCTGGGCGATGCGGGGACCCGCTTGCGATGGACGTTGGACCACGCGATCACCACGGCGGGGATGGGCGTCGCACTCCCCCACCCGATTCAGCCAGGAGCGGAGGTGGCCCTCGTCCTTTCACGAAGCCCTTACGGACTCATGCTCCTGGTGGTCGGCGTCAGCTTGACCCTGTTGGTGCGGCGCGACCGTCTCTCTTTTCTCGACTTGGCTCTGCTGGCGGCCGGCTACTGCGTACTCTTCCTGACGATGGCCGCCGTCAGCGACACCCCATTGGGGTTCTGGGGGTCGTTGGCCCTGGGCGCCTCACTCGCGACGGGCTTGTCGTCCTGGCTATTTCGGCGTCACGCGGCACGCCGTCCCATCGCGCTGCTCGTAGGCTTCTTCGCCCTGGTCTACCCACTGGCCGGGCTCCTCCCCGAGCACGAGCCAAGCATCGACGGTGGCGTCGCGGTGGGCTTGATCCTGTATCTGTTCGCGCTCGCGCTTGGGCAAGAGCGTGCCCGTGTAGCCACGCCAAGCCCCGACTCGGACGCGACGCTTCCCGGCTAGCTCGGGTGCTGACGGCGCCGTAGGATCGGGCTTGTTGCGGATCACGGGCTCGCCTTCGGGGCCGAGCGCGGACTAGACGCGCTCTAGTCGCACGGGCCGACCGACTCGACCTCGCCGATCGTGAACCCATCTTCATCGACCGACCCGACGAGCAGATACGTCGAGAAGGTGAGGTCGTTGTCCAAGTCTCCGAACGCTTGTGCCGTAAAGCGGCACGCACCGTACCCCGTGGATTCGTTGGCCGGGACGAAGTCGTAGTGGAAGTGGTGCGGCCCGATCATCCGAAAACCGAGCGCGACCCACATAGGACTCCTCAGCCAAAAGTCGGGGTCATAGCAGGGGGACGCGCCGCCGCCGGGTTCGCACTCCGGGCACTCGACGCTGGGCCAATCCTCACGGGACACGGCACAGCACGGTTGAGTTGCCTCCAAGTCGGAGCACGCGTGCGACAGCGGCGGAGTCGGAGCCACGTAGTACGGCATCATTGGCTCCTCGGTAGGACAGCTATGCAAGGCCGTTTGCCCGGCCGCGGCATGTTCCTCGTAGAAGTACGCCACTGCGCCCTCGGCGATCGCCTGGAGCGCTGCCAACACCTCCGCGTCGGCCACAGCGCAGTGTCGGTCGCCCGTTGTCTCCAAGCCCCTCGTCGGATCCATACCCCCGGTCGCCGATCCTCCCGTCGGGCCAACCGCCGGACCGCACCCGCACAACCAAGCCAACACGGCCGGGACTCCCCACGCCCTGGCCATCCGCTCGGATGTTGGTTCCGCCGGCTTCGGGATGGATTGCCGACGGATCATGCACGCATCATACCGCGACAGCCTCTGCCCTTCGACCGGTGCGTTCGGCCGACGAAGAGGCATCGATACAGCGACGTCCGTTTTGGGCCACATCCCGTCATCGATGTGGCAGCTGTCGCCACGGGCGTCGGCCCCGCATGGGACAGCGACGATGATGAATGGAGCGAGCCGTGGGCATGATCCGCTTGGCCGGACACTCCGAAAGCGGAGACAATGCCAAGCACAACGAGCGTGAAGAAGAAAAAGGGAACGAGACGTAGGTACACCGCGG
>Ga0316189_10007805_pt1 | contig 10092 bp, 13 predicted proteins | sample LowCovwburrow_MG_FD_204930 | JGI IMG/M metagenome (GOLD analysis project Ga0316189, IMG submission 204930) | Coastal sediment microbial communities from Maine, United States - Lowes Cove worm burrow | ecosystem: Environmental > Aquatic > Marine > Coastal > Sediment | place: USA: Maine... | reverse complement strand
GATTGTATTGATTGTATTGATCGCGGCGTCTGCATCGCTCGGGCCTTTCGCGGCGGTCGTGTCTTCCGCTCGCGCTATCGCCTTTCTCTCGTTCGTCGGCTGTGTGGGCGCATTTTCCGGGGGGGGCGTCGCAGAAGAGAGCCTGGTCGGCACCTTGAGTCGCCCGACGACTCGCTGGTGTGCTCGCGTCACGAAATCGGTGAGGAGAAGACCCGGATCCGTCTCCTGGAGCTCGGTGACGAGGTCTCTGAAGACCTTGACCGTTCGCCCTCGGTTGACGACGATGGTGGTCACTGTGAGGGGGTCCCCGCCTACCTCGGTCTGAAGGGTGAGCATCGTCCCTCCGAGACTCACGGTCGAGGTCTTTCCTGGGTAGACTCCAGGTCTTTTGGGGCGACTTGTCGACATCCGGGTCCTCTATGATTCTCTGTGATGTCGACCGACGAGGTCGTTCAGCCAGGCGGCGACACGTTCGGCCGCCTCAGCGCGAGAGGAGGGCGGGGTGAGGCCGTGGATCCGGATCTGGATCCTCCCGGTCCGTCGGACGAGGACGATCGTGTGCTCGCCGGCGACCTCAAAGAGGTCAACGCCGAGCGAGGGCCCGAGGTTCTGCGGCCGACTGTGCTCACGAAGGAGCGAGAGGGTCCCAGTGACGGCCTCGTCGGCGACCTCGCAGCGCCATAAGAGGTCACGGGCACAGCCATGCTCCCTGCGGAGGGGGCTGAGCAGGCTTGTGGGCTCCGTCATCGGCGTCTCCATTGCGGCCCCGGCATCGAGCTAGGGTCGAGAGACGACCACCTCGCAGCGATCGTGGCCGAGGGTGCGACAGCGCGTCTGCTCGACCTTCCAGTGCGCTCCGCCGCGGAAGAGCTGATTGTAGTAGTCCTGGGTCAGCGCGGGCCGAGCAGTCCACTTGACCCGCTCCGCCAGCTGCATGATCGCGAGCGCAGCCCCCTGGAGAAAGTAGCACGAGGGTCGCGAGGAGGTCCCATGCCGGGTGATGTAATAGGGGCACTCGTAGGTCGAGGGAGTGTCGATCACGAGGCGCTCTCCCGGCACGTACTCGCGGAGCGTCCACCGTCCGAAGTTGAGCGCCCGCGCGATCCCCAGGCAGGCGGCGACGATCTCTTCGGGGTCTTCCTTGAGATCGCCGATCGCCCCCTCCCATTCGGGCGACATGAGGATCCCACCGAAGGTGTTGAAGACGCAAACATGACCCGACTCGCGGAAGAGCGACTCCAGCACGTCGATCATCTTCGGGGCGGTCGAGAGGACCTGCGAGATCGTGTCATACGTGATCCGATTGTAGTACGACGCGAGGTGGAGGGTGATGTAGACGCCGAAGTTCTGGACGAGGCCGTGTTGGTCTCCGCGGACACCTGCGAGGAAGGAGCGCAGAGTCTCGGTGATCGCCCCGATCGTCGGCTCGTGGAGCCCTGGCTCAGGCTTGAGGTCCCCGAGAGCCGCGAGGGTGGCCTGGACTCCGACGTCGGGGCGGAGCTCCGCCTGCTCCCCGGGGGTCAGGGAAAACTCGCAACGCGGCGCCCGCATCGCGATGCATCGATCCTCATTGGCGAGGACCGACTCCCGGGGCAACCCCGCGGCGACCTCTGCAGCGGCAGCGGTATATCCGGCGGCGAAGGTGTCGGCCGGGTGGCGTCGCCGAACGCTCGCGCCGTACTTCTCGGACCACGCGCGGCCGTAGTGAAGGTGCTCCCCGATCGCCTTGCCGGAGCCTCCGCTCGCGCCGATGGAGAGGCGCCCGTGACCCATCGCCGCGAAGGTCGACTCGGCGATGGCCATCCGCTCGGCGGGCGTTTGAGCCCCGTTGGCCTGCATGAGCGAGTCGAGGAGCTGATAGCTCGCGTCGCGGGCCGCCGCGAAGCGCACCTGCGGCCCACGCTTTGGGCCGAGAGCATCATCGACCGTTTGGTCGAGGAAGAGGTTGAAGTGGTGGCAATGGTAGATGACCGGAGCGTCGCCGAGAAATGACAGCTCTTGCTCGGGCAGTCGACTCCACAGGTCGAGTAGATCCTTCATGGGCGGGGTACCTCGCGGGTTAGTAGGTCAATGAGTCCAGTCCGAGAATGCTCTTGACGGACTCTTCGATGTCGTCGGCCTGGGCCTCTGATAGGCTCTCAGGGCGGGTGAGTACGTCGAGCGAGATCCCCGTCTGGAGAGCGACCCGCATCCGAACTGCGTGAGGATCTGGGGCGTAGCGTTCGAGGAATTCGAGGAGTCGCTCAGCTCGGGGGCGCTCCTCGAGCTGAATGCTCGGGAGCGCGACCTTGAGGCGAGCGAGGAGTCTCTTCACATTGAGCCGGACCATGCCCATCGGGATCTCACGGTCGAAGATCATGCTCGCGACGAGGCCCCCCTCTAGCTCCCGGAGGACGACGAGGGTGTCCGCCGACTCGATCGTCACCTGCATGTCCGCGGCCCACGACTCGATCGACTTCAACCCTTCGCGGTTGGAGCGGACTAGATCGCCGAAATAGGCGGCGATATCCTCGGCGATCCAGTCGCTCGTCCCTCTGATCCAGGAGTCGAAGAGGAGACAGTCAGGCATCAGCGTGACGAACACGCCGCGGAGGCCCGCGATTCCCTCAACTACTTTGTTCATATTCGTGAGGCTCATTGTTCTCCTTGGTCGCAGGACTCCTCTAGGAGCCGTGTCAGCGTGGTGCGAATTGCGTTTGCGAAGTCGGGCCCGAGCGCCTTGTTGACGAGGAGGCCGACGACGACCTTCTCGTTCGGGCCGTCGACCCAGATCATCTGGGCGAAGCGGTGCTCAGCGAGCTCGAGCACCAGGCTGGTGCCGAGGTCGAGGTCGAGGGCCTCGCGGGCGGAGCGGAGCGCTCGATCGATGACGGCCGTGCCTGCGACGAGCGACTCATCGCCGTGTCCGGCCAGGAGCAGCCCCTGATCGTCGGCGACGAAGACCGCGTCGCATCCGCTCACCTCGGCGAGCTCCTCGACGAAGACGTCGAGTGTTTGGTCGAGGCGGTCCTCCGACGACGTGAAGAAGGGCGGTAGGCCGCCCCGGACCTCGATCTGGTTGACGACGACCAGCTCCTTCACGAGCGGTGGTGGCGGCGAGAGAAGCTCGACCCCAGTCCCCTCGAGGAGGCTGCGGAGGGTCTGTGGATCAACCCACAAGTGGTTGCGATGGGACATCCATTTTCCCCTCTCTGGGCGGATGAAGGCGCCGGTCGAGCTCCTCGGCGAGGCGCGCCAGCGTGCTCACGGCGAACTGAGGCCGGCGAGGGAGGAGCGCGAGCGGGAGGCCAGCCTCAGTGGCGGCCGGGAAGGACGAATCCAGCGGCAGGAAGGTGTCGAATACCGCCCCATCGGGGAACTCCTCCCATAGGACCCGAGCGACTGCGCTCGACGTCGGATCCCGAAGGTCGACCATCGTCGGCACGAGCCCCAGGAGCTTGAGCCCTGCGCCCTCTTCGCGCACCCAGCCGATCATCTGGAGCAGGTCCGGAACGCTGCGGAGCCCGAGCGGTGTGGACGGGACGACTCCTAGGGTGTGAGTCGCGGCCTTGAGAGCGGCGAGCGTCGTCGCGGTCGGGCCCGCGGAGGTGTCGAGGAGTGCGATGTCAAAGGAGTCCGCGCAGCTCCCAAGGAGGTCCTCTAGCCGCCCCGTCCGGAGGCCCTCAGCGAAGGGGATGACTCGGCGAGCGGGTAGCTCGCCGCGGGGGATGAGCAGGAGGTCCTCGACCCGGGTCCTCAGCGCGTAGTCTCGCCATCCGCCAGCGCCTCCGAGGACGTAGCCCGCGAGGCCGGGGACGCCCACGGTGTTCGCCGTCAGCGAGTGAGCGATGCCCCCTTGGACGTCGACATCGACCAAGAGCACTCTCTTTCGCGCTTGCGCGAATTGGTACGCGAGGTTGAGGGCGACCGTCGTCCGCCCGCCTCCGCCCTTCGTCCCGGAGATTGCTACGATCTTCACGGCATACCGAGCCTCTTGCGCAGTCGCAGTCGGTTGTGTTGGACCCGCGAGTCATCGGGTCGCAGGTCTGCACATTGGTCAAAGAGATCGAGGGCGGCGTGGTGGTCGCGTCGCCCGTAGGCCCTCATGGCCTGGATGAAGAGCGTGTCAAAGTCCGCCTCGGTCTTCGCGGAGGGGAGCTTCGGGGAGAGGTGCAGAGGGCTCGGAGTCTCCGGCGGCGCTGCGCGCCCGGTCCTCAGCCCTGGAATCCTCAGCGGAGGCGACCGCTCCACCGTCGTAGGGGGGGCGACCGCGGGCTTGAGGTGTCCCGCAAACGCGGAGATGAGCGCCTTGCGAGCCTCTTGCGTGAGAGGGGAGGTGCGAATAATGCTCCTCCAGTCGCCGCGGAGGGTCGTCGGTCCATCGCTCGTCAGGGAGCGCACCTCGACCTCGATCCGGGCGAGGCTGCAGAGCAGAGATAGAGCCCTCTCGCCGCTGCTCCCGGGCAGCTCTGCGTGACGAACATCGCCGCTGACCAGGAGGACACGGCCGAGCTCAATAACGCCAAACCTCAGCTCGAGCTCCGCCGAGATCGAGCGCTCCCGCGCGAACTCGAGATAGTCGCCGAGCCTGAGCGTCTGCCCCTCCTTGGCTCGCCAGCCGAACTCGTGTCGCTTGCCACCTTGCACCGGGATCGTTCCTATCGAGCGGACCTGATCGAATACACGTACAACTGAGGAGGTGCCGAATAGCCCCCTCAAATGGACCCCCTCAAATGGACCCCTCTGAGCGACGCCACTTGGCCTCTCCTGGGGTAATCGTAGGGGATTGTAGCTGTGTGCTACACGCTCGGACGCGCAGTGAGTGCGCGTGGGTCGAGCGCTTCTATGCCATGCGCGCAACGCATGCGCCGCTGCCGCCTTTGATTATATGGTCATAGGAGGACAATCTCCGATTGTCTCGGACCCTCCCGTCCGAGGCGGATTCGTCGCAGGCTGAATTGGGGATGGGAGAGCCGCGCTAGTCCTCCTCTGACGTGTCGAGGGGCGGTTGGGGCAGAGTGGGGCAACTCTGCGGAGTGAGCGAACGACGGGCGGAGTGCAGATCCTCGACCCTCGAGGGAGCCGAGCAGATTCGCGCCCCCTTCACTCGACGAACCCTCGAAAGAATTGCCAAAGCTCGTCATCTGACGGCCGTCACAAGGATGCCGATGCCGCTCATCACCAACGCAGTGGTCTTGCTCATCTTCGCCGCGCTCAGTTTCGCGTAGGGGGGCCGGCCGGGGAGGTCGTGACGGGGCTGGCCATCGACGCCGATTCCGCGCAGATCCACATCTCAGGCCGCGTCCAGCAATACCGGCGCGCCTCGAGCGCACCCGCTGCGAGGCCGAGCTGAGCCAGCGCCAAGCGGCTTGAACCCCATAAGCGCGCCTTGGCGCGAAAGCGCGCCCAATATTTCCCAAACTTTCTCTGTAATCGTCCGGCGGCTCGGGTTTCTCACCGACATAGCCTTTCCAGGAGTCCACCCGACGATGACCTCATTCCACAAATTCCTCCGATCCACGAACCTCGGCCTCACGGCCCTTGTCGCCGGAGTGCTGCTCGTCAGCACTGGCTGTCACTTTGAGCCCCACGTTGAGGGCGAGACCCACGGCGAGGACGACGGTGAATGGCCGGAAGAGCCCGGCGATCCCTGCTTTGACGAGTACGCTCAGTGCGTCGACGCCGGCATCGCGGTCGAGATCTGTGAAGACTTCCTCTTCGAGTGCAAGGGTGAGGGCGAGAGCGACTCGGGCGATCCGCCCTGCGAGGGGGACTGGTGTGAGCCCCCGATCCCCTGTGACGAGGAGGGAAATTGTGAGCCGCCTCCCTGCGGCGACAATGAAAGCTGCGAGCCGCCGTCCTGCGAGGGTGACTGGTGCGAGCCGCCGCCCTGCGAGGGTGACTGGTGCGAGCCGCCGCCGCCCCAGGACTGCAAGGACGAGTTCCTCCAGTGCATCGAAGAGGGTGCGCCGCCGGAGCTCTGCGAGGAGATCCTCTGGCAGTGCGAGGAGCCGCCGCACTGCGACGACCTCAACGATCCCGGCTGTGAGCCCTGCGAGGGCGACGAGTGTGAGCCGCCGCCGCCGATGCAGTGCGAAGAGGACTTCTTCCAGTGCCTGGAAGAGGGCAATCCTCCCGAACTCTGTGAGGAGATCCTCTGGCAGTGCGAGGAGCCGCCGCACTGCGACGATCCCAACAATCCCGACTGTGAGCCCTGTGAGGGCGACAAGTGCGAGCCGCCGCCGCCGATGCAGTGCGAAGAGGACTTCTTCCAGTGCCTGGAAGAGGGCAACCCTCCCGAACTCTGTGAGGAGATCCTCTGGCAGTGCGAGGAGCCGCCGCCTCCCCCAGAGGAGTGCGATCAGGCGCTAGACCAGTGCCTGGAAGAGGGCAACCCGCCAGAGCTTTGCGAGCAGGTCTTCCTGGAGTGCATCGGCGAGCCGCCGCCCAACGAGTGCGAGGACGCCTTGGTCCAGTGCCTGGAGGAGGGCAACTCCCCCGAGTTCTGCGAGGAGTTCCTTATGCAGTGCGGGGGCGGCGATCCGCCGAATCAGTGCGAGGAGCTCTTCAACCAATGCCTGGAGGAGGGCGAGCCGCCGGAGCTCTGCGAGGCCCAGCTCAACGAGTGCGACGTGGAGATGCCCCCCGAGGAGATCTGCTTCACCGAGTTCGAGGTCTGCCTGCTGCAGGGCAATGATCCGGAGATCTGCGAAGAGGAGCTCAACATCTGCCTCGCTCCCTAGGGGGGAGCTGAGCTGAGCTGAGCTCAGCGGATCACGAGGAGCCCCGCCTGGGGCCCTCGCGGACTAGCTCGACAGACAGGACGCACAAGCCCCGGCGAACGCTCGCTCGGGGCTTCTCCGTTCTCGTGTGCCGTCGACAGCGCGAGGAGCCCGACCGGGCGAGGGCGCGCGACCGCTCTGAAGCTCCGTCCGCGGAGAAGCTGGAGGTGAGCCGTCACCCACGACGATAGGACCGTGCCGGGAGATAGGTGAGAGTGCGCGCGACTCTCACGCCCCGCTTTTAGGAGGGCGTGGCAGAAGTCCCGCGTGCTCTCGCTTGCCCTCGGCCACCTAGACCTCGCTCGTCTCCCCGTCCTCGGTCCAGTGCACCTTGTAGAGATCGGTGCGTCGATCGAGCCAAGGCCGCACCGCCCCGGCCCGACGTGTCCGCCTCAGCACTTCGAGGTCTAGCTCGTGGACGAGCATCGTCTCGACGTTTGGCGTCGCCTCTTCGGCGATACCGTCCCTCGCGAAGGGGAGGTCAGAGGGGGTGAGAATACAGGCCTGGCCGTAGTGGATATCTGCGCCGTCGACGAAGGGCAGGTTGCCGACAGGGCCGGCGAGGATCGAGTAGATGTGGTTCTCGATGCAGCGGGCCTGGGCGCAGGAGCGGACCCTGAGGTAGCCGGAGCGGATGTCGGTGTTGAAGGGGATGAAGAGGAGCTGGGCGCCCTTGGCCGCGGCGATGCGGGCGGCCTCGGGGAATTCGACGTCATAGCAGATCAGGATCGCGATCTTGCCGCGGTCGGTGTCGAAGACCTGAACGCGGTTGCCCGGGGATACGCCCCACCATTGGGCCTCCGCAGGGGTGATGTGCAGCTTGTACTGCTTGTCGTGGGTGCCATCGCGGCGGAAGAGGTAGGAGATGTTGTAGAGCACCCCGTCCTCGACGTTGAGGTGGCTCCCGGCGATGATGTTGACGTTGTATCGGATCGAGAGGTCGGTGAAGAGGTCGATGTAGCGCTGGGTGTATTCGCTGAGGCGGCGGGCGGCGAGGCCGGGTCGTTCGGCGGGGACGAGCGCGAGGAGCTGGTTGGTCAGGAGCTCGGGGAAGAGGACAAAGTCCATGCGGTAGTCGCCGGCGGTGTCGACGAAGAACTCGCACTGCTGGGCGAACTCTTCGAAGCTCTTGATCGTGCGGACCTGGTACTGGACCGATGCGACGCGGACGCTCCTCGGCGGTTTTGGGGCGTCTGCGGGCAGGTGCTGAGGGTTGAGCCAGGCCATGAGAACCGCGTGGCCGACGGACTCGGTGTCGCCGGGGAGGTAGCCCTTGAGCACCGAGCGGATGGCGAAGCCGTTGGCGAGCTGGGCGGTGAGCACCGGATCGCGGAGCTCCTTGCGGACGACGGCGCGGACGTAGGACTCGGCGGAGAGGGTGCCAGAGTGCTTCTCATAGCCCGGGATGCGCCCCGCGATCAGGAAGGCCTTGAGGTTGAATTCGCGGCACAGCTCCTTGCGAGCGTCGTAGAGTCGTCGCGCGAGGCGTTGGCCGCGGAACTTGGGGTCGACGACGATGTCGATGCCGTAGAGGGTGTCGCCCTCAGGATCGTGGTTGCGGATGGTCCCGTTGCCGCTGACCTGCTTAAACGAGTGCCAGCCGCTGAAGTCGTCCCAGTTGACGAGGAGGGCTGAGGAGGCGGCGATCAGCGCATTGTCGTAGGTGATACAGATCTGCCCCTCGGGGAAGGTCTGAAGCTGCGCCTGGAGCTGCTCCGCGGTCCACGGGGCGAGCGTCGGGAAGCAGCGCTGCTGGAGGGTCTGGAGGCTCTCGAGGTCGCTGTAGCGGAGCCGCCTTGTCACGATCTTCGGCTGTCTGCGAGCCGTCTTCTTGCCGGTTTTTGCGGACTTGCTGGCGGACTTGCTGGCGGACTTGCTGGCGGACTTGCTGGCGGACTTGCTGGCGGACTTGCTGGCGGACTTGCTGGCGGACTTGCTGGAGGACTTGCTGGAGGACTTGCTGGAGGACTTGCTGGCTGCCTTGCTGGTCAACGTGCGGGTCGACTTGCTGGTGGCTTTGCTGGCGGTCTTCGACTTTGGGCTCGCCTTCGCCGTCTTTTTGGTCATGGGGGCGCTATTCTGGAGAGGCGAATGTCCCCGCACAAGCAGATCCTCGCTCTCGGCGTCGATCGTCCGCAGACGGACAAGGTGTCGCTGGGCGCACTCCGCCTCCTCGTAGCCCGTGGAGCACGTCCGGGGGTGCTCTCGCGCCCTCGGTTTCGCCAGAGCGAGAGTGCTGAGCCGACCGCACGTCCTGGCGGAGTCGAGACGGCCTCGGAGGGCTGGAGAGTGCGCGGGACTCTTGCCCGGGGCTTCTAGATCCTCTCAGAGGTCGAGGCGGGACAGGTCGAGGAGGCCGTCGGCGAGCGGCGGGCACCAGAAGTAGCCGCCGCGGATCGGCCGGGTGAAGCGGAAGAGAGCGTCGACGATGCCGTCGTCGACGCCGAGCATCCGCTTGAGGATCGCCTCGAAGGCTGCAAAGGAGCGGCCAAACGCGATGAAATGGAGCCCTTCGCGGGCGCCTTCGGTCCAGGGCATCGATCGTCGGACGAGGAAGGCCTGGGGGTCACAGCCCTCCTGGGCGGCTCGCTTGAGGTGCGCGGAAGCGGGCGCGTCGAACTCCTCGTTGTCGGCGAGCCTGCGGCCGATGCTCTCGTCGCGCTCATCCTGGGTCATCGCCGCGAGATGGTCGAGGGTGTGGAGCAAGCGCTGGACGGCGACGAAGGAGGAGGCGGAGAGGGCGGGTCGGTCCCCGTCGACGAGCGCCGCGGCGACGGCCTCGTCCTCCGTGGGGTTCTCGGTGCCGTCCTCGTCGCCGGAGAGGTCGCGGCCACAGTCATGGAAGAAGCCCTCGCGGATCTCGTCGATCGCGAGATCTTCGGCGATGAGCTTGATGAGCTCGCGACCCCGGTGGAGGAGGGCGCCTGGGTCCTCGCCGCGCAGCCAGAGTCAGAGGTCGGCGGGGTCGACGGGATCGTCACGGAGCTGGGCCGCGCCGAGGCCGACGACTAGATCGGGGCCTGGTCGAAGGTCTCTGAGGCGGCGAAGCGTCCGTCGCGGGTCGGCCCCAGCTCGCGCGCGCAGGGTGATGTAGCGCGAGGCTGGAGGCAGCGGTGCGAGGGTGCCGGGTTGCGGTTCGAGCATGAATAGATCCTATTGCCCCAACCTCCCGAGGAAGAAGTCATATTTTCCAGCGCTCACAAGCTCCTCTCCGCCCAGGTTCATGCTGCCTGCAAAGGTCCCCGTCACCAGCACATCCCCAGCTCCATCCACGGCAATTCCTTCACCAAATTGGTTGTCCCTCCCCGCGAAACCCTGGCTCCACATATGA
>Ga0316189_10007804_pt1 | contig 10092 bp, 6 predicted proteins | sample LowCovwburrow_MG_FD_204930 | JGI IMG/M metagenome (GOLD analysis project Ga0316189, IMG submission 204930) | Coastal sediment microbial communities from Maine, United States - Lowes Cove worm burrow | ecosystem: Environmental > Aquatic > Marine > Coastal > Sediment | place: USA: Maine... | reverse complement strand
ATACGATGTTGGACTTCTTTTTCGATGCCATGTCCGGTATCGGTAATCTTCAGCAATACATACTCCTCCCTGTCTGCTTCCGTATTGGTTGTCCGAACATCTTTATCCAGCACAATATTTCTGGTTTCTATGGTTATTTTTCCTTCACCAGGCATGGCGTGGCTCGCATTCAGCGCAAGATTCAAAAGGATCTGTTCAATCTGTCCTGAATCAGCATGAATAATTTTCAGGTCTTTTGCCAAATCGAACTCGATTTCTATCATCTTGGGGATGGTTCTTTCCAAGAGCGTTTGTACTTGAAGGATTTCATCATTTAGGTTGGTGGGTCTTAATTTACTTTTAATTTTTCGGCTCACCGTTAACAGCTGTTTGGTGAGATTGTTTGCATTTTTTAAACTGTTTAATATATTGTTCAGGTAATCTGAATCTTGAGAATTTCTTGTTTCTTCCAACTTCATCAATTGAACATAACTGGAAATGGCCTGAATACTGTTGTTGAAATCATGGGCAATTCCCCCGGCCAGGGTTCCGATTGCCTCCATTTTCTGCGATTGGATAAGCTGTGTCTGTAGTTTTTCTTTTTCTTCTTCAGCTCGTTTGCGCTCAGTGATTTCAGAAAGTAATTCCTCATTTCGCTTACTCAACTCGAGCGTTCTGGCGTTAACCTGCTTTTTCAATACCACAAGTCCGGCAGCAAAAGCCGTCAATGTTCCACCGGCCAATACCAGGAGCCAAACCAGCCACGCCGGAAATTTCCATGGAGAAATTCCTTCTATCCATTTAATCAAAGACGCGTAGTAGATCGACTGGTCATCCCTTTTTAACTGATAAAGATGCTGGTCGATTTTCTTAACAAGGTCCTGGTTTTTATTCTTGGGCACTGCAAAATAAAGGTTTCGGGGACAGCAAATGATAGTGCTTCTCGCCACATTATATTCATCTTCGTGCTGCAGCCCATACAGCCGGCTGATGATGCCGGCATCCACCTTTTCCTGCGCAATCAATTCAAAAACATCCGAAAATTGATCGACTTCTTCAAATGCGGCGTGGCTCCCTAAACTTTCGATGTTGCGACTAAAATCTTCGTAAGAGATGTCTCCTTTCATTGCCGCGATTTTTTTGCCTTTGAGATTCAGAATGGATTGAATCTTCGACTCCTTTTGCACATAGACGATGGCCCAATTTGAGAAAACAATTTCTTTGTTGAAGTCAAATGATTCAGCCCTTTCTTCGGATTCAGCGATATCCAAAAGGAGATCGATTTCTGCTTTCTCCAATTTCTCGAGGTTTTTTTCCCAGGTAGACGCGACATAATCCAGTTGCCAACCCTCTTTGGACGCGATGTAGTTCAGAATATCAACAAAAAACCCCTGGGGCTCGTCGTCCGAGTCAACAAATACTTTCGGTTTGTTTTCATATATGCCGACCTTGATGGTTTTATTGGATGCTAGTAAAAGTCCAGGGGTGGAAACCACAAGGATGGTGAAAAAAATTATGTACCCAATTCTTCTCATTTAAATGCCTCGAAATTTTTGAAACAGCCCGCGATAGACGGCTCGTTTTTCCTTGCTCCATCTCGGGCAGAAGGCAGGCTTACCCTCCATGACCAATTGCATGCAGGCATCACATTTGGGGCGGCAATATACAATTCCTAAGCCCATCGATTGGCGGATGAGATGATGCCCCTAACTTCAAATCTCCAACGGCCGAAAGCCCTATGGCGACATTTTGCTTCGAATCGTCTTTTGGACCGCAGACAGCCTGCGGATCCAGGGCGATGACTTACGGATTTTCAGGGGTAAATTATCAGCCGCCGCTTGGGCATCTTTTTTGGTAACATAGACACCATATAGCAACTGGAACCACACTTTGTCTTCAAACGTGGATTGATAAAAAGCAATCTCATTTTGTTCCAGCAATTGATTTCTTTCGACAAAATTAAACAACAGCGCTTCCTTGCGCGCACCCATAAGCTGGATGGTATAATAGGAAGACCCTTGGGATAAAAGCCACGTCTCGCCGTGGATTATCCTCTCTTGAGTTTCTTCAATAACATCATCCTTAACCGGCTGCGGGCGTACTTCTGCCTGGCGGGGGTCGACTTTTTCCGGCAGTTGTCTTTGTTCGGACGGTGCAAAGGTCGGCTGAGAAGATGCGGATGGTTCTTTTGCCGGCAGTACCATCTCAATCTTTGTTTGCGGTTCTGCCGGTGGGTAAGGGGCGATTTCCTGCGGCGGTTCGATTTTTTCAGATGATAGATCAGCTGATTGAGTCGGCACTGCTGTTGTCAGCAGTGGTGTCGTCTCAATTTTTGTTTGAATTCCTAATGGCAGAGCAAGTTCGGTTTCCTGGTCGGGTTCTCTTTGTTCAGGCAGAGCGACAGATGGTTGAGTCTGTACTACTTTTTTCTCAACCGGTGGTAGGCTCTCAATTTTTGTAGGGATTTTTACGGACTGATTAACAATCGGCAATTTTCCACGAAAAAAATTTTGAGCAATTAAAATTTCTTCCGGTATTTTTGTACGAAATACTTTTGGGCCGGCTTTGAGACCTGACAACAGCGACAATGTGGCGTAGCGGTGCGGATAAAACGCATAAAGCGCCAGCAATAGGCAGGCGACGCCGGCTGCAATCCAACCTATGAGGAGAAATGGACGGCCCATCAGCCGCTGAAAAATACCCGGATGGTTTCGTTTCACTTGAAAAGTTGTCTGTTTCCCATTGATCTGCAGGATGCTTCATGGGCCTGAGCCTCCTGTCGTTTGATGGATTTTTTGACAGCGATTTCACCTGATAATGACTTGCCCAGACGCGCTACCCTAATTAAAAGTTCAAGAATACTTTACCCTGTGTGACATGGTCAAGGAAAAAAACAGAATTGATTACCCTCGAAAGAACCATACCTTAAATTTTCAATTTGCAATCTTAAATTATAGTTCCGACTCGTCCGGATCAGGTTAAATGCGGAAAATGACAGGCCGCCAGATGGGAGGCGTCATCACCATGCTGTATCAGCTGGGGTTTATCTGTTCTGCACCGGCTTTTGACTTCCGGACATCTTGGTGCGAAGGGGCAGCCGGGAGGCGGATCGATGGGTGTCGGGGGATCACCCTCGAGTAAAATTCCGGTGTGGGGTTTGTCTGGATCGAGTGAGGGCAGGGAAGATAGCAAAACACGGGTGTAGGGGTGTTGGGACTGTCGGAAAACATCATGGGTCAATCCCGTTTCCACCATACTTCCCAAATACATTACACCGATGCGATTGCTCATGTAGCGGATCACACCCAGATCGTGGGAAATAAACAGATAGGTCAGGTGGAATTCATGTTGCAGTTCTTTGAGCAGATTAAGAATTTGAGCCTGAACGGAAACATCCAGCGCAGACGTGGGTTCGTCTAAAATTAGCAATTGGGGCTGCAGGACAAGTGCCCGGGCCAGGGCTATGCGCTGGCGCTGTCCACCGGAAAACTCGTGGGCATATCGATACATGTGTTCAAGGCTGAAGCCGACACGCTTCAACATGGCCAATACCTTTTCATCAATTTCATATCCGGCGGCCAGATGGTGAAGTTTGAGGCCCACTCCCACCAGATCGCTGACTGTTTTGCGCGGATGCAGGGAGGCGTAAGGATCCTGAAAGATCAATTGGATATGACGCGCCCGTTCGTATGCTTTTCGTCCGCTTAACCCCACGATGCTGTGACTGTTAAAATATATTTGGCCTGAGGTAACGGGTGCAAGCCCAACCACGGCGCGGCCCAGGGTGGTTTTGCCGCAGCCGGATTCACCCACCAGTCCGAATACATCACCGCGGTTTAATTCAAAACCGAGACCGTTTACAGCCTTAACCGTTGCATGGTGCTGCATCAAAAGGCCTTCACGGATGGGAAAATGTACGTGTAAATCGTCTATGTGCAAAAGAGACGAATTGTTATTGTTGACTTGGGTTTGCATTAATTATCGATACTGGATACTTGATGCTCGATGCTCGATCTTGGATGCTCGATGCTCGATCTTGGATGCTCGATGCTCGATCTTGGATGCTCGATGCTCGATCCTCGATCCTCGATGCTCGATACTGGATACTTGATGATAGATCACTAACAAGATAGAAAACTACTATTTAATCGATAGAATTCCTTACTTCGTCATTCGCTATTCGCTTTATTATTCGGCTTTAACCTCCGATTGGTCCTTATGCAGAAAACAAGCGGCCTGATGATCTCCATTGAGCATAAAAAACGGTGGTATCTCACGTTTGCAGCGATCCATAACATAGTCGCACCGTGGCGCAAATCTGCAGCAGGTTTGGGGTTCTAGTAAACTGGGAACATTTCCTTTGATGGAGAAAAGAGGCTGTTCCGGATTGGCCTTATCGGGAACCGTCTGCAAAAGCCCCTGGGTATAGGGATGCTGAGGATTTTTTAGCACACTGCGAACCGAGCCCATTTCCACCATGTCTCCGGCATACATTATCGCCACGCGGTCGCAGGTTTCCGCCATCACTCCCAGATCATGGGTAATCATCAGAACAGAGGTTTTAATATCCCGGATTAATTTTTTAATCAGTTCCAGAATTTGGGCTTGAATGGTGACATCCAGGGCCGAGGTCGGTTCGTCGGCAATCAGCAGCTTGGGACTGGTAACCAGCATCATGGCAATCATGATTCGTTGGGACATACCGCCGCTCAATTCATGCGGATACCGCCGGGCCATCCTGGTCGGATCGGGTATACCCAGTTGCGCGAGCATCTCCTCTGCCTGTGTGCGTGCCGAGCGCCGGTTGAGGGTTTGATCATGAATGATGAGGGTTTCGGCTATCTGCTCGCCAACCCTGATGACAGGGTTCAAGGACATCTTCGGTTCCTGCATAATCATCGAAATTTCACCACCCCGTATCCGGCGCATAGCAGCCTCGTCGAGGGATAAAAGATCCTGACCTTCGAAGATGATGCGACCCTTTAATATTTTTCCGGGCGGATCGATCAACCTCAAGACGGATCGGGCGGTTACCGATTTTCCGCACCCGGTCTCCCCGGCCAGCCCCAGGGTTTCCTGACGTTTCAGTTCAAACGAAACCCGTTCCAGGGCGTGGACCACACCGCGCAGGGTGTAAAAATGTACCTTGAGATCCTGTATTTTTAAGAGGGGTGCTGCCGTCACCGTTACTCCAGAGATTTGGATTGTCGTGATAGTTCAGCTGCTAAGATACTAATTTCGTGTAAACCGGAAATAACAAAATACAAGCACCAAATTACAAATAAATTCCAAACAACAATATTCAAATCTCAAATCAGATCAAATGCCAATTGTTTGGGATTTTGAATTTAGGTCATTGTGATTTATTTGGTATTTGTGTTTTGCTATTTGAGATTTTCTAATTTCTGGGTTGGCACCTGAAACCTTCATTTTCTGAAAAGAGGTTGACAGTTAAAACCCGATAAAGGCCTAAGCCACCCTGGCTATAATATTATTCCGCCTTCCGCCTTCCGCCTTCCCCATTCCGCCTTCCGCATTCCATTCAGCTTTGCCTCTGGTGCGGATCCAGAATATCCCGAATGCCGTCGCCCATCAGGTTAAAACCCATGACGACGATGAGGATGGCGAACCCGGGCAGGGTCGAAACCCACCATTGATCGACCAGGAATTGGCGGCCGTCGCTGACCATCAATCCCCATTCCGGCACGGGCGGTTGGGCACCCAATCCGAGAAATCCGAGTCCGGCGGCCGTGAGAATGATGGTACCCATGTCCAGGCTCAGGCGTACGATAATTGAAGACATGCACATGGGGGTGATATGTCCCACCATGATACGCAGGTTGCTGGCTCCCATGCTGCGAATAACCTGGATATAGTCGTTGTTGCGCACGCTCAGGGTTTCGGCCCTGGCCAAGCGGGCGTAACTCGGCCAGTTGGCGATGGAGATGGCCACGATGGCATTTTCCACGCCGGGACCGAGCGCCGCGGCAAAGGCAATGGCCAGGATCAATTTGGGAAACGCCAGAAAAATATCGGAAAAGCGCATTAGAATCTCATCTATCGCTTTGCCGAAGTATCCAGCCAGCACGCCGATCACCAACCCCAGCGGCGTTGAGATAGCGGCCACCAGAAAAGCGATGGTCAGGGTCACACGGGAGCCGAATACAACCCGTGAGAAGATGTCCCGCCCCAGACTGTCGGTACCGAAATAGTGTTGCATCGAGGGCTGCTGAAGCCGATCCGATAATATCTGCTCATAGGGGTCATGGGTGGCCAGCAGTGGCGCAAAAGCGGCTACCAGTAAAAAAAACACGATAATACCGGTTCCCACCTCCATGAGGCGGTTGCGCCGCCACAAGGTGAGGCTGTCCTTCCAATAGCGCGATCGCGCCTTCCAGCGTTGACGACGTGCTTCGCCTTTATCCAGGGCATTGGTAATGTTCATTGTTCCGCCAGGGTTATCTTGGGATTCAAAAGGGCATAGGTCAGATCGACGGCCAGATTGGCCAGGGAAAACGTCAGGGCAACCAGCATGGTGCCGCCGACAACAGCATTCAAATCCAGCGTCAAAAACGCGGTGGCAAGATAGCGGCCCAGCCCCGGCCAGGCAAAAATAGTCTCCGTCAGCACCGATCCTTCCAGCAGTCCCCCGTAGGTCAGTCCGATGACGGTGACAGCCGGCACCAGGGCATTGCGCAAGGCGTGCCGCGTCAGGACCAAAAATTCACTCAATCCCTTGATTCGGGCCGTCTTGATGTATTCCTGGGAAAGGACATCGAGCATGCTGGAACGCACGATACGGGCGATGCCGGCCAGACCGTAAAGGCCCAACACGGTGGCCGGTAGCGCCAAATGTTTCAAAGCATCCCAGAACACTTCCCAATCCAAGGCAAGTATGCTGTCTATGAGCAGAAGTCCGGTGACGCGTTGGGGTTCAATGAGCATGATATCCAGTCGTCCAGGCTCCGGAAACCAACCGAGTTTGAAATAAAAGATCAACAGCAGCACGAGGCCCAGCCAGAAAACCGGCATCGACACACCGATCAGACTCAGCACGCGAGAAAAATGATCGATGGGAGAATTGCGGTATACGGCTGAAAGGACGCCCAGTGGAATTCCGACGATGATGGATATAATCAAGGCCAGGGTTGCCAGCTCGATGGTGGCGGGAAAATATTGTAAGATATCCTCGATCACCGGTCGCCCGGTCTGGAAAGAGGTTCCCAGATCGCCATGCAGCAGACGGTTCATATAACGGCCGAATTGCACGTATATCGGCTGATCAAATCCGTAAAGGATGCGCAGACGATCGACCGTCTCCTGGGGCGCCTGGGGGCCGGCGATGGAGGCCAAGGGGTCCAGGGGGACCACCAGAGAGATAAAAAAGGTCACCACCATTATTCCGATCAGGGTAACGATCAGGGTGACCAGACGACGTAGAATGTATCGAGCCATCTACCTCACGGGTTTATTGGTTATAGGCGTTACAAGGTTCATGGGTTCACGGTTCAGGGTTGCCTCTCTTGCGTTGACCTTGATTCTACGCCGCCTAGAATGCATTCTGATGTTCAGATTTGACGTGAATCTTGAAACCCTGAACCTTTGAACCTCCGAACCCATGAACGGTTTATAAATATTTACTTCTTGGTGATGGGATACAGTTTCCAGAGATCGAACGAGGGCGCTGCAAAAACATCTCCGATGTTGTTGCGTACCACATGCTCGTACATGCTCTGATATATCATGGCATAGGGACCTTCGGTCTGGATGATTTTGTTGGCCTTTTGATACAGGGCGATACGTTTGTCATTATCCATTTCCTGACCGGCCTGTTGGATCAATTGGGACGTTTCATCATTGTAATACATGTTGCGCCAGCACAATTGTTTGGCCTTGTAGTCCGCAAAGGGCTGGGCATTGGTATGCGGATCGACGTAGTCCGGTCCCCAGCGGGCAAGGATCAGCTCGTGCTGCTGGGCCCGGTAGACGGGCCAGAGCTGGGCGGAGATCAGCTTGATGAGCTTAACTTTAATGCCGATGCGGGCCAGGGCGTTCTGAAGCGCCTGAGCGATTTCAGGATAGGGCGTCGCATCACCGTGATTCATGGAAATCTCAAAACCGTCTTTATAGCCTGCCTCTGCCATCAATTGGCGGGCCTTTTCGAGGTCTTCGCGATAATATACGGTGTTTTCGTAGCCGGCATAACCTTCGGGAATGAAGGTGTTAATCGGTTTGGCGGCACCCCCCATGATATCGTTGATAATACCGTCGTAGTTGATGGCGTGCCGGATGGCCGTGCGCACACGGTTGTCCTTTAACGGGCCTTTGGTGACATTCATACCCATGTAATAGATAGCCGTGGCCGGTATGCTTTCGACCCGCAGGTCCGGGTTCTTTTTGAGTTCCTTGATTTGATCGGGAAACATATTCCAGGCAATATCGGTATCACCCTTTTCGACCTGTAGCCGACGGCTGGTGGCTTCCACGATCTCCTTGATCACAACCCGTTTGACCTTGGGGGGATACTTAAAGTGGTCTGGGAAGGCATCCAGAACGACCCGATCGCCCTTGGCCCATTGGCGCAGGATGAACGGACCGGAACCGGCTGAGTTGCGGGTCAGCCAGGTGAGACCCATGTCACCGTCCGGATACTTGTCGGTCTTTTGGATGTGTTGCTTGACCACCTGGGAGTCCACAATGCTGGCCACGCCGGCGGACAGGCAGGCAAAGAAGATACCGCCGGCATATTTATTATCCAGGGTTATCTGGACCGTATACTTGTCGACCGCTTTGACGGAGTCCGAAGTAATGCCGAATTGGGTCAGGATAAATGACGGTTGATCTTTCAGGGTGACCACTCGCTGGAAGGAATAAACGACATCCTCGGCTGTCAGGGGATTGCCGCTGTGAAACTTGACACCTTCGCGTAGCTTAAAGGTCCAGGTTTTGCCGTCCGGCGATACTTCATAAGACTCGGCCAGCGAAAGCTCCGGTTTGTCAAATTTTCCGGCCGGAAAATCGAGCAGGCGGTCGTAGATCTGGACGTCAATGCCAACGCCTGAAAACTCGAAGGCCTTGGCAGGGTCCAGGGAAATGAGGTCGCTGGTTGCCATACCGATAACCAGCACATCCTTGCGCTCGGCAGCATCTGCCCCGGGAGCCAATCCCAACCCCAGGATCACAAGAACAGCTGCCACTCCGAAAATTAGTTTTCTCATCATAATGTTTCCTCCTTTTGATGCGGTTTTGAAAACCATTGGTTAGATGGATCACGACGTGGGAAATATCAACAAAATCGGCGGGTCATAAATCCGGCTTTTATGTACCATCTAACACGCTGGCGGTCAACATGATAAGGTGATTTCCACAGAGTCCGGATTACAATTTTCCCCGATCAACTGAATCCTGCTGTTTACAAGGCTTTCAAACCTTGATAGTCACTATTTTGTTTGTATTTTATACCAAACTAAATACCGAATGCAGAATATTGAAAATACTCAATAATAAACTGAGCGGTTCAACCTAAATCAACAAAGGTGCACCCATGACAGCTGACAATCGTCTGCCCATATTCGATGGGCACAATGATGTCCTGCAGAGCATTTATCTGCCTCAAACCGGCAGGCCACGCTCCTTTTTCGAGCGCACTGCTGAGGGACATATTGATCTGCCACGTATGCGCGAAGGTGGATTTGCCGGTGGTTTTTTTGCGGTTTTTGTTCGGTCAAATTCTGCCACCGGCGGATTCCCGGGAGTTTTACCGGATTCAACGGTAACGGCCTACGAATTACCGTTGGCGGATGCCCTCGATCCCACCTACGCCCGTGACATCACCATCAAAGCAATGGCCGGCATGTTCCGTCTCGAGGCTGAGTCCGAGGGGCAGATCAAGGTGATCCGAACGGCCGACGAGTTGACGGCAACTTTGGGTCACGACGTTATTGCAGCGGTTTTGCATTTCGAGGGCGCCGAAGCCATAGATCCCGATCTGAATGCCCTCGAAGTTTTTTATCAGGCCGGACTACGGTCCCTGGGCCTTGCCTGGAGCCGCCCCAATGCGTTCGCCCACGGGGTCCCTTTTAAGTTTCCCGGTTCCCCGGATACCGGACCGGG
>Ga0316189_10007802_pt1 | contig 10095 bp, 4 predicted proteins | sample LowCovwburrow_MG_FD_204930 | JGI IMG/M metagenome (GOLD analysis project Ga0316189, IMG submission 204930) | Coastal sediment microbial communities from Maine, United States - Lowes Cove worm burrow | ecosystem: Environmental > Aquatic > Marine > Coastal > Sediment | place: USA: Maine... | reverse complement strand
ATCGGCGCCGATAATTTTGTCGACTTCCTGACCTTGCCCAATGTCGTTTACGTCGGTGGCTCATGGGTATGCCCCGCAAACGCCGTGCTAACCGAGGACTGGTAGCAGATCTCATAGCTGGCTTTCGAGGTTCGAAGCGCTCTAAAATAAGCCTTCAAACCAAACCGCTTATTTGAGTCAGATTAGAAACAGGATAATGGCCGTAATCGAACATAAATTTAACGATCGCGATGAATTGATCGAAAACCTGACCCGGGCTTTCACCAACGACCTGCAACAGGCACTGGATCAACAAGCCTCAGCGACGCTATTGCTTTCTGGCGGATCGACTCCGGCCCCACTTTATCGACAACTCTCGAGCGCAAACCTGAACTGGGACCGGGTTAACGTCGCCCTCGTCGATGAGCGCTGGGTGGACGCGGAAAGTGATGCCAGTAACGAACGCCTGTTGCACGAGAACATGCTCATTAATAACGCAGTTGATGCAAACTTCACAGGCATGAAAAGTGATCATCAAACGCCGTTTGATGGTGCGACTGAATGTAGTGCCCGCTATGCGATCCTGCCTACGCCCTACACAATCTGCCTGTTGGGAATGGGAGCGGACGGTCACACCGCCTCGTTGTTCCCCGGGGCAGAGGGGCTCACCGCGGCACTCGACTCGAAACAATACTGCGCCGGTATTCGTGCCGTTAGATCTGAAGTGACGGGTAACAATATCGAGCGCATGACGATGACGCCATGGAGCATCCTGCAGAGCCAGAGATTGATTCTTCTGCTCACCGGCACCGATAAATGGGTGGTCTTTCAGCAGGCCTGCCAGTCCGGCGCGTCGGCAGACCTGCCGATCAGCTTCTTTATCCACCAGGACAGCGTGCCGCTAGAGGTCTACTGGGCCCCTTAAAGCACCCGCTTTCAGCCCGGCGCCAGGGCAGTTCTTCGACCTTGAATACGCCTGGTCGAGCAAAAACTGGCGGGGGAAATGCGCTTGAAAACAAGCATCGCAATCGAAAAACACTGAGCTTCTACCCAACTCGCCTGTTAATCAGGTTTTGCGTTCGACATTGACGGCAAGTGCAAAATCATCGAGTTCGACCTGGTTTAGCCAGTCTTCGAGGTTCGCCGGCAACTTGCCTCTCCAGTTCGGGTATTCATCGATTGTGCCGGGCATGTTCACCTGGTTTACCTGCAACAGCAGGTCTTCCAGTTGAACCATCAACAGCATTGACTGCGAGCGTGCCAGAAAACGCTGTATCGACAAAGCCAGTTCACTGCTCAAATCTTTTACCGCGCCAGTGTCATCGTTCTCTTCGCTAGCGATCAGGTTCTCCCGCCCGAGCGCTGCCAAAATCTCAAGTCGATCCTGATGACGCATCTGCCGTTGTTGATCTCTGAACTCGTCTGACGGGTATAAATCAAGCCGTTCGCGCAGTTGCAGATCAGTACCCTGCCAGAAGCCGCGCAGCGTTGCCAGGTCATGTGACCCCGCGGTGCACAGGGCATAACGCGGATATTCCGCTGGCGACCTGATCGTTCCGTGGTACCAGTCCTTCTCAAAATAAAGTATCCGGTAGGAAAGTATTTTGTTGATTTCAAGAGCGTGGCGAACATCGTCCGGGACGGTGCCCAGGTCTTCGCCGATAATCAGGCAATGATTGCGCTGGCTCTCGAGTGCGAGAATACTCATCATGTCAGCGAAAGGATAAGACACATAGGTACCCGCTTCGGGCGTACAGTTTGGCGGCACCCAGAACAGTCGTGTCAAACCCATGATGTGGTCGATCCGAAGTGCACCCGCATTCTGCATGTTGGCGCGCAAGGTATTTATAAACGGTCGATAAGCCTGATCGACCAGCGCCTGCGGCCGTAACGGGGGTAATGCCCAGTTCTGCCCGTTTGCATTAAAATCGTCGGGTGGCGCACCGATACCGATGTCTAGAGCATAATCCGCCTGTTCAGCCCAGCACTGTGCCGAAGACTGCGCATTGCCGACCGCGAGATCGCGATAAATACCAATACACATGTCGTGCCTTTGGCAATTTTCATGAATTGCGCTTAGCTGCTGCTCGGCATTCCACTGCAGGTACTGGTGAAACTCGATTTCGTCGCCATGCTCGTCAGCCCATCTTGCTACCGTTTCCGATTCCGGGTCCCGGCAGGCTTCAGGCCATTCCTGCCAACAATCAATATCGGCATCCTGTCGGTGAAAAGACGCTTGCAACGCCTCGAACAGGGCGAATTTTAATAAATCCTCACCGCCGGCGTCCTGGAATTCAAGAAATGCCCTGACCCGCGGCGCCTCGGCATCATGCCGTATTTTTTTAAAACCCTGGTATAGCATTCCAAGAACTTCCAGCTTGGCCGCCCAGACCTTGCGGTAATCGATCAATTCAAGCTCGCGCAATGCCTGCAGGCCAGCCTGGAATTCGCTGGTCTTTACTAGATGTTGCACTTCAAGGTCATTTTTAAATTCATCGACGGCTTCGACGTCCAGGTAGACAGGATTGAGGAAGTCGCGACTCGACGGACTGTAAGGGCTCGCGTTTTCCGGCAAATGCGGGAACAGCGCGTGTAATGGATTGAAGCCAAGCACATTGATTCCAAGCGGGGCGAATATCTCGACCACGGATTGCAGGTCAGTAAAGTCACCGATGCCCCAGTTACGTTCTGAACGCAGCGAAAATAGTTGCAGGCTAATGCCCCATATTTTCGTGCCATCCGCGAGTTCGGGTGGTTGATAGCAGGTTTCGGGCGCGACGATAAGGGTGGTCTGCGCCCTTGCACTGTCACCCGCTTTAATCACCAGGTGGTGATAACCGGTATCGGTGAGGCCTGGCAGCGTAACCTCGAATCGCATCAGCCGGGTCCCATCAACGACTGATTCATCGATAGCGTCCGCCGGGTTTATTTTCCATTCGCCATGCCGATGTTGACCCACTTCCTCGTTTAGCTGCCAGGTAATGGCGCTATCGATCTGGCTCGCGTCAAGGGTCAGCGTCAGGCGTATGGGCAGGTCATTTTGTCGACGCACTACCGCGGGTGCGACGACAGTCTGCCATTTCCGGGATTCAACCTGCTGCAGGCGGCACCGAATATCGTCATCACTGTCGACCGGTAACAGTAATGCCGCAAGCAGAGACAGCTTCACGTCGACGCTGGGCTCATGTCGCTGACCGCGGATATCGTAGTAATCAAGCACGATACCGCAGCTGGCGCATAGCGCATCGAGCCCCTCGTGGTCGGTTATCGACATAGAAATCTATTCTTTTTCAGTACAAGGTGACTCATGGGTGTGTGCGATTCGTACAGCTTCGACCTTATGTTAGCAGTTCAAACAATTGCAGCGAACGCGGTTCGATCTCCACGGATGTGTTGCCGTTGATTAAAGGCTCGATACTCGCAGTCGTCAGGATGCACTGCCAGTGAAACTCGGTCTGCGGCAGTTTAAAGTCTACCGGCTTTGAATCGGCGTTGAATGCGATAAGCAGCGCCGATTCCTTTTCGCCATCGAAGCGTGGATCTCGTGCGGGCATCACCTCAACCGCCAGTAACATGGCGAGAAAATTGCTGCCGTGGTCATGCCAGTCGGTATCGTTCATCGGCTGGCCGTCTGCGCGCAGCCACTGAATATCGGCAAAACCAACAGGTTCAAACTGTTCTTCCCCATGCACGAAACGATCTCGATGCAACAGCAGGTATTCGCTTCGAATTCGTATCAGGGAGCGCACAAAGTCGATCATTTCCGCTTCCTGCTGAAGCGCCGACCAGTCCAGCCGGGTAATGTCGTTATCCTGGCAATAAGCGTTGTTGTTGCCCTGTTGGCTGCGCCCGAGTTCGTCCCCGGCGAGCAGCATCGGGGTTCCCTGCGCGAGAAACAGGGTTGCCAGAAAGTTACGCCGTTGACGCAGCCGCAACTCATTGAGTGCCGCATCATCGCTCGCGCCTTCGACACCATAGTTGCTGCTGAAATTGGCGCTATGGCCGTCCTTGTTATTCTCGCCATTGGCCTCGTTATGGCGATCGTTGTAGCTGACCAGGTCGGCAAGCGTGAAACCGTCGTGACTGGTGACCAGGTTAATACTGGCCGAGGGTCGCCGGCCGTTATGCTCGAACAGATCACTCGAGCCATGCAGGCTGCGCGCGAGTTCGGGCAGTATCCCGGGGTCGCCACGCCAGAAACGGCGTACGCTATCACGAAAGCGGTCGTTCCATTCAGCCCAACCCGGCGGGAAAGCGCCGAGTTGATAACCCCCTGGTCCGATATCCCAGGGCTCGGCGATGAGCTTCACCTGCGAGAGCACAGGATCTTCACGTATTGCCTCGAAAAACGCGCTATTGCTATCGAAACCGTCTGCTTTCCGACCGAGGCATACCGCAAGATCGAAGCGAAAACCATCAACATGCATTTCGCTCACCCAGTATCGAAGGCTATCGATGACCATCTGTAAAACCTGCGGGTGATTCAGATTGAGGGTATTGCCGCAGCCGCTATCGTTGATATAAACGCGCTTGTCCGTGTCTGCTAGTCGGTAGTAGCTGGCATTGTCGATACCGCGAAAACAGAGTGTCGGCCCCGACTGGTCGCCTTCGGCCGTATGGTTGTAGACAACATCGAGGATGACTTCGATATCGGCCTGGTGCAGCCGTCGCACCATGGCTTTGAATTCGTTGCGATCGCCATTGGAAAGGTAACCAGATTCGAGCGCGAAGAAGCCGATACTGTTGTAGCCCCAGTAATTGGTGAGCCCCTTTTTCACCAGGAAGTGATCATCGATAAACGCGTGGATCGGCATCAATTCGAGCGCGGTTATTCCCAGCGACTTGAGGTAGGAAATAACGCTATCCGATGCCAGCCCGGCAAAACTGCCGCGCTGCTGCTCTTCTATTTCCTGGTTTAGCATGGTAAAGCCACGCACGTGAGCTTCGTAAATCACCGTGCACGGCCAGGGCACCCGCGGCGGTTGATCGTTGCCCCAGTCGAATGCCTCGTCGACCACCACGGACCTGGGGACAAAGTCCGCACTATCGATACTGTCAAAGCTCAGGTCCTGCTCAGGGTCATCCAGATCGTAACCGTAAACAGCTTTGTCCCAGCCCAGGTTACCGCTAATCTGCCGGGCATAAGGATCGAGCAACAGTTTATGCGCATTGAAGCGGTGACCCTGCTGCGGTTCATAGGGTCCATCGACGCGATAAGCGTAACGCGTACCCGGTCCACAACCGGGCAGGTAAGCATGCCAGACCTGGTCGGTAACGCTGAGTTCGAAGCGTTCGACTTCTCGCCCGATTTCGGTGTCAAACAGGCAAAGCTCGACGCGGGTTGCATGCGCCGAGAACAGCGCAAAATTCACCCCGTGACCGTCCCAGCTAGCGCCGAGTGGCTGTGGTGTCCCGCGCAACGGCTTGTAACTCATGGCTGGTGAGTTTTATCCGTAACCGGTGCCACCGGCTCGAGGCGCCAGATGTCATCGTTATATTCACGAATGGTGCGATCGGAAGAGAAGCGTCCACTGGCCGCGGTATTGAGGATGCTCATCTGCGTCCAGCGATCACGCTCCAGGAAGGTTTTCGCTGCGAGCCGCTGTGCGGTGACGAAACTGGCGAAGTCCGCCGCCGTCATCCAGGCGTCGTGCGGACTCAGAATCCCGTTTATTATCGGATCGAAAATATCGGGTTCTGACAGGCTGAACTGGTTGCTCTGCAAGACTTCCACCACCTCGCGCAGGTCATCGTCGGCGGCGATGATCGCAGCCGGATCATATTGCGGGCGCGCTTGCGCGACTTCTTCAGCGCTCATCCCGCAGAGGAAAAAATTGTCTGCACCGACGGCATCACGAATCTCTATGTTAGCCCCGTCGAGGGTACCGATGGTGAGCGCACCGTTGATCATGAATTTCATGTTACCGGTGCCGGAAGCTTCCTTGCCCGCCGTCGATATCTGCTCGGAGAGATCGCAACCCGGGCAAATGATCTCCATGGTACTGACATTGTAGTTGGGCAGAAATACCAGCCTTAACAGGTCCCGGGTTCTGGGGTCGGAGTTAACCACGTCGGCGACATTGTTGATCAGCTTGATGATCAGCTTGGCGATGAAGTAACCAGGCGCGGCCTTGCCACCGATGAGCACGCAACGCGGCGTCCAGTCGACTGTGTCGCCGCGGTGGATTCTTTGCAATAAATGGATGACATGTAATACGTTGAGCAGCTGACGTTTGTATTCGTGCATGCGTTTCACCTGCACGTCAAATATGGCATCGGGGTAAAGCTCGACATCACAGGCCTGTTTCACCAGCGCGACCACTTTCAACTTGTTGGCTTGCTTGACCGCTTGCCAGGACTCATGGAACGCGATGTCCTGCGCCAGCGGAACCAGTCTTTCGAGCTGCTCCAGATCGGTAACCCAGCCATTGCCGATGCTGTCAGTTATCAGTTGTGACAGCCCGGGATTGCAGGCCTTGAGCCAGCGGCGCTGCGTGACACCGTTAGTTTTGTTGTTAAGACGGGTTGGCCAGAATTCATGGAAATCCCTGAACAGCCCCTGCTTCAGCAGATTCGAATGCAGTTCAGCGACGCCGTTCACCGAGTAACTGCCGACGATAGCGAGATGCGCCATGCGCACCATGGGCTCGGGGCCTTCTTCGATGATCGCCATGCGTTCGCGTCGTTTCACGTCGTTCGGCCAGCGTTCCGCAATGTCGGCGACGAAGCGACTGTTAATCTCGCGCACGATGTCCATCACCCGCGGCACCAGTTGCTCAAGCAGGCTGACCGGCCAGCGCTCGAGCGCCTCCGGCAGCAGGGTATGATTGGTATAGGCCATGCAACTAGTAGTGATTTTCCAGGCCGCACTCCATTTAAGGCCGTGCACATCGATCAGCAGGCGCATTAACTCGGCCACGGCGATGCTCGGATGGGTATCGTTTAACTGGAAACAGTGCTTTTCAGCAAAATGGGTAAAGTCTTCACCATGGCGATTGACCCACTGCCGAAATATATCCTTGAGGCTGGCCGAGGCGAGAAAATACTGTTGCCGCAGGCGCAGTTCCTTGCCGTTCTCGCTGGCATCATTGGGATATAAAACCATGGTAATGTTTTCTGCCGCGGTTCTACCGGCAACTGCTTCGGTGTAGCTACCGGCATTGAATTCCTCCAGGTTGAATTCGTTGGTGGCGATAGCCGACCAAAGCCTCAGCGTGTTGACCGTGCCATTTTGGTAACCGGGCACTGGAATATCGTAAGGGATTGCCAGCACGTCGTAGGTATTAACCCAGCGCGCGTGGCTGCGCCCGTCATCATCGAGAAAGTGTTCGACATGCCCGCCAAAATGCACCGTCTGTTCGTACTCGGGCCGCTCGATTTCCCAGGGGTGACCACCTCGCAGCCAGGGGTCGGGCTCTTCGACCTGGTAACCCGCTGTAATTTTCTGGCGAAACATACCGTACTGGTAGCGGATGCCGTAGCCGAGCACCGGCAGACCCAGCGTCGCACAGCTATCGAGAAAGCAGGCGGCGAGCCGGCCGAGACCACCGTTACCGAGCCCGGCATCGTGCTCCTGCTCGACCAGCTCTTCTTCGTCGAGTCCTAGCTGGTTTAATGCTGCGCTCAGCTCATCGTCAAGATCGAGGTTCAGGGATGCGTTGCGCAGACTTCGACCGAGCAGGTATTCCATCGACAGGTAACAGACCCGGCGGCTATCCTTTTTTTCGTAACTGTGGCGGGTATTGTTAATGCCATCCATGAGCCGATCGCGCAGTGTCATTGCCAGCGCAACGTATTCGTAATGCGGTGAACTCTGGTAATGGTCCCGCCCGAGGGTGTGATTGAAGTAGTTCCGAAAGTCGTGCACCAGGCTTTCGCTATCGCGACCCGGTGGCGCCAGGGCGGCGATTTCTTTTCTGTTACGTAGATTCATATTGCAGTCGGTCAGGTTATCGGATTCGGTCATTCAAATGACAGGATTAAAGTCGCTAGCGGCGGCAAGGTCAAACTCAACGAGTGCTCGCGCCCATGGGCTGCGATTTCATCGGAGTTTACTTCCCCGAGGTTGCCCACACCGCTGCCGCCGTAGATGCTGGCGTCGCTATTGATTCGCTCCCGGTAGCAACCAGCAAGCGGCACGCCGACCCGATAGTTGTGTCGTATTACGGGCGTCAGGTTACAAATCGCAACGACAATTTCAGCTGGACTCGAGCCCCGGCGGATAAACGCAATCACGCCCTGCTCGTTATCACTGCAGTCGATCCATTCGAAACCCTCAGCGCCGAAGTCCACCTGGTAAAGCGCTGGCGTGTCGCGGTAGCAATGGTTCAGGTCTCGAACCAGCTGCTGAATACCGGCGTGCGCGGGTTGTTCGAGCAGGTGCCAGTCGAGCGAGCTGTCATGGTTCCATTCGCGCCGTTGCGCGAATTCGCCACCCATGAAGAGCAGTTTTTTGCCGGGATACGCGTACATGAAGCCGTAGTAAAGCCGCAGGTTGGAGAAGGCCTGCCACTCGTCTCCGGGCATGCGTTGAATCAACGAGCCCTTGCCATGCACGACCTCATCATGCGACAGCGGCAGGATAAAATTCTCACTAAATGCGTACAACAGTCCAAACGTGAGCTTGTCGTGGTGATAACGCCGATGCACCGGGTCTTCACCAAAGTAGGCCAGGCTATCGTGCATCCAGCCCATGTTCCATTTGTAGCTGAAACCCAGTCCACCCTTGTAAACCGGATGAGAAACCCCTGGCCAGGCAGTCGATTCTTCTGCCATGGTGACCGCGCCGCTGGCGTGTACCTGTTCATTCATCAGGCGCAGAAACTCTACCGCCTCCAGGTTTTCATTGCCGCCGTATTGATTGGGTATCCATTCATCGGCTTCACGCGAGTAATCCAGGTACAACATGGAAGCGACGGCATCGACCCGTAACGCGTCGATATGGTATTCCTCGACCCAGAACAGGGCATTGGCGATCAGGTAATTGACGACCTCCGGGCGGCCAAAATTAAAAATCAGCGTGCCCCAGTCGGGATGAGCGCCCTGACGCGGGTCGGCGTGCTCGTAGAGACTGCTGCCATCGAACTGGCCGAGACCGAAATCGTCGCGCGGAAAATGGGCCGGGACCCAGTCCATGATCACGCCGATACCCTGCTGATGACAGCTGTCGATGAAGAACTTGAAATCCTCCGGGTTGCCGAAACGCGATGTCGGTGCGAACAGACCGATCGGTTGATAACCCCAGGAACCATCGAAAGGGTGCTCGCTGAGCGGGAGCAATTCAATATGGGTGTAACCCATATCCCTGACATAAGAAACCAGGCTTGAGGCAAATTCACGGTAACTCAACACCTGGTTGCTGTCGGTCTGCCGGCGCCATGAACCGAGATGCACTTCGTAAATTGCCATGGGCTGATCGAGCGTACTGGCGGCGCGTCTTGCGTCCAGCCATTCATTATCCTGCCAGCTGTAATCATCGTGCTGCACGATGGAGGCATTGCCGGGTGCCAGTTCCATCTGCCGCGCAAACGGATCGGCCTTGAGCGGCAGTAATTTTCCCCTGGCGTCGAGTATCTCGTACTTGTAGTAGTCGCCAGCGCAAAGGCCCGGGACAAAGATATCCCATACGCCGCCAGTGGAGTGGCGTCGCATCGGGTGCCGTCGACCGTCCCAGCCGTTGAATAAACCGACGACACTGACCCGGCTCGCATTAGGCGCCCAGACTGCAAAATGTACGCCCTTGACGCCATCGATTTCAGTTACGTGAGCACCGAGTTTATGCGCCAGATTTCGCAGTTTACCCTCGCGCATCAGGTGACGATCGAGATCCCCGAAAAGCGATACGAAACGATACGGATCGTCGATGATAGTGCTGTGCCCGTTTTCATGGAGGCGCAGGCGATAGGCAGTAACCGGCAGCGGCAGCCGCGCCTCGAACAGGCCATCGCGATGCACCCGTCGCATCTCCATCAAAAATTCATCGTTGGCGCCGAGCAGCTCCACCGTCTGCGCCTGCGGTTGCCAGCTGCGCACTGTCCAGTTTTTTCTGGCGCTATGCGGGCCCAGGATTTTAAACGGGTCACCGTGACGCCCTTGCGCAATGGATTCGTAACTGGA
>Ga0316189_10007801_pt1 | contig 10095 bp, 4 predicted proteins | sample LowCovwburrow_MG_FD_204930 | JGI IMG/M metagenome (GOLD analysis project Ga0316189, IMG submission 204930) | Coastal sediment microbial communities from Maine, United States - Lowes Cove worm burrow | ecosystem: Environmental > Aquatic > Marine > Coastal > Sediment | place: USA: Maine... | reverse complement strand
AGTCGATCGCGTACTCGCTGGCGACGAAGCTCTTGATCGCCTCGGCGTCGCCCGGCTCCTGGCCGCCAAAGTCGTTGGAGGGGAAGCCGAGGACGACGAGGCCGCGATCCTTGTAGCGACCGTAGAGTTCCTGAAGCTTGGCGTATTGCGGCGTAAACCCGCACTCAGAGGCAGTGTTGACGATCAGCACGACCTTCCCGCGGAGCTCGCTGAGGTCCTGCTCTCCGCCGTCGAGGGTCTCGACGACGTGGGCGATCACTGGACCCTCGGCGGCCGCCTTTGGAGCGGCCTCCTTGTGCCCCTGCTCGCCTTTGTCTTCGGCAGCGGCGGGGGCCGACTCTGGCGCGCCCTTGGCCGAGTCATCGGCGGCCGTGGCCTCCTGACCCTTGCAGGCGCCGATGGAGAGGCAGAGCGAGACGAGGAGCCCGGAGGCGAGAGCGAAGCGAGGAGCCGTCATCCGGGCAAGGATAGTCGCAACTCACGGGTCAGGCGAGGTGCCCCCCAAAAGCCGCGGCCCTCCCGGCCCCGACCTCGGGTGGCCCAGGTCGCCCGCGCCGGCCACCTTCTACCTCTCGCCCTTCTCCCCCTTCTCGCCGTGAGCCGCCGTCATTTCCCGCGGGGGGAAGATCGCCAGCGCAGCCCCCGAGACCTCCGCCGCGCGATCCGCCTGCAAACGCGCCAACCGCTGGAGGCGCTCCTCCGTCCAGCCGCGACCGGGGCCCGCATCGCGGGCGAGCACCGCGACGGCGAGCCAGCGCCCGGTCGGCGACGGGCTCCCCATCAGGACCTCGACCGTCGCCCCGAGCTCGTCTGGCTCCACAGCGGCGAGAGCTGTCGCAGCCGCCGGGATGGCACCGCCGAGGAGCCGCTCTGCCTCTACCAAGCGGAGTAGCGATCGTCCGAGCTCGACCCCGCCGGCGACCGCCCCATGGCAACGGATCCACAGCGCGGTCCACCTCGGGTCCTCGGCCAAGACCTCGGCGGCTGAGCGGGCGGCGACGATCCAAACCCCACGCCGCTGGAGCGGAAAGCCCACGAGAGCGCCGATCGCCGCGTGCAGCGAGCGCGGATCGGCGGTCGCGTTGCGGAGCAAATCGGGAAAGATCCGCAGATCATCCTCCGTCCCCCGGCGTAGCAGGGACACCAGCGCAGCCTTGACCTCATCATCGTAGGGCGAGCGAAGGCGGCGGGCGCAGGCCCGAAGAAAGACCCGCTCGGGGTCGCGGATCCCGAGCATGCCCGCGCGCTGGAGGAGAGAGATCCGAGCCTCGGGCTCTGGCCGGTCGAGAACCTGTCCAAGAAGACAGGACAATCGGGCGTCGCTGGTCGCCGTCAGGCGGTCCGCCGGGATATCGCCCAGGCGCGAGGCCATCACCCAGTCAGGGCCCTTGACCGCGCGAGCGAAGATCTCCCAGGTGGCCTCGCGATCGAGGTGATCCCAGAGCGCGCGGAGGAGGGCGATCCGCACGTCCCGATGCAGGTCGGACTCCGAGGCGGCGAGGAGGCGCTCGTAGGCGGTCTCGTGGCGGAGCCCGCCGAGGAGACGAAACACCTCCTTGGCGACCGTGACCTTGCGCAGCGGGACCTCGGCGAGGAGCTCGACCGCGCGGCTCGGGAGCATGTTCTTCACCGCCCGACGCAGGCCGTAGATCGCGATCCTCGCCCGCGCGTCGTGGAGACAGCGGAGCAGGGTCGGCACACATTGGCCGCGATCACAGCGAGCCATCACCCGCAGGGCCCGCTCCTGGATCGCCGCCCGCGGATCGTCGGCGACCGCCGCGAGCGCGTCCATCGGCGCCGAGTCGAGGGCGGCGAAGATCATCAGCGAGCGCCAGACGGTCGGCGTGTCGCGCTTCGTGTCCTGGATGATCTTGGCGTGGGCCGCCGCGAAGGCGGTGTTCTGCGCAGGCGTCCAGCGGTAGAAGCCGCGGGTGAAGGGGAGGATCCACGCGGTCTTACCGGTCGCGAAGCGGCCGCGGATCCGCCTGGCGCCGAGGAAGGGATCCAAGAGATCCTGGCGGTTGGCGTGGAGGTGCCAGTAGACCACCGGGATGCAGACGTAGCTCGGATCCTTGGTCAGGAGTTCGCCGAGGAGCGCGTCGAAGTGTTTCACCGCCCGGCGGCGCAGGAGCGTCAACGCCTGGATGACCTCTCCGTCACGGACGGCCCGCCCTGCACGGGCGATCTCTGCCACAGCCTCGCTGATGAGCGGCTCGAGGGGCGGCTGCCGACGCCCCGGAGCCCGCGTCCGCCCGGCATGACCGAGGATCTCGGCGTACCAGCCCCGCGATCGCCAATGAGGGAGAACGCTCGGCACAAGCTCTGCATAGCGCTCCGCGTCGTGGTCCTCGAGGAGCTCGAGGAGGAGCCGCGAGGTCCCGCCCCAGGGCGTCGTCGTCGTCAGACTGGCGACCAGCTCCGGCAGCCCTGGGACCCGGACGAGACGGGCGCCGAGGCTCTGGACGAGCTGGATGACCTGCTGGAAGCGCTCCTGCTTCGACCAGGTCTCGGCGATCGCGAGGAGGTGGGGCGCTGCGGTCGAAACCTCATCATCGCTGAGCTGCTCGCCGAGGCGGGCGTTGTAGAGGTTTCCCCGCTCCTTGATCAGGGTCGCGAGCCAGCGGGCGCCCCCCTCCGGGTCTAGGCTGAAGGTCCGGACGACAAGGCTCTCCGCGACGACAGCGGTCCCATGGGACAGATCTCCGGCGTCGAGGGCCGCGCGGACGATCGTGCCGATCCGCTCCGCGTGCTCCGGTCGCCAGACCTCGCGGGGCCAGCCGACCAACGCCTGGAGCATCGCCATACGCACGGGGTCCTGCTCGTTCTTCTTGGCGATGACGAGCTCCAGCGCCCGGTCGACGAGCTCGGGCTCCTCCGGGCGGAGCCCCGGGATCATCAGCAGATTCGCGAGGGCGAGGCCGCGGACGATCCCCTCCGGGAAGCCGAGATGGTCGCGCAGCGCCGCCTTCGCCTCGTCCCAGGGGAGGAAGCGCGCGTAGGGCAACCTCATCCCTGGTCGGGTCTGGAGGGCGACGACCTCAACGAGATGGCGCCTCGCCTCGCGCTCGCGCAGGGCCCCCGGCAGACCGCTGACGCTCGCGACGCTGATCACCCCGCGAAGGTCCCGGGCGGCGATCGTCCAGGCAGCGTAGGCACGCTCGAGGTCGGCCGGATCTTCGATCTTCGCGAAGAGGGCGCGGCCCCACATCGGCCGATCCTGGAGCCGAACGAGCCAGCCGCGGATGATCGCCGACACCTTCTCCGGCGAGAGCTTGTCGACCAAGGGCTGGGCGTCGCCGAGGAGGGTCGGCTCGCGGGCGGTGAGCCGCTCCAGCTCCTCCGCGCGAAGCTCGTCCGCGCTGCCGGCGAAGGGGCTGCCGTAGAGCTTGAGGTCGAGCCGCTCGATGAGGCCCAGGGTCGTCCTCGGCCGCAGCGCGCCGGCCCTGTGCAGCGCGCTGAGATGGCTCCGAATCCCACGGGCCAAGAGCAGCTCCAGCAGCTCCAAGGCGGCGTCCGGCGCCTTGGAGGCGATCCGATCGATGTAGCGATCGATCCGCTGACGGGTCGGCGCGTCGGGCTCCCCCTCCACCTCCCGCAGACGCTCGCCCATGATCCCCGCCAGCGCCGCCGGGGCGTAGCGGGAGAGTCGATCCCAAAACGTCGTGCTCGGCCGCTCGAGGGCGCGGCTCAGGTGACGGGTGACGCCGACCTCGCTCGCCAGGGGGACAAGATCGGCGAAGTCGTGGAGGCCAGGCTGCTCGGAGAGCCAGTCGAGATAGCGATCGACCACCGCACGCCGACCGCGACGGGCGAGCGCGCGGAGGAGTTCGCGATCACGGCGGAGGACGTAGGCCACCCGGAGGGCCCGCAGCGCCTGCTCATCGTCGCAGATCCGCGGTACGATCGAGAAGGCCATCGACCGCAGCGAGGCCGCCTCATCCTCGGTGAAGGGCAAGAGGCGCTCGCCATCACCGGCGATCTGGAGGCCGTAGAGCGCGAGACGACGCTCGTAGACATCCCCGGCGGAGAGCGCGTCGATCAGCGCCTGCGCGCGCTTGCCCGCCGCCCCGCCGGCCTTGGCCGTCCGACCCAGCCCCAACATCCGCTGAATCCTGCCGATATGATGGGTGGCGAGGAGGTCGCGGCGTAGTTCAGCGAGCGCAGTAGAGGCCATAGCCCGGCGACGATCGCCGATCACCCGCGCGGCGGGCAAGGTCATGATCGATATCGATCGTCCTAGGCCACCTCGCAGCGCCGACCGAGGCCTCGACCGAGGCCTCGCAAAGGCCGGTCGCAAAGCCGCAAGCGATCGCCGACAATCACAGCCCATGAGCGGCTCTCGTCCGGACTACCTGATCGTCGGCAGCGGGCTCGCGGCCCTCTCCTTCGCCGCCCTGATGTCGCGGAGAGGGCGCTCGGTCCGGGTGATCGAGGCCCATGAGCACGCGGGGGGCTATGCCCACACCTTTGAGGCGGCGGGCTTTCGCTTCAACGCCCAGCTCCACTACGTCTGGAACTGCGGCGAAGGACAGACCGTAGGCCGCTTCCTGAGCAAGCTGGGCCTCGCCGAGGAGGTCGAGTTTGTCCGCTACGATCCGCTCGGATTTGACCGGATGCGGATGCCCGGCTACGCCCTCGACATCCCCGGTGATCCCGCGCTCCTAAAGGAGCGCCTCTTCGCGCTCTTCCCCCGCGATCGCGCGGCCCTGACCGGGTTCGTCGATGAAGTCTTCGCGACCGCCGAGGAGCTCGACAGCGTCCCGAGCCCGGTCAAGCCCCGCGACCTCCTCCGCGCCCACCGCTTCCGCCGAGTCCTCCGCTACCGCAAGGCCTCGCTCCAGGACGTCTTCGATCGCTTCGACCTGCCGCTGCCGGCCCAGACCCTCCTCGCGCTCCAGTGGCCCGACTTCCTCCTGCCCCCAGCGCGCCTCTCCTTCTTCGCCTGGGTGATGCTCTTCGTCGGCTATTGCCGCGGCGCCTACTACCCCAAGCGCCACTTTGAGCACGTCATCGACACTCTGGTCGCGACGATCGAGGCCGGCGGCGGTGAGGTGATCTTGGGCCAGCGGGTGATCGACTTCCTCTTCGCCGGCGATCGTCTGACCGGCGTCCGCGCCGAGCTCGTCGACGCCCGCGGGATCGGCGAGGGCGAGCGCGTCGATCACTTCGGCGGCGAGATCATCTGCAACATGGACCCGCGGGCGGCGGCGGCGATCATCGGCCCAGAGCGCTTCTCGCGGACGCTCCGTAGACGCCTCGACTACGCCTACTCACCGTCGAACTTCGTCGCCTACCTCGGCGTCGAGGGGATCGATCTCCGCGACTACGGCTTTGGCCGCTCCAACCTCTTTCATACGGACGAGCCCGACCTGAACCGAGCCTTCACCCAGATGGAGCGCCACGGCGACTACCGCCGGCCGAGCTTCGCCCTGACCACCCCGAGCCTGCTCACCGATGACACGAGCGACTCTCCTCCAGGGACCCAGATCGTCGAGCTGCTGACCGTCGCCGACTTCACCCGCTTCGCCCACCTCCGCAACAGCAACATCAAGGCCTACAACGCCAAGAAGCGGGAGGTCTTCGAGGCGATCCTCAGGGTGATCGAGCGTGACTACGTGCCGGACTTCGGCGAGCGGATCTGCTTCAAGATGCTCGGCTCACCGACCTCAAACCTGCGCTACTGCCTGAGCCCCGAGGGGAACTCCTACGGCAGCGACATGAGCCCGGGCAGCGTCGGCCCCGGCCGCCTCGACCATCGCTCCGAGCTCCCCGGACTCTACTTCTGCAACGCCAGCGCCGGCTACGGCGGCTTCGCGGGGACGATCTGGACCGGCTCGCGCCTCTACGAGGAGCTCAGCGGCGATCGCTTCCTCGATCACGGTGACGGCTGACGCCCTCCTGGTCGCGAGGAGCGCCTCCCCTCCCGGGGCCTGACGGCCTCTGCCATCAGAGCTGCGCAGGCTGTGGCGTCGCAGCGTGGGATCGACCGCGCCAGCGAAGGCCCACCTGGCCCTACGGGCAAGCCGGGTCTGCTAGAGCGCCCCCCAGCTCCCGACCTCGAGCGAGGTGTACTCGTCGCCCGAGCAGCCGTTGGCGTCGGGAGCACAGTCGTGGGACTCGACCCCGAGCACCTCGAAGTAGCCGTCGACCGCGATCGACTCACCGTCGGGCTCAAAGGTCGCGCCGAAGCTGAGAATCCCAGCGTCGAAGCCCGTGAGGTCGACATCGCTGAGGCCGTAGTGCTCGGCGAAGGCGGCCGCGTCGATCTGCGTCGCGTAGGGGGCCTCGATCTCCAAGCGCACGACCGCCAGGGTCCCGTCGTCCGCGGCCACGGCGAGCACCCGCATCGGCAAGGAGCCCTTCCAACGACCATCCCCGCTGATCACCGCGGCGATGGTCTGGAGCTGAATGCTGCCGTCGGTCGTCGACGCGCAGGCCGGGCCGACGCTCTCAAGCTCAATCTCGAGCGAGCTGCTCTCGCCGCCGTCCCAGGAGATCTCCAGCGGTCCGGCCTTGGCGATCCGCTCGATCGCGTCCGCGCCGCTGAACCCCGCGGCAGCGCTGGCCAGATCGAGCGGAGCCAGGCCGAGTTCGCAGCTCTGCTCCGCGCCCGGCCACCGGGCGTAGCTCATGGACGTCGCGCCGACGAAGTCATCCTCCTGGATCTCGACCACCGAAGAGGCGCCGCCGAAGAGACCGTCCGCCGTGATCCCGAGCTCGAGCTCGATCGGCGAGATCGAGGCGTCCGCGGGCTGCACCGCCTCCACTGCCAGGCTGCCGCCGATGGCGTCGAGCTCGAGGGTGTGATGGATGATGCCGATCCTCGCGATCGTCGCCGCCAGGGGGGCGCTGAAGCTCTCGTCGAGGGCGCCTCCGGAGGAGCTCAGGTGGACGTCGACGTCCACCTCGAGGCGATCGTGGCACTCGCCGGCAAACCCGTCGCCCTGCCCCTCCAGCGTCGACTTGACGTGGCGGACCTCACCGCCGCCGTAGCTGATCTCGACCGCGAGCTTGGCCTCGCCCGACTCAGGGCCGAAGGTGACCTTCGCGAAGGAGTCGTCCAACCCCGCGCCCCAGACCATCGCCGAGCTATGCTCACCTTCGGCCAGGTCGAGGAGGTCAGCGCCGGTAAAGGGCATCGCCGAGTCGGCGTCGAGGCCCGCGAGGACCGTCACCTCCTCCGCGCACTCGAGGCCGTAGAGGCCCTCGTTGCCTTCGCCCCAGGGGACAGGTTCAGCGCTATCACAACCGGCGGTCATGGCGAGGAGAAGGGCGGATACGGAGAGTCGAGCGGTGCGTCGCATGATGAGCCTGAGCAGTTGTAGGCCTGACTGTGCAGCCCGCATGCCAACGACCGCGCCCGACCTCAACCGCCCGATTTGAGCCCTTTGGGGGCATCTCTTCGGCGGCTCCAGCATGCTGGAGCGCACGTCCCTGACATTCCCGTCCGGACATCCTCGGCGCGGCCACACGGCCTCGATGGTCGGCGCTCGGGCGCACACTCTCGTGGCGCCGACCCCGAGAGCGAGCAGACCCCTCCGAGGAGCGCTCCGTGGCCGCACGCTCTCATCGCGCCGGCCCCCGAGCGAGCAGACACCTCCGTCGCCGCGCCCTCTCGCGCCGAGCCGGGCCACGACGACGCTGACAGTCCCGGCCATCTCGCCGATACTCGACCCTCGTGAGAGGAGGAGAAGCCTCGCCCCAGGGCTACCCCGCGGTCGTCGAGCTCGCGCCGACCCTCCTCGAGCACATCCTCCAGGCGATGATCCACGCCGCCTTCCCTCCGGGGCAGACCTTCGCCGATCCCCGCCCGGGTCGCGGGCCCTACGCTCTCCTGCCCGGTATTCGCCTGACCCTGACGCCGCCGGAGAGACCGCCGCGAGAGTCCGCCTCAGCCGTCCACCCCGAGCCGGTCGATCCCAAGGAGAAGCCCGGGACCACCCGCCGCAGCGCTCTCCCGCCAGACCCGAACGCTGCGCAGGGGATCGGACCTTCGCGATCCCCCGCGAGCGAAGGCCCCGATCGTGATGCGACGCTCGTCGGCGTAGTCTCGACCCTCCAGGACACCGCCACCGGCCAGACGGGATCCTATGCGATCTACTTTGACGTCCGCCCCGGAGCAGGCGAGCTCTCCCTCCACGTCGCGTTCATCGATCCTGCCGGCTCGCAGCCGATCGATCACCTGCCGCCGAAGCTCCTCCACCTCGCGCTCGCCGGCCGCGGACCTATCCCCTGGCGCCTCGCCCCAGGCGTCAAGGCGATCATGGGGACGAGCCTCCAAGACCCCGGACGGGCCCTCCTCTACCTCGCCTCCACTCCCCTCGACACGGCGCTCGACAGGGCCACGGCGCGCAGCTCGAGCCACCGTAGTCCGCGCCCAGCTCCGCCATCGACGCTCCTGCGCCGCCTCCCCAGCGGCAAGAAGACCCAGGGCGGAGGCCCGGTGCAGGTGCTCCACCGCGAAGATTGGGCGGCCCTGATCGACGCGTCGGTTCTCCGCGCCCTGCTGACGGAGACCCTCTCGAACCTCGGCATGATCCAGGCTGAAGGGGCGAGGGTTCAGGTCGAGCGGATCGCGATCCCGCGGATGATCGCCGGCGGTCTCGAGGTCGAGCTAGAGGCCCGCGTCGACGGGCACGAGTGCAGCGCCCGCGGCCCGCTCTACATCGGCTACACCCTCGAACGGGCGAGCAGCGACGTCCCCCAGCTGCGCACCTCCGTCAACGCGAGCAAGCTTCAGGTCAGCGGGGCCGACGCTCTACCGGGGCTCCTCTACGCTCTCACGGCGATCCTCCCCCAGCTCTTCCTCCTCGTGCTCCCAGGGATCCCAGCGACCCTCGAGAGCTGGGTCTACGGCGCAAGCGGGCGCGGGCTCGCGCGGGCGACCGATCAGGGGACGACGGGCCCGCTCGGATCTCTCGTGGCCGAGCTGCTCCAGCCCTTGCCCCCCGAGCTCTCCACCGTCATCGCCCGGCCGATGCTCGTCCGCATGGACCTCAGCCCGCGCGGCCTGACCCTGGGCATCGCCTACCGTCCGCCGCCGCGCTCCGGGGTGACCAAGACCCCGCTCGAGGTGCCGCTGCGGATCAACACGATCGGCCCGGCGTCGATCCTGCTGGGCTGGCAGCGAGCGGGGGATCGCTCTCTACCTCCAGACAGCAACCACGGCGACAACGACATGAGCGCCAGCGCCAGCGCCAGCGCGCGTGGCGGGAGCAGGCCCACGGCGTCCCCCCCCCCCGCTCCAACGCTCACGGTCGCAGGCTTCGCGCCCCTTCGCCCGCCGAAGAGCCTCCCGACGAGCGCCACCCTCTATGTCAGCGGCCATGCCCTCGACGGAGTGCTCAGCGTTCACCTGGTCAGCGGCTTCCACCGCCGGCCCCTGACCATCCTCCGCCAGACGGCGCGCCTGCTGGTCCTCCATGGAGCTCTTCGGGACGTACCGGCAGGCCTCTGGGACCTCGAGTGCGAGTGGTCCGGAGCTCTGACCAACGGCGTCGTCTACGGCGACCGCCTGACCTTTCGCAATCAGGTCCGGACCTACATCGCCGCCCCAGGGCTCCGCGCCGACGATCGTCCGCTACGGGTGCTCACCTGCGACGGGGAGCCGCTCCTCCTCCAGCTCGCCAACGGACTCCTGACCCCCCTCGCTGACCTCCCCTCGCTCCGAGAGCGTCTCCGAGATGCGCCTGCGATCGACGTCGACGTAGTCGAGGTCGAGGTCCCGCTCGCGCCGACCGTCAGCTCACCACCCCCTCTGGAGGTCCAGCATGTCAGCGATGATCACTTCATCGTCGACGCGGGCGAGTACGGCCGACTCCGCGTCCGTACCCTGGCGATGAAGAGCGACGCGACCGCCCTCGCAGAGGTCGAGGCGCTCCTCAAGGGCCTGCCCCACTACGAGCTGGTCTAGGACCGGCCCTCCCCTCGCGCCTCTCGCGTGCGCCTCTCGCGTGCGCCTCTCGCGTGCGCCTCCCTCGCGCCTCTTCCACGAAGGGCTGTCCCTTCGACCAGCTCTACAGATCAGGCCCGTCGTGCGGCGAGCTGACCGCATGCAGCGCTGATATCACCGCCGCCGCTGTAGCGCCTGTGCGA
>Ga0316189_10007800_pt1 | contig 10096 bp, 11 predicted proteins | sample LowCovwburrow_MG_FD_204930 | JGI IMG/M metagenome (GOLD analysis project Ga0316189, IMG submission 204930) | Coastal sediment microbial communities from Maine, United States - Lowes Cove worm burrow | ecosystem: Environmental > Aquatic > Marine > Coastal > Sediment | place: USA: Maine... | reverse complement strand
AAAAAGGGTATTGCAGTCACGGCTATGCCACCTTCGTAAAGCTTTTACTCCGAACCCATAAACCGGTCGGCCAGGCTGCTATAGCCAGGCTTTGCAGCAGGTTTGCGGGCCGGTGAACTATGCCGCTTTCTGGCCTGGGCCGGGGTGTTCTGCTTATTGCCGTTACGGGTGCTGCCTGCGTTATTGGCAGGTCTGCCGTTTCGACTTCTGTTTGAGTTATTGGTGGACCTGGGGTTACCTGCCCTGCCGGAGTTATTATTTCGGCGGCCATCGTTACGCCCGCGCCCTGCCCTGTTCTCGGGTTCGGCCTGGGCCCGACCGGTTGATTCATATCCCTGCGGGACTTCTTTGGGTATTTCCCGATTGATCAAACGTTCGATATCCCGCAGCAGCTTGAGTTCGTCGGGAGAGACCAGTGAAACCGCCGTGCCCTCGTTACCGGCACGGCCTGTACGGCCGATGCGGTGCACATAGTCCTCCGGTACATTGGGCAGTTCAAAGTTGACCACGTGCGGCAACTGGTCGATATCGAGCCCACGGGCAGCAATATCCGTAGCAACCAAAATTCGAACGGATCCTTTCTTGAAGTCTGCCAGTGCACGGGTTCGCGCTGCCTGGCTCTTATTGCCATGTATGGGGGTAGCGCTCAGGCCATCCATCACCAATTGCTTGGCCAGGCGGTTAGCTCCGTGTTTGGTGCGGGTAAAAACCAGCACTTGCTGCCAGTTGCCTGCGCCGATCATGTGGCTGAGCAACTCGCGCTTGCGACCCTTGTCGACCGGGTGCACCAACTGCTCGATCAATTCGATCGGAGCGTTGCGTCGTGCAACTTCAACCAATTCAGGATGATTCAGAAATTGATGCGATAATTTCTTGATTTCGCTGGAAAATGTAGCCGAGAACAATAGGTTCTGTCGGTGACTTTTGGTCGGCAACAGCGCCAGTATTTTCTTGATGTCATGGATAAAACCCATGTCCAGCATGCGGTCAGCTTCATCCAGTACCAGGATTTCAACCTTCGACAGGTCGACCGTTCTCTGGCGCGCATGATCCAGCAGCCGCCCCGGCGTTGCCACCAGCACATCTACGCCTCGGCGCAGTTTGTCCTTCTGGGGGTTAATCTTGACGCCACCAAAAATGACGGCGCTTTTAAGCGGCAGGTGGCGCCCGTAGGTCAGAACACTTTGCTCAACCTGAGCTGCCAGCTCACGGGTGGGTGTCAACACCAGCGCACGAACGGCCCGCTGGTTCTTATCCACTGCCCGGGAATTTAACCGCTGCAGTAATGGCAGGGTAAACCCGGCCGTTTTGCCGGTGCCCGTCTGGGCAGCAGCCATAATATCCTTGCCTTCCAGAATCAGCGGTATCGCCTTGGACTGGATGGGGGTAGGTTCGTCATATCCCTGCTCGCGAATAGCACGCAGGAGTTCGGCCGAAAGGCCGAGAGAGTCAAAAGACATTAGGAAATGTACTCCGATCCTGCTCTTTCTCCACGATAAGTTCACATGGGAATCGGTCTGAGCGGGATGTATTAAGGGAATTGCAGGCCAACCGATGTGGCCAGGATGGCGCGAGTCTAACAGAAAACGCGCCAACCGGGCTTTTTATTTATTCTGCGGGAATACCCGACAGTTGCTCACACAACTCGACGTTGTCGTTAGCCACGCGTTGAATAGGGATAACTCCTTGTCGATCGACTGACGGAATATCAAAGGTCACGGTTCCCGAAAAGCAGTTTGCAAACTCAACCACCATCGTCCCATCCTCCCGGGAGGCCGGTGCGGGCTCGCCTGAATCAAAGACGCCGCCCTCTGTACTGTAAATCGTAAGTTCAGCACGGTTGCCCATGATACTGCCCTGGGCCGTCAGCCAGCGTTGGCCTGGCCCGCCCAGCAACGCATTGACTGATTCGTCAGGGCGTTCCGTATCAAAGGTAAACCAGGCTACCGACATGACTTCCACGTCGGGGTAGACAACGATATAAAACCCCTGGCCGTTGGTTTCGATGTCGAACCAGGCGTCGTTCATCCCGGCGGTAATCGCAAATCCGTTTTCCTGGCCATCCTCGGTGATGTTAGTCATGACCAGGTACTGCTCTGTGACCGGCTCCGGCGGACCAGGGTAGTCAATCAACGGTAACTCGTTGAATTGTCCACCTGCGTTCCAGATTTGCACTGCGGCGATCGCATCGACAACATCCATACCCTTTGTTACCTGCCCGAAAACCGTGAAACCACCGTTCTGAGCGTCCAGATTTTCTGAATTATCAGCCAGGTTGATAAACCATTGGCTGGTTGCGCTGTTCGGATCACCGCTTAACTTGGCCATTGCGATGGTGCCGCGCAGGTTAGAAATTCCGGGCTCATTGACTACAGGAGGATCGGTGGGCACCGAGTCTGGTGCGCCCTCACTGTAGGTAAACCCCCCGCCCTGGATTACAAATTCCTCCACACTGCGGTGGATAAACGAATTGGCGAAGTCACCGTCGTTGACATATTTCAGAAAATTGGCAACCGTTTGCGGCGTCTCCACTTCAAACAAGTCAATTTCCACTTCACCCAATGGGGTCTCCAGCGTAACGCTGCTCGCCAGGACGGGCACGGCAGACAACATTACGGCGATAAAGCAAGCGGTCACACCCGCCAGGCGGGTCTTCAATCGGGTCGTCGGCACGGGACTATTACTCCAGGATTACTTATACGGGTGTTCAGGTTTTTTCAGTGGCGAATTGTGCAGGTTTGTGGTCGCAGGTTCAAGGGCTATGAACCCTGCGGTATTTAAACCAGGTCGATCGCGTATTGCTTCAGATCCTTCAGCTTTACCGCTCGCAAAGCGGCCGCATGCGTGGCCTGCAACACCACGCGAGGAGCCACACCGGCCTCCATTGCCTCCCGCCATCGAGCGGCACACAGACACCACTGGTTTCCCGGTTTGAGTCCGGAAAAGCCAAACTCCGGATTGGGTGTACTCAGGTCGTTGCCACGGGAAGCAGAATATTCAAGGAAGTCTGCCGTGACACGGACACATACAACATGTTGGCCCAGGTCCTCGCGGCTGGTATTGCAACAACCGTCACGAAAAAAACCGGTTAGCGGGTCGTCTGAACAGGGAACCAGCGGTTCACCCAGTACGTTGAGTTTAGCTTCCATAGTTACACTCTAGTACATTTGCAGGATAACGCTGGCCGGGTCGATGACTGTGCTCAGTTTCGAACGTCTGCCCCCACGTCAGCAGCGATGCTGCGGGACGCCAGGAAGAAGTGGGTGATTGCCCAGGTTTTGGCCACCAGCGCCGTGCCGATAATCGCATAACGCAATCCATCAGCATCACCATAACCGGCGCGCAATAAATCTGACAGGGAGCCGACGATCAGTGGACCCAGGCCCAGGCCGATCAGGTTCAGAATAAAGAACAGGGCAGCCGAAGCGACCGCCCGCTGGCGCAAACCCACCAGGGAATGTGTCACCGCAAGACAGGGCCCAAGCCACATTGCCCCCAGCACGACATAGGGTACATAGCTGAGAAACATGGTCGCAGTCGTCTGCGCTGAGAATGCAAAAACCGTGAGCGGCAGGGTCACCAGCAAGGCAATCGCGGGCGTCAATACGTACCACTTCTCACCGCGACGGGCCAGCCGGTCGGCAATCCAGCCGGAGGAAACAACACCGACGACTCCACCGATCCCCATGACCAGCGCGAGCATCCAGCCCACATCTCCGATGGTCAATTCGTGAGCCCTGATGATGAAAGATGGGACAAAATTTCCAACGCCATAGCCTGCCAGCGACTGCAGACTCGCAGCTATCGCGATGTGCCTGAAAGAGCGCCTGGACCAGAGGAGACGCAAAGTGTCGCGGAATGACGGGCGGACCGAATCCTCATTGTCTGTTGCGGGTTCGAAATTTCCGCTTTCGATGCGCTCCGCCATTCCCCGCGGAGGCTCCTTGACCGTGATCGCCACCAGCAAAGCCACGAGAATTCCCGGCAAACCAACCACGATAAACGTTGTTCGCCAACCCAGGCTTTCTGCAACCCATCCCCCGAAACCATAGGCGAAAAGGTAGCCGATATAGACACCCATGGAAAAAATCGACAGCGCCAGCGCCCTTCGACGGAGCGGGAAAATATCCGAGATCATCGAATGTGATGGCGGACTGCCGCCGGCCTCCCCGACCCCAACGCCGATCCGCAGGATCAGTAAATGTACAAAATTCTGCGCTGCGCCGGACAGCGCGGTCATCACGCTCCAGAACGCCAGCGCCGTGGCCACAACCCGCTTTCGCCCTACACTTTCAGAGAGGTGGGCGATGGGCAGGCCGAGTACGGAATAAAACACCGCGAACACGAAACCTGACAACAGGCCCAGCTGCCAATCCATCAAGCCCAGGTCGGCGCGAATCTGCTCCTGCAGAATCACGACAACCTGGCGATCGACGAAATTAAAGGTATAGACGAGTGTCAGCATTGCCAACACATACCAACGGTATGCCGGCTGCTGGTACCTCGCCGTATTGTCGGGCTTCAAACTAACCGTAATTCGATGCTACGAAATTCCAGTTGACCAGTGACCAGATTTCTTCCAGGTATTTCGGGCGGGCGTTCCGGTAATCAACGTAGTAAGCATGCTCCCACACATCAATTGTCAACAAGGGTGTCTTGCCGTCACACATGGGGTTGGCCGCGTTTGAAGTGTTGACGATCTCGACTGAGCCATCATCGTTTTTGACCAGCCAGGTCCAGCCGGAACCAAAATTGCCGATGCCTGACTTGATGAATGCAGCCTTGAATTCATCAAAAGACCCGAACGCGGCATTGATTGCTGCGGCCAGTTCGCCTTCCGGTGCGCCACCGCCTGAGGGGCTCAGACCGTTCCAGTAAAAAGTGTGATTCCACACCTGTGCCGCGTTGTTGAAAATTCCGCCAGCGGATTTCAACACGATTTCTTCCAGTGAGGAATTTTCGAATTCAGTACCTGCTACAAGATTGTTCAGGTTGGTGACATAGGCCTGGTGATGCTTGCCGTAGTGGTAGTCGATAGTCTCAGCAGAAATTACGGGCTCTAGCGCATCCGCAGCGTAAGGCAGGGCGGGAAGTTCATGGGTCATCGAAACACTCCTTTATTCGGTGGTGATAAGTATGGGTTACCAAGCAGGTAGATTGGGACTCGAACCCGGCCTATAAAGTGCAGACGCCAGATTTTGTCCAGAAAGTCTGTTCTCATTTTAGACTATGTCAGAAATAATTAATTTTGTATATTTATTGTATAGCAAAATGTGTTATTATTCTTGCATTAAATAGTATTTGTATAGCTATAGAGGGTTATAGAAATGAAACAGCCGCAACAAATGAACGAATGGTTCTCTGAGGCATCGCAGGCCACGATCAATATACGTAATCTGCGCTTGCGCACCTATATCGGATTCAACCCCGAGGAGAAAGAGAAGCAGCAAGATGTGGTGATCAACATAGAGATCACCTACTCGATCGCTGCATCAATCCTGGAAGACCGGGTTGAAGACGCACTGGATTATAAAGTGATTACCAAGCAGGTGATCCAGCATGTCGAGCAGGGCCGTTTTCTGCTCCTGGAAAAGCTGGTAGCTGACGTGGTTGGTATTTGCAGCCAGCCCACGAGCGTCAAATTTGCACGCGTAGCGATCGACAAACCGCATGCCCTGCGCTTCGCAGACTCGGTATCACTGGCGCTGGAGTACCACGCCACGCAAGACACATCTTTACGACTTCTGGAGAAAGTATCATGAGCGCAAACCCCGTTTACATGTCCCAGGCCCTGGCATTGGGCGACAAAGAACTCAGCGAGGAAGCCATCCTTGTTCGCAAAACGCTGATGGATCAAGGTCTTGAAACACCGATGATCGAAACCGGCTTGAGCGCTGAGGAAAAATACCAGAGGATTCAGTTCCTGATGTCCGAGGTCGTTGAGACACTTGGCCTGGACCTGACCGATGACAGCCTGGCAGAGACACCCCACCGGATTGCCAAAATGTATGTCCACGAGATCTTCTCCGGACTGGATTACCGCCATTTTCCGAAGTTGTCCCTGATCGAGAACAAGATGGGCGCTGACGAGATGGTCAAGATCCGGGAAATTGATCTGACCAGTACCTGTGAACACCATTTCGTGACCATCGACGGCGTCGCCAAAGTTGCGTACATACCAAAGGACAAGATCATCGGTCTGTCCAAGATCAACCGGATCGTTCGTTTCTTCGGCCAGCGTCCGCAGGTCCAGGAGCGCCTGACCCGGCAAATACTCGTGGCTCTGCAGGCTCTTTTGGGAACCGATGATGTCGCCGTCAGCATTGACGCTACTCACTACTGCGTGAAGTCCCGCGGAGTGATGGATACCAACTCCCAGACCAGCACCACGGCACTGGGCGGATGCTTCAGGGAAAATATCCACACCAGGGCTGAGTTCCTCAATCCCTGATGTCGGATCCTATTCTGATAACCGGCCTCGGTCAGCGGGTCGGTTTACACCTTGCGCGTACGTTTCTCGAACGGGGAATCCCTGTCATCGGCACGTACCGGACAGAGCGCCCTGCCCTGGAGGAATTGTCCGCCGGCGGAGCAGCGCTTCATCAGTGCAATTTTTACGACGATGCCCAGGTCGAAAAACTTTTGACTGCGATTACCAGCCGTCATGAAAGACTCCGGGCGATCATCCACAATGCATCGGACTGGCTGCCAGACACTGCAGAACTACCCACCGCTGAAATAATGAACCGGATGATGAAGGTGCACGTCAGTGCGCCCTACCGCATTAACCTGGCCCTGGAGCCTTTGCTCCGGGCGAGCAGCCATCCTTATGCCGACATCATTCATATTGGAGATTACGTGAGCAGCCGTGGCAGCCGTAAGCACATTGCCTACGCAGCCAGCAAGGCCGCCCAGGACAATCTTACGCTGTCATTCGCTGCCCGGTTTGCCCCGGAAATCAAGGTGAATAGCATCGCACCGGCCCTGATACTTTTTAACCAGGGTGACGACGAGGCTTACAGGGAAAAAGCTCTGAGCAAGAGTTTGATACAACATGAAGGCGGGCTGGATGAATTCCAGCACACCGTCAATTATTTGCTGGAAAGTTCTTACGTGACCGGCCGCATCATCCACATGGATGGCGGCCGTCACCTGGTCTGAGTGATTCCCGGAGGCGCTGCCTACTGGGCGAGCGCCATCTCCACTGCCGCAACCAACTCCTGGTTTTCAGGCTTGGTCCGGGGACTGAACTCAGCAATGACTTCGCCGTTGCGCCCAATCAGGTACTTGTGGAAATTCCAGGTAGGATAAGTTCCGCCCGCATCCGCCAACTCAACGTAGAACGGGTGTGCGTCACTTCCCTTAACGGTGGTTTTCTCAAACATCGGAAATTCGACACCGTAGGTTAACCGGCAGAACTCTTCGATCTGATCCTCGGTTCCCGGTTCCTGTCCAAGGAAGTCATTGGAAGGGAACCCCAAAACCACCAGGCCGTCCGGCCCGTATTTTTCATAGAGATCTTCCAGGCCATCGTATTGCGGTGTATTTCCGCACTTGGACGCCGTGTTAACCACCAGCAGCACTTTGCCGGAATAAGCTTCGCACAGGTTCACTTTTTCTTCGGACGCCAGCTTGCGGAAATCCTGATCCAGCAGAGTGGAATCACAGGCGATAGCGCTAAAACTGACCATGCTGGTGAGCAAGGCAACAAAAATTTTCATCGGGTTCTCCAATTGAACGATCAATCCATTGTACAGCTTTCGTATAGTTATACAACCGACTTGAGCGGCCACCTTGAAAAAACCAACTAGTAACTATAGTTATCGTGATTGGATCCGAACTCCTCCCACTCATCCAGCTGTGAATACAGCTTCTTCGTGTCCTTGCGGCGCTCGATTCTGCGCCGTGCATTGATACCACGATCTTTATCATCCTGGTCTTCCAGGGATGCACCGTAGGACTCTCCTGACAAACCATCAGCATCGAATTCATCATCGAACAGATCGTCGAAATCGTCGTCGTCAACAATGGATACGTTGCGGTAGGATTTCCGCGCTTTCTTTCCCATTTGTAACTCTCCATGAAAAGGCAACATGCCTTTGATTGAAAAATTACCAGATTTTATCTTTATGTCAAGATATTTGATATGAAGGAATCCACAGGCTGATCAGAAATAATGCGGGCGGCATCAAACCCCCTGGGCGTTTAACACGGTACGCAGCAAGTCACTCAGTTGCTTTTTTTGCGCCGGGTCGAGACCATCAAGCGCATCGGTCGCGGCCTCGAACCTGACTTCGGTGGCGTCTTCGATAAGATCCAGCCCTTCTTTTGTCAACTGAACCAGCACCCGCCTCCGGTCATTGTCATCTTTAAGCCTGCGCACCAGGCCCTTGGCCTCCAGACCGTCGATTCGGTTGGTCATCGCGCCCGAAGTCAGCATGTTGGTATCCGCCAGTTCCGTTGCCGCCATGACAAATGGGGCACCCTGCCGACGCAGGGTCGATAAGACGTCATACTGCCACCACTGCAAGTCAAATTCACGCAAGCTCGCCGCGGTACGGTCTGCAAGTATTTTTGCCAGCGCCTGTATGCGCAACACCACGCCCATCGGTTCAGCGTCCAGGTCAGGCCGTTCCTGGCCCCAGTCAAGTTGTAAACGATCAATCACATCTTTGCTCATCTTTGAAATCATACTGCCTAATGGTCGTGTATATAATCCCCTCATCACTGGGGATTCTCATATGACCGAAACCAAAACCGATCCACGCGATCTCATCCGCTCTGCCCTGCACGACCATATTGGCTCTGATGAGTTGGATAATCTGCTCGACACGATCGGTACATCTGATCTATTGCATGCCGTGTTCCGACTAACCCCGGATGAGCAGCGGCAACTGCTTTCAAGCGCATCACTCGAGCGGGCTGCCCACATTATCGAGGACCTGCCCGACGGTCACGCTGCGGAGTTGATGGAAGAAATGCCGGCCATTGAGTCGGCAACCATCCTGGAGGAGTTAGCCAGCGACCATCGCGTCGACATTCTTTCCGAACTGGACGATGACGACAGCGAAGCCATTCTCGAACTGCTGGACGAGGATGATGCCCGCGAGGTACGTGAACTGATTGCCTACCCGCCTGATGTCGCCGGTGGCCTGATGATGACCGAGTTTGCGAGCTTCCCGAAAAACGCCACGGTGCGCGAGGTGGTTGACCAGGTGACCGGGCACGAAGGTGATTATGAATTTCTGACGGTTCACTATATTTACGTGGTCGTCAGGCGCCGCGTTCTGGTCGGTGTCATCCGCCTGCGGGACCTGGTTTTTTCCGATCCGGACATGACAATTGGCAGCATCGCCACCAAGGCCATGACCGTTTCACCCGATACCTCGTTGCTGGACCTCGACCAGTTTTTCGCCGACCACGACATCGCCGCCGTTCCGGTTGTCAACGATCGCAAGCATCTACTGGGTATCGTACGCCGCAGGTCCCTGCTCGAAGCACTGGCCGAGAAATCCGAGTCGGACAACCTGAAAGCCGCCGGTATTGTCGGCGGTGATGAATTGCGCAGCATGCCGGTCTGGGTGCGATCCAGACGCCGATTGTCCTGGCTGAGCGTCAATATTGTGTTGAATATCATCGCAGCCAGCGTGATCGCGATCTATGAAGACACGCTAACTGCCGTCATTGCACTGGCCGTATTCCTGCCGATCGTGTCCGACATGAGTGGCTGCTCCGGTAACCAGGCGGTTGCCGTCAGCATGCGGGAATTGACACTGGGTGCCGCTGAACCGAAAGACGTGGCCCGGGTTTGGGGCAAAGAACTGGCCGTCGGGCTGATCAACGGCCTGGCGCTGGGTATTCTGCTGGGCGTAGCAGCCTGGATCTGGAAGGGCAACGTGATCCTCGGGCTGGTGGTTGGTGGTGCACTGGCACTGAACACCGTTCTCGCCGTTTCAATCGGTGGCACGGTGCCGCTGATTCTGAAGCGTATGAACGTGGACCCGGCCGTTGCGTCCGGCCCCCTGCTGACCACCATCACAGACATGTGCGGTTTCTTTCTGGTGCTCAGCCTGGCAAGCCTTGTATTGCCCAGCCT
>Ga0316189_10007793_pt1 | contig 10101 bp, 7 predicted proteins | sample LowCovwburrow_MG_FD_204930 | JGI IMG/M metagenome (GOLD analysis project Ga0316189, IMG submission 204930) | Coastal sediment microbial communities from Maine, United States - Lowes Cove worm burrow | ecosystem: Environmental > Aquatic > Marine > Coastal > Sediment | place: USA: Maine... | reverse complement strand
GGTAAGTTCGCAGGATGTGGATGGCATGGACCATTTGATCAATGAAAATGGTGACTTGCGTACTTTACCCTTTCACCATGCTGGGAGCGGTGTTGGAATGGACGGGTTTTTTGTTTCGCGCCTTAGGCGAAAAACCTGAATGGTGTTATCAAAACATTAACGACCTTGCGTGCAATAATTGGTTAATCATATTTTAATTGACCGGTTGTCGTACGCTCTATGTCCAGTGCTGCAAGCATAAACAGTTTCGAATCACCTTGTGCTGCTTCAAGCCTTGTTGATGTCGGGGCGCGCGCCCTGATTGAAGGCCGTGCGCGTCAGGTAAGTGGTTTACGGGCAGGGTTGTTATCCGGACAAAAGGTGACTGGTCTGGCTTTGCCGGTGCGCTCGTTACAAACAGGTAGCAAGCAAAAGGCCGATGCGCTGTATCGTGGCATATTTAAATTTGCCGGTGAGCAGTTTGTGCGCACGGAAGACAATATTTTTAGCGAAAAAAGTCTCGGGACGGGGTGGCAGAAGCAACTGCATGGATTTGCTTGGCTTGCCGATATGCAGGCATCAGGTCGGGAATTATCGCGCGTGCAGGCCCGTGCCCTGGTGTTGGACTGGATTGATTCGAAAAACCCGACCGGGTTTTCACATCACTCAGGCCAGGCCTATAAGAGTGATGTGATTGCGCGGCGGGTTATTTCATGGGTGAATTACAGTGACTTTTTGCTCAAAGGCGGGCCGGAAACATTTGCCAACAGGTTTTATAGCAGTGTCCGGCGTCAGACCGGCTGGCTTTACCGGCGAACTTTTACAGAAAAGAACAGGTTAAAACGATTGCAGGCCGCCATCGCGCTGGTTTATTCTGTTGTCGGTTTTGAAGGGCTTGAGGGCTTGCGATCCAAGGCGTTTGAGCGTCTTGCCCATGAGCTTGAGCGACAAATCTTACCCGATGGCGGGCATATTTCCCGCAACCCGCAGGTTTTGCGTGATCTGCTGGCTGATCTGGTGCCAATTCGTCAGACGCTAGAAAAAGCCCGTATGGAGGTGCCGGTTGCGATCAATGCGGCACTGGAACGGATGATGCCGGCTTTAAGGTTTTTTACCTATGATGACGGTGGTTTGGCGGTTTTTAACGGGGTTAATGATACCAGTGCCGGACTGGTGCGCCGTATCCTTGAAACAGATGATGTGTGTGGTAGGCCGATACGTCATGCCAGTCATTCGGGCTATGTGCGTCTGCAACAGGGCAATTCAACCATTATGATTGATACGGGCAAGCCAACCTTGCCGAGTATCAATAACCGGGCAACAGCCGGTGTGCTGGCTTTTGAGTTTTGTGATGGTGGCGCCAGACTTGTTACCAATTGCGGGGCGATTCAAAACAGTGATGAAGCCTGGAGCAGTGCGGCGCGAACAACGCAGGCCCATTCCAGTCTGTGTATTGATGATCAGCCGATCGGCAAAATTCTTGAAGGGTCGATTTTGCAACGCACCTTCGGCGGGGCGGTGGTTCTCTCGGCACCCAATGTATCTGCTCATACACAAACCGTTCAGCAAGGGGCGATGTTTACCGGCAGCCATGACGGATACCTCAAATCACACGGGATTATCCATGAGCGGCAGTTGTTCCTCAACAATAGCGGTCATGATCTGCGTGGTCTGGACAGCTTTATCATGGATCAGGAAAATCTGATATCTGACAGGTCTGTGCCCTTTGCCGTGCGGTTTCATTTACACCCTTCAGTTCGGGCCACAATTTCCCAGGACGGAGCAAGTGCGATGCTGTTGCTGGCCAATAAAACCGGCTGGCGGTTCAGTGCCCGCGGTGGTCAGCTCAAACTGGAAGATAGCGTTTATTTGCCGGAAAATGGCCGGGTACGTAAAACCTACCAACTGGTTGTGCGCGGTTTTGTCGGCAATACGGGCAAAGTCATGTGGGCTTTCAAACGGATTGAAAAGCGCAAAGGCATTAAGTCGAAATCGGATGCACCACAACTGCTGTAGGCCAATTCGCAAAAGACACTGGCTCCTGTGGCCGAAATGTTTTAGACCTGCTGTCGTTATTCCTTAAAGCACAGGTCTTAAACTCATGGCGTCTGTAAACGCGGCAAAACTTGACCAGATTATCGATCGCTTTGTGGCGCTTGAGGCAGAAATGTCGAGCGGCGCCGGGGGTGAGGACTTTGTTCGCATGTCAAAAGAATATGCCGAACTGGAACCGGTCGTCAAAGCGGTGCGTGAATTGCGTGATGCAGAAAGTGAAGCAGCTGACCTGGCTGAAATGATTGCCGAAGGCGGGGATCCTGAAATTGTCGAAATGGCTGAGGCTGAATTTTCCAATCTGAAAGGCAGGATCGAGAAACTCGACAAGGCTGTCAGTGTTTTGTTATTGCCCAAAGATGCGGCTGATGCGCGTAACGTTATTCTGGAAGTGCGGGCGGGAACCGGTGGCGATGAAGCCGCGCTGTTTGCCGGTGATTTGTTCCGTATGTATCAGCGCTATGCTGGCGAAAAGGGCTGGAAGGTCGAGATCTTGTCGGCCAGTGAGGCCGGTGTTGGCGGTTATAAGGAAATAGTTGCCAATATCTTTGGTTCGGGGGCCTATGCAGCGCTGAAGTTCGAATCAGGTGTGCATCGGGTGCAACGGGTGCCGGTTACTGAAACACAAGGGCGTATTCACACATCTGCTGCAACTGTTGCTGTGTTGCCGGAAGCCGAAGAAGTGGATGTGCAGATTGAGGATAAGGATTTGCGGATTGATGTTTATCGCGCATCCGGTCCTGGTGGCCAGTCGGTCAACACAACAGACAGTGCGGTGCGCATCACCCACCTGCCAACCAATACGGTGGTGATCCAGCAGGATGAAAAATCCCAGCACAAAAACCGCGAAAAGGCGATGAAAGTGCTGATGGCCCGGCTATATGAAGCAGAGCGGGAAAGGCTGGCCTCTGAACGCTCAGAAGAGCGCAAGGGCCAAGTTGGTTCTGGTGACCGGTCGGAACGCATCCGTACCTATAATTTCCCGCAAGGCCGGGTGACGGATCACCGGATAAACCTGACTCTTTATAAGCTCGATCAGGTTATTGAGGGCTCTGGTCTGCAGGAACTGATTGATGCGCTGACCAATGAGCATCAGGCAGCCTTGCTCGCAGCTGAAAATGAATATGCCGGGTAATCTGACAGTACAGGCTTGCCTAATGGTCTTGCGCAAACGGTTAGCTGCAGGGGGAATCGAAACGGCTGACCTTGATGCCCGGTTGCTGGTTCAGGCTGTTACAGGCGCTGATCATGCGGGGCTGATTTTGCAGTCCGAACGCGTGTTGACTCAAAAGGAAATGGCGCAAATAGAAGAAATGGCGCAAAGGCGCCTCAAACATGAACCGGTGTCGCGTATTCTGGGTGTGCGGGAATTTTATGGCCGTGATTTTTTGATTTCCGGCGATGTTCTTGACCCGCGACCTGATACGGAAACCCTGATTGATCTGGTGCTGTCGGTGACAGACCATGCCGAGCGTTGCGATATTCTTGATATTGGCACAGGAAGCGGGGCAATCATTATAACCCTGTTGTGTGAGTTGCCTCATGCCAGGGCTGTTGCAAGCGATATTTCAGCTGGCGCTGTGGAAATAACGCGCCAGAACGCTTGCCGTCATGGCGTTGAAAACCGTCTGACATTGGTGGAAACATCGTGGTGTGAGGGGATTGAACAACAATTTGACCTGATCGTTTCAAATCCGCCCTATATAACCCGTGCTGACATCGGCCAGCTTGCCCCTGAGGTCCGTGATTATGATCCGATTTTGGCTCTGGATGGGGGACAGGACGGTCTGTATGCCTATCGGCAACTGGCAAAATGTTGTCTGACAAGATTGAAGCAAGGTGGCATTGTTATGCTTGAAATCGGGTTTGATCAGGCCGAGGGGGTACGTGATATATTCTGTGGTTTGGGGTTTATTGCCCATCCGAATATAGAAATGATCAGTAAGGACCTTGCCGGAAATGACCGTGTTGTAACATTGATACGGGGTGAGGTAAAAAAAGGGTTGGAAAAATTTTCGTAAAGGGCTAAGTTCAACGCCATGGAAATCGTTTCTGTGACTGGAACGGTAGAAAAACCCCTGAAACTCCGAATTTTGCGTATCGATGATGATCATCGGCAAACCGAGAATCGGCAGGCAGCAATTTAATAACACGGCTTTTGATGCAGGACGATGAACCTGATTTTATCATTTGAAATGCTTGAGCCATGATAGATCACAAGCAATCTGAAATGTGGAGCGCATGAGACAAGGCAATCAGAACAGAAGTAATCGTCAACGCAGTCGTGGCAGACGGCCAAGCGGCGGGGGCGGCAATGCGGCTAATAAAGTTTATGACAGCAATGGACCGGATGTTCGTGTTCGTGGTTCTGCACAGACAGTAGCTGATAAATATCTGCAATTGGCTGGTGATGCACAATCGCAGGGTGATCGCATTAAAACTGAAAGCTATTTTCAGCATGCCGAGCATTATTTGCGCATTGTTGCTGCCAATCAGGCGGCACAGGAGCAGCGACAGGCAGAAAAAGAAAAAGCTGCTGAAGAGCATGCGGCCCGCATAGCTGCCAAGAAGGCCAGGGAGCAGGCAGAGCAGGAGCAAAGAGCAGCAGCCTCAGCCGAAAAACTGGAGGCTTCTGCTGAAAAGGGTGAGGCTGAAAACGCTTCAAAACCGGAAAAAACATCAATACCGGAAAAAGATGAAAATTGGGAAGGCCCGCAACCGGCCTTTTTGCAACGAGAAAGTGCGCCTGAGGCCGAAAAGGTCAAAAAACCAAGACGCAAGCCGGCAAGAAAGAAACCTTCTGCAAAGTCTAATGGCAACGGCGTGGAAACGGCAGCTGTATCGTCTGAAAGTGATAACGGCGGTGAGATTCAATCCTCGAATGAGGAAGACAGCATTGCACCTGAAGTGACTGGTGTGACTTAAAACAAGCTGAGCTTTATAGTCCCCAAACCAGATAGTGACATTCCTGTGCCGGTCACAGGGATCCATGCCTGACAGTCTCAACCCCCACTAATTATGGTTGTTTTGCAATCCATGAGGAATGGGACTCTGTACGTGTCACAGAGATGATGGCTTGCGGGAAATACTGTTTATAGATTTTATGAAATGGTCAGGGTTGCGCCTTCGCTGATTTGGCCGTCATTGATGACTTTCATATAAACACCGCATTTGGTATGGCCAAAATTGCTGTCCAGAACCTTGAGCATGTCAACATCGCGTTCACCGTTGTGCAGGTTTACTTTGGTGGCCGGGCAGCGACCGGTGATGTCAAAAACCTCAAAAAACGGTTGGCCGTCGACATTGATGGTTTTGCCCTGCCAGTCCATTTCAGCCCAGGGCTCAATACCTTCAATGTAGATATTGCCGCGAAAGCGCAAGGGCGAGATTTTTTTGCCGGCTGCTTGTGAAATTTCATCAACACTGGCCATGTTGATCAATGAAACGGCTTTTTGCGGAATATCGCTGAAGTGGTGATTGGGAGCTGAAACCAGCCTTGGTGAACCCTGCACCTCGTCTGCCATGAAATCTGTCATGCATTGTTCAATTTCCTTACGGCCTTCAGCATTGGTCATGTCGGCGCAAAGCAATTGTTTTTTGTTGTGAAGAATTGTCAGGGTCTGGGCGTTTTCATCAAACCGGCAGCGCAATTGGGCCAGTTTGGGGTTTTGTGCCAGTTGCAAAAACCGACGCTTGGGCAGGAACTTAGGATTATCCGGGTCAAAATCACGGGCACCGTTTTCAAGGGCCCAAAACCGGTCAAATGCAAGACCGTGACCTTTTTGCAGATCAGCCTTTGTGAGTTTGTCGGCTGACAGGCCTTTGACGGGATAACGGTATAAAGCAGAGATGCGCATGAATTTTGACCTGATTGTAATGTTTTATTGAAGTCTTGAGGTTTATCTTTCTAGCACCATATAGGAAGTGTGCGAACGACTAAATGCCAAACGGGTTTAGGTGGCGCATATGACTTTGAATGTTCATGAAAAGGCGTTGGAGCGCAGTGCCGGGTGTCGGGCTGTACAAGCAACGTGCTAGAGGAGTAATGAAAAATGGAATTTGAAAAATATACCGAGCGGGCCCGAGGCTTTATCCAGTCGGCACAAAATCTGGCTTTGCGTGAGGGGCATCAAAAGTTCACCCCTTTGCATGTGTTGAAAGTGCTGCTTGATGATGATCAGGGGCTGGCATCAGGGCTGATAAAGTCAGCCGGTGGCGATTTTAAAGCCGCCCAAACAGCAGTTGAACTTGATCTTAAAAAAATCCCCAAGGTGGAAGGCAGTGGTGCCGGGCAATTATATCTGGCACCGGAAACGGCCCGGGTGTTTGAGGCCGCTGAAAAACTGGCCAAAAAAGCCGGTGACAGCTTTGTTACGGCAGAACGTCTGTTGCAGGCTGTGGCCATTGAAAAGAGCGATGCGGCCAAGTGCCTGAAAAATGCCAATGTAACCGCCGCTGGCCTTAACAAGGCTATTGATGAAATCCGTCAGGGCCGAACCGCTGATAGTGCTTCGGCTGAAGAAGGTTATGATGCGCTGAAAAAATATGCTCGCGATCTGACTGAAGTTGCCCGTGAAGGCAAGCTTGATCCGGTTATTGGCCGCGATGAAGAAATTCGCCGGGCCATGCAGGTTCTGTCGCGGCGAACCAAAAACAACCCGGTGTTGATCGGTGAACCTGGTGTCGGCAAAACGGCAATTGCCGAAGGGCTGGCGCTGCGTATTGTCAATGGTGATGTGCCTGAGGGTTTGCGCGATAAAAAACTGCTGGCGCTTGATATGGGGGCACTGATTGCCGGGGCCAAGTATCGCGGCGAGTTCGAAGAGCGCCTGAAAGCGGTGTTGTCGGAAGTTGAGGCCGCAAATGGCCAGATCATTCTGTTTATTGATGAGATGCATACACTGGTCGGCGCTGGCAAGGCAGATGGGGCGATGGATGCCTCAAACCTGCTGAAACCGGCTCTGGCGCGTGGTCAGTTGCATTGTGTCGGGGCAACGACACTGGATGAATTTCGCAAACATGTGGAAAAGGATGCTGCACTGGCGCGGCGTTTTCAGCCGGTGTTTATTTCCGAACCAACGGTTGAGGATACGGTCTCGATTTTGCGGGGTCTGAAGGAAAAATATGAACTGCACCACGGGGTGCGGATCAGTGACAGTGCGCTGGTTGCCGCCACCAATCTTTCCAGCCGTTATATCACCGACCGGTTCTTGCCCGACAAGGCGATTGACCTGATGGATGAGGCTGCCTCAAGGTTGCGCATGCAGGTGGATTCCAAGCCGGAAGAGCTTGATGAGCTTGACCGGCGGATTATTCAGCTCAAGATTGAGCGTGAAGCGCTCAAAAAAGAAAAAGACAAGGCGTCGGTTGACCGGCTTGAAAAGCTTGAAGCCGAGCTTGCTGAGCTTGAAGAAAAGGCAACAGCCCTGACCCAACGCTGGCGGTCTGAGAAAGACAAGCTTGAAGCAGCACAGAAGATCAAGGAAGAACTTGATCAGGCGCGTATTGAGCTGGAACAGGCACAACGGGCGGGTAATCTGGCCCGGGCCGGTGAGCTTTCCTATGGCGATATTCCCGAGCTTGAAAGAAAGCTGCAGGAATTGCAGGCGGTATGCAAACCGGAAAACCCGATGATGGAAGAAGCTGTGACCGAGAACCATGTGGCCCAGATTGTGTCGCGCTGGACCGGTGTGCCAGTTGACAAGATGCTTGAAGGCGAGCGTGACAAGCTGCTCAAAATGGAAACGGTGTTGAGCCAGCGGGTTATTGGTCAACAAGAGGCCGTTGAGGCGGTTTCAAAGGCGGTCCGCCGGGCACGGGCAGGTTTGCAGGATCCGAACCGGCCGATCGGTTCATTTATGTTTCTCGGGCCGACAGGTGTTGGCAAGACCGAATTGACCAAGTCACTGGCTGACTTTCTGTTTGATGATGAACAGGCGATGGTGCGCATTGACATGTCAGAGTATATGGAAAAGCACGCTGTGGCCCGGTTGATTGGCGCGCCTCCCGGTTATGTCGGTTATGACGAGGGCGGAGCGTTGACAGAAGCGGTTCGGCGTCGGCCTTATCAGCTTGTGTTGTTTGACGAAGTTGAAAAAGCCCATCCCGATGTGTTTAACGTGTTGTTGCAGGTTCTTGATGAAGGCCGTCTGACGGACAGTCAGGGCCGAACGGTAGACTTCCGCAATACGCTGATCATCATGACCTCGAATATGGGGGCTGAATATCTGGTCAATCTGAAAGATGATGAGAATGTTGATGCTGTTCGCGAGCAGGTGATGGGGGTTGTGCGGTCACAATTCCGACCGGAATTTCTCAACCGGCTGGATGAAATCATTCTGTTCCAGCGTCTGAAAGAGAAACACATGACAGCCATTGTCGATATTCAGATCGGGCGTTTGCAGCGCTTGCTCGATGACCGCAAAATCAGACTTGAACTTGATGATGCGGCGCGCAACTGGCTGGCCCACAAGGGCTTTGAACCGTCATTTGGCGCGCGGCCTCTCAAGCGGGTCATTCAGCGTTCATTGCAGGATGAACTTGCCGAGCTGTTGCTGGCTGGCGAGATATCTGACGGGCAAACAGTCAAGGTCAGTGCCGATGACAACGGGCTGATGGTTAATGATCTGTCGTTGAATGTCGCGGCATAACTGATTTTCAGTCAATATAAACGGCTGCTGGTCATATTTGGGCAGCAGCCGTTTTTTATTTAGATTATTTGCTAACCATGTTGACAGTTTAATCTTTCAAGATTGATGCATATCAATCATTCTTCAAACAAATAGCGATACGCTACTCAGGATAAATTGCGGCAAGCCAATTTGGATAAATTATTGCAAGACAATGTGGAGTGGGAAATGGACCGTCAAGCGGAAGTAAAACCTGAAACAGGTGTGAAAACAGAAGAACAGCCGAGCAAAAAAGCTAAAAAACATGCCAAGAAGCTGTCGCAACTTGTTGAGATCCGGCATGATCCGAATGAAGTCCGCAAGGCTTTTGAAACCGGTGTTTATCCCTATAAGAGAAAACTTAAGCGGCCGGTCTATGAAAAGCGCAAAGCCGAGCTTCAGGTCGAATTGCTGAAGATGCAAAGCTGGGTTGAGTCCAGCGGTCATAAAATTCTGATGCTGTTTGAAGGCCGTGATGCAGCGGGTAAAGGCGGCACGATCAAACGCTTCAACGAGCATCTAAATCCGCGCTCAACCCGAGTGGTTGCCCTGAATAAGCCAACTGATCGGGAAAAGTCTCAGTGGTTTTTCCAACGCTATATCGAGCATTTGCCGTCAGCCGGTGAAATCGTCATGTTTGACCGTTCCTGGTATAACCGGGCTGGCGTTGAGCGGGTGATGGGTTTTTGTTCAGCCAATGAATATCTTGAGTTCATGCGCCAATGCCCGGAACTTGAACGGATGCTGGCGCGTTCGGGTATCTGGTTGTTTAAATACTGGTTCTCGGTCACCCGGGAAGAACAGAGACGTCGTTTTGCTTCGCGTGAGAAAGACCCGCTCAAGCAGTGGAAACTGTCACCGGTTGACCGGGCCTCGCTTGATCGGTGGGATGATTATACCGAAGCCAAGGAAGCCATGTTCTTTAATACCGATACGGCAGACGCACCGTGGGTTATTGTCAAGTCAGATGATAAAAAGCGGGCTCGTTTGAACTGTATGCAGCATTTCCTCAGTGCCATTCCTTATCCGGACAAGGATGAAAGCGTGGTGACCGGCCCTGACCCATTCCTGGTCGGTTCTGGTTCGCATGTACTTGGCCAGACGATTGATACAGTGCTGGATAAAACCGTGCACCCTGAAAAGCGACGCAAGAAAAAATAGTTTCCAGACTATTTTGTCAGGTCTTTAAAGGCTGGAGCCACAGGTTCCAGCCTTTTTAATTAGAGCATTTCTGGTTTAGGTTGAATCACAAACTCAATCAGAAACGCAACAAAGTCATGACCCAGGGGCTGCAGCAACCAACATTTCGAAAATCTGCTGAAGTTCGTGTTGATTTTGTTTTGTGGCGTCGATGTCGAGCGCAAATTGTCCGATATGGGCACTGTAAGAAATGCGGGCACGG
>Ga0316189_10007792_pt1 | contig 10101 bp, 12 predicted proteins | sample LowCovwburrow_MG_FD_204930 | JGI IMG/M metagenome (GOLD analysis project Ga0316189, IMG submission 204930) | Coastal sediment microbial communities from Maine, United States - Lowes Cove worm burrow | ecosystem: Environmental > Aquatic > Marine > Coastal > Sediment | place: USA: Maine... | reverse complement strand
AAACCGGCCGCAAAAAACACCACCTGCTTGTCCGGGTTGTGCGCCGCGATCTGGCGGGCCTCGGTCGGTGACGCAATCGGTCTTACCTCGGCGCCCGCTGCGCGCGCCTCGGCCAGAGAACGTATCTCGCCCTTGGGCACGTTCACCGGCACGCGCAGCATGTCTCCGAAGGCGACCAGGATCACCTTGTCCTGTACCGCCAGTTGAATCGCCTGGTAGATGTCCTCCTCGGGACACACGCAGACCGGGCAGCCGGGCCCTGGAATGATCTCGATATTTTCCGGCAGGGCGGTACGCATTCCGGATAGGGTCACTGAGCGTTCATGACCGCCACACACGTTCATGACGCGAATCTTGTGGTCGAGCGGCAGGGTACTGATCCGCTCAAGCCATTTACGCGCCTCAGTCATGCGAGTGATGGCCGTGATCGTGTGAATGTGTGTGCAGCAGTTGGCCGTCGGGCTGGATCGCCGGGCGCACGGTCTCGCCTCGCGCGATCCGTTCGGCCGCGGCTGCATGCTCCGCACGCAGCCAGTCGAGCCACGCCTGCATACCCTCGCCACTGCGCGCAGAAAGCGTCTGTACGGGCGCACTGCTGGCCAGTTCGCGCAGGTGTCTCTCGGCCTTGTCTGGAGAGAAGTCGTCGAGCACCGCGAGCAGATCCGATTTGCTTACCAGCATCAGGTCGGCCGCGCGGAACATAACCGGATACTTGGCAGGTTTGTCGTCACCTTCGGTCACCGACAGCAGGGTGATGTTGCGGTGTTGGCCCAGATCAAAGCTGGCCGGGCAGACCAGGTTGCCGACATTCTCGATGAACAGGATGTCGACCTCGTCGAGTTCGAGCTGGTGCAGGGCCTTGTGCACCATGTGGGCGTCCAGGTGGCAGGCCGTGCCGGTGGTGATCTGCACGGCCTCGACCCCCTTGTCACGGATGCGTTGGGCGTCATTCTCGGTTTCAAGGTCACCCTCGACGACAGCGATGCGGAGTTCGCCGCCCAGTGCCCCGATGGTCTCCTCGAGCAGGCGTGTTTTGCCAGAGCCCGGCGATGACATCAGGTTGAGCGTCAATACGCCGTGGCGGTCGAAATGCTCGCGGTTGTGCGCGGCTGCGTGATCGTTCTCGCTCAACAGCCCCTGCAGTACAGAGATTGCCTCCCTGCCGGACTCGGTCTGCGCGAGCTTGCCGTCGCCTTCGATCAGGTGGCGGTTGCCGTCGGTAATGTTGCATCCACAGGTATCACACATGGGGGGTTCCTTGGGCGTTCTCACGCCTTTCAAGTTCGACGCTCATCAGCATCATTTCGTCTCCGCTGATGAGCCGGGTTCTATAGTCGCCACAGGCGGCGCACAACAGTCGGTTCGCCGTGGCCTCGGATTCGGCACCACAGCTCAGACACTTCACCTGCACGGCCTGTTCCTGCACGTCCAATATTGCTTGTTCCGCAACTGTACCGGCGGCCGCGATCGGGAAGGCATCCTTGAGCAGGCTTGCCTCCACTCCGGAAAGGGGACCGATACTGAGCAGTATCCGGGTGATCCGCTCGGCCTGTTCTCGTCGCGCAATCTGTTCCACCTGGCTCATCAGACCCTGGCAGACGGCCAGTTCATGCATTCTGGCGGCTCTCCGCCGCAAGCATCTCGTCGTAGACTTCCCAGGCGGTTGCAGCCTCCTCGGGAGATACCTTTTGGATCGCATAGCCGACATGTACGACGACGAAGTCACCATCCTGTAGCGGTTCATGCTGCAACATGAACAGACTCACATCGCGCTCAACACCTTTTGCCTCGCAGCGTGCATTGAAGCCGTCGATCTCTTTGATTTGCATCGGGATGCCAAGACACATGATCTGTTAATTTAGCCTCTCAGTTAACTTCGTTCGTCCAGGGTCATAAAAATCCATGCGCACCACGCTTATTCTCGGCATCGGCAACAATCTCCTTACCGACGAGGGGGTCGGCGTGCACGTGGTCCGCTACCTCGAAGAGCATCACGGTGAAACCGACGGTGTCACTTTCCTCGACGGTGGAACCCTGAGCTTCACCCTGGCCGAACCGATCGCCGAGCACGACAACCTCATTGTCGTCGATGCCGCCCGGTTTGGCGAACCGGCGGGTACCGTGCGTTGCCTGGAAGGCGACGAGATGGACCGTTATCTGACCGGGAACCGAGCCAGCGTTCACGAGGTGGGATTGATGGATCTGTTCGACATATCCCGCCTGTCCGGTACTTTCCCAGAAAATCGCGCCCTGATCGGTGTCGAGCCCGAATCGCTCGATTGGGGCGAGTATCCGAGCGCAAAGGTGGCACCAACGGTGCCCCGGGTAGCCGCAATGGCACTCGAACTGGCCCAGCGCTGGCGTCATTAATTATCGCCTAATATACTGTTTAAGCCCTTGACGCAGGTCATGTGGGTGGAACCGGCATGGCCCGCGCGGTGCGCGCAAAAAAGTGATGGTGACTGACTATGAGTGGTTTGGATTCAATTCCGGTGATTGTGGAGGGTGCGATGCAGGGAGATCTGCGTACGCAGAATCTCGGCCCCCTGCTGTTACAGCTCGAGCAGGCCCTGCAGGATCTGGTGGATAAGGGGTCGTCGACGACCATCGATCTTGCCGCCATGCCGTTCAGTACAAAGGACGAAGAGGATCTGCGGCAACAGCTGGGGCGGGGCGAGGTCAGGGCCACCTTGGATGTGTTCGGAGAAACGCTGATTCAGGAGACGGCTTTGTCCGGAGTCTGGCTGGTCGAACACAAAGACGGCGAAGGGCATCGCCTGACACTGCATCTCGAGGTTACCCGGATCCCCTCGATCCTGGTTACTCCGGAGGCGGATATTGCCGATGGCCTGGCTCTTTTGAAAAACTCAAACAAGCCACCGGAAGCCGCATCGGACGAGTAGTTTTTAGCTGTAACCAGCGGGATAGAATGGTGCGGCATTTTTCCGTCATTTGGCGAAAAATACAGAAAACCGGGTGTATGTTAAGAAATAAGTGATTGTTTATATTGGAAAATACGAGAATTGCAAGGGGTGTAACTCGCGTTTGTTATACCTGGGTCAAGAAAGGTTGAATTAGCATGGCTGGATACCGCCCAGACCCCCGTCGGGTGCTGCTAGATTTGAACTCATAGGCCAAGACCTATTTTCGAGAATTCGCTGCGCGACAAAACAGGGGGTATGCAATGAGGATGGAAGAGGTAAAAGGCGGGAGCGCCACTCCAAAGCCTCAGGAGATTGCTGTAATAGAAGTCGAGGGACGCTACATCCAGATCGATAGCGAAGGTTACCTGATTGACCCGGAGGACTGGACCTCCGCCGTGACAGAACATATGGCCCAGGCCGATGAGCTGGAATTGGTGGATGATCACTGGTTGCTGATCGATTTTCTCAATCGCTTCTATACGGAATTCAAGGTTGCACCTGAACTGCCGGTGCTGGCGCGCAATCTGTGTAAGGACCAGCACGATTGCCGTTGGACGCGTCGTTACATCAAACAACTGTTCCCGAACGGAGCCAAAACCGCATGTCGATATGCCGGTCTGCCTGCGCCTGTGGGTAGAAGTTGCGGTTGAAGATTTGGTGAACCGAACAGGCCGTCGGCGGAAAATGCGGGCGGCTTGAAACGCGAAAGCGCAGAGGTGGATACTCTGCGCTTTTTCGTGCACCGCAATGGTGCGCACCATGCTGATAATGTTGTGTAAAACGACTCAATTCTATTCAAGTTTCAACCATAAGTGTCGCCACACTTAGTAACTTAAGCAGAAACTGATATGGGTCAGAAACTGCTGCTGATCTGCAGGCTAATATGTCGCTTGTAACAGCAATGCCTGCCAAAAGACCTTATCTGGAGTAGTGGCGTGTCGGGTTTGGATGCAATTGACGTCAGAGTCGAGGGACTTGGTTCCCTGGGCACTGACAATGCATTGCCTCTGCTGCACGAGATCCGTCATGCGCTCGAAAGGCTCGCGTCGACTGGCGAGCCAACGACAATAGATCTGTCGTCGATTCCGTTTTCCCAACACGACCGTGACCGGCTATTCGAAACCCTGGGTGAAGGTGAAGTACGCGCCCGGGTAGACGCCTTTGGACCCTCGACCGTCCGTGAAACAGCCTTTCCCGGCGTCTGGCTGGTACAGCATGCCAATCCGCACGATGAAGAACTTTCGGCCTTCATCGAGATTTCACGATTGCCCAATATCCTGACGACCCCGCTGGCTGATGTGGAAGATTCTGCAGTTGCCCTGGCGGCCAAGCTCGCTGGATGAGGGGGCTTCATGCGTACTGACACCGAACACCAACTCGCCAAGTAGCAGGAGTATTAAAGGTGGATGATCTAACCCTCAGCGAACGCCTGCGGCAACGGGGCGTATCACGTCGTGGCTTTATGAAGTTCTGTGCCGCCACGGCGTCGATGATGGCCCTGCCGCCGATTTTGATCCCCAAGGTTGCCGCCGCACTCGAGCAGGCGCGAAGGCCGTCGGTGATCTGGCTCTCTTTCCAGGAATGTACGGGATGCACTGAGTCTCTGACCCGCAGCCATGCTCCCTCGCTGGAGGGCCTTATCTTCGACCACATCTCTCTGGATTATCATCATACTTTGCAGGCCGCCTCAGGCGACGCCGCCGAGCATGCCCGTGAAGAGGCCATGAAAAAGCATTGGGGCGAGTATCTGCTGGTCGTCGATGGCTCGATTCCGTTGGGCGAGAACGGCAATTTCTCCGCCATTGCCGGGATCAGCAACCTGGAGATGCTGAAAGAGGTGGCCGAAGGTGCTGCCGCAATCGTGTCGGTCGGTACCTGCGCAGCCTATGGCGGTCTGCCGATGGCGAACCCGAACCCGACCGGCGCAGTGTCGGTCGAGGAGATCATCAAGGACAAGCCTATCGTCAACGTGCCGGGTTGCCCGCCGATCCCGACTGTCATCACCGGCGTCCTGGCGCACTTCCTGACCTTCGGCAAACTGCCGGAGCTGGATCATCTGAAGCGGCCCAAGGTGTTCTTTGGTCAGAATATCCACGACCGCTGCTACCGTCGCCCATTCTATGAGCGCGGCCAGTTTGCAGAGACCTTCGATGACGAAGGCGCACGCAAGGGCTGGTGCCTGTTCAAACTCGGTTGCAAAGGCCCGACCACCTACAACGCCTGTGCGACGGCGAGATGGAATCAGGGTACCAGCTGGCCCGTCGAGTCGGGCCACGGCTGTATCGGTTGCTCCGAGCCGGGCTTCTGGGATGCAGGTGGGTTCTATCGGGCCCTGTCGCTGCCGTTCACCGATGTGGGTGAGACGATTCTGACCGCCGGTGCCGCCGGTATTGCGGTTGGTGCGGCCGCGGCCGTGCTGAACAAGAAGACCAAATCGGACGCGGTGAACAACCGCGAGACCATCACAATCAAAGACCTTGAGAAGGAGTCCTAAACCATGGATGCCAATGAGCTACTTTCCTGGGCTCGGGGTCCGGGGTTCGATATTGCACTGACCATCTTCGTGGCAGGGATGTTGCTGCGATTGCTGGAGATACTGGCGCTGGGCAAAAAGCCCGACCTGTCGCCGCCGCGTGGCAGCGGTCCGAAGGGTGGGGCCGCAACCATCATGACGCGCATGTTGCCGCGCAAGCAGGTCTTTGACAAAGAACCGCTGCGGATCATCAATGGTTATGTTTTGCACATCGGTTTCTTCATTGTGCTGTTCCTTTACGGGCCGCACATCGTACTGTTCGAATCGTTCCTCGGATTCGGCTGGCCGGCGCTGCCTTCTGGGGTGATCGATGCCGTGGGTGCGATCACAATTGTATCGCTGGTAGCCGCATTGGTTTTACGGCTCAACAACAAGGTGCTGCGTTTTCTGTCCAGCCGGGATGATTACGTCGCCTGGGTGGTCACCCTGTTGCCGGTATTGACCGGCTACCTGGCCTACAACCACCTGGTGGCACCCTACACGATGATGCTGGCGTTGCATCTGCTCAGCGTAGAGCTGCTACTGGTCGTCGCGCCGTTCACCAAGTTAACCCATATGTTCAGTTTCGCCATGGCCCGCTGGTACCAGGGGTACCAGGCTGGTCGTAGAGGAGTGGAATCATGAGTGCGCCCTCTGTCGAGAAAGGTATCCAGGCGATCAAGGCGCAGATTGATGCGCCGGTAGCGAGTTTCTTCAGTGCCTGCGTGCACTGCGGTCTGTGCGCCGAGGCCTGCCTGTTCTACACCGAGACCGGTGATCCCAAGTACACGCCGATCAACAAGGTCGAGCCCATGCGTCGTATCTGGGAGAAAGAATACACGCTGTTCGGTAAAGCCAAGGCGGCCTTCGGGATGTCCAAGGCGGTCGATGAAGAGACCTTCGCCGAGTGGGAAACGCTGGTCTATGACGGCTGCTCGCTGTGTGGGCGCTGCTCGCTGGTCTGCCCGGTAGGCAACGATATCTCCGGCATGATCCGCAAGATTCGTGAGGGCTTTGCCGCCGCCGGACATGCCCCTGAAGGCCTGATCGGTGCCAGTACCCGAGCGGTAGAGATAGGCAGCCCGATGGGCGTCAAGCTGCCCGCTGTGCAGGCACAGATCAAGCACCTGCGGAAGAACACCGGGCTGGACGTGCCGATCGACGCCAAGGGTGCCGAGTACCTGGTACTGCTTTCATCCATGGAGATCATGAACTTCCCGGAATACCTGGAAGCGATTGCGCGGATCATGTATCAGGCCGGCAAGACCTGGACCATCGCGTCCAAGGCCTTCGAGGCGACCAACAGTGGTGTTCAGATCGGGGTTTCTGACATCGCCAAGTTGCTGGTCAGCCGGGTTGTCGATGCCGCCGACGAACTTGGTGTGAAGACCGTGATCAGCCCCGAGTGTGGTCATGCCTTCACGGCTATCCGCTGGGACGGTGCCAATCTGATCGGTCGTGAGTACGGTTTTGAGGTCAAGCACATCCTCGAGGTCCTGGACGAGTTCGTCAGTCAGGGTCTGATCAAGACCGAGGGCAAGGAAGACGCCAAACTTACCTATCACGATCCCTGCCAGATCGCGCGCAAGGGCGGCGTGGTGAAACAACCGCGCAACCTGTTGAACAAGATCGCTACCAATTTTGTCGAGATGGAAGACGGTGGCGTGATGAACTGGTGCTGCAGCGGTGGTGGTGGCGTGAGCGCCAACGAGCGTGCCGACGAACTCAAGTTGACCGCATTCAATCGCAAGAAGTCTCAGCTGCAGGCGCTCGGGGTGGATACCCTGGTAACCGCCTGTGCCAACTGCCGGTTGACGCTGGAGGAAGGGCTTGAAGAGAACGAGATGGATCTTCCCGTGGTCGGTCTGACAGAGATGTTGGCTGAGTATCTGGTGGAAGAGAAGCCGATCGAAGAAGCGAAGGAGGAGGCGTGATGAGCATCAGCAATGACATAGAGTTCCGCGATGCCCTGAATGGCCTCGATCTGGCGCAACAGCGTGAGGTCGGTGCCCTGTTCGTGGAGAGTGTCCTATCGCTCAGCAGCGATCCGCGTGTTACCCAGGCCGTGAATGCCGCCAAGGACGGTGCATTGGAAGAGGAGGCCATGAATCTCGTGCGCCACAGCATCAAGGTTGCCGCGCTGCATGCGCACACGCGGTGCGGGGCCGACGGTGAATGGAACGACCAGGCGGGCTATTTCGTTGCCCGTGCCGCCGAGGCCTGCGTGGAACCCGAGGGGCGATCGCAGGGCAAGGGGCCGGCATGGAAGGCTGCAATGAGCGCACGTATGGCGTGTACCTGTCTGGCGGCCGAAGGCGATGAGGATTCGCACGACTCCGAGAGCCAGACGCAATATCAAATCTTGACCAGTTATCTGGATGCATGAGGAATAAGTCATGAGTGAACGCGTCGTCGTCGACCCCATCACACGTATCGAGGGGCATCTGCGCATCGAGGCTCAGATGAACGGCAACCAGATCGAGTCCGCCTATTCCTCGGGGACCATGGTCAGGGGGTTGGAACTCATCATGCGCGGCCGTGATCCGCGCGATGCTTGGGCCTTTGCACAACGTATCTGCGGCGTCTGCACCCTGGTGCATGGAATCGCCTCTGTGCGTTCGGTGGAGGATGCGCTGGACTACGAGATTCCAGCCAATGCCCAGCTGATCCGCAACCTCATGATCGCGGCACAGTATGTCCATGATCATGTGATGCACTTCTATCACCTGCACGCCCTCGACTGGGTGGATGTGGTATCGGCGCTCAGTGCTGATCCCAAGGCGACTTCCGAGCTGGCCCAGAGTCTCTCCGGCTGGCCGAAATCCTCGCCCGGGTATTTTTCGGACATGAAGAAGAAGCTCAAGGGCTTTGTCGATGCGGGCCAGCTGGGGATCTTTGCCAAGGCCTACTGGGGGCACCCTGCTTACAAGCTGCCGCCAGAAGCGAACCTGATGGCGGTTGCGCACTATATCGAAGCACTCGAATGGCAGCGTGACGTCGTCAAGCTGCATGCCGTTTTTGGCGGTAAAAATCCACACCCGATGTTTCTGGTGGGTGGTGCTCCGAACCCGATTGACCTTGAGTCTGATTCGGCCATCAATGCGAAGAAGCTGGCGCTGGTTCAGTCGGTCATCGACAAGATGCGTGTCTTCGTCGATCAGGTTTATGTGCCGGATACACTGGCGGTAGCAGGCTTCTACCCCGAGTGGTTCCAGCGTGGCGAGGGACTGGGCAATTTCCTGGTGTTCGGTGATTTTCCATCTGCCGAAGAGGGTTCAAACCTGCGTGATCCGATGAGTTGGTGGATTCCACCAGGTGCGATCCTCGGGCGCAACCTGGATGAGATCCACGAAGTGGATCTGCGTGCCGACTCCGAGGTTCAGGAGTTCATCTCGCATAGCTGGTACGAGTATGAAGACGGCAAAGATGCGGGGCTGCACCCCTGGGAGGGTGAGACCAGCTTCGATTACAAAGGTCGCGGCGGTCCGGATACCCCGTACAAACAGCTGAATGTCGAGGACGGCTATTCCTGGCTGAAATCACCACGCTGGAAAGGGCACGCGATGGAGGTGGGTCCTCTGGCCCGCGTATTGCTGCTTTATGCCAAGGGTGACGAGGCAACCCGTGAGTTGGTCAACTCAACATTGAGCACGCTCGGCGCTGACAAGCGTGCGCTGTTCTCGACGTTGGGTCGCACTGCAGCACGTACGCTGGAAACCAAGCTGATCGCGGACAAGATGCAGACCTGGATGGACTCACTGACGGCCAATATCAAGGCTGGCAATACCCGCACCTTCAATGAGAAGCAGTGGGATCCGTCAAGCTGGCCTAAGGAGGCCAAGGGTGTCGGCTTCATGGAAGCGCCGCGTGGTGGTCTTGCACATTACATCGTGATCAAGGATCAGAAGATCGACAACTACCAGGCCGTGGTTCCGTCGACCTGGAACGCCGGACCGCGTGATCCGGAGAACAAGGCCGGTGCCTACGAGGCAGCCTTGCAGGACAACCACGAACTGCATGATCCCCATCAGCCGGTCGAGATCCTGCGCACCATCCATAGTTTCGATCCCTGCATTGCGTGTGCAGTGCATCTTACGGATGAGGACGGGGACGAGATGCTCCAGGTCAAGATCAAGTGATCTGAACCAGGTCCCGGGCCGCCACCGCATTTCAGCTACGGTGGCGGCTTTTCTTTTGCCCCACTGTTGCAGCCACTATAGTTGGGGCTGGTTAACACTCTGCCGGAGAAACCCTTGCAAGACAGTCATATCAGCCTGGCCCATGGCAACGGCGGACGTCTGATGCGCGAATTGATCAAGGATATCTTTGCGCGCCATTTCGGTTCGGACCAACTCGACGTCCAGGTCGATGCGGCACGCATCGCGCTTCCTCCCGGCCGCCAGTTGATGACAACCGATGGATTCACCGTCCAGCCGCTCGAGTTCCCGGGTGGAGATATAGGAACGTTGGCAATACACGGCACCTGTAACGACCTCGCGGTATCCGGTGCCACACCGTATTTTCTGACACTCAACGCCTTCATCGAGGAAGGGCTCGAGGTGGCTCTGCTCGATCGTCTTGTGGCTTCGATCGCACGTGCAGCGGCCGAGACCGGGGTCGCGGTCGTGGCTGGAGATACCAAGGTGCTTCGGCGCGGTGAGGGCG
>Ga0316189_10007791_pt1 | contig 10102 bp, 7 predicted proteins | sample LowCovwburrow_MG_FD_204930 | JGI IMG/M metagenome (GOLD analysis project Ga0316189, IMG submission 204930) | Coastal sediment microbial communities from Maine, United States - Lowes Cove worm burrow | ecosystem: Environmental > Aquatic > Marine > Coastal > Sediment | place: USA: Maine... | reverse complement strand
GGTTGAAGTTGGTATTGACCAGGATGAAATCACCGTAAGTCCGGCGCAGTGTTTCGGCATCCTTTTCATAGTAGGCGCGAATTTCGGATCGCAGCATGTCGCTACGAGGATTCCCGACCGCGTGTATCGGCGTATCCTTCGGTGTGTGCGGATACTGCCGCCACAGTTCGACGTTGTCCTGGCCCCAGGCAAACAGATTCAACACATGCTTGATGGCCGATGCATCAAGACGGCGCGAGAAATAGGTTTTCGGCGGCAGATGCACCAGTGCCTCTTCATCCCAGGCAACGATTTTGTGACCGAAACGGCGGGCGATCCGAAAAAACAGAAGACTGCGAATCGTCATACTTTTGGAGAGGTATATCGCACTGGGAAATGAATCTATGTTGAATTCCATCTCACGGCGTGAACCGACAATCGACGAAAACCCATGCTGTGCAGCGACACAGGCAAGCAGCAGCTTCGGATCAAGCTCACGCACCTGGTTTTCCACAGGAATCAGCAGTAGTGAATTGGATGCACTCATGACACTAGCACGCCGCCTCCAGCAATCGACGCGGCTTGTCCTTCATAACTTGCAGGATACGCGCGGCAAGTTTTTCGCCACTCAAATTGTGGTAAGCAAGAACCTCCGGTGGTGTACCACAGGCAGGATGACCGTCAACGGAAAACTTAACCAACTGTCTGCTGCGCAGGGTGTCGGATGACATAAATGCATTCAGCAATAAATCTCCGAGCCCGCCGTAACGGGAATGATCATCCACAACGAACGCTGTATCGCAGGCGCCGAGCGCAGCTTCAAGCCAGTCAACATCGACCTGGCTGAGCCACGGCATGTTTATCACTTTCAAGGTGAACCCTTGCTTCTTTAACCGCTCAGCCGCCGTAAGTGCCTCGTTCAACATGACCGGCCCGTAACTGAAAAGAACAGCATCGGCTCCCTGGCTCAGAACATTGCCTCTGCCGAAGCTGAATTGATAATCTTCAGCAACAGGGATCAGCCTCGGCGATGGGCCGATCACCAGGCGTATCATGCAACTCTGTTGCGCCTCATTCACACACCATTCCAGGGCCTGCCTGGTTTCCACTTCGTTACCGGGTTCAAGGATGACACAATCCGGCAACGCGCCAAACAGGGAGATATCGCGCAGGCTTTGATGGGATTTCCCTGGTCCGGCGGGAATAAGTCCCGCGTAATGACACACGTAAATGATTTTTGTATTTTCCGTTGCGTTGTTATAGATCTGCTCGTTGGAGCGCGAGGCAAGGAATACCCCGAAGGAATTTACAATCGGCAGGTAACCCTGCAGCGCAAGACCACCGGCTGTGGACACCATGTCCTGTTCAGCAATCCCGTTTTCGATAAATCTGTCCGGATAGGCATGTTCAAACGGACGTAGACCACAGTCGGCAGACAGGTCCGCATCCATGACAACGATGTCTTCTCTGTCACGCCCCAGTTCGAGCAGCGCCTGGCCGTAAGCGGTCACTACCTTTTCCGCGGTGGCCTTGAGACTCCCCCTGTTTTTCTCACGGCGCTCGATGACTTCGGTATCCAGATGACCCAGACCGAATTTGTCGAACTGGTCATCTATGCGGGCGATAATTTCCGCGTAGCCGGCTTCAAAAGCCTCATCGTCCGGTGCACCGGAGTGCCAGGGATACAGCCCCTTACCGGCTTTCAGGGCAGCCGGCCCCTCCATGAACGAAACACCCTTGCCCTTGATGGTGTCGGCAATCAAAACTTTCGGCTTGTCCTCTATCTGTCGGAATTCGCCGAATACGCGTTCCAGCTCGGCAAAATTGTGACCGTCACAACGCGCCGCATGCCAGCCAAATGTCTCGAACTTCTTCTCCAGATCCCCCAAGTCAATGATCTCCTCCACCGGCTTGTCGGATTGAATTTTGTTCATATCAACAATTGCGGTGATATTGTTTACAGCTTGGTGGGCCGTGGTCTGCAGCGACTCCCAGATCTGCCCCTCCTGCAGTTCACCATCACCGGTCATCACAAACACCTGCCCGGCCACAGCTTTCAGCTTTTTGGCCAGCGCCATGCCCTTGGCCTTGGAGATACCCATGCCCAGGGAACCCGAATTGGTTTCAATACCGGGAATATTGATATCCGGATGGCCGTCGGTACCGCCAAGCCGGCGCAGACTGATAAACTGGTTTTTTGAAATGACGCCCAGCGAATAGAGGACGGCATAGTAGGCGGGGGCATCATGCCCCTTGGAGGAAAAATAGATATCGCGGTCCGGGTGATCAAACCCCAGGTCAACGGTATTCATGCCGGCGTGGTAGAGATAGGTGACGATATCCAGCGAGCTGAAGCTGGAACCCAGGTGCCCTGAACCCGCTCGCTTGACGCTAGCCAGGGTATTGGCGCAACACATATCAGCCAGAATGCGGAATTTGTCATGCGCATTCATCCCGGTTTCGCGTACCCGCTTGAATTCGTTTGCAGTGATGAGCTTGATCTCTAACATTGTTCCGATTGCCCCTTTAACAGATATGGGAAGTGGGTAACTGACGGCAGTTGAGCCTGACTGTTGTTGACAAGATATTCAGCGAGGCTCCAGTCGTACTCGCTGTTTACATCAAAGCCCTCGTAACCCTCGGTAAGAAAGGGCATCAGCACATTGCCGGCAATCGTGCCTTGTTCGGAGACAAAGCGGGTCCAGGCGATCTCCAGACTGGCGTTCTGTGCATACACCAGGGGCAACGACTGATACTGGCTGCTGTGCCATGGCTGCGCTGATGAATGCAACGGCATCAGAGGCACCATGCGTTTGCCTTGGACCACCCACATTTTGCCGGGGTGCTGCTGGCATTTTTCGACGGCCCGCAACGAGTCGACACCGGCCTCCGCCAGGAAGGCCTGCCATGCTCGCCGGATGGTCTGCGACAGTCGGAAGGGACTGGTCGGCCGCAGGATACTGAAACACTCGTACTCACGGCCTTCATCCCTGAGCCTGTCCAGGGTATAGGCCAGCCACTCGATATCCGGGGAAACATCGCCCGCCAGTTGCTGCGGACGCAGAAAAGGAACGTCTGCGCCATAGTGCCTGGCAATGTCTGCGTAGTGTTCGGAATCCGTGGATACGATCACGTCGGAAAATATCCCGCTCTGCACGGCGGCTGAAATTGTGTAAGCCATCAGGGGATGCCCCGACAGGCGACGGATATTTTTATCCGCCACCCGCTTTGAACCCGCTCTTGCCGGAATCAGTGCAACCACGCTGTGAGCACGTCCCGTCATGTCAGAGCAAACCCGGGTCAATATTGATGTAGATGTCTTTCAGTTCCGAGTAGACATCGAGCGCCTCCGTACCCGGCTCGCGCGATCCGTTCCCCGATTGTTTCAGGCCACCGAACGGCATGTGAGGTTCACTGCCATGCGTCCCGCCATTGACCACGGCCACCCCGGCCTGGATTTTCTGTGTGAACTCGGTGGCACGGTGAATGCTGCGGGTGTGAATGGCAGCTGTCAGGCCATAGGGCGAGTCATTCGCCATGCGTAATGCTTGTGCGAAATCCCTGACCCGGTAAAGACAGCTTATCGGACCAAACAGTTCAGTGACGGAGATTTCATCATGGGGATGGGCATTCTCGATGATGGTCGGCGCCATGTAGAAACCCCTGGCATGCGCCGTGTCACCCAATCTGTGTCCTCCGATCGTTATCAATGCACCCGCCTGCTTTGCCTCTTCAACGGCGGCAAGCATGTTGTTGAGCTGTTTCCCGTTAATGACCGGCCCCAGATCATCACTGTCATCGGGACCAACCTTGAGCAAACGTGTACGTTCAACAAGACTGTCGCGGAAGCGATCATAAACGGCATCAAAAACGATAATGCGGCTCGCCGCCGCACAGCGCTGCCCGGCATTGCTGAAAGCGGCAAGCAGCGTCCAGTTAACGGCGTTTTCCAGGTCGGCATCATCGCAGACAAGCAGTGCATTCTTGCCCCCCAGTTCAAGGGAGACCTTCGCCAGCCGCTCGCCGGCAGTCGCTGCAATCAGGCGTCCCACGGCGGTGGAGCCGGTAAAACTGACAACGTCCACGCCGGCGTTGGCAACCAGCGGTGCACCGGCTTCCTCCCCCTGCCCCTGGATAATATTGAGTACACCGGCAGGAAGACCGGTTTCATGTGCAATCCTGCCGAACAACCAGGCAGTAGCCGGTGTATCCTCGGCGGCTTTAAGAACGACAGCGTTGCCACAGATCAGCGCCGGAAAAACCTTCCAGGCCACGTTTGCAATCGGCGTGTTGGCAGCAATAATCAGTCCGGCCACCCCCATCGGCTGGCGAACGATGGTGGCATATTTGTTGGGTGTCGCGCTGGTGGTGGTCCGGCCGTAAAAACGGCGCCCCTCACCGGCCATGAATTCCCCCTGTGCGATGGCAGCGCCGGTTTCACCCATCGCGGCACGCAAAGACATCCCGGTTTCCAGCGCAACGACTGTTGCCATGTCATCCTGGTAGCTGCGCATCAGTTGGGCGATGTCGTGCAGTATCTCACCGCGTTGCACCGGGGTTAGTCCGGCCCAATCCGGCTGCGCACCCGCCGCAACCTGGATCGCCCGCTCAACATCATCGGCCTCGGATCGGGAAACCCGGTACAGCTGTCTGCCGCTGTGCGGCGACAGCTTATCGAAGACCTCGCCGGACAGTGCTTCGGCTTGCTCTCCGTTAATCCAGTTGGGAACAGTCCCGGGTATGTAATCTGCAATCATCTAGATGACTCGGTCTGTGGCTACCATGCGGTGAAACCACCGTCCACGACCAGTTCGGTCCCGGTGACATAAGACGAGGCACGGGAGGCCAGAAACAACAGCGGTCCGCACAGGTCATCGCTGACCGCCATTCTCCCCATGGGTACACGATGACAGAACTTGTCCCTGAATTGCTCATCCTGCCCGCCCAGAACCCCACCCGGTGACAGGGCATTGACCCGCACACCACGGGGCGCCCAGTGCGTCGCCAGGTAGCGGGTCAGGTTGACCACGGCAGCCTTGGATGCACCGTAAGCCGGTGGTTTGAGAAAAGGTGTATCACTCTGGATGTGGTCATAAAAACGCACATCGGGAGAAACACCGGCATACAGAGAGCCGATATTGATGATGGATCCGCGGCCTGCGCGCAACATGCATTTACCGAAAACCTGGCTGGTCAGAAAAAGCCCCAGCGTATTCACCTCCAGTATCTCTCGGTTTTCCTCCAGCGGGATATCTTCCAGGTGATAGCTGATTCCCGCATTGGCCGGGGGGCGGTCGATGCCGGCGTTATTCACCAGGATCGAGGGGACTCCAAAGGACTCCACGCACTGCTCGCACATCGCTTCCAGCGCAGGGCGATCCCTGACATCTGTACGCCGCAACATGAGCCGACTCTCATCGAAACGGTCCAGTAACCGCTGAAATTCCTCTGCAACACCAGCGCCCGGCAAATCCAGTGCAAAAACCGAGGCGCCGGCTTCAAGCAAAGCCTCAATCCAGATGGACCCGAGTTTACCCAACGCACCGGTGACAACAGAAATTTCCGACTCCAGGCTGAAGAGCTTGTTCAAGAGACGGCCAGTTGCTGCCAACTCTCGGCACCGTTTAACGCCTCAATGGAGATGTCGTCATCTTCCGCCAGTGTCTGGCAGGTGACCCGGCCAATGACTTTATCGATATCGTAAGGTTGCAGACCATCGCCCGGCGACTTGATGGCCAGGTCTTCCCGCCGGATGGCATGACCTGCCGGCAGGTCGCGCGCAGCTACCAGCTTCTTGCCCATCTTGATGATAGGTTGCACTTCGCTGTCGTAGGTGCGTTTGACGCCATCGCCTATCGCGACATTTAAACGGCTCAAATCGCGAACCAGCTTGCGGAAACCGCCCGGCTCCAGGGAAAAGGCGTGGTCCGTGCCCTTCCAGGTATGGTTGAAGGTGAAATGTTTTTCGACAATCCTGGCGCCCAGCATGAAGGCCGCTATCGCCATGGCGATACCGTTGTCGTGGGAAGACAGGCCGACAGTGGCGTTGGGAAAGCGTTCGCGGAACGTCGTGATAACACGAAGATTCAATTCGTCGAATTCTGCCGGATAGCCTGCTGTACACTGAAGAATACCGAGCTGCTGGTTGATCGGCATAATGGCATCGTAGGCCCTGTTGACATCATCCATGGCACCCCCGCCGGTACTGATAACCATGGGTTTACCATAGGCAGCAATATGGGTGAGCAGGGGTATGTTTTTCAGGTCCCCCGAGGCCACTTTGAAAGCCGGCACATCCAGTTTTGCCAGGAAGTCGGCACTGGGTAGATCAAAAGCCGTGGCCACCACCGTAACTCCGATTTCCTTGCTGTAATCCATCAACTCCCTGTATTCATGCCAACCGAACTCCAGAAACTCCCGGTGCTCCCCATAGGTCTTGCCGAAGCTGTTCTGATGATCGTAGGGCTTGTTGTAGCCGGCCTTCGTATACAGACTCTGGTTGTCCCGCTTTTGCAGCTTTACTGCATCCGCACCGCATTCCTTAGCGACGCGAAACATCTCCATAGCGGTTTCCAACCTGCCCTGATGGTTATTTCCGATTTCAGCGATAACATAGCAGCCGCCATCGTCCTGAATGTCTTTGCCATCTATTGAGAGTTTCCGCATGTGTTTCTTTCCCCTTCTCTATTACAGTTGACCGGAATTAAGGCCCATTGCCGGTATTCTTCCGGCACGTTGAGCTCGATACAGTTGGAGTGGATGATCGGCCGAATCGGATGAGCGGCCGGTATTGCAGTCCTGTAAGGGCGTTAGCATACTTTGTAGAGGCTTCTCTTTAAGCAAACAACGTCATCGTTGGCGCCGGAGTATACTGTTCTCAATATCCACTATTGAATCGTCCCCCCGTGTCGAGGGACATGGTCCAACAACTCATCGTATGCTGCGCCGCATAACGCTCCACGATGAGAGACTAATACTTGGGCCGCATTCTTTTCCGTAAACTGTCACCGCGTTCACGCCGGCTCCACAAGTTCGGTATGCATGTAGAGGGAATGTTTCTCTATCTGTTCTGGCTAGTGGTGCGTCCCATGTCTCCGCAACATGCATCGGCCAGCGGGCGAATGCTGGTCCGCCGGCTGGGACCGAAAACGCATAAACATCGTCAGATGAAGCGCAACCTGGCGCTGGCTTTCCCCGAGCTGGACAAGCAACAATGTGAATCCCTGGCCCGTGATATCTGGGGCAACTTCGGAGCTGTGATGGCCGAGTATCCGCACCTGAATACACTCACGGCCAGCGGTTCGCCGCCGTTTATCAACCTGGTCATGGACAAAGACACGCGAGCAATACTCGAAGAAAAACGACCCGCCATCTACGTCAGCGCACATATCGGCAACTGGGAACTTGTCGCATCGACCATCGCAAAGTCCGGCATACCGCTCAGTGTGATTTACGGCCCACAGAACAACCCGGTACTGGAACGCATGATCCAGGAACAGCGCAGGTCACTGGGTTGCCGGCTTATTACCAAGAAAAACGGTATCCGCCAACTGGTACGCGAAATCCGTTCCGGGCGATCGGTCGGCCTGCTGCCTGACCAGCGGGTGGACAGCGGCGAACCGGTACCCTTTTTCGGCTGTGATGCACCGACAACCACCAGTCCCGCCTGGCTGGCGCTGAAGCTCAACTGCCCGTTGATACCGGTACAGATAGAGCGGACCGGCAACGCCCGTTTTCGTGCTGTCTTCCATCGGCCCATCCTCACCGGTGGCAAGTCGGATGAGCATACTGATCCTTTGCAGGTCACCGAAGATCTTAATCACTTGTTCGAGAGCTGGATTCGCAAGCGGCCCGATCAGTGGCTATGCATGAAACGGCGCTGGCTGACGGATGCCTACAACATGGGCCTTGGACACAACACACCGTGCGCCTGATGCTCACCTTCTTCCGCGCCTATCCGTGGCAGACGCTGATCATGCTGCTGGCTTTGCTGTTCGCCGGATTTGCCCAGGGCATCGGTCTGTCGGCACTATTACCGTTGCTCAATATCGCTGTTCGCAACGACACCGCCAACACGGACGAAATTCCCGCCCAACAAAACGAATATGAGCGCCTGCTGAATGAGCTTCTCAATGGTGTCGGTATCGATCCAGGTATCGGCACCATGCTTGCCATTATCGTCATTGCAGGCACGTTGAAAAACCTTTTGCTGCTGGTCGCCGAAAAACAGGTGGGCTACACGGCCGCACATGTGGCCACCGACCTGAGACTTAAAATGCTGCGCGCTATCCTGAGCAGCCGCTGGGAGTATTTCATCAGTCAGCCGATTGGCAGAATCGCCAACTCACTGGCCACCGAAGTCCAGCGTTCGTCACAAGCCTTCGTCAATGGCTCACTCATGATAACCTTTGCCACTCAAACGCTGATCTACGGCTCGGTGGCCGTCGCCCTCTCCTGGAAAGCCACGCTTGTCTGCCTCATCACTGGTTTGTTGATTGTCGCAACCGCCAACTCTCTGGTACGCATGTCCCGGAGGGCCGGAAGAAAACAAACCAGTCTGCTGACTTCACTGGCGGCACGCCTGACTGACACATTGCAATCGGTCAAGCCGTTGAAGGCCATGGCCCGTGAAAACAGGGTCAATGCCGTACTGGCCGCGGAAACGTCCCGACTTAACAGGGCACTGCAACGACAGGTCCTGAGCACAGCTGTGCTCGCTGCAGTCCAGGAAGAATTGCTGACCATCGCGATCGCTGCGGGCATGTTTGTCGCACTGGTTCAGTTTGAAATGCCGTTTACGACGGTGCTGGTGCTGGTCGTGGTGCTGGGCCGGATGCTGCGGCAGTTCAGCAAGGTGCAGAGGGAATACCAGAAACTGGTGATCGGCGAAAGCGCTTTCTGGTCACTCCAAAGCACCATTGACCAGGCCCTTGCAACAAGGGAAAAGCCTGGCGCCGGGAAGACTCCGTCGTTAAAGGACGGAATACGACTCGATGCCATTCATTTTACCTATGCCGAACACAGGGTCCTTGACGGACTGACACTGGAAATTCCGGCCGGATCGCTCACCACCCTGGTCGGCCCGTCCGGAGCCGGTAAAACCACCCTCATCGATCTGATCACCGGCCTGCTGCAACCTCGCTCCGGAACCATCCTCATCGATGACACACCCGTGTCGGAACTGGATATAAAAGCCTGGCGGCAAATGATCGGTTACGTGCCGCAGGAAACCCAACTGCTCCACGATACCGTACTGCACAATGTCACCCTGGATGATCCCGGGCTGTGCAACGCGGATGCTGAACGTGCACTGAAAGATGCGGGAGCCTGGGAATTTGTGGCTGCACTGCCCGAAGGCATGGACAGCATTGTTGGAGAACGAGGTGAAAAACTGTCGGGCGGCCAACGTCAACGCATCATGATCGCACGCGCACTGGTCCACCACCCGAAACTGCTTATCCTGGATGAAGCCACCAGTGCCCTGGATCCAGGCAGTGAAGCCGCAATCCGGCAGACTATCCAACAATTGCGCGGCAAGCTGACGCTACTCGCCATCTCCCACCAGACAGCACTGATCGACGCAGCCGATCGCGTCTACCGCCTGGAAAACGGCCGTGCCATCATGGCTAACCACGCATTGCTTCACGCCGTGGGCAATGATTAAACGCCGAATACCCGCCGGTACACGGGAAGCGCTCTCTTTAACAAGGGCTCCATCTTCCTGTACAGGCCAAGGGATTCCACGTCCAGCCCGTCGAGAAAGTTTTTCACCTCCAGGCCCAGTTCCGTATCGCCCTGCATTACCAGGCGGCGCTGGAAAACCAGGTTATCCGGATCCTCCTCACGGCCCACCAGTAGCAGTAAATCGTACACAGTCCCCGCTATGGATAAATCGCTGACCCCGCCAGGATCCCTTGCCATCAGCCGATTGCCGTCAAACGTTAATGCAAAGGTAATACCGGCATCGCGCACCTTGATTGCCAGCGAGCGGTGTTGCAGAAAATCCAGATCACCTTCCCGTATCTGCTCTTCCAGTGCCTTATTGAGCGCCAGTGCAATCAGGCGCGAATGTACCGGATTCGGCAACAGGGAAAAGGGTGCCGCGAACAGACGGGGTAACCGG
>Ga0316189_10007790_pt1 | contig 10102 bp, 12 predicted proteins | sample LowCovwburrow_MG_FD_204930 | JGI IMG/M metagenome (GOLD analysis project Ga0316189, IMG submission 204930) | Coastal sediment microbial communities from Maine, United States - Lowes Cove worm burrow | ecosystem: Environmental > Aquatic > Marine > Coastal > Sediment | place: USA: Maine... | reverse complement strand
AACAAATAAGTCTGAATATCGTTTTTAGTAGGTTTTTTTACCCTGCTTGTGTTTTGGCGGCAAGTTTAATTTTATGGTTTTCCAAGGGTCGTGAATTGGTAATAGAAAAGCTACTTATTAAATTTCCTGATCTTTATTTAATTGCTGGAGTTCCTTTATATTTTATTCTTGGGGTTCTACTATTTTCTGTTTTGATGGCCGTCTTTGCTGAAAAAATATACAAATGGGATGTTAATATTGTGTATGGTGGTGTATTTAAAAAATTAAAAGAGATCATAGCAGATTTAGAAGAATTAAGGAGTTGATTGTTCTTAGCTAATGAGTAAACAATAGTAATATTCCTCGCGGTTATACAAATAGCCAAATCTAAAAAAAAAAGTTATTGGGTGTAATATTTTCAGGCTTCAGCCACTAACTAAGAAAAAGAACAAAATTATGAACAAAATTATCGCGACTACAGTAGTATTAATGGCTAGCTGGTCAACTTTCGGTCAAGGTATTGAAGGACAATGGGACGGAATTATCTTCAATGAAAATATAATAGTTGGAATAATTTTCAAATTGGTATTTACAGTTCAAATATTTGGTCTTTCATTCTTTCTTCCGCGCTTCCTCATGAGGAAAATTATTGATGGTAGAGAGATATCCACAATTAGCAAACCTATAGTTTCCAGGTATACCATAATGAATAATGTGGTAGTAATTACAGGTTTATTGGTTCTGGCATTGCTTTGGCTTCATCCCACTTTTTCATCCATAATACCTATTTTAATCGTTATTGGAGTATATTTTATTTTGCAGTTATCCCCTTTAGCTTTTAACAAACAATTGATGGTGCAACCAAAAGTTCCAGCACATTTAGCTCAGGATTCTTTTTCGCTATCTGAGACTATACATCCACTTGTTGTTGGTGTTGCTGGGTTTTTATTTATATCTTATTTGACGGTCTATTTTCTTACCTGGGATGGGAGTTTGAATACTCAGTTATTACAAATGGTTATTTTTATCGGGACCAATATCTATCTGACTTTGATGATAGCAATAAATATTCACAAGGTTAAGCAGAGTAAAGATGAGGAGAAATTGAAGCAAATTGGTAAGTTGTTGAAAATTACTCCTTTCTTCGTCTATATTAGCATCGGAATTAGCCTTTATTATTATGGTAAAATGCTATTGTTCGGTTTTGAATTATATGAATACCGCCCAATAATGATGAGTATCGCTTTTTTGCTGCTTGGATTGCTTATTTATAGTCAGATTAGCTTTAACCCTTTGCAGAAAAAAAATGGCAATTTTGTTAAAAGACGATTTTAACATTGCACCTTTTACCTAATATAGTATTAGCAATGCAAATTGATATCCTTTGCCCAACAAAGGATGAGTAGAACTTGTATCTTTTTTTGGCAACTATCTAATATTATTACTATGCAGTTTTAAATGATGACTTTATTTAGTTTACGTATCACTATTTCATTAATAGTTGTTATAACTAACTTTTCTTTTAGCTAAACAAAAATTATTTTTTCTTTCTGAAGCAAATAACTCTTTTTAGAAGTTTGAAACATAAGTTATTTCCGAATGGACTTACTATATATTGAACCCCAAAATAAAATAATAAAATGATACTAGAACGTAAGGCCATAAAATTGTTTGAACGAGAAGTATTTGAAAGAGTTGTTGTTAAGTCCCCCTTTAAGTACACATCTCTTGCCAAGGACAAGGCCTGTTTTTTTTATGTAATACAGGGAACGGTTAATTCATATTCCGGAAAGGAGTATTTTAAGATTGAGGAAAATGAAGGGGTATTAGTGAAATGTGGAAATTTTATATTTGAAAGAATGGCTAAAAATGATACTGAAAATTGCAACATTATTGCCATTCATTTACACACCGATGTATTAAAAAAAATCTATGAAAAGGACATTCCTAGATTTTTTATAAATAAAAAAGAACTTTCAAATCAATCCAACATGTCCTTGATAAAGTCCAATGTCCAGATAAAAAAATACATTGACAGTATTTTGTTCTATTTTGATAACCCTTCATTAATCAATGAAGAATTAATGATTGTAAAGGTTAAAGAGCTCCTTCTAGTGCTAGTGAATACCAAGGAGGCGACCACAATTATGGAGATATTTAAAAATCTCTTTTCAGAAAATTCAATCTTTTTCAAAGAAGTCATTGAAAGTCATGTTTTTTCACCTATATCTATTGCAGATCTTGCCTTATTAACAAATAATAGTCTAGCCACATTTAAGCGAAAATTTAACAAAATATACCAAGATAGCCCAGCTAACTATATTAGAAATAGGAGATTGGAAAAGGCTTCCAATCTGTTGAGCACCTCAAATGAACCCATTGGCTCAATCGCTTATGACTGCCAATTCAATAATATTGCCCATTTTTCCACTTCCTTCAAGGTGAAGTACAACTTCTCTCCCCTACAATATCGATTGAGCCAAAAACAAAAATAAATGAGCCTAATTCAAAACAAGAGAAATTAACGTTTAACTAAATTTGACTCCGTAATATAAAATACACTAAAAGGGAAATAACATCATAAAATGGTGGACCGGTTCGTACTATCGAATTATTTTTAGTAGTGTGCTTATAGGATAATAACTAATCCCGATTGCTGACTTGAATGACTGTAAGAGTAATGTTGATGATTTCTTAGGAGAAATAGTTTACTGCGCAATCGGGATCAGTTATTAATTCCAATTTTAAATAGCCATTGGAGCCATAACACATATAAGATAAACGAAAAATATTGTGGTTTTTTATAAGAAATTTATTAATGAAGAAAGATTAATATTTAAAACCTGTGATGTTATCAAAAATGAACTGCAAGCTGAGGCAAACTCCATCCAGCCAAATCTTCGGTATATACAGAATAACCTTAGGTATGATTTTTATTATGGCAGGTACAGCCAAACTAACCAATGCCAATTTTGAAAACGCTTGGGCCATATATTTGACTAAAACTGAAATGCCTTTTAGCAAATTCTTTTTCGTGATTATACCGGTATTTGAAATTATTGTTGGTGTATTCTTACTTTTGGGGTATCATTCTCGTATTGGAGCATTCTTGGTTTTACCCCTAATGGTCGTTGCAGCTTATTTTCATTTAACAGTTGGGATTCCAGAGGTGTTTATTGCAAATCCTTATGTGGGACTATTGCCTCCTTTTGTAATAATGATGGCCTTGACAATATTAATATATGGAGGTGGAAAATGGAGTTTGGATTTGAAATCTTTAAAGAAAGATTTGTAATTATGTCAAAGTAACCAAATAAGGGCATTAAAAAAGCCATTGGAGTCACCTTTGTTAAACTAATTGGCAACCATTTTATAAGTTGTTTAAAATTAGTTGCTTTTATTAAAATCAATGTCTAAAAAGATAAGAGTACTATAATTGCTAAGAATAAGAAAAATTAGCGTATAATTTGGGCAGATTGAAAAAAATAAGAGATCAAGTCATAACAATCAGGAATAAAATCAAAAAAGCAAACGGATTCGACAAAGAAATTTATTTTAATTTGTTAAGACATAATGACATATATAAATTAGACGAGATAATAGTTTATATAGGAGCTTTATGACGCTGGAGCTTCAATCTAGGAATGAACAGACAATTTCGAGATATTCTTGAAATAAATAACCCTAAGTAGACAATACTGCCAGTTGCGATGAACAATACTAAAACTGTTACCTTATCAGGAAATAAAAGTCCTGAAACCCGTAATAAGCCACGCTATCATACCCGCTAACTGAGTGGCAAGAAATTTTCTGTTTGAAAACTCTATTCGTTGTTCTTCTATTGTCCTATCCACTTTTCTTAATTTTTGTTTCTAATTGCTAATTCTATATCCATAGTCTAAAGGGCACTAAATTCCAATGGGTTAAAACTATTGTCCATTGTAACATAAAAAAGATTCCTATGATATCTATTATTTGTGTTTTGTTCTTGTATATTTTAACACTCCCTGAAATCATTGCCAAAGGTAATATTCCGGTTACTATTGCTAATAAAACATTTGCAAAGGTAATGTCCCCTAAATATAAGAAAGATTGATTTAGAAGAAATGGAATAGGAATTAGAAGCCCTAAAAAAGATAAAAATGGAAACGTTATTATCTGACTTTTTTTGAACAATTCTTTTTTAAAAAGCAGATAGAACCCACGAATTTGAATTATAATCACACCGGTTAATCCGAGAATAAGATTTAACCACCTTAATCCCAAATAAACCGAACTAGTTTTTTCATATATTGCCAACCCCAGACCAAGAGTTGCCAGAATTGGTTAGCTGAAAACAGTAGTTTTTTAATTCAATTCTTTGTAGAGTGTAGTTTCCCTTTTCTTTTGATAATCCAATTATTAGCCCAATAATTCCAATAGCGATTGAAGTCTCAAGCCAAATTATTCCATCATAACTATTAATCAATTTAAATTATGCTAATTAAGTTCTCAGCTTGTGAGGCTACTTTTTATGTTTAAATATTCGATTAAAATTCTATTTAGAGCTATTTAGTTTATTTTAATTTAGTAAAGATTTAAAAAGTATTAATTCGTCATGGTAAATAGCATTGTAAAACTGATTTCTAGATATCTCACTTTAAGCGAAGATGAGAGTAGGGCTTTTATTGAATGTATTCCGATTAAGAACTTTAAAAAAGGAGAGATGCTTTTGAAAGAAGGACAAGTTTCAAGAGATTCTTATTTTGTGATTAAAGGATGCGTTAGAAAATACTACATCCTTGATGGTGAAGAATGCACTACAGAATTTTACGTTGAGGATGAGTCTGTAGCTTCGCTTCAGAGTTACAAGAACAAAACAACTTCTAATCATTATTTTGAATGTGTAGAAGACTGTAAATTAGCAGTTCTTAATTATGACAAAGAGCAAGAATTATTTAAGCGTGTTCCAAAATATGAGACCTTATGCAGAATGTCCTTGGAAAATGATCTTGGCGAACAGCAAGAATATATTGCTAAATTTATAACTTTAAACCCTGAAGAACGCTATAAAAACTTATTGGAAACAAGACCTGATTTAATTCAGCGTATCCCTCAATATCATTTAGCTAGTTATTTAGGAGTGAAGCCTGAATCGTTAAGCCGTATTAGAAAACGAATTATTGAAAAGAAATAGTTGCTTACTAATTTCTAACCTTATCCTGAGATTAAAAGCATTTAGCAAAGCCTATTTTTACTTTTTAGCATAAAATAGGCTCTCTTGTTTTAATATCGATTTAGGATGGATTCCAAACACCAGCAGTTTTAGTTTCTTTAATGTATTCTGAAAAGTCTTTAGGTTTTCTTCCTAATATATTTTCAATATCATTTGTAATTTCAGCATTGTTAGGGTTGCCTAAAACTTCAGAGAATAAGTATTCTATGAGCCAAACGAAATTATCAGGCACACCCATTTGTTTCATAACGTGTAGGTAGGCTGGTAGTGCTATTGATGTGAATGCAATATCTCTTCCTGTGGCTTCTGAAATCTCTGATATTACCTCTCTAAATGTGAGTAGTCTTGGGCCAGTTAATTCATATACTTTACCATCATGCTTTTCATATAATAGTGCCTTGACAGCTACATCAGCAATATCATCGGTATCTACATAAGGAACTTTTACCTCCGCTTGTGGTAATGCGACGAAGCCTTCTAAAATTGGACCTAGAAAAAAGCTTTCGCTAAAATTCTGATTAAACCAACTAGCACGAATAATTGTGTGATTAATACCAGAATGAATTATGACTTGCTCACAAAGCTCAGCTTCTCTCTCACCTTTTCCAGACAAGAGAACTAATTTTTTTACTTTGCACTTTTTAGCCAGTTTGGTTAATTCTTCAATTGCTTCTAATGCTCCTGGAACAGCCAAATCAGGCTGAAAAGTGATATACACTTTATCCATTCCTCTTAATGCTTTTAGCCACGTTTGCTGATTTTCCCAATCGAAAGAAGGATTTGCTGATCTTGAGCCAATTCTAACATTGTAGCCTAATTCAATTAATTTTGATGCTACTTTTCGGCCTGTCTTCCCAGTTCCACCGATTACTAAAATATTATTCTTAATTTCCATTGTTTTGTTATTACTATATTGTTATTAAAGATTTTTATGTTGCTTTTTGAGGGATGAATTAAACTCAGAATTAGACTTAGTAAGAAAGGTCCATGCAAAGCACACTGTTGATAATCCAGTTAGTAATATTAATATGATGATTCCTGTATTTTCAAAAGCATAAGTCGTATCCTTATAATTTAGACTGAATTTTCTGCAGGTAAACTTGAGTGAACCAGTATAAAACGGTGACTAATAAGAATTCCAAAGCTATAATCCAAAATCCTAAGGAAGTGAAAAACCCAAAGTAACTTCCTCCATTTGGAATTTCAAATAAAGGAACAGTTATAAGCGCATCTAAAGCAACACTAGTTAGCAACATAGTTTGACCGACTTTAAGTCCATGAGTTTCGTTATCTATTTTGTAATAATAAAAACATCCAAACCAGACTAATGGAATAACAACAATAAACAGTACTACGTTTGCTTGCGTATCTGCATCTTCCAGAACAGGGATATAGTATGAAGTTGAATAAAGAAATACGGCTATAATCCAGATGATTATACCTATTAAAATTGCACGTTTAATTTTCATGTCATTATAATTATTAGTTACATGACAAAATTATTGCTTATATAAAAATATGGTTTGTCGAAAAAGGATTAATATTTGTTTGAAAGGGAGTTTACTTAATTTGGCTTGGTCTATAGCCAAACTTTTTTGCAAATGCGTTGGAAAAAGAACTCAAACTATCGTAACCTACATGCCATGCGGCCTCTTGCACTGTAGCTTCTTGATTTCTAATCATTTTATGAGCCAGTGTTAGACGTTCATTTCGAAGATATTTAAAAACAGGGACGCCAAAAAACTCCTTAAACTCTTTTTTTAATTTAAATGTATTCAATCCAATTATTTTAGATAATTCATTTAGCGAAGGTGGATTGTCTAAATTTTGCGATAGTATGTTTTTAGCTTTAATTAATTTTTCTCTTTCTGAAGTATTTATTTTTTCAGTTTTCAAAGATGCTAGTTGACCAAAAAAATGAGACAGCAAAGCCGTAATTTGACTTCTAAAGAACATCATTTTAGTTTTTCCTTCATATTGAATATTAAATAAGGAGTCAGTAATTGTTTGCATTTCAGGAGTCATGTAAAATGTTGGTCCTTCAACATAATGATTTGAGGGATTAACTAACTGATTTAACATATCGCTAAACAACTCACCTTCTTTATTTGGCAAATTATCTATGGTTCTTATAGATGTAGCTATAACTAAACATTGTAGTGGCTTTGAAGCTGAAACTGAATGTACAAACTCAACATTTTGGTCAGCATAAAACGAAAGAGCTAGACCTTTAGTATGATTAAACTCTTTTTGATTAATTCCATATTTAACTTTCAAATCAACATTACCCGCTCCATAAAAAGCAACTGCAATTATAGGTTCATCAAAAAAACAAGAATCTATTGTTACCTCGTTGGTTTTGGCTTCTTCCACCAAAATAGTAAAGTCGTTTATATCGATAATATCTCTAGTCATAATTCTTGTCTTTAAAACTTAATGACTATCATGTTTTGCCATTTATTTCAAAACTTAAAGTTTTCCTCTTTTTGATATAGCCATGTTTATCATATAAATAATCTTCAATTGTAGAATGTATTGATGTAAATCTATGATTAGTATATATACCAAAACAATAACACAGTTATTTTCTTGTAATATCATAAAAAAAATACCCACTACTTTATTATCCATGAAAATAGAATCCAATAATGAGAATCAAACACAGCTATATGCTATTCAAATTTAAATTTTTAGTGAGTATCATTTCTTAACTAAAGTCAATAACATTCATTTTCATTGATTTTATTTTTGCATTAATAATTTAATAAAGTTATATAACTTATAATGAATAGAATAGCTAAAATATCTGGTTTAGCATATTTAATGATCTTTTTAACAGGTCTTTATGCGAACTTCTATGCAGTTGATAGTTTGATTGATTTCAGCAACATTAATAAAACCATTGAAAATTTAATCAATAATACATCACAATTGGGTTATGGTATACTAGGTTTTATTATCATGTTGTTTTTTGACATTCTATTAGTGTGGACTTTATATGTCTTTTTAAAAAAGGTAAATAAAAAAGTTTCTTTAATCGCGTCTAGTTTAAGATTAATTAATGCTATAATCTTCGGTATAGCTTTGTATAATTTAATTAAAGTTTATCAAATTTTTGAAAATCCAAATATTTATATTCAAACTTTTGAAATGCAACAGCAAATAATGTCTTTGTTGGAAACCTTTAATCAAGTTTGGACTATTGGTTTAATAATCTTTGGAGTTCACTTAGCTTTTTTAGGTTATTTAATTTTTAAATCCAATTACATTCCTAACTTCCTAAGCTTGCTATTATTCATTGCAACATTGGGATATTTAATAGATGGCACAGCAAATCTATTTATGCCAAATTATACAGATTATAAAGATGTTTTTGCCATAATAGTAATTATACCAGCTGTTATTGGTGAGTTCTCGTTTACAATTTGGTTGTTAATTAAAGGCTTTAAAAAACAACCTTTTCTTAACTAAAGTCAATGAATAATTTTTTACCTCATAATACTTTTGCTTCATAATAAAATTAACATGATGAATATAAAGAAACAATTATTAGGGATGTTGGTGTGTGTATTAATAACATCTTGTTCTGTGCAACAGTTTGCAGTAAATACAGAAACGCAACCATTTCAAAATGGAGGAAAAGCTTTTGGAGAAAAAACAAAAGATTTAACCTTCAAAAAAACCAGTGACTTACATTTACTAGGTATTAATGTAAAAGAAAGTGATATAGATGCTCTTGTTAAAAAAATGGATGTAGAAAAATATACTATTGAAACGAAGTCTAGTTTATGGCTTCGAATTCTTTCATTAGGAATTGTAGACTATAAAACTGTAAAAGTGATTAAAAGAGAAGAATAATCTTTAATTAATAGCAATTATTTAGATGCTCTAGGATTTATTTCTAGAGCATCATTCTCAAAATAAACATTTGATACATTTACCTCATTATAAAATGCTAAAAACCGTCTTAAAGACGTACGCCACATTGTCGTCAAAACAACTAGAAAACGCATATATTATTTACTCTTTGTATCCAGACTAGACGCAAGCTCAAATGGTAAGACAAGAAAATACATGACAACCCACAGATTTAGCTAGTGATATTATGATTGTGTCGAATAGTACTGTAAAAAGCATAATGTTTTGACACGAGGTTTGGTTTTCGCCCAAGTGATAAAAAAAGATAATCCTTTTCGAACAAATTTCAATCCTTCTCAAGCAAACTCCTTGCAATCTAAAGTTTCAATTTTACAGTGTTAGTTATTTACTATAAAAAAGTAAAATCATGAAAATGAACAGAGCAATTTTGTTAGGAGTTCATGTATGAGTTCAAATTTTTATTGCATTTATTATAGTCCTAAGCTTTATACCTGAAATTAAAAACTCACAAATCCAACAAGGTCTGGTAGTGAGCATTTTAACAATCCCATTTACTTTAATTGGTGCCTATGTTTATTATTATAAGGGTAGTAAGACCAATAGTCTTAAAATTGGTTTAGTAATACTAATTGTTGCCTTAATTTTAGACGCCATCATAACAGTTCCATTTATAGAGATTCCATACAGGGACAGCAGTTATTTAGAGTTTTTCACTAATCCTTTGCTGTTATTTATTGCTTTGGAAATTATAGCGGTAGTCTATTTATTTTGGAAGTTCAAAATAAAGTCTCTACTCTAAATCGAATTCAAAAAAAAGTCTTCAATGGGGTGTAATATTTTCAGACTTCAGCCACTAAACAAGAAATAACTTAAAAGATGAAGAACATTAAAATTAGTAAAATTCAAATCATTAGTGCACTTACTTGGGTTGCAACCATGATTGGTTGCAGCTACATGTTAAGAGGTTTTGAAAACAGTGCGGATATAATTAATATTCTCATTGCTGGTGCCACCATACATTTCTTATTA
>Ga0316189_10007789_pt1 | contig 10103 bp, 10 predicted proteins | sample LowCovwburrow_MG_FD_204930 | JGI IMG/M metagenome (GOLD analysis project Ga0316189, IMG submission 204930) | Coastal sediment microbial communities from Maine, United States - Lowes Cove worm burrow | ecosystem: Environmental > Aquatic > Marine > Coastal > Sediment | place: USA: Maine... | reverse complement strand
AGTTCAGGGACGACCGCTTCACCGAAGCCGGACTGATTCACCTCGCCATTCCTGGCACGATTGACCTGGCGTTTCCAGACCGTTCCGGGCTGTTGATGTCGCAGACCGGTAATGACCCGGCGATCAGGAATCTTTCGCCTCTGGACATTCGGGGGCTTGACTTCAAGGCAGTCCTGGCCGTGCTCAGCCAGACCACGACGGTTGGCGCCAACCGGTCGGATTTTGACAGCCGCATGGGTTTTGTTTCGGACTTTCTGGACGGCGGGGTAGAAAATGTGCTGGTGAGTTTCTGGTTTGATGAAAGTTCCGGCTCAGTCGATTTTCTGCGCAAATTCTATGCTGAGCTCGGGGCCACCGGTGATATTGCCGAAGCGCTTTCGATAACAAGGAATGCGCGGTTGAAATCGGGCGATGAAGCAAATTTCAGATCGTGGGCGGGTTTCCAGCTTTTTATCAGGTAGAATGTGCAAATGCCCGGCCTCGGGTTTCGCAAATAGAAGATCATTTTCCGGAGGGTTATTAAGTGGATAAAAGAAAGTTCCTGGTTGTCGTCGATCCGTCACATGAAATGCATCTCGCCCTGGAGCGTATGCTTGAGATCATCCGCCAACAGGCGAAATGGGAGATCGAGTTCCACCTCATCCTGGGGGTCGAGAGCGGCGATAAAACCGATGTAGATACACCGATGGAAGTCGTTCGGGAGAGTCAGTGGATCACACAATTATTGAAACCCATCGAAGATCTCGGCGTTAAATATACCTCCGAGTTTGTCTGGACCCGCGACTGGCGCAAGTCCATCAATGATGCGGCCGCCCGGTTCGATTGCGATACGATCATGTTAAGCGAGGCATCCGCCGAACATAAGAAAGGAATCACCGATTCCAGGTGGGACCTGATCCGGCAGGCCAACTGCGACGTAGTAATTTGTGATGTGGGCACGAAAGCCCCGATCAAATGCATCCTCGCAGCCGTCAACACCCAGGCGACCGACGATGTTCACGTCGCTCTAGCCGAGAAAATTATTGAGCGAGGGTTATTCCTCTCCAAGTACTTCGATGCTGAATTGCACGTGGTCAATGCGTACAAGGACAGTGAAGATTTTCCGGACCGCGGACTGATTGGCAGAATGAGTGGCCTTCCGCGTGAAAATATCCATCGCGACATGGGCAAACCGGAAGAAGTCGTTGCCGGAATTGCCGAGAAGGTGGGTGCAAACATGGTAATTCTTGGAATAAGCCCCCGCAAGGGTTTGGCAGCTACATTCAGCAGCCATACTACTGAAAAGGTCATGGAGCGAATCGATATAGACGTAGTTGCATTGTCTTGATACCGCGGCCAGCAATAAAAAAGCCCCGGACTCCGGGGCTTTTTTTTAGGTTACGAACGGAGGCCTGATCACTGATCGTCGACGACGTCCTCGAAAGCATCGCGTTCCCGTGGCGTATAGTCGGGCATGTCCTGTTTCAGCAGGTCACGCCGTTTGATTTCGCTGTCGACATAGGCGATCCATTGTGAAGCGGCGCGCTTGGAACGGTCAAACTTGGCCGCACTCGCGAATGCCCTGCGGGCTTGCTCGAGTCGCTTCTGATTAAACAACGCCATCCCCAGCATGATGTTGGCCGTATCAACTCGCTTGAGTCCACCTATCTTGAGGCCCCTCTGTACCGCTGTTGCAGCCTGGTCCCATTGCTCCAGGTTAATGTAAGCCTGCGCCAGACGCACGTAGAGTTCCCCGTCGTCTGACATTTCTGCGGCCTGTTTTAGCGGAGGTATGGCTTTTTCGTCTTCACGAGCCTGGTACCAGGCCTGGGACAGCAGCCGCAGGGTGCGCTCATTGGCGTCGACGATCTTGGCATTGATTTCCTTTTCGAGGACAACGGCTGCTTTGTAGGGCAGGCCGTGCAACAGGTAAAGGTTGGCCAGGTTTGTCACATTGGAAGCCGTGTTGATCAGGCCTTTTTCATACAGGACTTCGGTCAGTGCGAGTTGCCTCTTGGTGTCACCCAGTTCACTGTAGATACCGGCCAGCGTCAGGATATAGGTATCTTTCGGGTAATAAACAATAAGTTCTTTCACGACATCGATCATGCTTTCGTAATCTTTTTGCTCGAAATAGATCACGCGCAACAGCAGTAACCAGTTTTCCTTGGGGATCTGGCCCTGGCTGCGATAAAGGTCGATGGCCGCCTTGATGGGCGTCAGGGCTTCGTCATAACGGGTTAGCTGGAACAGTGCCTGTCCCTCCAGCATCAACACATCAGCGCTGGGCTCAGTAACCGCTTTCAGCAGCTCGCGAACCGTCACCAGCGCGCCTTCGTAGTCTGCCTGGGTGAATTGAAGCTGCGCTTTCGTCTTCAGGGTACTGAGCGTCAACGCTTCCGGAAGCTCCGCCTGTGCCAGCATCTGGTCATAAGCACGGATGGCATCGTCATAGCGTTCCTGAAGGTAGTAAGAGTAGCCGCTGATGTTGTAAACCTGGGCGAGTTCGTACTCACTCAGTCCTTTCTTGGTTTTCAGGTCATCAATCAAACGCTGTGCCGAAGCATAGTCCTTGGATTCAATCATCTCCTGTATTTCGGTCAGCTTTTCATAAACCGCCTGGCTCATGGCCACGGTTTCCTTGGTCTTCTTTTCGCTTTTCTGCTGTGCAAACGCCACTCCTGCGGAGCCTAGCAGCATCACACTGGTGATCAGAGCCACGATCAGTTTTGACATGAATCTATGCATAGGTTTTTTGCCTATTCCTGAATTTCGAAAGTAAATTTGTTCTGTACACCCGGTACTTCAACAGCCTGGCCGTCCATCACCCGGGGCTTGTACTTGAACTTCAGGGCAGCCTGTATGGATGCGCGGTGGAACAGCGAACTGGTGCACTGGTCTTCAACCACGAATGGATCACGAATGGTGCCATTTCTGGTTACGACGTATTGAACGACACAATAACCTTCGATGCTGCGCGACAAGGCACGCTGCGGATAGATCGGAGCAACTTTTACGATTGGCAGGTAATCGCCCTCGCCAACACCCAGGCTGAAACCTCCGCTCATTTCGATATCGGTTTCAACAGGCGCGGCCGCAATCGCTATTTTCTCGGCATTTGGATCCAGGTTCTCCAACTGCGGCGTAGGCGGCTGCGGTGGAGGCGCATCGGGAGGTGGCGGCTTCTTGGGCTTCAGTTGCCTGCGCTGGATAGACTCATCCCGCTTCAGACGCACGAAGTCGATCAGGTGGCCTGATGCACCTTCGTTGAGATCCCGGTCGGCTGTTTCGATCAGGTATTGCATGAACCAGAACAACGCGGCCGTTATAATTACCCCGAGCAGGATGCCAAACGCCATCCGGACGATTTGGCCGGTTTTGCTTACAGATAAAATTTCAATAATCGTGGCGGACATCGCTCACCTCATTAAGGTTCATTTGCCGCGATCGATACATTGAATACCCCTGCAGAGCGGGCTGCATCCATCACCTGGATAAGAGTATCCGTTTTTGACTCCTTGTCAGCCTGGATTACGACTGAACCTTGCGGATTCTCTGCATGCAGCCGTTCGATATTCGGCCGTACCGAGCGGATATCGATCTGTCTGCGGTCGATCCAGATGTCGTTATTCGGACCGATAGCCACGAGAATATTGGCTTTTTCCTGTTTAACAGCGGTTGCTGCATCCGGCCGGTTGACTTCGATTCCAGCTTCTTTCACAAAGGTTGCTGTCACGATAAAGAAGATCAGCATGATGAATACCACGTCCAGCATGGGAGTAATATTGATCTCGGACTCTTCCTCGTCGTATTGAGTGGCTAAATGTTGCCGCATAAGTAGTTCTCCTGAACCAGCAGGTTGAAGGGGAGCCCCTCAACCGTGCTCGATTGATAATTCGTCTGCTATGAACTCACGTTCCCTGCGGGCCTTGTTTTCGAGGAAGGCCGACATCGCTACGCCGGAAAGTGCCGCCACCATTCCCGCCATTGTGGGAACGGTGGCCTTGGATACGCCGGAGGCCATGGACCGTGGATTACCGGATCCTGAAATGGCCATGACTTCGAACACCTCGATCATGCCCGTCACCGTGCCAAGCAGGCCCAGCAAGGGGCACAGCGCGACACAGGTCTTGATCAGCGCCATATTCCGCTCCGCGGCTGCAGAAACCTGCGAAATGATGCGGGTCCTGATCTGGTGTGCATCCCAGGACGAGTATTCGCCTCTTTCATCCCAGTAATTGTGGGCTCTTCTGACAAGCGCACGGTGACCGGTACGAAAGTAGATGATCCTTTCGATAATCAGCATCCACATGAACAGGGTCACGAGCGCGATGACATTCAATACCGGGCCACCGAGTTCGAAAAAGTCCCTGATCGTTTCAAGGAATGGCAGATAATAATAAATGACGTCCATATTTGTTATGCCATTCTTTCAGCACGCTCGGAAAGCATGCCGGCAGCCTCTTCCTGCAGAATCTGTGTCAGGCGCTTCGCACGGCTCTGAACCAGTGTGTGAAGGAAGACGGTCGGGATAGCGACCACCAGACCAAGCACTGTGGTCACGAGCGCCGTCGAGATACCGCCGGCCATAAGTTTCGGATCACCAGCACCGTACAGTGTAATGGCCTGGAACGTGATGATCATACCCGTCACCGTACCCAGCAGACCCAGCAGCGGGGCGACAACAGAGATGATCTTCAGGAACGAAAGCATCGAATTGAATTTCGGCGTTTCCTTCAAGATGGCTTCGCCCAGTTTCAGCTCAAGCGCTTCGACATCTGACTGCGGATTGTCGAGCGCAATCTTCAGCACGCGGCCCAGCGGATTATTGCCGGCCGTGTCCAGGTTCTTGACCTGGTGGCTGACTTTCGCTGCCGTGGCCGAAAGAGCCAGCAACCGCCAAAGCGCGATGGCCAGACCCACGATACCGAGGGCAATAATCACATATCCGACTTCTTTACCCTGGGCAATACGCTCCATCAAGCTGGGCGATTGCACCAGCAATGCGAGCAGCTGCCCGCGGGTTGGGTCGACTGCGAAACTGTTAATGGCGCTGGTTGAGTCCTGGAGATCACCCGCACGGCCGGTATAGCGGCCAGCCGGCTGACGCTGCAACTCGACCAGGCGGCCGGTTTCAGGAACGTACTCGAGATATTTGCCATCAGACACAACGTTGAACAGGCCAACGCGAACAACGTCACGCTGCTCTTCTTCACCATCGGCGTTGATCACGGTGGTGTTGAGCTTCACGACGCGGGCTGACTCGGTCATTTCACGCTGCAATTCAAACCAGATACGCTCGATTTCATCAAGTGTCGGCATGCGGGTAGTGGAACCCATCTTCTGAGCGAATTCGGTCAGCCACTCACCGCGGTCAGGGAACTGGATCTGCGTTACCGAAGTGTCGAAATTACCGCGTGCATCACCGGCTGCCTGCTGCAGTACACCGAACAGTTCTTTCAGTTCACCGAGTCTTTCCTGCAGGGCCCGTTCCAGGTCAATGATTTGAGCATCATTGGCTTCAAACGTATCCTCCAGCTGTTCCGATAGCTGCTCCTGGCGGGTTTGTTCAGCCCCCATTTGATTCAGCAGCTGTTGTTGACGGCTGCGGTCCTTCTGGAACTCAGCAATGCGCTTCTGGTTCTCAGCGGCGTCTTTAACGCGCCCTGATTTTACCTGTTGAAGCAATTCGTCAAGAGAGACAGCCTGTGCCGCATAAGCGGTGTTACCCAGGCCGAAAGCGAGTCCAGCAATCATTGCTGCTTTTAAGATTCTGCTAATCATGATTATTCCTCCGTAGGAGCAGCAACTGGAATGATCAAGAGGTCAGGAGCGACCTGCTTGCGAGCGACCTTGAGACCATCGGCGACCTGGTTTTTGTAGTCAGAAGGATCGAGTTCTACCCAATCGCCGCTTTCCTTGTCCCATACGCCGGTGTGGGCGCCGCCGACTGACTGGTAAGCCAGGGTAACGCGGCCGATACGAAGGAAATCTACTTCCTGCGGATTACCGTTGATTGGAACCGTACCCTTGTAGGCCTCGATCGTGCGGCCGTAGTCGTTCTCAATCTGGTAGGCTTCAATGACGCGCCGGAATTTCTCGGCGGAAGAAACATCCGACCGTTCCATCATGTCGCGAAGCCTTGCCATGCGCTCTGTGCGCTCCGTCATCAGGAAAGGTGTGTCCAACTGGATGAACTGCTCCATCGAGTCGAGCATCTTGGTCATCAACGGAATGATCTGGCGCTCAATCAGCGCAACGTTGTTGATCGATTCCGCCAAAGCGGTCTTTTCTGTTTCCTGGTTATCCACCTGCCGTTTCAGAAGGCTGTTATAAGTTATCAGCCCATCCACAACCTTGGAAAGTGTGTTGTATTCGTTCAGCAGGTCATCAGTCTGGTTTGCGATTTGCTCGACGCGCTGCTGTTCTGCAGCACCTGCGTCGGCGCGCGCAATGCCTTCCTTCATGACCTGATCCACGGTTGCCTGGGCAAACACGGAAGCGGAGAATCCTGCGGAGAGGGCCGCAACCAGAAGTACGCTCAGCAAGAGCCTTTTATTCATTCGATTAATAAGCATGCTTGATCTCGGTTTGGTAAATGGACAACGGTTGATAAATCTTAAAGTATGTATTCCGAATCAAGAAGGGTATAACTTGCCGAACGCATGAGTCAATTATTAATGACTTTATTGCGAATAGTTTTGGCCCAACTAACGGAATTTTTACATTAAAGCTTTCTACAAGACCGAAAATGACGCGTAATGAATAAGGTGCTTTCAATTTTCCTGTTTCTCCTGCTGGCCGCATTTGCGGAATTTTCAACGGCAGAGACATCGGATCTGCAAATTCTCGGCTGGGTGGAAAGCGCTTTTCTGGCTGACGTGGAAATGGAACTCAAGGCCAAACTGGACACCGGCGCAGAGACTTCGTCGCTGGATGCGCGCATTCTGAAAAAATTCCGTAAATCCGGCAAGCGCTGGGTCCGGTTCGCGATAATCGACCGTGAAAGCGGTGATGAGTTCGTGCTGGTCCGCGAGCGCGTCAGGACGGTCAGCGTTGTTCAACATGATGGAGAGCGCCAGGTCAGGCCCGTCGTCATGCTCCGGATTTGCATCGCGGGCCACTGGCACGACACGGAAGTCAGCCTGATCGATCGCAGTGAATTCAATTATCAGTTGCTGCTTGGCCGCAGTGCTCTCGCTTCTTTTGCACTGGTCGATCCGGGCAGCACCTTTCTGGGTCACTCCGGTTGCGCAACACCCCAGGGCGGAGAACGTGAACAATGACCAGGAGCCGCCAATGGATTGTGCTGTCCCTGTTGTTGATGACAATCGGCGGTCTGGTATTCGCCTACAAGGCGGTCATGTTGGGCTATCCCGTGCTGCCTGATCAGGCAGGCGAGCAGTGGGTGGTCCAGCTGCGTCTTGAAATCGAGCCTGAAGCCGGCCCCGTCCTGGCCAGTATCATGCTGCCCGCAAGGCCAGCCGGCTTCACCATCAGCGAGGAAAATTTCGTGTCCAGGGGTTTTGGGCTGACGCTCGAGGAGGATGTATTCCGGCGCCAGGCCGACTGGGCCATCAGAAGCCTTTCGGCCCCAAAGACCCTTTATTACCGTGCGACCGTCATTTCGGATCTCCGTCAGCGGCGGCTTGCCGGGAAGCCGGAAATGCCATCAATGCCTCAGCTCGATGAGCCCTGGGCCAGCGCGCTCGCAGACATCGTTGATGAGGTGAGAGCAGAATCCGCCGATGTCGAGTCGTTCGCTGCTGAAGTGCTGGATCACATGAATAACAGCGACGCGGATACGAACGTCAAGCTGTTCCTGGAAGATGTGGATACACAGGCAGACCTGGCGCACCTGGCCCGGGTGGTACTGGCGGCTGCACAAATACCTTCGTTGCTGGTGCACGGGGTCACTTTGCAGAAAGACAGTCAAAGATCGGCCCTGCAAACGATGCTGGGTGTCTGGGACGGAGACGACTGGATCATTTTCGATCCGCAAACCGGGCACAAGGGTATGCCGGAGCAATTCATGATCTGGTGGCGGGGAGAAGAGGATTTGGCCGGCGTCAGCGGCGGCGTGATCCGGGACTTGCAGATTTCGGTCAAGATGCGTCCCGTGAGTTCACTGGATCTCGCTGCGAAGCGGACAGAATTGAGGGATTCCTTTATCGGCAGGATTTCCCTGCTGCATCTTCCGGTTCAGACCCAGTCGGTGTACGAAGTGCTGCTGCTGGTTCCCTTTGGAATCCTGGTGATCGTGATATTGAGAAATTTCATCGGTTTGAGCGCGTTCGGTACATTCGCCCCGGTGTTGATCGCCCTGTCGTTCAGGGAGACAGAACTGCTCAAAGGGATCCTGTTGTTCATGATGATCGTCTCGATGGGCCTGGTTTTTCGCTTCTACCTGGAGAGGTTGCGGTTGTTACTGGTTCCCAGGCTCGCGGCAGTAGTCACAATCGTCGTTTTGCTGATGACCGCGATCAGCCTGTTGAGCAACCAGGCCGGCTTCGAGACGGGCCTTTCCGTATCGCTGTTTCCGATGGTCATCATTTCCCTGGTGATCGAGCGGATGTCCATTGTATGGGAGGAGCGCGGCGCTGCGACATCGATACGTGAGGGGCTTGGGAGTCTTTTAATGGCCGCGCTGGCCTACTCCGTTATTTCAATGGATGTGCTGGAGTACTGGGTGACGGTGTTCCCCGAGGTCAACCTCATGGTCCTGGGCCTGATCGTGGCGCTCGGCCGCTATACCGGGTTCCGGCTGACGGAGTTGATCCGTTTCCGCCAGCTTGCGGTGCAGGAAAAAACCTGAACATGCCCGGGCTGATTAAACGGATGCGCTCATCCGGTGTGCTGGGACTTAACCGGCGTAACGGCGATTACATTCTGAAATTGAACCGCCGGAAATTTTTTCCGCTGGTCGATGACAAGGTGCTGTGCAAGAAAAAGCTGCAGCAATGGGGTCTGGCGGTTCCGGAACTCATCTCAGTTGCTTCCTACATGCAGCAGGCGTCGCATCTCGAAGAGCTTCTGGGAGACCACCGGGAGTTTGTCATCAAGCCGGCCCACGGTAGCGGCGGGGACGGAATTCTGGTCATCAAGGATCGCAGATCGGACTACTTCGTCGACTCGGACGGCCACCTGGTGATGCGAGCAGACCTGGAGCATCATCTGACCAACGTAATCGGAGGCCTGTATTCGCTGGGCGGACAACCCGACGTGGCCATGATTGAATCACTGGTGCACTTCGATCCGGCGTTTTCCAATCTCACCTATCACGGCGTGCCGGATATCCGGGTGATTGTGTACCGCGGTTACCCGGTGATGGCAATGGCCCGCCTGCCAACCCGTGAGTCGCACGGCAAGGCCAATCTGCACCAGGGCGCCATTGGCGTCGGTGTTGATATCAACAACGGGATCACGGTAGGCGGTGTTTCGGGAAACATGGCGGTTTCGGTGCATCCGGATACCGGGTCACAAATTGCCGGATTCCAGGTTCCGCACTGGAGCCAGATTGTTTCAATGGCGGCGCGGTGCTACGAGGCTGTCAGCCTGGGGTACCTGGGTGTCGATATTGTGCTTGACCGCGACCTGGGACCACTCATTCTTGAACTGAACGCGAGGCCCGGGCTCAACATCCAGATCGCGAACCGCTGTGGCATGCGCACCCGGCTCGATGCGGTAGATCAACTGGAACCGCATCACGAAAGTCCCGAGCAGCGCGTGGAATGGTCGTGCCGGACGTTTGGCGACGCGCGGGCCGACCTGCTGAATCAGGCTCCCTGGTGAGCGCTGATATCTTCCGAAAAACGGGTCATCAGCTCAGAAAAGTGCTCGCGGCCTTCGGTAAACTGCGCGCGCGCCCTTTCCAGGTATAGCCGCACCTCGTCGATGTAGCCGTCGGTCGAAGCGGACCAGACGCGGTTGATGTACCGTTCTCCGGCGGCAAAATTGCTCATCACATCCGCGTAATTCTGGATGCCGAACACGTGAATCATGCTTTCCCGGGCCTCGGCAAAATTGTTCAGGTCATCACGGAACAGGCGGTCTATTTCAAAGCGCGCTTCGTACACGGGCAGTTCATCTCCGCGCCGGCAGAGGTTCTCAAGATTCGCCAGGAT
>Ga0316189_10007787_pt1 | contig 10103 bp, 9 predicted proteins | sample LowCovwburrow_MG_FD_204930 | JGI IMG/M metagenome (GOLD analysis project Ga0316189, IMG submission 204930) | Coastal sediment microbial communities from Maine, United States - Lowes Cove worm burrow | ecosystem: Environmental > Aquatic > Marine > Coastal > Sediment | place: USA: Maine... | reverse complement strand
AATCATTGTAGACATTTGACCTCCATCCTTTTCAATTAGCATACTTATATTATTGCCAATCACTTCTCCATCTGTAAACGTAGAAGAGTTGATGATAACAATCGATTTGGTGAATTTGTTGTTTGGAGATGGATTTGGAATACCTCCCATTAATGAGATATAGTAGTCTAAGACGCCTTCAGCAAGTTTTTTAAAGTCCTCTTTCTGCGCAATAACATCTTCACCTCCAAGGGCAAAGACCAAGGTAAAATCATCTCTTTTAAGCGATATTTCTTCATGTGTTCCTGCAAAAATCATTGATTGCATCAATGCCGTCTGATTACTTACAACAAAGGAGTTTTTTCCGTCATCTACTGTATTCCATGGTGTAGTAACATGCCAATCTGATGGTATCATAAAGTCGACGGTAATGTTTTTCCATTCTTCCCCATTTAAAATCAATAATGATCTTCCAGTGTAAAATACGCCCCAATCGGTGCTATATGCCACTCCATCAATACCTCCACTCCATTTATAATCTTCATGATCTAGTCTCAACTCATAACTTACTGTTATTTTGTCGTTGTGAGATGACTGTAGCTTCCACTTGGCATCAGACAATTCCTCTATGGTAATTGTATTTCCTTTTGTATCAACCGCCTTCAAATTATGGACAAAAGTAGCCCATCTTTTTGGTAATTGATTAGCTCCTGGAGCCATATATAATGTATCATTTTGTGGTATAAAAGACATGCTTACAGTTGCACGCTTTTGATTATTTTTATCAATAGTTATAACATAAGTAATGTTATCTATGTCTTTGTCAGCATTGGCATTGATCTGTGTTTGTATATTATTATTAGTTGGGTTTGCCGAATTAGCCATTTTACAAGAAACTAATAAAAGAACTAGCATCGAAAGGTTAACAAATATTTTCATAATGTTTTTAATTTAATTGATAAATGTGATTTAATTCAGATACAATACTATGAAATTCAGGAATGATTCTGAGATTTCCGTTGTTCGTATTTACAAATCAGAACACTTACGAGGCTTTATTTGCGAGCTCTATATATTCGGTTGGTGTTGTGCCCTTTTCCTTTTTAAAGGAGGCATAAAATGCAGAAGCTGATTTAAACCCAGCCTTTTGTGCTAACCCCATGATGGTATAGGACTGATGTTGCTGATTTTGTAGTGCAGATACCACTTCTTGAATACGGAAACTATTGATGAATTCATTGAAATTTTGAGAGTACTCATTATTTATTTTGGCACTTAACTCATGATAAGGCAATTGCAATTCATTAGACAAGGTCCTGATATCCAAATTAGGGTCTTTATAATAGCTATTTTCTCGTATGGCTATAACAATAGGGTCATTCCCTTCGTCCTTGACATACCGTTTTATTGATTTAGTTTTTGGTATTTTCGCTGTACTCCTTCCCTCTCCAGCCCTTAGTTTTTGATAAAAAAGTAACAACGTCATTCCTGAAAACAATAAGGTGATATTTAAATAGATCAAGTTTGGCAAAGGGTTTATCCAAATAGTATGCAAATAAAACAAGAAATTAAAGAACCAAATAGACCCTATTCCCCAAACCAAAATACCGGGAATTTGCCATTGACTTTTGTTTATTTTTCGGAAGTCCTGGACAATAACAATTAAATAACAAAAAAAGTGTAGATTCCATAATATACGGATATACTCTCTTTCCATAAGTTTTTGCGCAAAAGTTCCCAAAGTACTAGTTGGAACCCAAACTGCAACTACAGTGAGCATTAAAATGATGTAAAAAATGGCTAGGTGTCCTGATAAGAAGCCCTTGTGCATTGATGTTTGACGATATGATCTCACATACATAAACAAGAGTGGTGCAATAGCAAATGCTAGAGCATTAGTCAATGGTTCAAAACCATAAACTAGTTTGTTGTAACTGGTAAAATTAAAAATGGTATTGAGGACAATTGTACCAAGAATAAAGAACAATAATGAAAGAATATAACTAGGTTGTTGCACTTTGCTCTCTTTTTTTCGAAGATACACATAGGACAAAAGAAAGCAATTACCAACACCCACGGCATTCAAGAGCAGCGATACATCTTTTACTAGGGTCAAATCCATGCTTATTATTTATTATATGACGACAGAACCCACAAATGGTTACAGGTGCATGGTAGACAGATTATAGTACTTACTTGAAGTGATTGACTTAAAAGGATAAAAAAACCATATTTCACCTAAAGTTAAATGTGTATCAAGCATGAGTCAAATTGTGGTTTATAAAAAGTTCTTTTTAATTTAAATATTCAATGACTGTTTTTATAAACTCAAAAAATTTAATTGCAATATTTTAATGCCTTATAATCGAAACAGAATTAATTACTTTTTAATGATCCTAGGCATTATCGGTATGGATTAGCAGTGAGAGTTGAATTTATTCCTAACCTGATCTATACATACCATGGTGATATGCATTATACTTTATTATTGGATTTTTATACCCAATATTCTTCTCCACATTCTCATTTCCCATTGATAAAATTTACAAAGTTTATTCATTAAAGCTTTAATATTTTCATTTAGGTTCATAATGTTCGAATTTAGTATTTACTTATTAGTACAATAAACACTTAAAAAATCACATAAAACTAAAAATATATTTTACTTTTCGTTTTTTCTGGCACAAAAGTATATAAAACAAGAACTATTATTGCCTTATGGCTTTTACATGCGCAAATATTTTTACACCATTTACCGTGGTCTCTACACTATCTTTATACATTTTAATTCCCTTTACAAGATTCATTTCTCCCTGAGGCGAGATAGCAATTATATTATAAAAATCACCATCATTAAGAATTGCCTCTATATGTATGATGTTGCCTGATTGCCTAACACCCTTTATATCTATCTGTTCGCCCTTAGCTGTTATGGCTTTGATGTCGAGAAGAGTTCCATCAGTATGAATAGCCTTGAGTGGATAATACTTGTTATTTTCTTTAAGTAGTAACTTTATAGGTAAAAGTATACCATTAACAAATGCCTTGAAATCTAATAGTTGTGTTTGCTCGAAGTCTTGAATTGCCTTCACTGGATGCATATTGCCGTTTTTATCAATTGCTTTTACATTCAATAATATACCGCTAGGTAGTAAAGCTTTTACATTCCATATAATTATATCGGGATGGTTACGAATGAGTTCTTTGTCTTGTTGTTCATACTTATAATAATCAGGGTCTTGAGCATTACCGTTACCGACTATAAACAAGAATATAACAAAAGACATAAAGATCGATAGGTTCAATGTAGATTCGAGTCGTTTCATAATAATATGTTTGTTTTGAGATAAAAGTAGTATGAGAATTCATGTTTTTCAATGATAAAAATCATATTCAAAATAGCTTCCAGTTCGCTATTAAACATTCCCTTGGATGACGATGCTCTTTAGTTGCTCGTTTCATGTGTTTATGTTTATTGTTTTTTAACGGTCACATGCTGTTCGCTATCAATCATTCCCTTGGATGACGATGCTCTTTAGTTGCTCGTTTCATTTGTTGAAACAATTCCCTAAACAAACCGCGTGCAATTAGTAATTTCATGATCTCATTGGTTCCTGCATAAATTCTGGCTACCCTGTTATCAGCATACATGCGCGCAATAGGATAATCCCACATATAACCATAACCTCCAAATAACTGCAGGCACTCATCTACCACTTTACTATGCATTTCGGTTGCTGAATACTTCGCCATTGATGCAGTTTCAGCACTTAGCTGATGACTTGACATTAATTGTGTACATCGATCTAAAAAAGCTTGATGAACTTGTAATTGCGTAGCACATTCGGCAAGTTTGAATTGTGTGTTTTGAAAGCCGGCAATAGGCTGTTTAAATGCCTTTCTTGTAGATGTATATTCTATAGTTTTTTCTATGGCTCCTTGTGCCCCACCAATAGCATCAAGTGCCACTGTTAAACGTTCTCTAGCCAGTTCTGTCATCATTATTTTAAAACCTAATCCTTCCTCTCCTAATAAATTTTCTTTTGGAACTTTTACATTATCAAAAAATAATTCGCAGGTGTCCTGAGCTTTCATACCTATTTTCTTGAAAGGAATTCCCTTTTCAAAACCTTCAGAATTACTTTCTATGATCAATAAGGACACGCCTTCTTTATCTGTCCCAGTATTGGTTTTTACTGCTACTACAGACATATCACTCATAAATCCATTTGTAATAAATGTTTTTTGGCCGTTTACCAAATAATAGTCTCCCTTATCTACAGCAGTTGTTTTGATAGCTCTAAGATCACTACCACAGTTCGGTTCAGTCATACCAAGAGATGTGATCATTTTTCCGGTTGCCATTATAGGTAGATATTTTTGCTTTTGAGCTTCGGTTCCATACTTTAAGAGATATGGAGCAACAATATCTGAATGTAATGAAAAACCTGGTCCACTAACTGCTTCTTTTGACAATTCTTCAATAAATAAGGCGCTAAAGCTGAAATCTAAACCACTTCCACCATATTTTTCAGGCATATCTATACAAAGCAAACCTAATTCTCCGGCACGTTCCCATATTTCTCGGTTGACCATACCATTTTTTTCCCATTCTTCTGTTTGATCAATTATTTCATTATGGATGAAATCCCGGATCATTTTTTGCATCATTTTATGTTCTTCTGATGCGTATATTTCGCGTTCTATTAAAACATTTTGTAACATATAAGCTGATCTTTATTCAAAAAAAAATAACGAATTTCTTTAGCTAATTGTGATTAAAGTTAAGCATTACTTTATGAGTTTTACCCGGAGTTGGTTTCTTTTTTCAGTGATGGTTTCTATATTTTTGAAAATTATCAATAAAAAAGAGCAGCTTCTGCTGCCCTATCATAATTATTCTTATTGGCAAATAGCTAATCCTTTGTTTACAATGCTTATTCCTTCACTAATAAAAAGATCACCATTGGCCAATTTGTAGAGCGGATAAAATTTTTGATTCCCATTGTTCGCCATATAATAGATTCCGTTGATATCACCTTGTTTCGTAATTTTCCAAGTACCATACTCCTGCCAGTTTGACTTTTGTTCATTGCCAAGTACAGTACGTTTTATCGTATTGCCATATAAACCATAATATCCATTCGGACAATAATGGATCTCAATAAAATAATAGGTACCATATAAGACTTCACCTTCTCGATATGTGAGGAGTAACTTCTGATTATTAAAGTAATTATTTAATTCATCAATGCTAGGATTCACCTGTGAATGCAACTTGGTAATACCGCCTATTCCCATCAGTAGGAAAAGCCCTATTATCATATAATGTTTCATCATAGAAGCTTTTATTACTTGTAAGTTACAAATTATTCATATAATTTAAATTATACTATTTAAACCTTTTTAAGCCAGTTGTTACTACTACGCCACTGCATTTTTAATAAGAATAACGTAAGAATAAATTGTATTTGAGATATTAACTAAAATACAATTGTAACATTAAAATAGTATCCATATATGCATGTGCAAGAATTAACACCCAGATTCTTTTATTTAAATATATATAACTAAACCCTAAAGCTAAGCCCATAAATGTGGTTTGTACTATACCCATAGGGCCCCAACTATAATGGGCGAGACCAAAAATTATAGCACTAATAATAACCACTATGATCTTTCCTGCTTTACCACTTAATCCTAATTCAGAAATACGATTTATAAGAAAGGCTCTATAAATAACTTCTTCACCAAATGAAGCAACAATATATACACCAATAAGTGTTAATAATAGTAACCCGATATTATCCTTCAAATAATCATAATTACTCATATCAGAGCTTTCAGGTATACCGGTAATATTAGCCATAATTATGGAGCCAATGATAAATCCTGCCGTTGCTAAAATAAAGACTAGAATGGATTGATAAAATGTCTTAAATCCAATCTTCCGTGTGATTTTTTTGAAGCTTAGCCCAAAATGACTTAATCCTTCACCTCTTAGCTTTATTCCGGAAAACACTAGTGTAAGCATAATGATATTGGCAAACCATAATATAGCTTGATTATATAAAAGGTCTGATATCTTGTTAGATAAGAAGGCCATTATAAATAAAATAGCAACGAGAAATACCAAAATTATTTCTACAAGCTTGGCAAGTTTATTTGTTCTCAAATGTTGACCAAGTTGCTTAAAAAAGGCATTGCCTGGTTGTTTTTTAAAATACGCTTCTAATGTCATAATTGGTTATTTTAAATGATTCACAGTACAATAGTATATCATTTAATAAGCATAACCGTTCGACATCAGGAAGTCGAACCTTTCTGCAAAGAATTTTTAAATTGTGTAGGTGTTAAATTGGTGAATTTTTTAAAAGAAGTATTAAATGATGATTTAGAATTAAAACCCGAATCATACATAACTTCTTGAATGGTTTGTTTTTCATCAACTTGATTTGCCAACATCGACTTTGCCGCTTCTACTCTATATTTATTTACAAAATCAAAAAAATTACAACTATAGCCTTCATTAATTACCTGTGACAATAGTTTTGATGGGATAGCTAATTCTGTAGACAAGTCATTAATATTTAAGTCGCTATCTAAGTATTTTTCATTCTCTTTCATATGATTTTCCAACTTATTCATATAGGCTTGAAGATCTGATTTCGATAAACTAGATCCGGCATATTTTTCATGCTCTTTAAAAATAGGTTGCGTCATAACACCACTTTCATTTGATGATTGATTTAGCAACTTTAATAAGATTGAATTAATAAAATAAAACATGAATAGAATCATTAATAAGAGCGTAATCAACAAGCCGCTTTTAATTCCAATAAATGGTAATATTGCATGAAATAATGATAGAGAAAACAATACAATGAAACAGTTTATTATAAATTTTAGAAGTTTAAAGTTATCTTGATTAAAGGTAGAATAGAGGTCTTTTACTTTACCAAGAACATTTTTAATTTCTTTTTTAGATCTAAATAAATAATAAAAAATATGCGCTAAAATTATAAACTCTCCAATGCGATAATAAAACGTAGCCTCTTGACTATTAACTTGATTCGTTAATTGAGTGATCGAGTCTGTACTGACAAATAAAATAATGCTAATTACATAGGCTACAGCAATTATAAAAGGAATAAAATGAAAAAAAGCTTTTTTATAAAGCTTGTAATTTTTAAATAATACAGATTGTGTAAAAAGAAATAATAATGGCCCGTATGCAAACATAAAGGTGTCATTTATAAATAATAATTGAGGCAGCTCAACTTTAACCGTAAAAACTAACAAATAGAGGTCAATTACAGCTACAGAGATCATAAGAAAAACAATAGCAAGCAGTCTATTGCTAAGCTTTTTACCTTTTTTATTTTGAAATAAAAAAAGTGATACAAACAAGAATTGAAAGCATAAGACGTAAAATAATATTTTCAATAAATTAATGTCCATCTACAATTTCAATTTATTTAAAGGCTTCAACCAATTATTGATCTTTGAACAGTTTTGACCATATGTATTTACAGACCAGGCAAAACAACTAATTGAAAACAGGAGACCTAATGTTTTAAGGTTGCGATGGGATTTCATAACTTTTTGAATATTCTATACTTTATATGATCTTAAATTTACAAAAACTTATTTAAACAATTATAGAACAGACTTCAAAAAGAATTACTAGAACCAAGTGGGTTTGCCCCTGATTCCTAGGGGAAAAACCCTGTTACAAAAAGGGGAAATACCCTCTTGTATATTCGTTATTAAGAGTATAACTTTATAGCATGTTTAATAAAAACATTGTCTTATGAGATTTATAAAATTATTTCTTTGTTTTTGCCTTATGATTGCCTTGAGTTCCTGTTATTCGGTTCGTTTTCAGGTAGAACAAGGGCAATGGGAACCTGCTGATACTGAAAGAGAAGATGCTTATGCAGGATATAATGTTCATACCCTTGACACGATAGTAAGTCGCAAAATCACCACTGGATCTCATTATTTTAATATTTCAAAATGCCCGTCACAGGCCCTGCATACCGTTGAATACAGAAGTACCTTTGGAGGTGTTCTGCTCAACGCTATAACCTTTGGCAGGCAGAAGAAAGTGAAGATTAAATATGTATGTATAAAGGAAAACAGCATGTAATATGGCAACAACAAAGATCGAAAATCGAACACGTTGGGATACACTCCATAAAAATGGCCCATTCCCTTTAAAAAAATTTCTAACCACCCGCTTGGAAAATAACGCCTCAGGCCTATCAGATTTTGAAAAGTACAAGGATGCCGCCGTAGAGATCAGAAAACTAATTCAGCAGGCCGCCAATACCAATGAGTGTTTTAGAGCTATTGGTTCTAAATGGTCTATGTCAAATATTGCCCATTGTCAAGACAGGATGCAGTACAATGTTTTTATGAATTTGAAATTCAATATTTTTGAAGGAGAAATTCACCCCAATGCTAGCTATAAACACAGTAATTTATTCTGGTTTCAATGTGGAAACCAGATCAAAGAAATTTCTCGTTATTTAGAGAAACGTGGAAAATCATTAAAAACTACAGGAGCCAGTAATGGGCAAACTATAGCAGGTTGTATCTCTACAGGTGTACATGGCTCGACGATTGATGTCGGTTCGATTCAAGACTATGTAGTTGGTTTAAACATTATTACTGGGCCTAACCCAAATGACATTGTATATATTGAAAGAAAATCGAAACCAGCTTTAAGGGATAGCTATTTTCAAAATCTAGATGCACGGATCATCAGAGACGATGATATATTTAATGCTGCCCTCGTTGGGCTCGGGTCTATGGGCTTTATACATGGTATAGTGATAGAGGCCGAAGATTTATTCTTATTACATCGCTATGTAAAGAAAGTACCTAAAGCTGAAGCACTCAATTTAGCCGATACTTTAGACTTTTCTAACTATGATCCTAAAATTCCTAATTTTGATTATACTGGAGTTCGTCCGTTTCATTATAAAGTATTTATGAATCCCTATAACAAAAGTGAAAATAAATACGCAGTAGAATTTATTTATAAAATGCCCTATTATGAAGATTATAAGGCAGATTATGGCAATCCTATCCCCTTCCAGAAACAATTTATTTATTTAGATCTGATCTATCTATTTATAAAGATTGCCGAAAAGCTTCCAAATATTATTCCAACACTGATCAAGGCTCTCAAAACCTCCATTTTGCCAAAGGAGGAAAAAACAACAGTTGGTAAATTATCTGAGATCTTCTGGGATGCAGGTTTTCAAGGGAGGGCTTTTGCCTGTTCCTTTGGGGTAGATCATAAAAATTCATCAAAGACTTTAGAACTATTAGCAAAATTAACAAGAGAACATCCTGTACCCGGTATTTTTGCCATGAGATTTGTAAAAAGCTCAAAAGCTACACTGGCTTTTTCTAAATTTCCTTTCACCTGTATGGTGGAAATTGATGGCATCCAATGGAATGATAAGGACAAATTAATAAGCCTAAAAGATTATTCTACAAGAATGATTGAGGTACTAAAAAGTAATAATATCCCTTTTACCATACATTGGGGTAAAAATGCCAATTGGGAATTTCCAGGTTTGGTAAAACATATGTTTGGAACCAAAGTTATAAAATGGAAAAAAGCAAGAAACATTCTATTATCTATACCAATGCAAGACGTATTTACTAATAATTTCCTTAGATCAACAAAACTTTCGGATGCGCTGCCACCTGATGATGACTTGATCGCTTAGGTCATATAAATCATGATTTGTGCAAGAGAATTTATTACCTACAAGATGTGATTCTGAGATCTTATTTATTCAGCGTCCTTTAGCTTTTTATAAGCCTCCACAAAATGCTCTAATGAAGCTACAATAGCGATCGGTTGCTTGCTAATTATGGCTGCACCTAATTCTACCGCAGCACCAATAGTTTTTACAACCGTATGTACTTTCTCTATTTTAGCAATTGCCTCATCTAAACCCTGAGCTACTTCTTTCATTTGTTCAATAGAAGTTTCAGCTTCATTAATAATATAATTGGTACCAGCTAAATAAAAAGAGTTTGAATAATCATTCAAACTATTATAATATTCACGTGAACGAGTTCGCATGAGTTTTGACATT
>Ga0316189_10007785_pt1 | contig 10104 bp, 6 predicted proteins | sample LowCovwburrow_MG_FD_204930 | JGI IMG/M metagenome (GOLD analysis project Ga0316189, IMG submission 204930) | Coastal sediment microbial communities from Maine, United States - Lowes Cove worm burrow | ecosystem: Environmental > Aquatic > Marine > Coastal > Sediment | place: USA: Maine... | reverse complement strand
GATGGAAAGGAAGTCGCGCAGATGGTTAGGAAGAAGCAGCTACTTTCTCAAGGTTCTGGTTTTGCACAATTTGCAGCGCTCGCTGGATGACTGTCTGCTATTAATAGAGCTTTCACAACTTCACGGGAAGTTTGCGACAGAACCCACCGACCTACATCACATTACCAACAATATTCTGGAGGACGTTTTGAAGTAGTGAAGAGGGTGTCTTTCGACAAGGAGACTTCGCCCCTCATCCTGTTTCAACTAGGTTTCCGCTAACAATGCCTAACTGTCGGCGATTCTTGGGCGGCCGGAGGCTTCTATGGTGAGTGTGGCTTCAAGGAAAATCTCACGGCCTTCGGCTTTGGCGGATTTGATGGTTTGTGATGCGATGATGTCGATATCTTCAACACCGGATGCACGCGTTTCTATGCGGGCTTGTTCTGTTAGGTGGGAGGTCAGTCTTGTGAACGCGTCCTCTTTGGAGGCGAATGTCTTGGGTTCGCCATCCATATGCACCCGAAACTGGCCTTCGGAAGAGGAGGTTATTGTGCCACGCTTGCGGATTGTCACACGGCCGACCACGGCACCGATTGCGTTGGCGACACCAGCGTATCCTGGCAAGATCATCTTGCAGCCCAAAAGGCCGCCGACCGCCGGGTAATAGGTTGCTGCAGATGCGCCCAATCCGATGACATCGACAGCGAGGCCGGTGTCAACGTGCACTAAACCGCTGTGGCCCGCTAAGCCCCTTTGGGTCAAGACATGGCGGGCGAGATCGGCTGGCGGAGGGCCAAAGGGGGCTTCTTCTTCGGTGAAAGCACATTCCAAAAGGGCCAGACCCGTTTGATGGGTTAGTTGGTCAATCACGAGCTTGGCCATGTCGAGTGCATTAAAAGCAAGCTTATTACCTGCACCAGTCCTACGCCGCCCAAACAGTTCTAAAGCCAATCGGGCGGCTTCCGAGTTCCATGTATTCATTAGTCCCAAAGCGTGCGCAGCGTCCGACGGCGTTAGCCCAGATACTTGGATCAAGCCGTGATCAATTAGGAGGCGATAAGCGGACATTTCAAGGCGAGAAACGAGAATTTCACCTAATGGATGCACCGAGCTTCCGATGCGTTTGAGCAGTATAATCTCACGTTCGCCAAGACCATCGCGCGCCACATTTGGAACGGCACGGACGAATAAGCCATCATGTTCGCCAGGTAGCGATGACGCTGCCTGACGCTCAAGCGCTGGAAGGACGACGTCGGGCGCTTGGTCGGCAATAAGGGAGATTGGAATGCATCGCCGTGGACCGAGCTTAATTCCGGCTTGCAACCCTTCTGAAACGAACTGAACTTCGCTGTCACCACCCAAACCCGTCGTGTGCATAGCAACAGCTTCGACCATCGTTCGGTACGGGCCGACACGGGCACCAGCGACATCTATGGCAGGCCGTCCATTGCGAAGAACTGCAACATCAGTCGTTGTGCCGCCAATATCAGACACTAGCGCATGATCAGCGCCAGTAAGCCAACGCGCGCCAACAAGCGAAGCCGCAGGACCCGAGAGAATCGTTTCAATAGGATGGGTTCGGGCAAGTTCGGCGCGAACCAAGGCGCCATCGCCGCGAACAATCATAAGGGGGGCATTGATGCCCAGAGATTTTAACTCACCAGCCGCTTGGGTGATAAGGCGATCAATCATGCCGATGAGGCGTGCATTCAAAACAGCGGTCAGCGCACGTTTAGGGCCATTGAGTTTAGCGGAAAGTTGGTGCGATTGGCTGACGGGCCGGTTTGTTTTTTTGGTGATCAAATTTGCTGCGATCAATTCATGCGCTGGGTTGCGAGTGGCAAACATGCTGGCGACAGCATAGGCGGAAACAGTTCCACCGTCGGCATCCAACCAGTTTTCTAAAGCGCGTGTATCAAAAGGAGTGGCCTCCTTGCCGGAATGATCGTGGCCGCCAGCGAGGACAATAACCGGATCGCCTTTAAGCGCATCGCTTAAGCCATGAGCCAACAGATCTTGGTCGCGGAACCCGATATAGACGAGGCCCACACGTTCACCTTGGCCCTCAACCAACGCGTTTGTCGCGAGTGTGGTGGACAGCGATGTGAGCCCAATATCCGATGGCTTAGCACCGCTATGGTTCAGTACCGCGCGGATGGCAGCACCAATGCCAAGCGCAAGATCATGGCGCGTCGTAAGCGATTTAGCTGAAGCAACGACAGTAACGTCATCGCGGATCAAAACGGCGTCGGTATATGTCCCGCCCGTATCAACGCCAAGTAGCAGTGCCATGTCTTGTCTCCAGTATTTGGTCTGTGATTGCCATGACTAGTATAAACTTGAGAGGTTCTGTCCCGCATTGCTACTCTTGATCGCGACGTTTTGCGCTAAAGTTGGTGGAAACAAAACGTCTTCAAAATGCAAAAGGTTTTGATGCTTTTTTTGCCGGTGGCGAGCGCCTTTAACTTGGATCAAGATGAATTGCATACTTGTTACGCAACATTTGATCAAGGGTTGGGTCAAGTTTGGCATCGGAGGGTTTTGATAGAATACGTTCTTTCAGCTTGGTCGCATTTTCTAGCAAATTTGGTTTGCCCTTCTCGGCCCATTCCTTCGGGCTGGTCCGATCACCCAGCGTTGGATAGACATAGTCGGTTTGCATTCGGCTTAAGGTCTGATCTGTGCCAAGGTAGTGTCCGGGGCCATTCATGCAGACATCGGCGATTTGATCTAATGCCAGGGTTTCATCTGTTACCTCAATACCGCGCACACAGCGCAAGGCTTGGCCGATGATATCGTCACCAAGGATGAGGGATTCATGGCAAAACCCAAGGAGGGACGCGTGCATGCCAGCGGATTCGTATACCATATTCAGACCAGATAGACCTGCCATCACATTAGAACACATCTGCTCCCATCCTGATTGCATATCCGGCATTTTGGAATCGGCCGCCCCTGCAGCTGCCCCCCCCGGTAGGCCGTAAAACTTATGCATCTGCGAGCAACCTGCAGTCAGCAACGCCTGTTCGCCAGACCCTATGCTCATCGCGCCTGTGCGCAAATCAAGACCAAAGGGCCAAGTGCCAAAAATAGCCGGGTGCCCAGGTGCAATTGCATTAACATAAACCATGCCCGCCAAACATTCAGCAGTTGCCTGAACAATGGCGCCCGCAATGGTTGAGGGCGCAGTAGCGCCAGCCATGCCCGCAGACAATAACAACACCGGCATCCCTCCGCGAATACAGGCTTCCATTGTTTCGCAGCTTTCCGTTGCGAACTTCATCGGTGGGACAACGAAACAGTTGGAATTGGACACAAATGGGCGTGCACGATAAGCATCTTCGCCACCGGCCACATCATATATAAAATCGAAACACGTGTTCATATGGCTTGGTTCGGAAAAACTGGTGCCGATATGTTTTGTGGTGCCCTGACATGCGGCATAGATCGTATTGTAGTCCATTTCCAAATTGTCAGCAATGTCACGACACACCATAGGGCGTTGGAAAAAGTGTATGTTATCGAGCTCTTGTACGATCTTGGCGGCATCATGCAAATCTTGAACAGTACACTCCCGATATTCATTTCCATGAACGTCAACTAAATGAACGGCTGCGCCCGCAGTGCCAAAATGCACGCGATCACCCCAAAGTTCGAGATCATTCTCGCCGTCACGCGAATATAACGTGACCTTTTTAGACGCAATTGCAAGCATGTCGTCGATCAATGCACGTGGGAATCGAATACGCCCATCATCGCCTTGGACGGCACCAGCTTTGGTTAATATTTCAACACCTGATGGCGGCGCGTCTGCCAGCCCTATTTGTTCTAACGCGTCAAGGGCGGCATGGTGGATGCGCAATACTTCGGCGTCTGACAAGGGTTTATATGTGCCCCCTGACATGCCCGCGCGAATAGGACGGAGATCTTTTGCAAGGGGGGCAGCCCGCAACACTTGTCGTGCTGCGCGCCCGCCAGAACGGCGTGCGTTTGATGATGACATTTGTGGACTCTTTCGAAAAGAAACAGATTACTTGGGGTGTCGCAAAATTACGCGCAGGGCGACCCACGTGCCGCAAGACCACGCGCGGCGCCTGTCGTGCGCGAAACCAGTTCTGTCATCCAATCAAGATCAGTCATGTGAAAACGCTTGCACGAAAAAATGAGTCGTACAAGTTATTTGTGGAGGCTGTTAGGCCAAACCAAACAAGCCGCATTTTCTTGCGGTGCCGGGCAGTTCAGGTGGAATTAACTGCCATTACTGGGTATAGGACTGTCCGCAATTCATCGCGGACACCCAAATCAAGTGAGCGGTCTGGATATCTTTCTTGATTGCAAGATTATGTATTTGGTTGATCAATACCTCTGCAATCTAAGCGGATGTCCATTTGTGGCAATCAGTTTTTTCCGTTCGCAAGTGCGGCGAATGTCCGTTCTCCGCCGTCATTACCTAAACCGCAAATGAAACTGTCAATATTGTGCACGTGCAGCGAATTGGAGCTTAGTCCGCTCAGCTGCCGTTAGTGATGTTTCATTGAACGCCTGCTTTTAATAGGACGAGTTATGTTGCACCCCCGATAAAATTTTCGGCAGTGCCGGTGTTTGCGGCCCCTGCCTGTATTTAAATTGTTAACGAACACCTAAGGGTGTGTTACAAGACGATATTGATTTATCTATTCGGGAGCTGCCTGCATGTTTAAAAAAACTTTTTTAGCCGCCACCATTGCCCTTTCTGCGCCTTTTACCCTACCTGCGCAGGCCCAGTCTAACCCCGATACCATTGTTGTCCTCGATGTCTCCAACTCGATGTGGGGGCAAATCGGCGGAGTTTCCAAAATTGAAATCGCGCGTGAAGTCATCGCTAACCTCGTAGGTGAAATTGACCCGAATGCCCGTTTTGGTTTGGTGGCGTATGGCCACCGCGAAAAAGCAAATTGCCAAGATATCGAACTGGTTCTACCCGTTGGCCCGCTGAACGCCCCCGCATTTTCAAATGCTGTTAACAGCCTCGTCCCTCGTGGCCGCACGCCACTTACCGATGCCGTGCGTCAAGCCGCCGAAGTGCTGAACTACCAAGACCATCCTGGCCGGATTGTGCTGGTGTCCGACGGGCTGGAAAGCTGCAATGCAGACCCGTGCGCGCTGGCTGCCGAGCTTGCCCGTGGCGGGGTTGATTTTACAGCCCATGTGGTGGGTTTTGATGTGGCCGGCATTGAGGATCAAAGCCAGCTCAGCTGCTTGGCTGAGCAAACTGGCGGGCTATACCTAACAGCAGATTCCACCGAAGAGCTAACGGCGGCGCTTACCACCATGATGGTCGAAACGCCTGCACCAGCACCTATAGCACCGCCACCCTTTAGCGTGGTCCTTCAAGCCCCTGCCGAAGTTGAAACAAACATGGGTTTTAACGCCACATGGGACGCAACAGCGCGAGATGGTGACCAAATCCACTTGATCTCCGACAATGGCGAAATATTTGCCAGCGTGAGCGCAACAACAGGCTCGCCCGCAGCCTTTACGGCCCCAGCCGTTGTTGGGCAATATGCGGTGATCTATGTAGATGCCGACCGTAAAGAACTATCGCGCGCCAATGTAACGGTTGTTCAGAAGGTTACTTTGAGCGGGCCAAGCGCGGCTGTCGCAGGTTCACCTATTCAAATCACATGGGATGGTCCTGGCGATGACAGGGATTTTGTAACAATCGTAGCGCCGGACGCGCTGCCGGGCGCTTACAATGATTATGCGTATGCGGAGAACGGCTCCCCCGTGGTTATCAACTCGATCGACAGTGTTGGCGCGTTTGAACTCCGCTATGTGTCGGCAAGCTCAAACACCGTTTTGGCGCGCCAACCTATCTCACTCACGCCGCCCACGGTCTCGCTAAGTGCTGTTGAAACCGCCAATGCGGGCTCACAGGTGGAGGTGCAATGGGTTGGCCCGAACAACGAGCGAGATTTTGTGACCATCGTGGAAGTTGGCGCGGCCGATGCAGCCTATAACAGTTACTCTTACACCACCGAAGGCAGCCCCGCGAATATTACCACGCTTGATGCTGCTGGCACCTATGAAATCCGCTATGTGTCTGGGCAATCCAACAAGGTATTGGCGCGACGGCTGATTGTTTTGGAAGATGTGGCCGTAACGCTCACCGCTGTGGAAACGGCCTTTGCGGGCGCAAGTATCGAGATCACCTGGAAAGGCCCAAATGCCGCACGGGATTTTATTACCATCGTGGCACCTGATGCTGCCGAGGGCGCCTATAACGGCTATGCCTACACCACCGAGGGGACCACACTACAAGTGCAATCGCCTGACTCGCCTGGGACGTATGAAATCCGCTATGTATCAGGTCAATCCAATGCCACCTTGGTGCGTGTGCCGCTCACACTCACGGCGGCGACGGTAACGCTGAACGCACCTGAAACAGCCAACGCCGGTGGGTCTATTTCCGTTGAGTGGCTTGGCCCAAACAACGCGCGGGATTATATAACCATTGTTGAAGTCGGCGCAGATGCAGGAACATATACCAGCTATGCCTATACCACCGCCGGTAGCCCCGCGACCATTACGGCGTTTGATACCGCTGGCACATATGAGCTGCGCTACGTATCCGGCCAATCCGAGGCAACACTGGCCACGCGGATGATTACGGTTGAGGCTGTTGTGACATCGCTTGAAGCGATAAATACAGCAGTTGCTGGGGCCACGATTGATGTCACGTGGAAAGGCCCGAATGCCAACCTCGATTATGTCACGATCGTGTCGCCGGATGCGGCTGAAGGCACTTATAAAGGCTACGCCTATACCCGTGACGGGGCCGTATTGCAGGTGCAATCACCTGATATCGCAGGGGCTTACGAAATTCGTTATGTGTCAGGGCAATCAAACGCCACCTTGGCGCGGATGCCCCTAACCCTCACGGCGCCCACCATTTTATTGGAAGCCCAAGGGCTCGTGCGGGCGGGTGAATCGTTCACGGTTGAATGGCTCGGGCCAGATAATAAGCTGGACTATCTTTCCATTGCTTTAGCCGGCTCACTCGACAACGATTACATCAGCTATGCCTATACCCGCAACGGCTCTCCTGCTAGTTTTACCGCCCCTGCGGGAGGGAATTACGAACTGCGCTATGTATCGGGACAATCCGATACTGTGCTAGTACGCGTGCCTTTGCCCGTCGCTATCGAGTAGCGATTAAAACGGACATGGCGAGTGAAAACTCACGCGCGCACCGCCATCGGGGTGAAACAATTCGAGCGTGAGCGCATGAAGGCAGAGGCGCGGGGTCGCTTCAAGCGCCGCGCCTTTGGCATAAAACCGATCCCCCAAAATGGGGTGGCCAATGGCGAGCATATGCACCCGCAACTGGTGACTTCGGCCTGTCGTTGGTGAAAGACGCACCCGCGCATGGTGTGCTTCGCGGGTAACTACCTCCCACTTGGTATGCGCTTTTTTCCCGCGCTCTTGGTCCACTATTTGCAACGGCCTATTGGGCCAATCAACAATGAGGGGTAAATCCACTTCGCCGTTATCTGCGGGCTGGCCCCACACGAGCGCCTCATAGGTTTTCTGGGTATGGCGGCGTTCAAATTGCAGCCCTAAATGCCGTTGCGCACCTTTATTCATCGCGAATATCATCACGCCTGACGTGTCCATATCAAGCCGATGCACCAGCAATGCGTCGGGGTAAGCGGCCTTGGCACGGGATTCCAAACAATCAGCATGTTCGGCGGCTTTGCCGGGCACCGAAAGCAACCCCGAAGGCTTGTTCAGGACCAGCAAATCATCATCAAGATGTAAAACATCGAGCGGCCCCGTGGGAGGCGCGTAGGTAAAGTCAGCCGGCATCCAGCGCCTTAAGCAAGCCCTGTGTGGAGCCGTCTTTGTCAGACGCATCTTCCCCCCGCATAAGCGGCACAAGCGCTGTCGCCATTTCCTTGCCCAGTTCCACACCCCATTGATCAAAGCTGTTTATGCCCCAAATCACGCCTTCTACAAACACGCGGTGCTCGTAAAGCGCGATGATCTGCCCAAGGGTAAACGGTGTGAGCTTTTGGTACGCCAACGTGGTGGATGGCCGGTTGCCAGGAAATGCCCGATAGGACTCGATATTGTCGCCAACCCGCCCGCGCATCAAAGCCTCTGATTGCGCTAAACAATTGGCTTTCAGCAACTCGTGGTGATGTTGCAAATCGGGTTCAGCCCCCTCTGCGGCCACCATAAATTCGCACGGCACCACATTGGTGCCTTGGTGCAAGAGCTGATAAAACGCATGCTGTCCGTTTGTACCCGCTTGGCCCCAAACTACAGGCCCCGTAGGCTGGCTCACTGGCTCGCCATCACGTGTCACGCGCTTGCCGTTGCTCTCCATATCCAGCTGCTGCAGATAGGCCGGCAGGCGGGAAAGCCGCTGGTCATAGGGCAAGGTGGCGCGGGTTGCGTAATCACAGATATTACGATGCCAAATCCCGATAAGCGCAAAGAGCACCGGCATGTTTTCAGCCAGCGGGGCATCGCAAAAATGCGTGTCCATCGCATAACCGCCATCAAGAAATTCACCAAAGCGCGCTGGCCCAATAGCCAGCATCAAAGGCAGGCCAATCGGCCCCCACATGGAGTAACGCCCGCCGACCCAATCTTCAAAGCCAAACACGCGATCGGCAGGAATGCCAAAGGCAGAAGTTTTTTCCAAGGCTGTGGAAATTGCAATCATCTGGTGGCCTGCCGCATCGCCGAGCCACTTTTTGGCCGTTTCGGCATTGGTCATGGTTTCAATGGTCGTAAAGGTTTTGGAGGCCACAATCACCAATGTTCGCGCGGGATCAGCCAGTTTGCTGGCTTCGGTAAAATCTGCACCATCAATATTGGACACAAAGTGGATTTTTGGCCCGTCATGGTAAGCGCCCAGCGCCTGCACGCCCATTGCGGGGCCAAGATCCGAACCGCCAATGCCAATGCTGATCACATCGGTTATTGGCCCGCCATCCGCCGCTTTAATCCGCCCTTCACGCAGGGCCGAGGCAAACAGCCCCATGCGGTTGAGCGTTTCTCGCACGCCGCCAAGCACGCCCGCAGGGTGGTTGTCTTCACGCGGGTCAGAACGGTCCCGCAGCGCGGTGTGCAGCACGGCGCGGCCTTCGGAAGTGTTTATTTTTTCACCGCCAAACATCGCGTCACGGCGCGTTTCCACACCCGCCTCTGTGGCCAATTGTACCAGAAGATTGCGTGCATTCGCATCGATCGAAGTTTTTGAATAGTCCAGCAGCATGCCACCTGTGGACACGCTGAAATCATCAAACCGCGCCGGATCGTCAAACATTGACAGGATTGCGCGGTCTTCACTTGCAGCGCGATTGGAGCGGAGCATCCGCCAAATCGTATCCATGTTAGCCTCCCAGTTGGCTGGCTTCACGCGCCAGAGATTCTACGCCGGCCCAATCACCAGCTGCGACCAGATCTTTGGGTGCAACCCAAGAACCACCCGCGCAAATTACATTCGACAGGCTTAGGTAGTCGTTTGCATTGGCGAGTGAAACACCACCCGTCGGGCAAAAACTAATTTGAGGTAATGGTGCGCCAATAGCCTTGAGCGCTGGCGCGCCCCCAGAAACCTCTGCCGGAAAAAACTTAAGCAGGTCATAGCCCCGCGCCAGCATTTGCATTGCTTCAGAGGCGGTAGCCGCACCGGCAAGCAAAGGCAAACCATTTGCCTCACACGCTGCGATCAGCTCGTCTGTGGCGCCAGGAGACACGCCAAAGCGCGCGCCTGCGGCCACAGCGTTTTCCACATCGCGTGGTGTCACGAGTGTGCCAGCCCCCACAACGCCACCTTTCACTTTCGCCATTTCAGCAATGGCTTCCAGTGCGGCGGGGGTACGTAACGTGACCTCAAGCGCGGGGAGGCCACCGGCAACCAAAGCCTCGGCCAAGGGGCGCGCATCACTCACATTGTCAACGACTAGGACCGGCACAATTGGGGCCAGCTCACAGGTTTCGCGGTTGCGTTTACAGGCGTCTTGCGGGGTTATGCTCATTTTCGTCACCATAGGGTTTTTGCGGCCCGTTCAGGCCAAGTTCTGTCATAGTCTTTGCCTTCAAATTCTCCCGAAGTCATCTCGGAAA
>Ga0316189_10007784_pt1 | contig 10104 bp, 10 predicted proteins | sample LowCovwburrow_MG_FD_204930 | JGI IMG/M metagenome (GOLD analysis project Ga0316189, IMG submission 204930) | Coastal sediment microbial communities from Maine, United States - Lowes Cove worm burrow | ecosystem: Environmental > Aquatic > Marine > Coastal > Sediment | place: USA: Maine... | reverse complement strand
AGGCGCGGCCCAAACGAGCCATCCCTCTCGTTCAAACTATTGCGGTCCAGCCGAGTACCGAGTCTGTGGTCTTTGAGACCTCGGGGACCGTTATTCCGGCGAGAAAACTTGTTCTGCGCAGCGAGGTTGAAGGACGGATTCTGGAGCAGAATAAAAAGCTGGTTCCGGGCGGGATCATCAAGGCAGATGAGTTGCTGATTCGTCTTGATGCCCGAGATTATCGCTTCCGGGTCCGTGAACGACAGGCCGAGCTGGCCACAGCAAAATATCAGCTTGCATTGGAGCAGGGGAAGCAGACGATTGCCCGCCAGGAATGGCGGATTTTGGGCAAGGAAATGAGCAAGGCCGAGGCTAACCGGGATTTGGCCCTGCGTAAACCCCATCTTCGCCATGTGCAGGCGCAGATTGCTGCGGCAGAGGCACGGTTGGAGGCCGCAGAACTGGCTGAAAAGCGGACAACCATTCGGGCCCCTTTTTCCGGCATTGTCCTGGATGAGGAGGTGGAGAAGGGGCAGTTTATCGGGAGGCAGTCTGCCATTGCCACCCTTGCGGCTACGGATTCCTTCTGGGTGCAGGTCTCTGTGCCCTTATTCCTGCTGGAGCGCATGCAGTTTCCTGATCAGACAGGGCAACAGGGCAGTAAGGTACAGATTGTTGTAGAGAGAGGGCAGGGGGGAGAGTCCGTGGTTCGGCAAGGGACAGTGTTTAAGCTGCTGGCGGATCTTGATCCCAAAGGGCGGATGGCCCGGTTGCTTGTTAACCTGCCTGATCCGCTTTGCCTTGAGGACGAGGATCCGGCAGAGAAGGCAGCAGAGAAGGTTGAGGGCTCCTGTGAGCCGCAGGATAAGATCCTTTTGGGCAGTTTTGTCCGGGTGCGGATTGAGGCCGGGCAGCTGGAAAAGGTCTTGGTCTTGCCGGAAAAGGCCCTGCGCGAGGGCAACCGCCTTTGGTTGGTTAATGGAGACGGTGTGTTTTCCTTCAGAGAGGCGCAGGTGCTCTGGCGGCGGGTGGACGAGGTCCTGGTGGATGCGGAGATCGCCCCGGAGGAGCGGGTGATTACCAGCCGCTTGCAGTCGCCGGTTCCGGGGATGAAGGTGCGGGAGGAGCAGGAGGAAAATCAGGAAGGTGCTCCGCAGGAGCATGGGAAGAGCCGAGAGGGGCAGAGTAAGAAATTCCAGCCCCGGGGTGATCAGGGCTGATGTTGCAGTTAATCGCATATCTCAAAAAAATTCAAGCCAGTGGCCCTGATGGCTTCACCCGGAAAGGGCCAACAGGGAGCACTGGCCGAAGCGGCTTTCTTCGGAAGACCGGGCAGGGCATCAGGGAGCGGGGTAATTCTTCGGAGCAAAGGAACTGCGGCAGATCCCACATACACGGCCTCTTCAGCCTGGCTTCCTGTGTGTACTCCGGCGACAGAGAAGGGCTTGACTGTAATCGAGGGGCCGCCAGAGATATCGGTAAGCTCAACCGTTGACTGCTTGCCTCCTGTGAGTACCGCTGTCAGTATCCCTGCCGGCGTTTGCTTTTCTCGTGTATGCAGCCGGTTCAAAGGAGCAGGCGCCACTGCCACCGCAAAATCGGTTCCTCGTACACCGACAAAGACATTCGGTGTCCTGATTGTGTAGTCCCCTGAAAGTTTTTTCACCAGTGCCCGGATCCTGCCGAAAAAAAACTGCAACACAGTATCTCGGACCTTCACCCCGGCCAGCGTTCTGTCAATGGTCAACTTGGTTTGGGCCGCGAGAACCAGGGTGGATTCATCAATCATCTGCAAGGAGAGTCTGCTTTCCTTATCGGTGACCAAGGTATCACCGGTGAAGACGGGCAGGTTCCTTTTCAGTTTGTATACTCTTGTTTCCCCCTGATGATAAACATAAGCTGTCCCTTGTAGTTGTACGACTGCACCGGCGTAAGAAGAGGTTGTCGTCGGTTTAAAGTTGTCTGTAACGGTGAAAGAGTCCGGTAATAAAGGGAAGGTAGGAGCATGTTCTGTTCCTATGAATTGGAGCAGAGTGTCGGGGCTGTAATCAGTTGCGGAGCCGGCTGTCGGAACAAGGAGTATCATTCCTGCGATGATAGCCTTGAGTATCAGGGAACTTTTTCTCGTCATTGTACTTTTCGGGGGAGATAAACGTATAATATGTCTATAGCGTAACGGTCATCGGCGAGCCTCGGCGATTTCAGTGGGGCGCGGTGAAACGACCGTTTATGCCTTGTTTTTATATTTTGTTAATATTTGGTCTAAACTGTTTGCAAAGGCTTGTTTGTCGCGTGCGCTTAAAGCAGACGGACCACCGGTTTCTATCCCGCTTGATCGTAAACTGTCTAAAAAATTTCTCGTACTTAACCTTTCCTGTATATTTTCTTCTGTATAAGCTTCACCTCTTGGATTGAGTGCAAGGCCTCCTTTTTCCACAACTCTGGCCGCTAAAGGGATATCCGCTGTAATGACAAGATCTTCAGGCTCAGCTCTTTTAACTATCTCATCATCAGCTATATCCGGGCCTTGATGAACATGGATAAAATGAATGAATGAGGACTTCGGTGCTCGAAAACGGGTATTAGCTACCAAGATCAATTGCAGCCGTGTCCGTTCCGCTGTTTTATACAAAATTTCTTTAATAACGACGGGACAAGCGTCCGCGTCTACCCAAATTTTCATTTTATTTCACCCACTGAAAAAGCCATAATGAAGGAACAAAAAACTTTTCAGAAATCCGAAAGGTTTTCAGCTCGCGAAACAGGGAATTACCAAGTTCCGTCATATCTTGAGAAGAACGATAATTGGCTGTTGACGTCGTCAACCCGGTCAGTTTGAGAATGACAGCATCATACATGCTGTCTGTGCAGGCCTGAGACAGCAGCAGCTGTCCGCCCGGCCTGAGCATACCCGCCATTTTTTGCAGAGCCGCTTCCCCGTCAGGATAATACGGGAAAGAATGGCTGCACACAATCACGTTAAAGGAATCCTTATCAAGTATGGTGTCCATGACATCACTTTGAAAAAAAGCCGCTTGAGGAAATTTTTCCACAGCCTGTTCCAGCATGGCCCCGGAGGGATCAATACCGAGGTAGTGAAATCGCTCCTTCCCTAAGGCCCGGACCAGATCCCCGTATAACTGGCCGGTGCCGCAGCCCATGTCGAGGATATTTAGCTGAGACGTTTCCCGGGCTGTATCCTGGTTCCCCTGAAACCCCATAATTTTTTCACAGATCAAGGCTCGGGTGGGTTGAAGAGAAACCCGTTGCAGCCAGAGGCGATCATAATATTTTGCCCAGAAATCCCAAATACCTTGTCGGTTCATGATGTGTTCCGAAATTTCAAGAAAGTGGTCAGCAGATGCCGACGCAGTTTGCGGTTACGCCAAAGCAGCTTACCATGCAGCCACCAGATTCTCCCTATAAAGCCCAAACGGCTGAGATGGAGCGGTGGCAGGACCAGGTGCAGGAGGTCCCATTTCCGGCAGTCGGTGGTGATCAGCTGCTCAGCCAGGGCAGGATACTCCTCTGTGCCGGGAAAAGGACTGAACACAGAAATTGTGTAGGTGGTCAGCTCGACCTCTTTGATCCAGCGATCCAGCCTGCGGAAATCCGCTGCTGTTGCCTGCTGATCCATGATAAACAGACCCACGCAGCCGATATCATACTGCCTGAGCAGACGCACGCAACGTCGGTTTTGCTCCGCACTTACCTGCTTATTAAACCCCTGCAGGCCTCTGTCGTCAACAGCTTCTAAGCCGACAATGACTTCAATAACGCCCATTTTACGCAGCAGGGGCAGAACATCAGGGTGTTCGCTGATAAAATCAGCCCGCCCGTAGATAATAAATTTTCGTTTGATTCCCTGCTGCGTGAGTTCAGCAGCAAAACATTGCAGACGCTGCATGTCCAGGAGAAAGGTGTCATCAATCAGCCAGATAACCGGGCAGTCGACTTCTCCGATCTCCGCTGCGACGTCTTCCGCCTCCCGTGCCTGATAGGTTCCGTTATTGAGCAGGCGGCAGTAGCAGAAAGAGCAGGTGTAGGGACAGCCGAATCCGGTCTTGACCAAGGCGGTCGGGCCGTGATAGAGCCAGGAAAAGCGTTGCTTATGGCTGTGAAAATAACTGCGCTCCGGGCGGGGCAGAGCTGCCGGGTTAAAGCCGGCTTTTGGGTTCTCCTGCCATCGGCCTTGGTCGTCCTGCCAAGATATACCAACGAGGTCAGGCCAATTTGTTCGTTTATTTATTTGTTTTTTAGCAAGGACACTCTGAAAGGTGAACACTCCGCCGGAATGGACAATCAGGTCAACCTCGGGACGCTGGAAGTCTGTCTGATTCAGCTCGGCATGGACCCCGCCGATAAGCACCATTGCCTTGGGCCGCAGCTGACGAATTGTGCGGGCATAACGCAGCATCTGGTCACGGGCCGGGTAATAACCGGTAATAGCCACCAGCTCAGGCTGAAAGGTCCTGCATGCACGGGCAAAGGAGCCATCAACCTGTCCGTCCCAGATGTGGTATTGATGACCGCTCTCCGTTACCGCCGCTGCCAGATATTCAAGCTCCAGCGGTTCCGTGCTGATAGAACCGCTGGAACCGAAGCGGGTCAAACCGGTGCTGTATTTGGGGCGCACCAGCAGGATGCGGACGGGTTCGCTTGATGATCTACTTGAAAACATGCCGCTCCATTAAGGGAGCTGTATAACTCAGCAGACTGATTCCCCGGCGGATCAGAAAATGGATCAAGGGGTTGGAATGGCGAGCGTAAAGAAAACGACGTTGGAGAGTACACCCCAGTCTGGTCTTCACATCCTCGGCGGTTTGGCCCAGATTGACCAGCTCTGCTCCCTGCTCCATTCCGCTTCTGACCACATGGAGGAGCATATTGATATAGGTGTGAAACTGCTCGTTCAGGCAGTAATCCAGTCCGCCGAAAAGAAAAATCTGCTCCTGATCGCCTTGATCGCTGAACATGGTCTGAGTGAAGCCGAGCAACTTGTCTCCTGCGGAAAAGACAGCAATGGTTGCAGGGAATTGCTGAAAAAAAGCAAGAGACAGTTTTTCCAGCTTAAAATCTGAACGCTCATAAACCTGTTCATAGAGTTGGTAGAGTCTGTTGTCAAACTCGCTGTTGTTTTTAAGTACTCTGGTTTTCACACCCTGAAAACGCTTGAGCGAGCCTCGGATTTTATAGCGGTAATGGCTGCGCATTCGGTCAAGATAGGCGGGGAAATCAAGCCCTCGGACATCCAGTTCGCAGTTAGGCAGGGTGAGACCTTGGGCACAGATGGGCGAGAGGGGCAGAGGAGGTTCTTTGCCGTTTAAAATCAGCAGAGCACCGGAGATTTTCTCCAGAGCCTGCCTGAAGGGCTCCAGATCCTGCTCCTGAATCTGCAAGCCGGGCCAGGAAACCGAGCAGGGGATGCCGAGGATGGTCACCGGGAGACGCAGGTTGCCGTGCCCATAGGTGAGGATATCCAGGCGGTGCTGATAGGTCATAAAAAGAGAACCCCGGTCCTCGTTTTCCAAGAGATAATATCGTTGTCCTGTTGGATTGACCTGCTCCAGAATCGTCAGCGCGGCGCGGCTGAGAAAGGGATTATCTGTACAGGCCCTGTCCCAGCTCGTTGGCAGGTCACGGGCAGCTGAGAACGTCGAAAAGACCGAAGTACTCATTGCAGCGCAAGAGTGAACACGGAATAGGTCGGCCCTGCTTCCGGATTCCAGCGGCGGCAGATGTTGTTGGACTTGAAATTCTCCGAAAAAATCCAGCCGGATTCGCATTCCTGAAAACGGTCCCTTGTCAGCTCATAACAGGCATGAAAGAGCCCGAGGATCACCGAGCTGCCTTGAAATTTCGGGATAACCCCGATCTCCACGATCTTGAAGCGCTTAATAGGGCGTCGGAGCAGTTTATATTTGAGCAGGGCCTGTATTCCCAGTTCCTGTCCCGGCCCGATAAGCTCGTTAAAATCAGGATACCAGAGCAGGAAGCCCACCGGAATACCGCCATGTTCAGCTATGAGCAGGTTCTCTTTCTGGAGAAACCAGCGAAACGGTCTGAATAACTCGTAATCTTCATCATTATGGCGATGAAAATAGGCGGGGTGATCAGAAAAACATTGATTGTTCAGTTGGGTATAGACGGCTAGCTCTTCCCGGAGACGGGAGAAATCCGCTGTGCGAAAACGAAAGCGTTTCTTGGTGCGCTCAAGGATCCTGTCTTCCTGTTGTTTGACAAACGAGTCCATGGGATAGCGATAGGAGACAAGGCGTTGCTCCGCGAAACCGAGCGAACGGAAATAGTCTATATAATAAGGAGGTGTGTAGGATGAGCCGAAACAGGGCAGTTCATCGAAACTGTCGGCAAGGAAGCCCAGTCCGTAATTCACATGGCCGTTCATGCTGACCAGCAGGCTTTTTGCTCCCCATTGCCGGGAGATGGAGGATGCCTTGTCCACAAGGACCTGAACAGCTTCCTGTGCGTTGGGCAGGGCTTCAAAAAAACTCAACTGCACTTGGTCGGGCAGCCCTTCAGCTCGGAGGAGCAGGGCAGCTGCAAGAGGAACTCCCTTGTCGTCCTTGACCACGACTGCCTGTTGTTGGGTACGGCTGCCAAAAGCTCCTTTCGGATTAGTGACGATCGTCAGGACGCTGCTCAAAGAATCACGAAAATAAGGGTTTTCGGCATAGACCTGGGCAGTGATTTTCTTGTATTCTGAACGACGCAGTTTGTTGTTACAGATTATCTGCATGATACCTTTTTTTCCCTTCAGCATTCTCTTTTTTCTGCGCATTTTTGTGCAGACGTTCCGTCCTCGTGCTGCGTCGGGCAAAGAAGAAGTTCGCCCATTCCCTTTTCCCGTTCATGCAGGTCATCCGGGGCCACGTTAAGATCAATACTCCGTCTCAAACTGTGGATAATTCCTGCTGCCCCTAACGACCCAAATCACCGGCTGAGGACCTGGAAGGGGCTTTGCTGCGGTTTAAGCAAAGACCATTTCAGCGTTCTCAGTCCTGGTGCATTTTTCTGGTTATGTGTGTTTACTGACTCAATCGTAGTAAGAACAAGGTCAAGTCGCTCTTCTAGGACCGTTTTGAATGCAGTACGCTCTTGCTTGAAGCCTGCCATATGTTCAAAGGAAGATATTTTCGCTGCGCCGGTACAGAGCAGTTTACACCGCAATTTTGACTTCATGCATTCATACATTTTAGGTTTTGCTGGTTTCCCTATCAGTATTTTTGCCTGCTCCAAGGTTCCTGCAGACCTACCCGGATAGTTTAAGATATATTCATTCTCATCAACTGACCTTTGGCTCAGCTGCAACTGGGAGATTAGTTCATTAATAAGTATGACAAAAGACTCTGGAGAAAAAGTACATTGTGATACTGCCGTCACCTCTGTGAGTGGTGTAATTCTATCAAGTTGATCTTCGATCCAATGAATAATTTGCATGACATCTCTTCTTTACACATAACGACCAAGTTCACCGGCGAGGGTGTTGGCAGGACCCTTGTAGCGAAGCGTTAAACAAGGGGCATGCCAACGCATCTCGTCCGGTGCAACTACTGGTTAGCCGATCCCTTCCCCAAAGTAGTTCGAAGCATCATTTGCAATAGATGCCAACTGACCGGCTTCAATAGTTATTGTACTCTCTAGACACCATGGATCTGGATTACCACAATCATGTGCGATTCTGACCTTTAGGGTAATGTGCCCAGTGTTATCGGCTATCAACTCAAGCTTCAGTTCTTCTTCAATGGATTGCCATGTTTTTGTGCCAGCCCAGCCCTGCCATTGTTGGGCTGCTTCTTCAAGGAGATGGGCAATGCCCTTTGAGTCAGTATAAGCATATACCTGACGCTGGGCACTATGAGAAGCTGATCTTAGAGCGACGGTGAAGTAGTCACCTGATAGATCCTCAAATCTGAGTTCTGTTTCCGAATCAGTTGATTTGATTGTGAACATGGTTTCCTTCGGCTAACAGTATTAATAAGTGGAAAACTTTCCATGCTATTGACCGTAATAGGTACCGCAAAAATCCACTTATTCAGATATTGATACAGTAAAAGTGGAAACTGTTTCCACTTATCAACTTACACCTCTGCTTTTCCTCTTATCGTGATATACAGAGGCTAAAATGGAAAACAGGCTAGGCATCCACATGCCAGCTCCAATACCCAAATCAATGATATTTCACGCCCCGTAACAGGAACCGCTCTTCAATCTCGGCGGGCTGAAAGAACTGCTGGGTGAACGCCTTGATATCCTCAATGCTGAATTCCTTGCACGAGTACACATCCAGGCTGATAAAGCGTTTTCCGGTCAGGGTATGAAGGGAAATCCCTGATTCCACCAAAGGCACCCAGCCGGATAACCCTTCTTTGCCCTCAAATTCATCCGGAGTTCTGAAGACGTAGGGCTGGGTCTGCTTGGTTGCTCCGACGATCTCCACCAGTTCATCAAGAAACCTGTAGCAGGAGTCAATATTGTCCAGATGCTCAGGATTGCAGCAATAGCAGTCCAGCATGAGGTGGAAACCAAAGGCCTGCTTTTTTTCTTGCTCCGTAAATGCCATGTCCTTTTATTCGGGTCTTAGGGATTTCCCAAAATAAGATCCCTGTTTTCAGATTGTAGGGGCAGGTCCCTGTGCCTGCCCGTATACAAGGGCGAACACAGGGGTTCGCCCCTACGACGCCCGTCATAAGGATCTAATATTTCCTGTTAAAAAGGTGTGCAAGACCTTATAGAGGAACCAGCAATCCTTGCAGGCTGCTGTCTCCCGAATGGAATGCATGGCCAAGGAGGGCACCCCGACATCCACGGTGTCTACGCCGATTTTCGCAGCGGTCAGGGGGCCGATGGTGGAGCCGCAGCCCATGTCGTTTCGAACAACAAATTCCTGCACAGGAACCCCGGCTTGTTCGCAGAGTAACCGGAACCGGGCTGCTGTTCCGGCATTGGTGGCATAGCGTTGGTTGGCATTGATCTTGATAACCGGCCCTTTATTCATCAGGGGCTGGTGCTGGGGGTCATGCTTATCCGCAAAATTTGGATGGAGCGCATGGGCATTATCTGCTGAGATGAGCAGGGAGTTACGCAGCATGGCCTGTCGCGCCCCTGGATCCGGCAGGAGCCGTTCCAAGATATCACGCAGAAATGAGCCTTGGGCACCGATAGCAGAAGTACTCCCTACCTCCTCATGATCGTTGAGCATGATCATACAGTTCTGATCTGTTCCGCTGGCATCCGCAGTTAACAGGGCCTGCAAGGCCGCAAAGCAGGAAATCTGATTATCCAGACGGGCCCCGGTAAGAAACTGGTTTTCCAAGCCGATCAGGGCTGGGGGAGCTGCATCGTAGAAAAACAGTTCATGGTCGGTGATGCAGATCTGTTCCGGCAGCGAATCATGCGAATATTGGCTCCGCAGTTGCTTCTCAATGATTTGGATAAAATCAGGCTCTTCCTCTTCAGTTAGCGAGAGCAGGGGAACCATATCGGTCTGCCTGTTGACCTCCTGCATTTTATTGGCCTCGTGATTGAGATGAATGGCCAAATTGGGAATAATTGCTATAGGACGTTTGAAGTCAATCAGGCTTGAGTGAAGTTCTGTTGAGCCAGCCTCATGCCAGAGGGCCCGGCCAGCAAGAGAGAGTTCCCTGTCAAGCCAGGGCCTGAGCAGCGCACCGCCGTATATCTCCACACCGAGCTGAAAGTAGTTCCAGCTTTTCAGAACCGGCCTGGGCTTGACCTTGAGGCAGGGGCTGTCGGTATGGGCACCGACCATTTCTATGGATTTTGCCTTGTCCTGCCAGATAAAGCCGATCAGGCTGGAATCATTACGCAGGACAAAATACTTTCCTGCGGGCAGTGTCTGCCAGACTTCCTTCTCATCAAGCTGTTGAAAGCCATTTTTTTTCAGGAGTTCAACCGCTGAGACCACAGCATGAAAGGCTGTGGGAGAGGAAGCGATAAAATCTGCGAGTTCAAGTGAATATTTTTTTTCCGCCAGCATGGGATACAAAGATCATTCGGGTTATTATGTTCACTTTTCGCCTATGTGATATCCGGCAGATCAAGCGAGCGTTTTTTAAAGAAGAGGGAATCGAATCTACAGGTCGA